>Ga0315293_10000548_pt1 | contig 35233 bp, 30 predicted proteins | sample YL17G13_20_MG_FD_203071 | JGI IMG/M metagenome (GOLD analysis project Ga0315293, IMG submission 203071) | Sediment microbial communities from Yellowstone Lake, YNP, Wyoming, USA - YL17G13_20 | ecosystem: Environmental > Aquatic > Freshwater > Lake > Sediment | place: USA: Wyoming | collected... | reverse complement strand
CAAGAATGTAATACAACTTCACAATCTTGTTATTCTACTATTAATAGAAATTACATTCTGAACTATCTAAATGAAAGTTTCTATCGCAATCTTGGTAGTAATGTGTTTGCCTTAACTTGGATTGTTGATAGCTATGATATACTTGGTGTAAATCCACCTGATAGAGGTAGTGTAATAAAATTCTTTGACAGCAAACAAAATCAAACAGATGGAACATGGTTTAGTAGAACAAATCATTACGTTCCCATAACTGCACAGATTTTAATGCTTTATAATAGATCTGGAGTTAAACCGGCAAAATCTTTAGATACTTTCTTTTCAAGAATTGACACTTGGAATGAAGTTAAGGCTGAAGTTCAAATGTATGATGGTGGAAATTATTGGGGAGGGATATGGGGTTATGTTAATTGTTATATTGTCTATAAAGGTCAAGCTCCTCCTTGGACAAATGAATTTCTTAATGAAGTAAATACAAATTTTGACTCATGGGCATACAACAGTCATCAAAGAACTCATCTTGTTGGAAATTTATATTCTCTAAATTTGCCTGTGCCAAGAGTAGATGAAGTAGTTTTAGCTACTTTAAATGATCAAAGATCAGATGGGAGTTGGTATTGGCAATCAGATGCACATACTGAACAAGAGACAGTTTTTAATATCGGTATGCTAGGTCTAATAAGAGATAAAAATACTGTTGATAAGAGCCTAATAGATTCTGCTATTTCTAAAGGAGCTGAATATGTTAAAAAATGTTATAAAACTGCTGTTGTTAGTGGTAAAACCCATGGGTTTTTCACTTCGTTCCCTGAAAGCACAAGCTCTGATGGTCGAGCCACAGCACTAGGCGTATTAGCATTGTTAAATCCTCAAAGTGATGTTTGGACAAGATGGGTTGTATCTGCAACCCCAATTGGAGATTTAGTCGGTTATTGGAATTTCAATGAGTGTACAGCTAAAGATTCATCTGGATATGGAAACGATGGTACATCCTATGGTGTGGCTTGCGCTAGCGGAAAATTGGGTAATGCTTTTAGTTTTGATGGTTTAAATGATTATGTTGATACCGGTAACAACGATGTTCTGAATCCAACTAATTCTGTGTCAGTTAGTGCTTGGATATATGCCAAGATTATCAGAAACTATCCAAGAATAGTTTCAAAAGAGACGGACATAACTGCCAATCCTTATGCATTAGAGTTAATCAATTCAACAGACATAAAATTCTTTATTGGAAACGGAACAACAGAAACAGGAACCCCAGACATAAATGTTAATATTCTCAATTCATGGGTTCATGTTGTTGGAACCTATGATGGTCAATACATTAAAATCTATGTTAATGGTCAATTGAAAGGACAAACTGCTAAAACAGGTCTTATGCCTTCTAGAACAACCAAAGTCCTTATCGGAAATAATCCTACAAATGCTAGACAATTTAATGGAACAATAGACGAAGTCAAAATATGGAAGAAGGCTTTGACTGCAAATGAAGTTTTGAGTGAGTATGGTGGTATTGCTCAAACGTGTTCAGATGGAACCACTTATAGCGTTTGCTCATTAACCAAACCGAAGTATTGTTCCAGCGGTTCATTGATTGACAAGTGCATTCAGTGTAATTGTCCTACAGGGCAATCCTGCAACTCAACCACTAATTCATGTTATACACCACCAATAACTTGCACATGCGGTAGCTGGACAAATGGAGCATGTGGTGGTTCTTGTTCATCGACTCAAAGACAACAAACTAGAATATGTACACCAACAGGATGTACACCTTCTGATGGTTTAGGATATTCTAGATGCGTTGTTGATAGCAACTGTGGTACGATTACAGGATATGATTTTGCTGTTATAGGTGACGAAACCAAGATCCCTGAGCTTGAAAACATCTATAAGATGTTCAATAGCTTGGGAATAACCTACAAAAAACTCTTGCCGTCGGGAGTGGTGAGCGGATCCCTCAATGACGTCAACGGCGCAGTGTCTTTTGTTGACAACACAGAAATTTTGACAGGCGCATCTGTAGTTAATTTATTTTCACAAAATCATCTGGTTATTTCTCACGGTTATGATTTTGCTAACTTCTACTATCCTTCAATAAAGAACTATCGCTCAAAGATAGCAGTTCCGACAATTACATACTTATCAAACGCAAGAGAATTCCAGACCAATGACAAGACCGAGTTTAAGAGACAAGATGGCACTCTAGAAATTTTTTCAAATGCAGAATTGAGCACCATACCAAACACAATAAAAATCGCGCAGTACAACAGCACACACACAACAATTTTCCATAGCAAAGGTCTGAATGACATGAGCGGTTTTTACGTGATGGATTTAAAGGCTACCAGAAATAAATCTAGCGCCAATCATATCTGGAACATATTCTCTGCTGTTGATATGGTGAAAAGCATCCCGATTGGCAAGTACTCGAGCTGGATTGCAAATGGAACAAGCTGGCCTGATTTAACTTGGGTGAACAATCACATCAAAAATCTTGCTAACAGCAACAGCGACATTGCAAATGTAGCTTCAATAGGGAAGACCGTTCTTGGAAGAGACATAAATGCCATATTCATAGGCAAAGGAAGTCGTCACGCAATCATCGATGGGTGTATTCATGGTAATGAAAAGTCCGGTGCATTCTCAGCTATAAGAACTGCCGAGTTGCTTATAGAATACTATCGTTCTGATCCATCTTGGCAGAAAAAACTAAATCAATATAATATAACAATAATACCTGTTTTAAACCCTGATGGATTTGTTGCAAACAACAGGACAAATGCAAACGGCAAGGATTTAAATCGTCAATTTCCACCAGAAGGCACGACAACTGAACCTGAAGCGTTGGCCTTAAGAAACTTGTTTGACAAAGACAAACCAACGATATACATCAATCATCATGAAGGTGGTTGTCAGTATCCATTTACTGCAATTTACGGGAATTATTTGGTGGAACCTTATACAAATTTCACACTTTATGCTATTAGAGAAGCAAACAAATCTTTCACGTCATTAGGACATTGGGGATATGTTAATTGTTCTAGTGGAGGAAAAGGTGATGTTCAAGTAAGCACCTTTTATGCCATCCCAAGAGGCGGCATAAACAGCATGGCAATAGCATATGCCAGCAAATACATTAATGCCTCTTCTCAGATACTGGAGACATTTGCTAGTGGTGCCGGAACCTCGCTCTGGGCATTAGAAGCCTATCCTAACACTGATATAAACCATTTGGAGCACTATGACGATGATGAAAACTTTTTGTTCTATTCCAACGGCTTTATCTCGAGCACCATCACGATGGGTGCTACTCTAGATATTACTTTGGATACCACCGGACTCACAACGTCTTCGACAACAAGAATAAGGGATATGAAAAATAAAGGTAAACCGGTAGAGGTATATCTTGATGATGTTAAAAAGGCCGAGGGTAGTGGATGGAGCTATAGTTCTACAACACTAATCACAACAGTTACAGGCGCGAAAAATTCAATCAAACTTTTCTGGAGTAATGCCTGGGTATGATTATTCAATTGGTAAATCTATCTGTGGCAAGCAATAGTCTATCGCATTTCCTTTGCAGTCCTGTTCTGATGTCCAATCTGTTTGGTAATACTGATTCGAACACTTTGCAAAAGCTTCTCCGATTCTAGACCCTCCAATATTCCAAACATTTATATTGTTATCATTAATCGAATAACAATTGTTGCACCACTGTTTCATTTGTATCTGGCAATCAGACTGACTTAATATCATACTGACTCCTCCACTTGGCATAGAAAAAATTTGGCTGTACGCAAAAAATATTATTGATAGAATAATTATTACAGCTACAATAACTATTATTTTCTTTTTTTCGCTGCTTTTTTCCTTCATTTGGTCTTCCATAAAACTTATTAGATTTACCTGTAGAAAAACCTTTCGGTCTAATCTTGTATAAGAACTCCTTTCAAAAAAGAGTAGTCGAACTCTTTTATTTTAACCACGACAAATTTCCCGATAAGATTTTTCTTGCTTTCAACCAAAACCGGTTTGTATGCAATATTCCTTCCTAACCATTGGTTTGGTTTCCTTCCTCTTTTGGATACTAGAATAACTCCTTCCCAACCAGTCCATTCCTTGTTCTTTTCTAAAGATATCTCTTTGACTATCCTAGATAATTTTTCACTTCTCTCGCTTATTTCTCTAGATGGTAGTTGCTTTAGATTCTTGATAGGTGTTCTTGGTCTCAAACCGAATTTCGAAACATTTGTCCAATCAGGCTTTATATCTTTAATTAATTTTATTGTATTCTCGAATTGTTCTTCAGTCTCTCCAGGAAAACCAACTATAACATCGGTCCATAACTGAAAATTAATATTTTTCTTAAATTCTTTAACAATTTTCAAAAAATCTTCTGTTTTGTAACCTCTATTCATTCTTTCTAGAACTTCATTGTCTCCAGATTGGATAGGGAGGTGTAAGAACTTGTATATCTTTTCGTTTTGATAGGATTTGATAAGGTTGTTAAGAACCGGCAAAGCATTTTTTGGATTCATCATGCCAACTCTAACAAAGAATTTACCAGGAATTTCTCCTATCTTATTCAACAACTCTGGTAATCTTGCCTTGTCTTCATCTAAACCATAAGAGGCAGTGTCTTGAGCGGTTAGCCAAATTTCTTTACAACCTTGTTTTAATGAATTTTCTACCTCTTTTATTATCATTTCTTCTGGATATGAGAACAATTTTCCTTTAGCAAATCTTACACAACAATATGAGCATGCAGAATCGCAACCGCTTGATATTGGAACAATATCTACCACAGGGTTCTTTCTTATTTTCGGTAGACATAACTTTATTTCTTCTGATTTTTTCAAATATTCTACTCTTTTTCCTTCCAAAGTTTTTTTAACTGCTTGTGGAATCTCTTTTACATGATGAGTGCTGACTAAAGAAGCTTCAGGAACAAGATCAACTATTTTTCTGTAAATTCCTTCTGGCATGCAGCCAGCTATAATTAATTTTTTATTAGGGTATGATTTTTGTAACTGTTTTATTCTAAATAAAATCTTGTTTTCGGTTGGTGATTTTACGAAACAAGTCACGATTATTATAAGGTCTGCATATTCTTCATTCTTGATGACTTTGAAACCGGCTTTCTCTATCAATCCAGCCATTATCTCTGCCTCGCATTGAGAAGCAGAACAACCATAATCTTCTATGTAGATGTTTGACATTTTTTCACAGAATTATATTTCTGTTATAATTATAAGAAACCATCTCATATGAAATTCATTATTTACAATCAAGATGATTTATATTTTAGAGCACATAGATGACATCTATACTCTTTAAGATTTGTTTCCTTTCTCCAATTAGACAAGATTTCTTTGTAATTGTCTTTTAACATATTGCCTATAACCAAATCCTCTGTTTTTCTTCCCCTTTCTCTCGGGATTATTACGTCTCCATTAGGATTTATTAGAAAATAGGATCTACATCTTTTCAGTGCTGGAAGATAAAATACTTTATCTCTTCCCAAGAGTCTACCTACATTTTTCAAGTCTTCTTTTTTTGTACTGATTTTTAGGTTTCTTATTTTTTGATGTTTCCTTCCTTTGTAATCTACTATCTCGTATATTTTCCAGTATGTCACTCTCTCTTTGAAGTGAGACAAAAATCTTTCAATTTTTTTCATCTCACTGTAGTTTTTGTTTGTCAAAACAGTGGTGATGTAAACTGGAAGATTGCTGTTTTCTAGAATGTCTTTTAGAGCTAGCTTTATATTTTTAAGATTATTTTTTCCGCGCAGAGAATCATGAATTTTAGCTTCAGAACTTTCCAAAGGCAAGCCGATTGTGTTTACGCACCTGAAAATCTGTTTTCTGTGTTTTTTAAAGAAATCAGCATTTGTTGCAAGACAGAGTTTAAACCCTTTGTTTTTAGCATATTCGAGTATCTGAGCAATGTCGTTTCTGGTTAGAGGTTCTCCTCCTGTTATTCCCAAGTATTTTATATTCATCGAATATAGCGAATCAATTATTTTTTTGATTTCTTGAGTTTTGAGGTCAGTTGTATCTGGGCGATAGCAAAATAGACATTTTCTGTTACAGTTGGAAGTTATCCTCCAACAAGCAGTGTCTGGATTAAGACCTCCATTTTTTTTCATAAGAAATAGTTCTTTTAAAAAGATTTATATGTTATCTCCGATAATTGTTACAACAACTTCTCTTTCTTTGATTTCAATGTCAAAATTGGCTACCAATATATTTTGCCAAGTTCCGAGCATCAATTTCCCATCTTTTATCGGAATAGATTGGCTGCTACCAACTAGAATAGATCTTATATGAGAGTGAGCATTCTCTACATGCTGGTATATCTCTTTTGAACTTGATATTTTATCCAGAGTTTTTTTAAAATCTTCCAAAAGCATAGGCTCATTTTCGTTTATAATTATGGCACCTGTTGCTCCAACAGCAAATATATTGCAAATGCCACCAAACACTCCAATCTTCCTAAGAATATCCTCTACCTTTCCGGTTATATCATAAAAATCTTGAGATTTTATCTTTACCTTTATCGTTTCCGAATAAGACATATTATTAATATGAACAGATTTATTATAAATTGTTATATCTTATAACTTTTCTACAAGTTTCGCATCCATGATTTCTAATACACCCTTACCATTTTTCCAGTTATTTTCAAATTTGGTTAGTAATATTTTTCTTGTAAACATAGGGCAATCTAGAACTAAACTTTCATATTCGCCATTCTCACCTAGAAGACTAATGCCAAATTTTTTCTTTAGTTTTATCAAGTCTTTAATGCATTTTTCATCAACTTTTCTTCCTAACCAGCTTTCATCAAAACCCTCATGGTTGACAGCACTTATTATTGACTCAAACTTGTCCTTCATAGCATCTTTTAGTAATTTCTCTTGATTAATGCCTGTCAAAGGCGTTAAGAATTTCAGATTCAATTGGTTACAAACCTTTCCTATTAATTTTTTCTTGTATTTGTTATCAGTAATATCGCATGAAACTCCTTCGATATCCAGGCCGTCTAATAAAATTTTCAAATCTTCTTCACTCCTAGCCTCTTTTGAGACTAGTTGAAAATTCATGATCTCAGCTTGCAAGAGTGTTAATCCTAAATTAGGCGTGTGGAAAACATAATCATCAGTATTTTTGGAATGAACAACTGCAAGATATCTTATTTCATGTTCTTGTCTAATTTTTGACAGGGCCATCATGCTCTCAACGTCTCCAGAGAACAAAACAGCTACTTTCATATCTTTATTTAAATTTCAGAGCTTAAATCTTCCATAGGAAATTAGGGTCAAACTTTAAAATAGAGTTTAAATATTTTTTATACGTATAAAATAATACGTAGAGGGGTGTTAATGGCTTTTAGAATAAAGATAGAAAACGTTGTTGCATCAGCTTCTTTTGGTGTGCCTATTAAACTTGAAAAAATAGTTTCTAATCTGGATGGAGTAGAGTACGAACCAGAACAATTTCCAGGTCTGGTTTATAGAATAGATGATCCAAAAGTGACTTTTCTTCTTTTTGGTAGTGGTAAAATTATTTGTACAGGTGGAAGAAGTATACAAGATGTGAAGAGAGTAGTAGCAAAGGCAGATAAGAAATTGAAAAACTTAATTGCCGAATAGTTGTTTTATATGGAATCGGAAAAGTTTGAAGAATTTTTTATGCAATATTATGAAAAAGATTTGTTAGCTGCAGCTCTGAGCGGAAAAAAATCATTCATAGTTGATTTTTCTTTGCTGGATAAATTTGATCCAGAACTTGCTGATAAATTTCTAAGTAGTCCTGAAGAGATTCTGAAAGTGGCTAGAGAAGCCATCTTAAACATTGATTTATCTGAAGGAAAATTGCAAATAGAACCAAGATTCAAGAACCTGCCACAAAGATTTGATTTGAGAATAAGAAATTTGAGGTCAGAACACATTGGAAAGTTCGTCTCTTTGGATGGCGTTGTTAGAAGAGCTTCAGAAGTCAAGCCTGAGGTTAATATTGCTGTCTATCAATGTCCTGAATGCGGTTGGAAAATGGAGATTGAACAGACGGAAAGATATTTAACACCGCCTTTGATTTGTGGAAATCCAGAGTGCGGAAGGAAAAGCGGATTCGGATCTCCAATAGAGACAAAACTCTTTGACGCAAGATGGATATTCATCGAAGAACCATTCGAAATTGTTTCAGGAGAGAGACCAGGAGAAGTTTCTGTTTATCTTAAGGAGGATCTTACAAGTCCTGAAATGCAGAGGAAGACAGACCCTGGAAATAGACTTAGAGTAAATGGCATAATAAAAGATGTTAAAAAAATATTCAGAGGAAAAATGAGAACCCAGATGGATATTTTTGTCGAGGCAAATTATGTTGAACCTACTGAGATTGAATGGGAAGAAGTTGTTATAACACCTGAAGACGAAGAAGAAATTAAAAAACTTGCAAATGACCCTGAAGTGTACAATAAAATAGTTGCATCTATTGCACCTTCTATTTACGGAATGGATAGAATAAAGGAAGCTATAATGTTCCAACTTTTTGGTGGCATCCAACATAATTTACCAGACAAAACAAAAATAAGAGGAGACATTCACATACTGATGATCGGAGACCCCAGTTGTTTGGTTGCCGATGAAAGAGTTGTTATGGCCGATGGAACCATTATGAAGATTGGCGAAATGGGTTCTAAACATCTAGAAGATATAAATTATAATTTGCGTATGGGAATGGGTAGAAAGGCGGGTAAAGCAACAAAATTTCATTTTTTCAAGAAGCAACCTGTAATAGAAATTGTAACTGAAACAGGTAAAAGCATAAAAGGAACTTTAAATCAACCAGTACTTATTTTAAAGAATAGGGAAAGACTATGGAAAAGATTGGATGAAGTGAGAATAGGCGATAAAGTCTGCGCTATACAGAAAATAGAATGCAGAAAGAAGAGTCTTGTCGAAACTAGATGGAAGGATTACGAGTACTACCATAAAAGCTGGCATGCCAAAATACCAAAGCTTATTAATAATGAATTAGCCGCTATTTTTGGCTACATAGTTGCTGGCGGCTGGGTGCAAAAAAACAAAATAGGTTTTATAATAAATAAGGATGAAATAGACATACTTCCAAAAATCAAAAAAGCATTTGAAAAATGTTTTGATGCACCGATTATGTCATACAAACATAAAGGGGCTAGTGAAAAAGTCATTTATCATGAAGTTAATCGTACTCATGTAGCCAAGTTACTCTACTTCTTAAATGAAAAAAGAGTGCCTAATTTTATATTTCAGTCAGGAAATACTGCATTGGCTTCCTTCTTAAGATGGCTCTATGAAGGCGATGGTTGTGTTTTCTCCAAGGGTCGTGGATGCACTTCAATCAGTCTGAAATCTAATAGCATTGAACTTTTAAGAGATGTTCAGATTTTATTATTAAGGTTCGGCATACACGCTAGAATTTTATGGGAAAAGAAAAAAAGGATTGTAAAAATAAAAGGTCGTGAAATATTAAGCAAGCCAAGCGGTTCATTAATGATTAGACGCTCAGAATCCATAATAAAATTCTCGCAAAATGTAGGATTCGTAAGCAAGAAGAAAAAATCTAAACTTGAGCAAGCAGTTCAATACGCAAAATACCATATGCATAGGATTCATAAATCACGTAGCGAAAAAATTGTAGAAATAAATAGGTTTAGACCTCAAGATGTTTTTGATGTCGAAGTCCCTGGTTATCATAGGTTCGTAGCTAATGGAATAATTGTACATAATACAGGAAAAAGTCAGTTATTAAAATTGATATCTAGCATAATTCCGAGAGGTAAGTATGTTGGAGGCAGAGGAGCAACTGCTGCAGGATTGACTGCTACAGTTGTTAAGGATGAAGATTTTGGTGGAGGTTGGATGCTTGAGGCAGGAGCAATGGTTTTAGCAAATAAAGGAGTTCTGGCCGTTGACGAGTTTGACAAGATGTCTAAGGAAGATCAAATAGCAATGCATGAGGCTCTTGAACAACAACAAATCAGCATCGCAAAGGCTTCTATTGTTGCAACTCTACCTGCTCAGGTTTCTGTTCTAGCAGGTTCTAATCCAAAATTTTTCAGATTCGATCCAATGAAATCAATAGTGGATCAAGTGGATATACCAGATACGTTATTAAGCAGATTTGATTTGAAATTTGCCTTGAAAGATGTTCCTGATAAAGAACAAGATGCAAAGTTAGCTACACACATCTTAGAAACAAGATTGAAACCAAGCATAGTAGAACCTTTAATAAAACCAGAATTCCTTAGAAAGTTCATAGCCTATGCAAGAAAAAATTCTAAACCTCAAATGACAAGAGAGGCTGCTGAAAGACTAAAGAATTTCTATTTGGATATGAGAAGTCTTTATACAGGAGATTCAATTGCAATAACTTTAAGACAAAATGAGGCTTTAATGAGATTGGCTGAAGCTTCTGCTAAAATAAGACTTTCTGAAAAGGTTGAAGATAGAGACGCTGAAAAAGCCATAAACATCATGAGATTCTCTATACAACAGTTGGGTTATGATTATGAAACCGGTAAGATAGATATTGACAGGACTGAAGGTGTCTCTGCGTCACAAAGAAGCAAGATACATATATTATTGGATATAATTGATATGCTTGAGAAAAAGATTGGAAAACCTGTTCCTAAAGAAGAAATAATAGCAGCAGCTGAGGATCAAGGATTAAAAGCTGAGGCTACAGAAGATTTATTAAGAAGATTAAAATCCGAAGGCTCGATATTTGAACCTAAATTAAATTATGTAGAAAGCATAAAGTGATGAAATGGAAGTAAAAAGATTAACAGCAAAGAAAGCATCGATTGGAGAAATAGTTAATGGAAACTTTGTTAGAAAGAGCGGTTTCGAGAGCAGTTACGTACTAACAAACTTAGGAAGAAGATTGTCTAGAATAAATACCCTAGGTCTGATAGTTGACAAGTTCATAAGTCCAGATGAGAGATACTCGACGATAACTCTAGATGATTCAACAGATACGGTCCGTTGCAAGGCTTTCGTAAACATAAAGATATTCGATGGCTTGGGAGAAGGGGATTTAGTCGATATCTTCGGAAAATTGAGAGAATACAACGGTGAGATCTATGTTGTACCTGAGATAGTAAAGAAGACTGATCCCAATTTTGAAACATTGAGAGCGCTTGAAATGGAGAAATTAATAAAAGAACAGAGAAAAAAGATAAAGAAGATAAAGGAGTTACAAAAACAAACTTCTGATTTGAACGAACTAAAAACAGTTGTTAAACAATTTATGAACCTAGAGGATGCTGAAGGAATTTTGGAAGCCCAACTGGTTGCGGAAAATACAACTGAAGAAAAAGTTGTTACTTCTGCAGAGATAAAAAGCAAAATTCTGAACCTAATTGAAAAACTAGACAAAGAAAATGGTGCAGATTATCAGGAGATATTGACAAAGTCTGGTTTTTCTGAGAATGATGTTGACTTTACTATTCAAGATCTATTAGAGAGCGGCGTATGTTTTGAACCTACTCCTGGAAAGATAAAGAAATTATAAAGTTCTCATTAAGACTTATAAATATCTAAGAGAATTATATTTAGTGAATAAGATGGACTATGAAGAATTGCTAAACAAAGCTTATGAAAAATTACCCAAACTGTCAAAAGTTTCAGACAGATTCGAGATTCCTACAGTTGAAATTATTTTTCAAGGAAACCAGACTTTAATTAAAAATTTTTCTGCAATATGCGAGATACTGAGAAGAGATCCTCAACATCTGTTAAAATTTTTGACTAAAGAGTTGGCGACCCCAGCTAATTTTGACGGCAGTAGAATAATATTGCAGTCAAAAATTCCTCAGAGCCTGATACAGAAAAAGTTAGAGTTATACGTAAAAGATTATATAATATGTAAAGAATGTGGAAGGCCTGACACTAAATTAATAAAAGAAGACAGGATAACATTTTTAAGATGTGAGGCCTGTGGAGCTAAAACATCAGCTAAAGTAATAAAGTGAAATAATGAAGGCACAATTTTTCATTATTTCGAGTGTCATAATAATTTACGTTATTGTACTTATTTTTCAATATCTAACAGGTTTTAATGATATAAGAACAACTATAATTGAAGAAGAACAAAGTGTTTCTTATATTTATAAGATAAAGGATAGTTTCAACCAAGTTTTCATTATTTCTAACCATACTAATGATCAAGATCTGAATAGAATAGCCAGAGACTTTTCTTTTACAGACAATTTCTTTAAACAAGAACTATCTAAAAAAGGAATAAAATTTGATAGCAATTTTATGATTTTTTCAGAAAACTTTGAAGGCGGGGATATAAGCAGGTGGGATCATACATCTATAATAAATGGTGCCACAATTTCTGTTCTTCCAAATTCGCCTTTTGGAGATAATTATGTCAACTTTACAACATTTGGTTTAGGAAGCGGTTATCAGGCTGATGCTTTAGGAATTGACAGAAGCTTGTCAGAAGTTTATGCTGCTGGTTACTTTCAAGTGGTCAAAGGTCTACCTTTATCAGATGATGGTGATCGTTTTTTATTTATTTATTTTGGCAGTTCAAACCCTGAGTCAGCTATTGCCTTAGCAGGGGTTATACATACTTCTGATGGCTTTGATCATTGGGCTTTTGGAGTCCTCAATGGTTCCTGTTCTGGTTCTTCTTGGAATAGTTTCATCAATACTAGTACTAGTGTATTACCTAATAGATGGTATTTTGTCGAGCTTTATTGGAAGAAGGATAATATAAATGGTACTGCTAGAATGTGGGTTGATAATCAATTAGTAGGCGAGATAAAAAATCAAAACACTTCTGATTGTGGTGATGTGTATAATTTAAGGATGGGCATTAATAACGCTTCTAATATTCAACAAAAACTTGAAGTCCAAGGGGATTGCATGTCTTTTGGCAGCAAAATGATTGAAGAAAAGTGTTATTCTCCTAAGGAAAAATATTTTGTTTTTAGTTTAAAAAGCTCTCAACTTTCAACAGAAACAGAATTTTCTCCTGAGGGAACTTTACAAGAAATATTAATACCATTTTCAACTTCAGCACAAGTTCTTTGGTTGAATTTTAATGAGACAAGAGGTGCAATAGCCCATGATTTATCCGGTTATGGAAACGATGGAACTTATTATGGGGAAACTTTTAATGATGGAACTTTAGGAAATGGGGCATGCCCAAGTGATGCTACATGTCCTGCAAGAACTAGTAATGGTTGGTTTGGAAATGCATTGAATTTTGACGGCACAGGCGACTATGTCAGTGTTCCTTTTACAGGCAATTTAAATGTTACAGACGAAATGACAATTTCTGCTTGGATCAAACCTAATTTAAACCAATCAACAGGAGGTTCTAACCAGATTATCCAAAGACTTAATTGGAATGAATATACAGGATTTTTCTTAAGAGAAGGCTACAATCAGAGCCACTATTTGCAGTTTTTTGTCGGAAATGGTACACAATGGACCAATGCTCCTGGTTCTACTCTCACCGCAGACAATTGGTATTATGTTACTGGAACAGTTAAAGCAAATGATAAAATAAGATTGTATGTTAATGGCACTCAGATAGGTTCAGGGACGAATTACGTTGGTATTATAAATCAATCAATGATTACAGATACAATTAGAATAGGTTATGAAGGCTCAACAAAATGTTTTAACGGAACAATAGACGAGGTAAGAATATGGAATAGAACCTTAACCGAAGCAGAAATTAATGCAGAGATGCAAAATTCATTATCGGTCATAAGACCTGTTGTTTCTTATAGTTTTGAAGAATCAGACTCTGCAAATTATGTCAATGATACTCACATATGGGTTAAAGGAAAGTATGGTTCTGCTTTGAGTTTTGACGGAGTTAATGATTATGTTAACGATTCTCACATTCCTCAACTAGATAATAATGCTTCTTTCACAATCAGTTTTTGGATGAACCAATCTAGCAGTAATCCATGCGAAATAAGTATTGTTAAGGAAACTATAGGAGAACCAGGAACAGGGAATCTTTTTTCAGTAGGTACGTCAGGAAGTTCCAATGCTGAATTTTTACCCAACCGTGTTATGTTCGAGATATGGAATGGTCCAGGAGGCCAGAATAATTATTTTGGAAATATTGTTCTTCAAAATAATGTTTGGTATTATTTATCTTATGTTTTTGATGCAAATAATAGTAATTTAATAATGTACATTAATGGAACTTTGGAAAGCCAAATCAGTTATAATAAAGGAACACCTGTTGCTACTCAGTATTTGACAATCGGACGAGGATTTGGCAGTTGTCAAGGTTATTTCAACGGCATCTTAGACGAGGTTAGGATATGGAACAGAACATTGTCTCAAGCAGAGATTCAAGATGTAATGAATAGAGGTTAATTATTTCTTTAGTATAATATTCAAATAGGGCATCTGATCTTTTACTTTTCTTTTAGAACAATGTAAAACACTTCCTAAGTTTCCATAAATTTCTTCATTTTTAGCTCTAAAAGCTCTTGTTCTTCCTAGCAAGATTAATCTATCAGGTGGCTTGTACATTATAAACTTTTTATTTTTTCCTATCAGAGTTATACCAGCCATTAAATCCTTCATATATTTTTTAAACCTATAGTTTTGATTGATGCTTATCTTACTTCTAAACATATCAGCTATGCTTAGCAGGTTAAACGCCTCAGCAATTTCCTTGGTGTCCTTATATTCATTAGTTATGTTCTGTTCTATCCACCAGAACAATTCATCCAAATCTTTATCGCTCTCATTCATAGCTTGCATGGATTCCTCTAGATTATTCGATTGAAATATGATTTTCAGAACTCTAAACACGTCCATCTCTCTGTCTCTTATACCAAATTCAGAATCTTTAGAAAAGACTTCTAAATCATTCATTGCTGATCTAATATCGCCATCAGAATCAAGTGCAATCCTTCTTATAATATCCCTTTCAATTTTTATTTTTTCTTCTAGTGCTATTCTGTTCAATTCCTTCTCTATGAGATTAACCGGTACTCTGTTGACTCTTATTAAAGTGCAATAATTTCTCAAAGTTCTTAACTTATCGGCATAAGCATCGTTCGCAGTCAATATTATTGGATTAGCACTTTCTTTTATTACTTTAATTATTTCGGCTATTATTCCTCTGTCGCTAAAGGAATCTACCTCGTCTATCAGTATAAGTCTTTTATTAAACAGGGAACCTTCTCTAGCTGAAGGTAATATTACCTCTTTTACAAAAGACTTAGCATCTTTATCAGTCGTGTTGACCTCTGTTAAACTGAATTTGTTCTCTTTTGATACAACTTCTACAATCATTGTTTTTCCTATTCCTGTTGGTCCGTAAAGAAGCAGTGCTTTTCCTCGTTTCCAATTTTTAAGATAGTCTGTGATTTTCTGAACAATAATTTTCTGTCCTACAATCTCTACTAATTCTTTCGGCTTATATTTTTCAACAAGCATTTAATCTTCCTATTTATTTCCATAAAGAGAAAACTGAGCCAACAATGCCTCTAGTTGTATTTGTTCATTACCGCCCTGATCTATTCTGAACTCATATTCTCCAATCTTTTCTACAAGATCTATTTTTTCCTTGTCAGAAATATCTAGCTTGTATATCTGGTTAGAAATTTCTTTTATTATGTCTTGTCCAGAAATACCTTTTTTGAGCAACAAGTCCTTGAGAATATTCCTTGCATCCAAAAACTTTCCGTTCAGGGCATAGCTCATCATGCCAATGATATCTTTAGGCTCTGCTTGCGCAGCAACTTCATATATAGTATCGCTAGTAATCTTCTTTCCAAGGACTGCTGACGTTTGAAGTATATTTGTTGCTTTTCTCATATCGCCTTCAGAAATCGAATACAGGGTTTCAAGAGCCTCCTTATCTATCTTCAATCTCTCTCCTCTAACTATTCTATCCATATATTCTAAAACATTTTCCTTAGATAGTGATTTGAATCTGAAAACCACTGCTCTGCTTTGAATAGGTGATATTATGTTAGAAGAATAGTTGCAGCTCAGAACAAATCTAGTAACATCAGAATACATTTCCATCAATCTTCTCAAAGCATTTTGGGCATCAGATGTGAGCGCGTCAGCCTCGTCAAGAAAAATTATTTTGAAAGAAGAGTTAATAGGTTTCATTCTTGAAAAATTTTTGATTCTTGTCCTTATAACATCTATGCCACGCATATCGCTAGCATTTGTCTCTTGGAAGTTTTGCCTCCAGCTTTCCCCGAAGAACTCTCTAGCAATAGCAATCGCACAACAAGTTTTTCCTGTTCCTGGAGGACCTGAAAAAATCATATGTGGTATCCTACCTTCTTTTACGAATGATTTTAATCTTTCAACAACATGCTTTTGATCAACTACTTCCTTTAGTAGCTTGGGCCTATATTTTTCTGTCCATATTTGGTTGTCTATCATTTTTTACCTTCCTCGTTATAATATTGTCATAACCCTTCTTTTTAGCTCTTTCTTCTAATTCTATTATACTACTTGGATTTAACTCAAAAGCTTCTACTCTCCTACGTTCAAAATCTATAATAATTGCATCTGGTACGTATCCAAAAGTGGTTAAAACTTTATAACCACTATATCCGAGATTTTGTGCTATTTTTTCTATTATAGAATCATGAAAGTCTGTTCTATTCCACTTAATTCCTTTATTCCAAGGAATGCTACCCTTTAGAGCTTCACTTATTCTTTTTCTTACATCCGGTCTTTTGGCAGGATTTTCATTACCTAATTTATGTAATCTGATTTTTTGTTTTGCTTCATTGGAATGTTTTCTTCCCAATGAAGCAATTCCAATTTTTTCTATAGTTGACTTTTTCTGTCTGAACTTTCCCTTTGTATCAATTTTAAATCTGCTTCTCATCCACTTATCCTTAAATTCTTGATTTCCCCATTTTTTTGACATCTTCTTTTTATATTCTAAAATATATTTTGTATCATGAACCCTTCTATGACTACTCATACTTTTTCTATTTTGAAATTGTTTTTCGCAAATAGGACAACTAATCATCAGCTCGCCTATATAGAGTTTATCTGATACACTTAATTTAAAGATTTTTCGGTCCATATTGAGAAGTCTGCCATAATAACACTAGTAATATTATTTATAGAAGGTTAATAAATTTAACTTATGAAAAAACTATTGATTTTAATATTTTTCTTGCTTTTACCATCTGTAGTTTCGGCAAAAAATATAACTAATCCTCAGATAGTTAGCGAAATGAATGTTAGTATAATAGAAAAAGGTTTTGTAGAATTCAATGGAACGGTGTATAATCTTGAATTAAATTTGTCAATGCCTCAGGAAGATAGTTACCAGACCATAAATAGCTTTGAGGTCAGAGATTCGTCAGGACCTTGTAAAACTGATTCTTGTTCTTACAGTTTTATAAATGATACATATGGAAATAAGTTATTGAATATAAAATGGAAGAACCCCACTGGCGGGATAGTCAATTATACTATTAATTCTATTGTTTCTGTATATAGAAGGAAAAACATAGAAAAAAGAATTTTAAAAGAATTCATAGAACCTACAAGCCTGGTTCAATCTGCGGATCCTGAGATTGTTGGGTTGGCTTCTAAGGCAAGGGGTAACTACTTTGAGAAAATAGCTTATCTTGCTAAATGGATAGGAGAGAATATAGATTATGATAAGGTCTATTCTGATGTAAATCTTTCTGCTAAAGAGATTCTAAAAGTCAAAAAAGGTGTCTGTAAGGAATTTTCAAATCTGTTAGTATCATTTCTCAGGGATATAGGTTACTATTCTGCTGTTTCTGTTGGATACGTTTATCCCGGAAGAGTTTATGAGACCCCTGATTTTCAACCTCATGGATGGGTTGAGGTTTACACTGCAGACGGTGTAGTGGTTGACCCTGTGTGGTCTGAGGTTGGTTATCTGGATGCTACCCATATAAAATTTGCGACGTTTCCTGACAGTAGTTGGACATTCACTTCTGTTAATGCCAATGGGTTCGGAGAAGTTAAGGTAAAACTTAGCAACATCGATGTTAAGATAAATATTTTAGATTTTAAAGAAGAACCACTTATTAACGTTTCTACTAGCCTTTTATCAAATAATATCTGGGCTAATTATACTGTTTTGAGAACAGATTTAAAAGGTAAAGGGTGCTTTCTAACTAAAATAGAGTATAAGAGCTGCGTTGATGAGAATGGTAATGACTTCTTGAGCCTTATAGAGCCTCAGAACATAGTTTATTTTTGCAATGAGAAATCTGTTTTTACTATCTTTAGAATACCACCATTGGATGAAAGAAGGAGCTATAAATGTGATATAAGGGCTTTTCCATATGCAGGTAAAGATTCTACTGTTCAATTGATTTTGAATCCAAAAGGTTTTGGCTACTCTAAACTAGTTGTTGAAAAAGATACTGTTAAACCTGGAGAAAAGTTTTCAGTGAGCGCCAGAAACTCTCAGATATTCACAAGTTACGGGGATTATGGTTATGAGAAGGTTCAGTTCAAGGCTCCGAACTATGATTTTAAGGTTTATGGTTATAACTCTGGCTATCTGGCCAGTAAGAATGTTTCTGTTGTTCTAGAAGAACCAATAAACGTTTCATTAGAATCTAATGAAACAGCTTTTATAGGAAAACCTATCTTAGTTAAGGTTAGAGTGGTAAATCTTTTAAACAAGACTCAGAACATAAAAGTTGTTTTTAAAAATAATTCTTATTCAGAAGAGTTAAAAGAATATAAAGATTTTACTTTTAATTTCACACCCCAAACTATTGATGATAATCTTATACAAGTTTTCGTCAGCACCCCTGACTTTTCAACGTCTGTTTCAAAAATAGTAACGATTATTGAACAAAAGAATGCTATAGAAAATTTCTTCCAACCCCTTATAGATTTCTTTAGTTGGCTATTTTCTTTGTTCAAGTAAAGTTTAAATTTGTTTTCATTAAATTATTTGCATGAAAGATCAGAAGTTGTCTATTCAACTTTTAAAAAGGATAGTATATGAAGGTGAATTTGTTGATGCAGAAACAGAGAGATTTTTGGAAGAAATTTCTGAAAATGTTTTAAGAGGAAAAACTTTACCAGAGTTAGTTGATTATGGTCCTAAAGCACTTTCTATATATATAAGAGAAAAACATTATCAGGATACAACGCCAGAGGAAGTAGAAGCTTTTTACAAACAAGTAGAAGAAATTACCAAAAGACCTATAGCATCAAGAGAAAAAGCTGAAGCCGTTGTTGACATGATTATTATCACTCAAAATGCTCAGGAAGAAATGTTTAAAGATCGGCAATTTCTTTTTGAAACTCTTAGAGATGCAACGTCTTTTTAATATTAAAAAACAAATATAATTTTGATTTCATGCCCAAGACAAAGATCGAAGCTGTGACAAAAAGGATATATGATAGAGTTTATATCTGCATGAAATGCAATGCTAAAATTAGAGCTGATGCTAGAAAAGTCAAACTTGGGAAAGTAAAATGCAGAAAGTGCTATTCAAAGGATCTCAGACTAAAATCTAAAGAAAGGAAGATATGATGCTTTCTTATCTAAAGATATTAAGACCTTCAGTTATTTTTCTATCGGCTTTTGCTGTTTTGATTGGAGCTCTGATGGTTAATTTTCAACAACCATTACAAATTTTTATAGCTGTTTTAATAGTTTCTTTAATTGTTGGTGCAGGTAATGTTACGAATGATTATTATGATTATAAGATAGATAAAATAAACAAACCTAAAAGAATTTTACCATCAGGAAAAATAAAGAGGAAAAATGTAGCCTTATATGTCGTAATACTCTTTGCCTTAGCAAACATTTTATCAATAATTTTCTTAAATCAGATGATGATGCTCTTAACTATGTTTAATACTATTGTTACTTTTTTTTATGCTTGGAAAATTAAGAGAACTCCATTCGGGCATTTTGTTGACAGTTGGCTAGCATCTTCTACGTTCCTTTTCGGTGCATTATTCGTTGGTATAAATGCAACTATAATACTTTTATTTTCAATTGCTTACCTGGGCAATTTGGGTAGAGAAATAACAAAGGGTATTGAAGATATGGAAGGCGATAAAAAGGACGGTGCGAAAACATTTTCAGTTGTAACAGGAAAAATATTTTCTCAATGGATGGCAATAACTTTCATAATATTCGCCATAATAATAAGTTTCATACCTTACCTATTCGGGTTGCTCAACATATATTATTTATTTTTGGTTATGCTCTCGGATTTGATATTTGCTTTTTCATGTTTCATTCTACTGATAAATCCAGCAAAATCACAAAAGATAATGAAGATCGCAATGTTTGTTGCTATATTCGCTTTCTTAATAGGAAATTATTAACTGTCCTCAAGGATGGCATAAATTTAAATCTTTCAAGTATATTTATTATTTGACGAGTATGTTCGATAAAATTCAAAAAATAATAACTGATAGAAAACTGACAGCTGCTGATTGCGGTTATCATACATTAAGACCTTTGGAAAACAACGGAAAGATAAGAGCTCTGGTTGTTAAGGGAGAGAATATAATTCACATAGAATTTATATGCCCAAAATGCGGGAATTATGAATACCACACCGAGGAATGGAAACAGATTTCTAAGGCAGCAAAGATTAGATTTAGTATAAAGTGTCCAAAATGTGGAAATGTTGTAAAGGTTGGGAAATTAAAGGGCGCTAAGAATAAATAGACTTATTATTCTATATTAACCAATAGATGTTTAAATGAGATATGATGTTTTTTTGCCTAGATGGAATAAAGATTTAGCATATTTTTGTGGTTTAATAGTTGGAGATGGAAGTTTACCTAAGGGATTTTCCAGAAGATCTAATGGAAAGATTCAAAAAAGATATGAAATATCATTTGTGAGCATATCTTTAGATTTTATAATGAACGTTTACAAGCCTCTTTTTGAAAGATTGTTTGGCTTAGAACCTTATATTGTAAGATGGAAAGATAAACATAAGAAAAATGAAATTTTCTATTGTAGAATAGAATCTAAAATTCTTTATAATTTCTTAACTAAGAAATTAGGTATGATATCTGGTAAAAAAGCTAGAATAGCTTCACCTTTGAAAATGCCAAGAAGATACAAAATATATTTTTTAGCTGGTTTGCTAGATACTGATGGAGGCAAGAAAGGTTCAGGTTTTGGAATATCAACTGCAAGCAGAAATTTATCTAAATTTATTATAGAAATGTTTTCTAACCTGAAATTAGATTATCGTTATTGTCCTTGGAAATTTAGAGAACGTGTTTATCATCAAATCTATTTAAATAAAAAAGATTCGATAAAAATTTTATATCTGATTCCTTTAAAAAATAAGGAAAAGATAGAATTACTTAATAACTATGCCTCGATGGCTCAGCTTGGTAGAGCGTCAGAATATAATTTTCCGCGAATGCTTGGTAAGCAGAAGGTCGTGGGTTCAATTCCCACTCGAGGCTCTTAATTTTATTAAGTTCAACTCTCATCTGAGGCTTTGTTCGTTTTTAACCTAAAATTATAGAAAAGTATATAAGCCAAACTTATAATTAAATATTATGAAAAAATTTACAATGTTGATTTTATTTGCATTAATGATTGCATTTTTCCTGAGCAACTTTGCTTCTGCTGAGGAACAATGCATTCCTTCTAACCCTTCAATTACAATCTTGCCGGTAAATCAAACTGTTTTTAGCGGTTCAATACTAAGTTATACGATTAATTTAAAGAATAATGACAACTCTTATTGTAGCAATACTGACTTCAGATTAAGATGTGAAGCGACTTATCCAACAAGTTGCTTTTTAGTTTCTAGCGGAGGTTCGGAAACAAATAATATGATAGAAGGTAACATGCCTCCAGATTTTAATTGGACAAGAGTTGTCAAGGTTTACGCATCTTCTACAAACATATCATTAGGATTTTCATATCCATTCATAGTGACTATTGATGATGGAGCTTTTGAAAAATCAGTAACAAAATCAAACAGTGTTACAGGTTACTACACAACTCCATCTCTTTCCATAAGATGTGTAGACTATGATAATAGCCCTGATTTTTTGTCTCCTGGTTTCTCTTATTCTAACATGAACACTACAAACTATCCTTCCCTTTATACCAAGAGTTATGGTATTGGAGTTTATGCCGGTGCAAGTTTGAATAACCATCAAATATATGGTCAGGAGCCTGATCCTTTAACAGCTAAACCAACAACGAATAGATATAGTACTTTTTATGATCACTGTGCCAATGACAATCAATTAAATGAGGCCTTCTGCATGTCTGATGGAAGACTAGGTGCTCATGGTTTAAATTGTCCTTACGGATGCAGAGATGGTGCATGCTTAACCTCGCCAACAAACACAACATGTACGGATTCTGATGGTGGTAAGAACTATTATGTTCAAGGAACGATAACTTCAGGAACAACTCAATTGGTAGAGAGTTGTTATTTATTTAACTCGGACGGAAGCGGTTCTCCGGTTAATGAATGCTCAAGTAGTGATTCGAGATGTAAAATCCATGAGCATTGGTGTGAAGGTTCAACTATCAAGGCAGAGGAATATAAATGTCTTTATGGTTGTAGCAACGGTGCTTGTGTTAAATCTACAAATAATGCTTATATTGTAACCATTCAAGCAAGCGATCCATCAGACTCTTATCTAAGAGACTGGAACATATTCACTTATGATCCTACTGGAACGTATATAGGAAATGGAAAGTGGAGTAGCGGTACACCACTAAAAACATCGTATTATACTAGAAGTGGTACATGGTCTGTAAATCTTAATAGCGGCACCTATTATCTTGTAATTGGACAGACCGGTGGTGAATCTTATGGAACATATTCTGGTGAAATAAGTATTAACGGAGTAAGCATGCATTTTACAAATGCAGATATTAACCATGCAATAAAGTTTAATGTACCTTTACAAGGAAATACAAGCAATAAATGTGTTAATCATGATGAATGTTCCCAAGCTTGTGACAACTTGGGAATAGATTTTCACTGGATGGGGACAGGATCTAGTTACAGGTCATGGAACGGTGTATGTCCTTCTACTGTTTATGGTTGTATGACAGGTCAATGTTGCATAGGGCAATGTAGATATACCACGACAAATGACTGTACATGCGTAAGAACGAATAAAGTAGACATTTATGGAGATGCTTGTCCTGTAGGTCAAACTTGCGGTTCAGATTGTTATTGTCATTCAACATCAGGAGATGAGTACAAAACAGTTAATTTAAAAGAAACATTTTATCTTTCCGCAAGTTCATTTAGTCCTTATAAATGGGAAATTAAAAGTTATGATAAAAACTATTTAGAAAATAAAATAAGTGGTGTTGGGTGCGGATCAAACGGAGAATGCACTTACACCTTCCAATTTACTGCATTAAAAGAAGGAAAAACTGTTGTAGAACTAAATAAAATCAATACAAATGATAATAGCGTAGTTGAAGTAAAACGTTTCTATGTAACAATAATTGGTGGGACAGATACTATTCAGATAGTTTACCTTAACAAGCCATTTAATATGAACGAGGGCGGAAAGGCAGAAGTAGTTGATTACAGAAACATGAGGATAAAACTAAATAAAATTGTAATAGCTGCACCAACTACAGGTGGAGGATCTAGCAGTTCAATTACAGGAGGCATCATAACCAGTTCTAGCGGCGGAGGTAGTTCAACTGCTTACATAAGTGATAAGTTTGCTGTTATAGAAGTTTCTCTAGCAGAATATAGCTCAAGCACTGGTGTTACAAGTCTTCTAACACTCTATGAAGGCGAAACAAAAAGTATTTTTGGTGCGTATATAAAATTGCAAAAAATAGATTTAACAACACGCACAGCAACATTTTTAGTTACGTTGCAAACAGCAGATTTTAATTTTAGAACTGTTATTGATAAAGGAACTTATATAGTAGGGGAAACTGTCAAGATAAGTGCTATTCTCTCTGGAAGCTCTAGTTTTAATTTTGGAAATGCGAAGGTTGAAATTAAATTAAAAGATCCTAAAGGCAACGTAATAGATTTGCCTGTTAAAAGTACAGGTATCATCGCTTCTGAATGTTCTATATCCACGACAACAAATGCTTATACATGTCCAGTTTTGAATCAATACTCTTACTATGCTTATTATACGATACCTTCGGATGCTACTTTAGGTTATTATTCTATTAGCTCTAAAGCAACTTTGGAGAGCATTGAAAAGTATGCTTATAACAGTTTCAATGTTGATAATGTTTACTCAGAATTAGTTGGAGTAGAAATTAATCCTAAGAAAATAAGTACTGTGATTGGTGAAACTGCAACTTACAAAATTACAATAACAGATAAACATCCTTTAATGAAATGTATAGTTCCTATTGCAGAATCATCTTCAACAACAACTGCAGCTTCAACACAAGTAATTAATCAGACAACTACCGAGCCTATAACCAAATGTGGAACTCAAATTTATAATTATTTGATAAGTGTTGATGGCCTACCTTATCATTCTGTTTATCCAAATGTTGCTAGTGTTCAAGCTGGAGAATCTAAAACCTTTGAGTTAAAGGTATTTCCTTCGCCAACTAAAACAGCTCAAGGTATTACTACAGCTGTCAAAAAAGCTGAACCTACACCTTCTGAGGAGAGAACAATAAGCATAAGTGGTAAACCTATTGCTACTGAAACAAAAGCTGTGATTGTAGAAACCAGTCCAATAAATGAAGCAGTATTCAAATTTACAGTTAAGGCAAGCCTAAGAGAAGAACCTTCTGTTAGCAATAGTGATACAGGATTTTTACATGTCAAGTTCATACAGGACCCAGAACCACCACCTTTCCCTGAAGAGAAAATTGATATAGAACTGAAAAAAGGTTGGAATCTAGTTAGCGTACCAGGAAAAGGGGCAGGATTTGTTCAAGGTTCTTGTTTAGCAGAATCAAAACCTGTGGCCTTCATCTATTTATTGGATCAACGCAAATACATAAATATTGATGAAGCACTTGGAATCATGGGTAGGGAAAAACTTTTAGAATATATAAGCACTCGTTCATTCTGGATATATTCTCCTGAGGAGTGTAAAATAGGATTTAAATTTGAAACTTATTCAACATACAGTGGCTTAGAAATAAACAAAGGTTGGAATTTAATAGGAACTACAAAAGATATGGTCGGAGAAACTCTAAGCACAATAAAAGGGACTTGTAATTTTGAAAAAATATACGTTTGGGATGCAATCTCTAGAAAATGGGTTGAAAGATCAGAAAGTGACTTGATAGAGAAAATGGGTTATGGCATACTGATTAAAAGTAATTCAACTTGTATTTTGAAAACAAATATAATTCAACCACCATCATTTCCAGAGGAGTGATTAAATGAAAAAAAATATGTTGGTTATTTTGATTGTAGTTATTCTTTTGATAGGCATATTAATTGGTTTTTTTGTTATACCAATTTTAACTCAACCAACGGGTGTAGGAGAAGGAGTTTTTGGAAGTGCTACAGGAGTTTCACCACCTTCAATGCCATAGTTCAAATTTAAATAATCTATTTTTATAATCTTTCTTAAGGGTCCCTAGTATAGTTTGGTCTAGTATACTAGCTTTGGGAGCTAGTGACGAGAGTTCAAATCTCTCGGGACCCACTACATTTTTCTTGCAAACGTTAAGAAACCTGTATGGGCAAGCATATAATTCTTAGGTCTTGTGAATTGCTTTACGGATTGCCATTCTCTCTGTATACTTTCTATGATTTTCAAGTCTGTAAAATCATATTTTTTAATTTCGTTAAAAACTTTTTTAACTTCTTCTATATGCATGGAATAAATAGCAATCCATCCACCATGTTTGAGAGCTCTAAACGCATGTTTAACAACCTTTTCAGGATTCTTCATGTCTAAGGTTATCATATCTACATCTTTTTCTTTAATGCCTTTGGTTATGTCAGAGTTCTTTATTACCACATTTTTTAACCCGGATTTTTCCAAGTTGCTTTTGGCTATATCAAAGAATTTTTTATTCTTCTCGTAACTATAAACCTTACAACCTAAATTACCCAAGAACAAGGTCAGGAAACCTGATCCTGTTCCTGCATCAACAACCTTCCATCCTGGAGAGCATCCAGTTATTGATATTATTAATCCAGAGTCTTTTGGCATTATTATCTGAGGTCCTCTCTTTGCTTTCTTTAGAAAGTCAATTATATTTGGTTGGACTATTGTAAAGTTCTCTTTACCTATTTTTATTTTAGTTCCAAACTTTTTACCTGCAAGTCTTCTTAAATCATAAAATCCGAATTCGCAGCTAAACTTAATCAGCCTTAGCAAATAATTTTTTTTGCCAAGCAAGAGAATTAGACTGTTTTTATTTATTTTCTCCATTTTTTTCACCATCACGTCGCAACACCGTTTTTGATTAGTGTGAATTATGACCTTAATTTATTTATTCTTTCAATATAAATAATAAAAAGGTTCAAGGATATGAAACAAGCAGTTTCGTTACAAACTATTGCTACGAATAGTAAAAACAAACGATTAAAAAATTTTATGCTCAAGGCTATTGAAGAATATAATAGATTGTTATCTGAAAGATGGGATTGCGATTCTTTTATGGAGTTTCATCATAAGACGCTATCAATTAGCAAGAAAAATACACTTTTTAATGTTCAGGTTAGATGCAGCCTAATAAGAGATGCATGGAAAAAGAAAAGTGATAAAGTCAGCGGTTTGACTGTTAAATTCAATATTCCTAGAAACTGTAAGACTTTTACCACAAAAACAAATTTCTTTGTTAGGCTTGGTATTTATCCTAGAAATAGAATTGCTATTCCTATCAAGCAGAATAGAAATTATCAAAGATTCCAAGATATGATTAAAAATGGTTGGATTTGTAAGACTTTCGGTTTGACTAAAAGCTTGCAAATTGCTGCTTATTTATCTAAAGAGAAAAAGATTCCAAATAGAAAAAATGTTATGGGTATAGACGTTAATGCTAAATGCTTTGCTATTAGCATAATTTCTCCTAACGGAAAAGTTATTTATCAAACTTATTTTGGAAAACATATATACGTTAAAAGGAAAAAAATTATGGAAAGAAGAGCAAAACTTCAATCCTTAGATGCTAAAAAGAAACTAAAAGATATTAGAAATTATGAACAAAATTTTGTTAAAACTAACATAGGACAAGTTATTAAAGACATTATCAAACTTGCTGTCAGACATGATGCTAATATCGCTATCGAAAATCTTAAACGATTTAAACCAAAAGGCAGAGGATTCAATAAAATTGTTATGAAGATTCCATTTTATAAATTCAGACGAATTCTTGAACAAAGATGTTTTGATAATGATATTAAGTTGAATATTGTGGATAGTTGGCATACAAGTAAGTGGTGTAGCCACTGCGGTGCTTTGGCTAACGGACATAGCTCCAACTATTCTTTATTCAAATGCAAATGCGGCCAGATAGTAAATAGCGATAGAAAAGCCAGCTTAGCTATAGCTGTTAAATCCCTCTTGGAGCGGAATAGTCATATCCTTGAACCAGATATTTCTATCCAGATTTCCAAGAGACGAGTCCCTGTAAACGGACTTTTGCGTTCCGATGACATTGTTGATTTGCGTTCTGTGAACCGTCATCAACTCATAGGAATACCCGTCCATTTTAGCAATGGGTAGTTTACTTTTATATATTAATCCTAGGAATATAAATTATGCTTGAATTGCTTTTAATTGCAATCTCACTGGTAGGAAGTTTTGCTGCAGGCCTATACGATTTAAAAACAACAAACATACCAGACAAACTCTGTATCTTAATGATAATTTTAGGTTTGATAACTCATATTTTTACAGGAGTTTTAACAAGTGATTTTTCATATTTCATAGATTCTCTCATTTACGGAGGTTTGTTTTTAGGATTCGGTTTATTGATGTACCTTACTGGACAGTGGGGAGGAGGAGATGGCGAATTATTGGTAGCTCTAGGAGTATTACTTCCCAGAGTTTCAATCATCAAAACTTATTTCCCTTTCGCTTTAAGCTTTTTCATAAACAGCTTTTTCATAGGCGCTTTTTGGTCTATTATGTTTTCTTTCTATTTTTTGTACAGAAATAAAAGAACCAATCTAACCAAACAGTTTGTTGATGACTTTAAAAAACCATTAACATTATTCATTGCTTTAATCCCATTAATAATTTCTATAGTTACATTAAATTTTAACATGTTGATTTCTTTATTGCTTTTATTATTATCCGTTTTATTCGTTTTTTACAAATTTTCCAAACTCATAGAACAGAGTTTTTACATAAGGATACCGGTTAGTAAATTAAAGGTTGACGACATGCTTGGAGAAGACGTACCAAAATTGAATCTTTATAAGAAATATATAAAAGGTCTGACAAAAAACCAGGTTGCGAAAATTCAAAGGTTCAAGAAATATGTTGTTATAAGAGAAGGAATAAGATACGGTATAGTTTTTCCATTAAGCTTGCTGTTCACTCTGCTCTTCGGTGACTTCTTCTTTTTCTTCCTTTAATCTCTCTAAATAATCTCCAACCATTTCCTTTATTGAGGTTTCCATATCTATTTCTGGTTCGAAACCTAACTCATTCTTTGCTTTGGTTATATCATAAGATCTGTTTCTTGTTATTTTTTCTATATATTCTGGTATGAATTCTCTTCTACCTCCAAATTTAGATTTCAAAACAGAACCGAATGTAGATATTTTTGCAGAAAATACTGAGATATGATTTTTTGGTGGTTCTACTTCTAGATATTTGGCAGCAATTTCTAGGCACTCTCTTTGCGTCTTAACTCCCTTTCCAGAAACTATGTAAATTTCGTTCTTCTTTCCCTTTTCTTTGGCTAGCAAAAGAGCATTTATCAAATCACTTATGTGTATGTAATCAATAAAGTTCTTTCCATCTCCGATTATCGGCATTTTACCGTCCAAAAGTTTTGAAAATATTAGATCATAGCCTTCTGTGAATCTTGGCATAAGAACATCAGGAGCTCTTATTATTATTCCACCGTTCTCTTTAACCATTTTCTCTGCTTCCATCTTAGTTCTGCCATAAAAATTAGAAGGACTGTAAGGAGTGTTTTCATCAGCTGGTAATTTTTTTAAACTTTTGCCCAGAACGGCAGTAGAACTTAGGTAAATAAAATTATTTCCCTTGAAAACCTCTAAAAGATTTTTCGTTCCTATGACGTTAGTACTAAACATAATATCTTCTGGAGCTGAATAATCAACAATCGCAGCCAAATGAAATACAGTATCAATGCCTTCAGCAGCTTTCTTCAAAGACTCTTTATCTAAAAGATCTCCATAAACAGTCTCAACGTTTTCAAATTCTGTCATTTCTTTTCTTATAAGAACTCTTACTTCCTCTCCATTTTTTAGCAAAGCGTCAACAAGATGTTTCCCCACACGACCTGTAGCACCGGTAATTAAAATTTTTATAAAATCACCCAGTTATTATCCTATAGTCACCAGGTAGTTTTTTCGTTGCTCTTTCCAAAGCAACCTTTACAATCTTCTCAGAATTATTTGGTACCTTAACCATAAAAACCCTTTGATTGGTTTTGACTCTGGCTGCTTGACCTACGGGTTTTCCAAAGCTTCTTCTCATGCCTTCTGAGAACCTGTCTGCTCCTGCTCCGGTTGCCATCATGTTCTCTCTCAGGATGTGATGCGGAAAGACCATCAGCTTTAAGAAAAAATTATCCTCGCCTAAGCTTCTAGTAAGATGTTTTGTTATTGTAACTCTTGCAGCTTCTAGTGCATTAGATCTTATTTGCACATCTTCTATAGATTCTAAATAAAACACAAGGGGATAATCTTTTCTTGTTCCTATCTCAAATTGATGGATTTTTGATACCGGGACACCTTTTACATAACTTTTTCTAGGTCTTCTTTTAGACAATCTTGTGTAAGGTTTTTTGTTAATTTCGTGATAACATCTTCCTGGTCTCAAACCCATAAAATCACTTGAAAAAGTAAGTTTCAGAAGCTTATAAATCTTTTCATATCTTTAGTATGCTCTTCTTTTTTTCTTTTGTTTTTTCTGTATGAGCTCTTATTTTCTTTTCCAAGCCTTTCAATTCGTCAGAACTATTTCCTATACCACAAGTGTTCCCAACTCCGATTATAAGTATCTTTTCGTTGCTTTTTCCTCTTTTAACTATCTGCCTTACATTCTCTATTGCTTCAGGAACAGCATCAAACACCTCTTTTCTCATGGGCTCTAATGCTTCTTCTTCAGAAACCTTTATTGCAACAGCATCTAGAGGAATGTTTTTCTTAACAACTATCTCTTCTATTTCGTATCTGTCGACTCCGCTTCCTCCCATTGCTATTCCAACACCTTCTGCTAAAGTTCCTGTTTTCTCACCTTCTAATCTGAGAGCAGCATCGATTGTTATTATCCTGTCAATTTTCTGTCTTTTCAGGAATGATGTCAAGAATTTTCCTGGATATCCCGTTGACGCTCCTGGGCCAGCTGCTTTTGACAACCAAACATCCTTACCTTCGATTTTTGCCCTAGCAATAGCAAATTCATATTCATCATATACCTTCAAACCATCTTTCTTGGTAAGGTTTGCTACAACTAAAGGTCCTATACCATCTCCTATTGGTACGCCTTCTGTAAATGCTTGTGTCGCTTTCATGGCAGCCTTTGCGATTCTCGATATCAGTGGTATCTGCATTTGAATTATCATCGCCAACTGGAACATCTTGTATTTTTTTATAAGCTCTACATAATGCCTTATTATTTTCGCTATCTGGGTTGTTGTTATTGCACCTTCCAAAGCATTTCTTATGTCTTTTTGTCTTTCTCTTGGAAGATTTGGTGCTATTTGATTCACAAAATATTTTAACTTTTCATCAGAGTTTCTTATAACATGATCTAACTTTTTGACGATTCCATAAGGATCGAGCGAAACTGGGGCCACTACAAAAAATTCCATGAAATTTTTGACAGATTTTTTTAGTTCAGGTGTAGGTTTTTTAGAAATCGAATGAACAATATAAGTTCTAGACTTTTCTGCCATCTCTTCAATCTCTTCTGCCTCTTTTTCCAGTTTAATCAGAGTCTGGGTTACCATCAGTCTTGGTCCAAAAAGGAAAAGTATTATTGCCATTACAATCCAAAGAATCATGGATATCCAATCAGTTCCAAATTGAGCTAACATATAAGTCATAGTTATATTTGTTTTATCGCAATTTAAATAATTAACTCAGACTGTACAGCTTGCTTGTGTTGAAGAACAAACAGGACTTCCTCCTATTGAATTGCACAATTTTATCAGGTTGCTTATCAAATCCACACCGCAATAACTTGATGAAAAACCTTGCATGTTAAAACAGCCTATGCTGTTTGATGTGTCTACCCATTCTCCTTTGAACTGACTTAAGCAAAGACTTTTTGCTTGGGGTAGCTGCGATGAATACTGTTTTTTCAAGTAATCTAGACCTTCTATGCCTTTATACTGCGAAGGAACAGTTGTATTTGTAGTCATGTTTTTATAGAAAAGGAGATAAGCAGTTAAAATTATTACAATCAATATAAACAGTTTGCTGTCTTCCATATAGAATTTTTGTTTTAACTATGACTTAAATGATTGCAGTCATTAAAATCCCGACAGTTATAGGTATGATTAGATTGTCATCTATTTTAGGTATCATTTCTCCAAAGGTTGCAAAAATTGCTATTATCAGAGCCTTCACAGGGTTTGCAAAGAAAAGCAGAACAAAAAGAGCTGTTAAGAAAAAGGATATGCTCCCTTCAAAACTCTTTTCCTTGTTCAAGGGAAGTTTGTGCTTGCCATAATAGCTTCCTATCAGAGCTGACATGGCGTCTGCCAAAGAAAGAACAGAAATGGCTGCTATCGCCACTGAAGGTTCGAATATTATTGCAGCGAAAAAACAACCTACAAAAAATTCTGTGGCTCCTTTGAATGGTAACGTGTTTGGTCTCTCATACTCTTTAAAACCATTTTCAAGGAATTCTTCAAACTCGTCTATCTTTTCTGATTTTATTATCTTATATTTGTTTCTATTTTTTCTATACTCGCCCATGATTAGAAATGCTGATGCTGTTAAAAGAATTAAAAAAGATGCAATCCATTTGCCTAGCCATAATATCAAAAATATAGTGAAAACACCAGTAGCATGAACAAGTTTTCTTCTTACCTCTAACATTTTACCCCTTCTTTTTTCTGAATGGCCATGTTATTATTTTGAAAAACTGAACTATAAAGTGAAATAGCTCATAGATACAAAAAAGTATAAAGCCACTTATAGCGAACATCAGTCCTATCTGTAAGTTTGCTGTTATTGCCAAACCCATATATTTTGCAACCCAAGGAAAGGCAAAGGAGGCAACCACTACTATAGATGCTCTGATAAAGAATTTGAATAGTTTGTATAGAACAAAAACTGTTATTATGAATCCAATGAATATTAACAATGTTGTAAAGGTTACTTCGATTACCATATAAATAAGTTATATCTGTAGTTTTAAAAAACTTGATTTATCAACAGAGGTGCAGGGAGCCTGCTTTGTGTTAGCATTTATATTTCTACTGCTCAAAATGATTGTAAAAATTATTATTTTTTCTTCTTAGAGGTTTTATGTAATTTTTTAAATATTGTCATAACGACAATAACTTCAATTATTACTAAAATAGCAGAAATAGAAGATATTGCGGGAATCGGATCAATTTCTAATATATATGGTCCTATAGCCATCATTAAACAACCTCTAAGACCGCAGCCTACACCGCCGCCTGAACGTTTACAAACACCATAAGAACAGTAGTAACTTGAACCATAAGATTTACAATCTACTTCTGAATAATCGCAGCTTGAACCACAACTTTTCTTTATATTTCCATCGCACCAAGCCCCAGAAAGTTTTTCATCGCATTTAATGCTAGCGCCACAAGCTTCTTCGCATTCTAAATCAGAACCTATATATTCTTCTACATAACCATCTATACAATTATGTTTTCTAATCTGCTTTTTCTGGCTATTACATTGTACGCAACCATTATCTTCAAGGTCCCACTTACCTTCCCATTGCCCTCCACAAGGTTGAAGAGGGAGGTCCCATCTCACTTTGCAAATTTGCCCTTCTCTTATATCATTGCCAGTTGGCCAATTATTTTTTGCCATATATCTCCATAAAACATTGTCATCAGGCTTGTAGCATTGTTCAGACACATTTGGATTATCAACTCTAAAATAATAAGCAGGATGGTTATAGTCTGTTGTAGATGTTCCTATAGCACAAACATACCAACCACCAGTGCTCCAACTGAAATCATACCATATTTCAGGTCCAACACTACATGTATTTTCAAAATAAATATCTCTTGTTCTTATCTCGCAACCAGAAGCAGATACTATGGTAGCACTTAAAATAAATATTGTTAAAGAAGTTATCAAAATATTCAATTTTTTCATAAAGTATTTTTATTAACGTTGATATTTATATTTTACTATATTTTCAAAGAAAAACTTATTATCGTCTCTGCTCTGAACTGATATAACTATCATGTTTTAAGAAATTCAATCAGCTTGTCCCAGAATCCTAGTTCTTTCTCATCTATAATAAATCCAGCCAGTTTCCTCAGCTCCTTGCTTGCTGCTGAGTTCGGCTTGTGCAACACGACAGGCGTTCTAAACTCCAAGCTTTTGGGAACATTATTATCATGAGGTATGACAGCTATTACTGGAATTTCGGTCATCATCTCAATTTCTTTCTTTGTTAGTTCGTGACCACTTCCAGTTTTCATATTCAAAACAATACCTATAGGCTCTTTCTTAATACTGCTTATGAATTCCTTGCCTCGGATCACATCAGAAACAGACATTATGTCAGGTTTTGTAACAAACAATATCTCTTGGCTTGCCTTGATAGCTGCTATAGCTTCTCTTCCCAAGCCAGGTGATGAATCTAGAAATATTATATCTGTCTTCCCTTTAAGTTTTTTTAAATGATTTTCTAATCTTGATATATCAGTTCCTATCAAGTCATTGAGTTTTAATGAGGCAGGTATTATTTTCATGCCACTAGGATGCGTATAGACAGCTTCTTTAATATCTTTCTCTCTCCTAAGAACATGATTTAAAGTTATAGGATGATAATTCATGCCTAGCAATATGCTTAGATGAGAAGCAGTCAGGTTGCAATCAACTAGAGTGACGTCCTTCTTAAATCTCTGAGCAAGAGCAGCCCCCAAATTAGCGGCAACGGTCGTTTTTCCAACACCGCCCTTACCAGATATTATTCCAATAATTCTTGTCATCAATATCCTCTTTCCTTTCTCCTCTCACCCTCCAATTCCATCAATCTTTCTTGATACTTCAGTCTCAATTCTTCATAGCTCTCCTTTGATATCATGCTCTCCTTGTACTCCTCTTCTATTATTCCTTGAGATTCTTTCATCTTATTGATTTCGTCTTCTATTTCTTTCAGTTTCTTGCTTTCTCTGATGAGCTCCTTTATCCTCAGGTTCGGTATTCTTATCTTATTCTCTATTTTGGTTTTCCTGACTAAATAAATTAAAGATACAAATAGCAAAACAATACCAACCCCCAAAAACAAAATCGTGTTGTCTTTGCTGAATATGTCTATACTTCTGGTATCTTTACTTTCTGTTACGTTTGGTGGGTGAGATATCTCAAACCTGGCCTTTATAAAAAGTTTTTCAATATCTCTTATAGTTTCTGTTAGCTGACTGTACATTTTGTTGCGAATTTGATCATCCGCTAGGTTAATCTCGGACCTTATCTGGTAAAAGATATCTTCGGCATAACTTAGATTAACATTTTTTGTTTCGATCTTTTTTGCTTCCTCTTCCATTTCATTCAAATCACTTCTAAAACCTTGAACCTGATAAGCCAAAATGTCATCCCTTGATTCAAAAACACTAATAACGAAATTTTTCCTATAAACCAATTCATCGGATACTATGTTTAGAGAAAAGTTATAATTTCCTATGAGTATATTTTTAGGGATAGATATTTTTGTCATGATTTCTTTTGTTTTATTTATTTCTATTCTATCAGTCTTATTTGTTTGAAGTTCAAACCAATTAGAGTTATTACCTTCTATAGATATTTTTACATTGTATAGATTGCTTTCTCCATTGTTGTTTATAGAGAATATGCTATTCATAATGTAACCTTTTTCAACTAGCATCTCTTCTGGAAAATCAACGAC
>Ga0315293_10000547_pt1 | contig 35241 bp, 30 predicted proteins | sample YL17G13_20_MG_FD_203071 | JGI IMG/M metagenome (GOLD analysis project Ga0315293, IMG submission 203071) | Sediment microbial communities from Yellowstone Lake, YNP, Wyoming, USA - YL17G13_20 | ecosystem: Environmental > Aquatic > Freshwater > Lake > Sediment | place: USA: Wyoming | collected... | reverse complement strand
CGCTCCCACCCCGGCTCCCGCACCTCGAGGAGCTCTTCACCCGCAGCGACTCGGCCCCACCCCATCTCGGGAAGATCGTCGTCGCCCGTCGCCAGCCACAGGAAGCCAACCGCTTCGCGACCGGCCTTGCGCAGCCTGCGCACTTCCGCCGCGACCGCCGCAGCCTTGACCAGCGTGAGCAGCGGACCGCCCAGCAGACCGGGCTGCTGTCCGGTGACCACCACGTCGGCGCCCGCGAGCCACCGGGAGAGCTCGGCATCCACCGGGTTCCCCCAGGAACGGTTCGCTCTGCCGAGCGCCTCCGCCAGAGCCGGCGACCGTGGCGTGGCTTGAGGAGAGACGGGGGGTAGATCGATCTCCCCTCGGGCCGCAGCGGCGGCGGCTGGGTGGACAGGCGCCCAGTTCTCCAGCGGAACAATCGTCGCGCCCGCGACTCGATTTTCCGTCACCCGCGGGAGAGTAGCGCGCCCGCGATGGTAACGCCACCACGCATGCCTGGAGAGGTCCCCACACGATGTGTGTCCGAGTTGGGCGCGCTGGTGACTCAGATAACAGTCAACCGTTTTTGCCCAGCCCCAAGAATCTGTTAATGTTACGAACGGTAGGGCAGTGATGAATCAGGGGCGACTGGTGCCTCCGCTTGCGAGGTTCGTCGGGGTCTCGTTTCCGCGCGGCTCCGAGGGGGTGGTGTGAAGGTTCTGCTCTCCTCGGTGTTCGGCCCCTACGGCGTGGATGACGAGTACGGCCAGGCGAGCTGTCGGATGGAGCTTTTCCACAATCAGGTGACCCGAGAGCAGGGGGTCTTCTCCATCCGCATGTTCCACCCTAGCTTCGGGCTCCACTTCCTCGCCGAGAACGTCTCCCCTCCGACCACGGTGCTCGACTTCCCGAGCGAGGCGCGCTTCGTCGAGGAGCTGCGCAATGGCTACGATGTCGTCGGCATCTCGTTCATCGTTCCGAACTTCCTCCGGGCCAAGCGGATGGCCGAGCTGGTCCGGCACCACGCCCCGCACGCAAAGATCGTGCTGGGCGGGCACGGGACGCCGGTACCCGAGGTGGAGGAGATTCCCAACGACGGCGTGTGCAAGGGGGAAGGGGTACGGTGGCTCCGCACGTTCCTCGGCGAGGACCCGGAGCGGCCGATCAGGCACCCGATCCTGAGCGACTCCTTCGGGGGACGGATCCTCGGTGTCCCGGTGGTCGACCGTGCCGGTCACATCACGCCGGGGCTCGGCTGCCCGAACGCCTGCTTCTTCTGCCTGACGAGCAGCTTCTTCGACCACAAGTACATCCCGTATCTCGCCACAGGCAAAGAGATGTTCGATGTTTGCGTCGCGATCGAGAATGCCCTCGGCTTCCGCAAGTTCTACGTCATGGACGAGAACTTCCTTGCGCACCCGGAACGTGCCTACGAACTCGCCGATCTGATGGAGAAGCACGGCAAGTCGTACCGCTTCAGCGTCTTCAGCTCGGCAGAAAACATCACGAGGGTCGGCGTCGACTTCCTGGTGCGGCTCGGCGTCATCAGCCTCTGGCTTGGCGTGGAGTCGAAGATCGAGACCTTTACGAAGAACCGCGGGGTCGACTTCGCGAGCCTCGTGCGCGACCTCCGCGACCGGGGGATCCTGGTCCTCACCTCCGGGATCCTGTTCCTGGACCAGCACAACCGGCAGAACATCTGGGATGACATCCGCTTCATGGTGGGCCTCGAGCCTGACCTGATGCAGTTCATGCAGCTCGGCCCTGCACCATTCACGCCCATCTACCGCCGCTACAAGGCCAGCGGCCGAATCATGGAAAACGCTCCCTACGCGGGTTGGCACGGCCAGGGGCAGATCTGGTTCCGGCACCCGGAGTTCTCCCCCGAGGAGTCGGAGCGGCTCCTGATCGAGGCGTTCCGCTACGACTACGACACCCTTGGGCCGTCGCTCATCCGCATGTGCGACACGATCGTCCGTGGGTATCAGAACCTGAACGGTTCGGCCAACGGCTTCATCGCCAGGCGCCGCGAGTCGCTGCGGCGGCGAGCTGTTAAGTTCCGGCCGTTCCTGGCGGCGGCCCGCTACCACGCCCACAACGAGAACGCACGCGCCCTCATCGAGCGGGTCACGGCCGAGTACGACGATGCGTTTGGGCCGATGACCCTGAAACAGCGGGTGCAGTCGCAGGTGGTGCGCGCCCATGCCGCGAGGGAGGCCCGCCGGGTGGCGTCCGGGCGGGACGGCTACCAGCCGGCGACGATCATCACCAGGTACCGGACGTGAGACCGGCCGCTCGGCCGGGGCAACCCGCGGTTGGCACCCCTGGCAACTGCTAGCGGACAAAGGCTTTGGTCACGAATCGGATGATGTGCTTGACCGCGATCCCCCGCTGCCCAACGCCGGCCAGCAGGTGATCCGCCCCCTCGATAGGCTCGAGCCGACACAGCTTCTCCGCGCCGTACGCCCGCGCGATGTCCTCGAGCGCGCCCAGCTTGCAGACGGCGTCCTCGGTCCCCGCCACGAACACCGTCGGGAACGTGATGTTCCTGAAGTAGGCGCTCGCGGCAATGTCCTGCTTACCGCGCGCAGGAAAGCCGAGACAGGCGTAGGCCGCGACGTGGCCGTCGCGGGTGGAGGCGTGGAGCCCCACCACCGCGCCAAAGGAGTAGCCCACCAAAGACACCCGTACCCGGTCGACGCCCGGCTGCTGGCGCACGAACTCCAGAGCGCCGAGGACGTCGCTCACCTCGCCCGCGCCCCCCCCGAACGTCCCTGTAGACCTCCCCACCCCGCGGAAGTTGAACCGCAGCGTTGCAAAGCCGGTATGCGCGAAGGCGACCTGCAGGTCCCTGATGATCGGGTTGTCCATGCTCCCGCCAGCCATCGGGTTCGGATGACAGATCACCACCGCAGGGGCCGCGCTCCCACTGCCGGGGATGGCGAGCATGCCCTCCAGCACCGCGCCGGAACCGCCCGGTGTGCCGAACGAAACCGGCCGCTCGTCGCCGCCCGGACCCGCACCCCACGCGACGAGGAATCCCGCGCTGCTCACGGCTGCGGCCGCGAGCAAAGCCGGGCCCATGTTCCTCATGATCCTCTACCGCCGCGCGGCGACCGTGATGCGCGTGACGGCGGCCTCCAGGTGTGCGCGCTGGTGCTCGAACTCCTTCCCCGCGGCGCTGCGCAGGGCGGCCTCCGCGGTACGCTTCTCCTTCCGCGCCGCCTCCACGTCGATCTCCGCCGGCAGCTCCGCCACGTCCGCCAGCACCGTCACGACATCGGCCGCGACCTCCGCAAACCCGCGCTGGACGGCGAGGTAGTGCTCCCTCGTGGCGGTTCGGTACGAGAGCTCGCCGATGCCGAGGGTCGCCAGCAGCGGGGCATGGCCCGGAAGGATGCCGAGCGCGCCCAGGGCCCCAGGCAGCGTCACCTCGTCGGCCTTGGTGTCCACGACCACGCGCGCCGGGGTGACGACCCTCAGGTGGAGGCGCCCCTCCCTCACGCTGTCTCCTCCGCCTTGAGCCTCTCGGCTTTTTCGACCGCCTCGTCGATGCCGCCGACCAGGTAGAACGCCTGCTCGGGCAGGTGGTCGAGCTCACCGTCCGCGATCATCCGAAACCCGCGGATCGTCTCGCCGATCTGCACGTACCGGCCCTTGAGGCCGGTGAACTGCTCCGCCACGTGGAACGGCTGCGAGAGGAACTTCTGGATCTTGCGCGCCCGGGCCACCGTGAGCTTGTCGTCCTCCGACAGCTCGTCGATCCCAAGGATCGCAATGATGTCCTGCAGGTCCTTGTACTTCTGCAGGATGCGCTGAACCTCCCGGGCTACCCGGTAGTGCTCCTCGCCGACGATCTTTGGGTCGAGGATGCGCGATGTGGAGGCCAGGGGGTCCACGGCCGGGTAGATGCCCATGTCCACGATCTGGCGCGAGAGCACGGTGGTGGCGTCGAGGTGCGCGAACGTGGTGGCGGGCGCGGGGTCGGTGAGGTCGTCGGCCGGCACGTAGATCGCCTGCACCGACGTGATCGATCCGCGCTTCGTGGACGTGATTCGCTCCTGCAGCTCGCCCATCTCGCTTGCCAGGTTCGGCTGGTAGCCCACCGCGGAGGGCATGCGGCCCAGCAGAGCCGAAACCTCCGAGCCGGCCTGGGTGAAGCGGAAGATGTTGTCGATGAAGAGCAGCACATCCTGCTCTTCCACGTCGCGGAAGTACTCGGCCACGGTGACGCCGGAGAGCGCCACCCGCAGACGCGCCCCGGGCGGCTCGGTCATCTGACCGTAGATCAGGGCCGCCTTGGACTTGGTCCAGTCGTCGGGGTCGATCACGCCGGACTCCTGCATCTCGAGCCAGAGGTCGTTCCCCTCGCGGGTGCGCTCGCCAACGCCCGAAAACACGGAGTAGCCGCCGTGCTGCAGCGCCACGTTGTTGATCAGCTCCATGATGATGACGGTCTTGCCGACGCCGGCGCCGCCGAACAGGCCGGTCTTGCCACCCTTGGTGTAGGGCTCAAGAAGGTCAACCACCTTGATGCCTGTCTCGAACATCTCGACGGTGGTGGACTGCTCCTCGAACGACGGCGGCTCGCGGTGGATCGACCAGCGCTCCTTGGTCTCGCAGGGTCCCTTCTCGTCCACCGGGCGACCGATGACGGAGAGAATCCGTCCCAGCGTCTCGCGCCCCACCGGCACGGTGATCGGGCCACCGGTGTCGAAGGCCCTCATCCCGCGCACCATGCCATCGGTAGGCTCCATCGAGATGCAGCGCACCCGGTTCTCGCCCAGATGCTGGGCCACCTCCAGCACCACCTCGAGGTCGCCTTTCTCACTCTTGTCGCGCACCTCGATGGCGTTGTAGATGGCGGGGAGATGCCCTTCGGGGAACTCCACATCCACCGCCGGCCCGATGACCTGTACGACGTGCCCTTCCACCCGATGCGAACTGGTTGCCATTCCGAACTCCTACCTCTCGGCCAGCGCCTCGGCGCCGGACACGATCTCGATGAGCTCCTTGGTGATCGCGGCCTGCCGCGCCCGGTTGTAGGTGAGCGTCAGCCGGTCGATCATGTCCGCCGCGTTCTTGGAGGCCGCGTCCATGGCGGTCATCCGAGAGGCCTGTTCCGCGGCTTGCGAGTCGAGCAGAGCCCGCAGCACCTGGAACTGCACGTGGCGCGGCAGGATCTGACCGAGGAGCGCCTGGGGGCTGGGCTCGAAGATGTAGGCCCCGGGGCGCTCGCCGCCCGCGATCTTGGCCCGCTCAATGGGCAACAGCCGCTCGAGCGTCGCCTCCTGCCTCATGATCGAGCGGAAGTGGTTGTACAGAAGGTAGATCGCGTCTGTCTCCCCGGCCGCAAAGCGCGCCGCCAGCGTGCGCGCCAGCGCGAACGCCGCCGCAGGGGTCACCGTGTGCATCAGCTCCGGATACGTGCCGAGGGTCGGGTAGGTGCGGCGGCGGAAGAAATCGATGCCCCGGCGCCCGACCAGCACCAGCTCGACCTTCTCCCAGCGCCTGCCCTCGAGCAGCGACGTCGCCTCGCGAAACACGTTGGCGTTAAACGCGCCGCACAGCCCCTTGTCCGCGGTCACCACGACCAGGGTGACCGCGTGCTCGGCTCGTTCCACCAGGAGCTCGTGGCGGTGCGAGGCGACCCGCGAGGCGAGGGAACGCAGCACCACATCGAGGGCCGCAGCGTACGGCCGCGCCTCCAGGATCCGCGTCTGGGCCCGGCGCAGCTTGGCCGCGGCGACCATCTTCATCGCCTTGGTGATCTGCTCGGTGGAGCGCACCGAGCGGATGCGGCGCCGCAGGTCCTGCTTGCTAGGCAACTGCGGCTCCCGGGTTCTCGCGCAGGAAAGCGTCGAGGGCGCCCTGGCAGCCGGCCTTGAGCTCCTGCTCCACGGCCCCTTCGAGCTTCCCGGTCATCACGATGGCCTCCAGCACGGCCCCGTGGTGCAGCTTCAGGTGCTCGTGGAGGAACGCCTCGAACGCGAGCACTTCCTCCACCTTCAGCTTGTCGAGAAAGCCGTGGGTTCCGGCGAACACCGAGGCAATCTGCAACTCGACCGGCATCGGCTGGTACTGGCCCTGCTTGAGGATCTCGACCAGGCGCTCGCCGCGCGCCAACTGCCGCTGGGTGGCCTTGTCCAGGTCCGAGCCGAACTGGGCGAACGCCGCCAGCTCACGGTACTGGGCGAGATCCAGGCGCAGCGTGCCAGCCACCTTCTTCATCGCCTTGATCTGGGCGTTGCCGCCCACTCGGGAGACGGAGATGCCCACGTTTACCGCCGGGCGCACGCCGGCGTAGAAGAGGTCGGACTCCAGGAAGATCTGCCCGTCGGTGATCGAGATGACGTTGGTCGGGATGTAGCCCGAGACGTCACCCGCCTGGGTCTCGATCACGGGGATCGCGGTGAGGGACCCGCCGCCCAGGTCGTCGCGGAGCTTGGCGGCGCGCTCCAGAAGCCGCGAGTGGAGGTAGAAGACGTCGCCGGGGTAGGCCTCGCGCCCCGGGGGCCGGCGCAGGAGCAGCGAGATCTCGCGGTAGGCGGCGGCGTGCTTAGACAGGTCGTCGTAGAAAACAACCGCGTGCCCACCGGTATACATGAAGTACTCGCCCATGGCGCAGCCGGCGTAGGGAGCGAGGTACTGCAGAGGGGCGGGCTCCGACGCGGTGGCGGCCACCACGATCGTGTGGCCCATCGCGCCGTGATCCTCCAGGATCTTGACGACCTGCGCCACGGTCGAGCGCCTCTGGCCGATCGCGACGTAGATGCAGACCGTGCCCTTCCCCTTCTGATTGATGATCGTATCGGCGATGATCGCGGTCTTGCCCGTCTGGCGGTCGGAGATGATCAGCTCACGCTGGCCTCGCCCAATTGGGATCATGGAGTCGATGGCCTTGATGCCGGTCTGCACCGGCTCCTTCACCGGCTGACGGCGGACCACGCCGGGCGCGATGCGCTCGATCGCGTAGCTGTCCGCGGCGGCGATCGGGCCCCTGCCGTCGATCGGCTGCCCGAGTGGGTTCACCACCCGCCCGACCATCCCGGGTCCGACCGGCACCTGCAGAATGCGGCCTGTGCGCCGCACCTCGTCCCCCTCACGGATGGCCTGGGACTCACCCATCAGCACGCAGCCGACGCTGTCCTCCTCGAGGTTGAGGGCCAGGCCGAAAACGTCGTGGGGAAACGCCACCAACTCGCCGGCCATGACGCGGTCTAGCCCGAACACCCGGGCGATGCCGTCGCCCACCGACACGACCGTCCCCACCTCGGCCATCTCCACAGCGGTGTCCAAACCCTGGATCTGCCGCCGCAGGATATCGGTGATCTCGTCAACCTTGATATGCATGCTCCTCCCCCTACTCACCCGCGGCGGATGAGGCGAAACGGCGCACCTGGGCCAGCAGCGACCCGTCGAAGACACGGCTGCCCACGCGCACCACGAAACCCGCCAGCAGCTCTTCGCGGAGCCCGGCGTCCAGCGTGACTCGCGCGCCGATGGCCCCGGCGAGCGCCTCCTCCAGCGCCGCCACCTGCTGTCTGTTCGGTCCGGACGGCAGCTCCACGCGCCCGCGTACGATCCCTTCCTTGCGGTCCACGAGCTCGCGGAAGAACGCCACCACCTCGTCGAGGTAGCGGAGGCGCACGTGGTGCTCGAGGGCCATTAGCATGCGGTGCGTCTCCGCCCGCAGCGACAGGGCTTTTGCAATCGTTACCACCAGCCCGCGCTTGGTGGCCGGTGCCACCGACGGCACCTCAAACACCCGCAGCAGTTCGGGCGCCCGGCGGAATAACTCGGCCACCGAGGCAAGTTGCCCCTCGATCTGGCGCAGCGCCGGCACGCCCTCCTTCTGGGTGACCTCGAAGAGCGCAACCGCGTACGGGCGCGCCACGCGGCGACTCACCGCGCACCCCCGGCCGCTCGCGCACTCAGACGTTCCAGTGTGGTCCGAAATATGCGCTCGCGGTCCTCCGGCGTGAGCTCGCGCTCGAGCAGGTCCAGCGCCAGTTCGGCCGCCACGGCCGCGGCCTCGGAGGCGAGCTCCCGCCGCGCCTCCTCGACGCGCCGTGCAGCCTCGTGGCCGATCTGCGCCACCAGGCGGGCTGCTTCCTCGTCACCCTGGTGCCCCAGCGCCTCGCGCTCGCGCTCGCCGTCGCGCCGGAGGCGCTCCTTCAGTGCGGCGATTTCGCGCGAAAGCGCGGCCACCCGCTGCTCCATGTCCGAGCGCAGGCGTTCGGCCTCCTGCTGCTGGTGGGCCGCTTCCTTCATGTGCGAGACGATCTGCTCGCGTCGCGCGCGGAAGAACCTGGAGAGCGGGCGCACCAGCAGGTAAGCGAGCAACCCGAAGAAGACGAACAGGTTCGCGGTCTTCCAGAAGAGCGATGGCAGGCCGAGGAAGCCCTCGCCGCCTCCCTCCTCCGCCCAGGCCGGAAGTGCGAAGCACCAGAGCAGCAGCGCCACGACGAGCCTATTCACGCCACCCTCCGCCCCAGTAGGTGGCTCGCCAGCTCTCGCGCCAGTTGGCCGCTTCGCTCGCGCAGCGCCGTGCGCGCTTCGCGCGAGGCTTCGTCGAGCTCGTCCGCAAGCCGCGCCAGCCGCTGCTGCACCTCGCCACGGGCCACCTCGAGCTTCTTTCGGCGCGCTTCTTCGCCAGATGCGCGCAGCGACGCTCTCTCCCGCTGCCCCTCGGAGGCGGCCACCGCCAGCCCCCGCTCGCAGCGAGCGATCGCTTCTTCGAGGGCCCGTCGAGACTGCTCGTACCGCTCGCGCGCCGCCTTGACCCGCCCCTCCCGCTCGTCGAGCACCCGCCCCAGCGGCTTCACCAGCTGCGTCGACACCAGCAGGTAGACCAGCCAGAAGCAGGCCATGATCAGGAGCAGCGAGTAGTTGGGCGGAGCAACCAAGCTGACCTCCCGCCGCTGACGATGGACGAGGAGGCGTAAAGCCTCCAACGGCGAGGGCTTAAATTAGCAAAGGCGACTCTCCCGGTCAACGGGAGCTGCGGCGTCCCGGGGCCGCCGGCTCGTCTACCGCGCGGGCTTCTCACGCAGGATCAGCTGCGGGAAACGCTCCTCCAGGACCCGGTAGAGCCTCGCGATCTGGACGCCGCCGCCGCTGGCCCAGTCGGCGTCTCGAAACGAGAGATCGTCCCCGGCAACCGTGCGCACTCGCAGCTCGAACACCGAGCCGCTCGCGCCGCGCGGCACGGTCGCCAACCAGACGCCCCGCACCGACGCCATCGGGAGCACGGCGTTGTGCTCGCTCCCGCGGACGTCCCGCCACTCCAGTCCGTCCCCGGCCAGGATCAGGGTGCCCGTGCTTTCCCGCCGAAACACGCCGGTCATGCGGAGCAGGGGGTCGAAGCTCATCGCCTCCGGCGGGGTGGGGGATAGCAGGGGTGTGGCCTGCACAGGTACCGGTGCCGGCGTGCCCGGCAGGGGCGTGGGCGATACTCCGCTCGCCAGCAGCGCAACGATCACCGTGTCCCCGACGTTGTTCTCCTTGAGGTAGATGAGGTCGTTGACCGTCAGCGTATAGCGCTGCCCGGAGCGGCGCACCTGCTCGGCGACCAGGTCCGCGGAAAGCCCCGTGCCCATCATGCGAACCACGTCCACCAGACGGCCATCGTCGGGCGCAACCGGCGCCGGCGTGGGCGTGGGTGCCGTGCGGGCCACCATCGCCTGGATCACCCGCTCGGGAACACCGGCAGCGCGGAGCCTCGCGAGATCGGCCGGCGGCAGCGCCGCCACCGCAGGCGCCTCGTGGATGAGCCGAAGGATCCCGTCCTCGGGGGCGCGGGCGCGGTGCGCCGCCACGACCTCCGCCACCGTCAGCTCCTGGGCGAACGCAGTGCCGGCCGCCAGCAGAAGAACGAGAGCCGGGAGAACGCGCATCACAACCTCCCAGAACCAGCGCCGGCTCAGTGTAGCAACGTCTCCAGCCCGACCACGACGCGACGTCCGGGCGCGGGATACCCGCGCACCTCCTGGTAGCTGCGGTCGGCCACGTTGTCCACCCTCACCCGAGCGGAGAGCGTGCTCGCCAGGCGCACCGCGACGGCAAGGTTGGCGGTGACGAATCCGCCCTGCTGCAGCCGTGTGAGGCTGACCGGGTCCACGTCCGGACGGCTCCCGACCCACACGAGCGACGCGGCGCCCTCGAACGGGCCCGCGAGCGGTCCGTCCAGGGTCAGAGCTCCCGACCACGTGGGGCGCCGAAGCAACGCCTGTCCATCCCCGTTGCGCGCGTCCAGCCACGTGAGCGCCGCCTGCAGGTGGGCACGCCCGCCGAGCATCGCGATCCAGGACGCCTCCACGCCTTCCTGGCTCGCCTGCGCGATGTTGGCGAAACGGAACTGTGCCAGATCGAAGTCGATGAGGTTGTGCTCCCGGTTCGCAAACCCCACGACCTGGAGAACCGACCGGCCTCCCGAGAGCGGCAGCGACACGCCCATCTCGGCGGCACGCGAGTGCTCGGGCGCCAGGTCGGGGTTCCCGGAGAACGGGTAGTACAGCTCGCCAAGACCGGGAGCCCGGAACGCACGCCCGAACGAGGCCCAGATCCGGAGCACCCGTCCCTCCCAGCTCATCGTGAGCCTGGGCGACAGCTCGCTTCCCCATGGGCTGGCCTCGTCCCAGCGCAGGCCCGCGAGAATGCCGATCCCGCTGCCCGGCGCCCAGTCGTCCTGCGCGAACAGCGAGCGTGTTCGCAGCCGGCGGTGGTTGACGGCGGTGCCGAAGTTGGAGGCATCGGAGACGCTGTCCTCGCGCCACTCCCCGCCCACCGTAAAGTTGTGCTGCCCCGAGCGCTGGTGAAACGCGAGGTTGGCGCCGGTCGAGTCTGCCGCGGTGTCGCCGCTCACGAAGCCGAACGGGTCGTCGGGGTCCCGGAACTGCAAGCTGCGCTCAACCCGTGAAAGGGTGACCTCCAGCTCACCTCCCCGGCCCAGGTGCCAGCGCAACGGCAGTGCCGCGAGGCTCTCCTCCGCAGCGGTGAAGCGGTTCGGGGTCAGCGTGGCGCCCGAGAACGGGATCTCTGTGTGGCCGGTCGTGCGCCGGAAGAGGACCCCGATGCGGCTGTCCTGCCCCAGGGCGGTGCCAAGGCTGATCATGCCGGCACGCGACCAGAACTCGTCGTTGGCCAGCGTGCCGTCCCCCGCCCGGCTGCCCACGCTCACGTACGCGTCCCAGGAACCGGCCGTCAGGCCCGCCTCCAGCTCCCCGCGCTGCCACCCGTCGCTCCCGCCCTCGACCAGGGCCCGCAGGGTGTTCCCGCCCGCGTGTGCAGGCATCAGCTGCACGACGCCGCCGACCGCGTCGCCGCCGTAGAGGGCGGAGTAGGGCCCACGCACGACCTCGATCCGGTCGAGGCCCACGGTGAGGGGAAGGCTCCAGTCGTAACCGCCGAAGAACGGGGAGTTGAGCCGAACCCCATCGAACATCACCAGCGTGTGGGTGGAGGAGGTCCCGCGCACGAACACCGAGGTAACGCCCGCGTCAAGCCCCGAGCGGAGCACCATCACGCCCGGCACCCAGCGCAAGGCGTCCGCGACCGCGGTCACTCCCGCGGCTCTCAGCAGCGCCGCGGAAATCACGGTCGAGGCGGCGCGCACCTCGTCCGCCGGTTGCTCTTCGCCGGTGGCTGTGACCACCACAGCATCCCGAAAGACCGGGAGTTGTTGCGCCTGGAGGGAAGGCGGGAGCGCCGCTAGAGATGCGAGGGTAAGGACGACACGCCGGAGCATGGAAACCTCCCGTTTCCCAAACGGGATGGCAGGTCTCCTGGCTCCCGGATCTCCCGGAATCGCTCGCCTTCCCAGGCGTCGGGCCTCTCAACCCGTTCGCCCAGTGGCAGTGTGAGCGGTCCGTCCCCGGTCACAGTGGCGGGGGCCGCGCCGGACTCGCACCGGCTTCCCTCGACACCACCCCGAACAGCTTCTCACCGACACTCTAACGGTCAGCCGAGAAAAAGCAAGCGGCCCGGGAAACCCGGACCGCAGGCACGTCACGGCTCGCGTTCTACTGCACGACCGCCTGGATCGGCACCTCGATGAGCTTGCGCAGCGGGTCGCTGGTGCTGATCTTCACGGTGGCCTTCTGCGCCCCCTTGGGGACCCCCGCTTTCATGCTCACCGCCACCTGGTAGCGCTGCCCGGCCTGCAGGGGGATCACCTCGGTGGCGAAGTTCGGGTTGTCCACCTTGACCTCGGAGAGCTGGAGTTCGGTCCCCTGCCGGTTGTTCACCACCAGGAAGTTCTGCCCCACGAGAGCATCGCCGGCCACGGTGCCGAAGTTGACCTGGGGAGGGATCACCTGCACCACCGGGCGCACCGCCCCGGTGACGTTGATCGTCACCTCGGGCGCCTTGGCTGCCGTGGTCTTCACCACGATCTTCTGGTTGAGCATCCCCTCGGGAGCGTTGGCCGGAACGGTCACGGTGAGCTCCCACTGCGAGCCCTTCCGGTCGGGGATTCGCTCCTTCTCGCCGAGTTCCTTGTACACCAGCTGGTACGTCCCCCCGCTCGCCTCCGCGCTCTCGACCTTGAAGTCCGAGCCGTCCGCCGAGAGGAGCACGAGCCTCTCGCTCGCCGGCTCGCCCTGCAGAACGTTGCGGAAGATGATCAGCGGTCGCGGCAGCACCTCGATGAACGCCCGCACGTCCGCCTTGATCACTAGGTTGACCTGGGGGGTCGCGGGGTCGTTGGAGAACACCAGCACCGCCTTGGAGATCGGACCCGAGAAGCCAGTTGTGTCCACCTCGGCCGCGATCTTGCCGGTACCGCCCGGCGGGATCGTGCGGTCGAAGCTGGCCACCGTGCAGCCGCACGTGGGCCGAACCTGGGTGATCTCGAGGGGCGCCTTGCCCGTGTTCCGGACGTCGAAGGTGGCCCGAATCTTGTCACCCTTCGGCACGGTGCCGAAGTCCTTGATCTTCTCGACAACGTCGATCGCCGGCTGGGGCGCTTCCGGGGCCTTCTGGGCGACCGCCGGGGGTTGAGGCTGCTGGGCCGCCGCCGGGGCCGGTTGCTGAGCCATCGCCGCCGCCGCCACCAGCACGGCCGCGAGTGAGCAGACTATTCTGCGCGTCATTTTCCGAAACCTCCTCTCGCCTGTTGGCGCGTCCGGCTCGGCCGGAGGTGGTAGAGTACACCGCCGCGCGGGAGCGTGCCAGTGTACATGCAGAAACCTTGCCATTTCTATCTCCTCCCGATCGGTGGCACGGCCACGGCGGCGCTCGCCGGGCTGCTGCACGAGGCAGGGGAACGGGTATCGGGAGTGGATGTCGCCCTCTACCCCCCGACCTCCGACCTGCTTGCAGAGTTGGGGGTACCGGTGCGGCTCGGCTTCGACCCGGCCGGCATCCCGGCCGATCTCGACCAGGTGATCATCGGCAACGCCCTGCCGCGCAGCAACGTCGAGGTGCAGGCGGTGCTGGAGCGCGGGCTCCCCTACACCTCGCAGGCACAGGCGTTTGGCGAGCGGTTCTGCCGCCCGGCCCGGGCGGTCGTGGTGGCCGGCACCCACGGCAAGACCACCACCACCGCGCTGGTAGCGCACATCCTCACCGCCGGCGGCATGGACCCCACGGCCCTGATCGGCGGTGTGCCCCTGGGCGGCAAGCCCTGGCGGCTCGGGCACGGCGGCTGGACGGTTGTCGAGGGGGACGAGTACAACACCGCCTTCTTCGACCGCGGCCCCAAGTTCCTCCACTACAGCCCGCACCTGTTCGTGGTTGGAAACGTCGAGTTCGACCACGGCGACATCTACCCCGACTTGGATGCCATCCTGGCAGCGTTCCGTGCCGGAGTGGCGCTTGTGGGACGTGACGGACACGTGGTGGCTAACGCGGACGACATCGGCGCCCAGCGGGTTGCGGCGAGCCACCCTCGCACCGTTTGGTACGGGCTGAACTCCCGTGCCCACCTCGCCTGCACGGCCTGGGGTCACGCCGACGCGCGCCTACACGCCACGTTGCGCTGGCAAGGGCGGGCGTTCGACGTCCAAACACCGCTCGTCGGGCGGCACAACCTGGACAACCTCCTCGCCGCCTGCGCCTGCGCCCTCCTGGCAGGGATGACCCCCGAGGACGTCGCGGAGGCGGCCGCTGCGTTCCCGGGCGTGCGCCGTCGGCTGGAGCTCGTCGGCGAGGCCGCCGGAGTCGCCGTCGTGGACGACTTCGCCCACCACCCCACCGCGGTGGGGCTCACCCTGGAGGGGGCGCACCACCGCTTCCCGGGACGGCGCCTCGTGGCCGTGTTCGAGCCTCGTTCCCTCACCGCCGGCCGCAGGCAGTTCAGCGCCGCCTACGAGGCCGCGCTGTCCAGGGCGGAGGTGGCGCTCCTCGCGCCGGTCTACCACCGGGCGCGCCTGGGACCGGAGTTGGCCCTCGACCGCGAGGCACTGGCGGCCGCGCTCTCGGCCCGCGGGGTCGTGGCCGAGGCGCTTCGGGAGGACGCCGACCTCGCCGATGCGGTGCGCCAACACCTGCAGGCCGGCGACGTGGTGATCTGCATGTCCTCCGGGGAGTTCGGCGGCCTGCCGCAGCGGCTGCTCGCGCTGCTGCGGGGGGAGCGATGAGGGCGGCCCTGGCCCGCGCCCTGGCCACGGTGGGTGGGCTGGGAGACCTCCTGCCCGCACCTGGGACCACCGTCGGCTCGCTCGCGGGTGTCCTGCTGTACTGGGGCGCCAGCCGCCTGTGGCCACACCCAACCTGGGCGGTGGCCATTGGGGGCCTTGCCGTCCTGGTGCCCCTTTCGGTGTGGGCGTCTGGGATCGAGGCCGCTCGGCGGGGTCATGCCGACCCCGGCCCGGTCGTGCTCGACGAGGTTGCCGGGCAGTGGCTCGCCCTCGCGTTCGTGTCGCTGGGCCGTTCCGAGGCGCCCGGCCCCCGCGAGATGGCGGTCGCGTTCGTGCTCTTTCGCGTCCTCGACGTGGTCAAGCCGTGGCCGATCCGGAGGCTCGAGCGTCTTCCGGGCGGCTGGGGGATCGTGGCCGACGACCTCGCGGCCGCCCTGGCCGCGGGGTTGCTCGCCCTCGCGGTCTTCGCCGTTCTCTAGCGCGGCGCGGGGCGGTGTTCCACGAGCACGACCGTGAGGTCGTCGGCGAGGGGGTGCCCGCCGACATGGCGGTCCAGCTCGCCAAGCAGCGCGGCGAGCGTCTGGGGGCCGCCAGCGTCCCGGTACTGCCGGAGGACATCCTGCAGCCTCTCGTAGCCGAACGGGCTCCCGGCTTCGTCGTGCGCTTCCACAAGTCCGTCGGAGTACAGGAGCAGCCGGCTGCCGGGGGCGAACGGCAGGCTGCGCTCGGGCGCGGGGTCAGGCCAGCGGTGGCCGAGCGGCAGCGAGGACAGCAGGACCTCCTCCACCCCCCCGTCGGCCGCCAGGAGGATGCCGGGCTGGTGGCCCGCGCTCGCGATCTTCACCTCCCGGCGCTCCCCGTCCACCTCGGCGAGCGCGAAGGAGACCATGCGCTGCTTGAGGCTCTGGCCGAGCAGCAGGTGGTTGAGCTTCGACAGCAGCTCGCCACCCCGGTACCCCTCCTCGATGAGCGCCGCGGCGGCTGACTTGACCATCGCCATGAGCAGACCGGTGGGCAGACCATGGCCGGCCACGTCGCCGATCGAAACCACCAGCCGCCCGGGTGCCAGCGGGAAGAGATCGAAGTAGTCACCTCCGACCTCCGCCGCCGGTCTGAAGTGTGCCCACACCGAGAGCGGGCCGCTGGAGAGCTCCGAGGGTGGCAGAAGGCTCTCCTGGATCTCCCGCGCCAGCTCCATCTCCCGAGCCATGCGCTCCTTCTCGGCGACGTGGGCGAGCATCGTGCCCACCGACTCGGTCATGGCGTTGAACGACACCGCAAGGTCCCCGAGTTGGTCGCGACGCTTGACCGGGATGCGGGCCTCGAGGTCGCCCTGCGCCACCGCGCGGGCTCCGCGGGTCAACCGAGCGGTGGAGCGGGTGACGCGGAGGATCATGACCGCAGCGAAACCGACGGCGACCAGGTAGATGGAGCCGAACACCGCAGTCAGGACGAGAAGCATGGCCTTGGCCTCGCTGCCGATCTTGTCCGTCGGACCGAAGAGGTCGTCGATGGCTCCGCGGGGAGAGAGCTTGATCAAGGTGAGCAACAGGAAACCTTTGCGCTCCTCGCCGCTGCCAAGGGCCCGCGGCGTCTTTCCAGACCAGATCCACAGCAGGCGGGCCCGTTGCCAGCGGCTGCCCTCTGCGGGCCTCGCAGTCAACCAACCTTCCTCCACCTGTGTCTGGAGGACCGGCCGGCCATCGACGCGAAACGTCGAAGGCCCACCGGGCTCGCCGCCAACGGCGATCCTGGCGTTGCGACCTCCCGTTGTCGCCGCCGTCGCACCCTTCACCTCCGCCACGAAACGCACCTCGTACCAGCCTCCGGGGGTGAATGCCCGCGCGTTGGCGATGTCCAGGGGCATGAGGACGGCTGCAAACCTGCTCCCACGCCGTTCCACGGCCGCCAGGTATGCCGCTGCGCCGTGAACCACCTCTCCCTGCCAACCACCCTCGTCCACCCAGCGCGGCAACGGCAGCCCTGTCGCACCGGCGCTTTGCCACTCGCCCGAGGCGTCGGCAAGCAGCCACTCTGCACGCATCCCTCTCTCCTTGTCGGTGCCACCGGCATGGAGGAGCTCCCGCGCGTAATCGGTCCGCCCCTGTGCCAGCTCGCGCACGGCCGAGTGGGCGCGCGCCGCCATCGCGGCGCTCGTCCGCTGCATCTCGTTCCCGACCCTCGTGCCAGCGTACTGGCCCACCAGCACGTACCCGAGGACGAGAGCGAGACCCACGAAGAGCGCGAACGGCGTCAGACCTATGAGCAAGTAGGAGATGAAGAGCCTTACCCCGACGCGGTAGGTGAGCTTGCGCCAGGTCCAGCGCGCTGCCCAGGCAACGAGCGGGAGAGCACAGAGAATCGCGACCACCAGCGCGAGGGTCGCCAGATCGGAATCGGGTCGGAGCAGGCGCGCGACAACGCCGACGGCTACGAGACCGGCGGCCACCGCGAGATAGCCGATGCGCAGCCAGCGCGTTCTTCCCCTCGCGCTCACGGGCGTCGGTGTGCTCATCCCACCCCTCCTACGCGAAAGACATCCGAAAGGTTGAGGGCTACCGGACCCGGGTGCGGCGGTTCTTGACGTAGTCGGCCAGGATGAACTCGCCCAGGTTGTAGGGGTTGGCGAAGTAGGCCCGGCCCCGGTTGGTGCGGGTGAGCTTCTCCACGAAGTCCTGGAGCTGCGGGTCGCTGGCGATCATGAACGTGGTGATGACCACCTTCTGCCGCCGGCACTGGTCGGCCTCCTCCAGGGTGCGGTTGACGATCTTCAGGTCGAGCCCGAACGGGTTCTTGTACACACGGTGCCCCTCCGTGATCGCGGAGGGTTTGCCGTCGGTGATCAGGAAGATCTGCTTGTTGGGGTGCTTTCGGCTCGCCAGCATCCCACGCGCGACCTCGAGCGCCTCGCAGGTGTTGGTGTGAAACGGGCCCGCCTGGATGCGCGGGATCCCGGACAGCTCGATGCGGGATGCCCGGTCGCCGAACACCAGAACACCCAGGTAGTCCCTCGGGTACTTCGAGGTGATCAGCTCGGTGAGCGCCAGCGCCACGGTCTTGGCCGGCGTGATGCGGTCCTCGCCGTAGAGCACCATCGAGTGGGAGATGTCGATCGCCACCACGGTGGCGCACGAGGTGAGGTGCTCGGTCTCGGCCACCTCGAGATCCTCCTCGGCCAGCTCCAGCTCGCCCCGGGTGCGCTTGAGCGCATTGGTCGTGGAGCGGATGCCGTCGATCGCCTGGACCTCGTCCCCGAACTCGTACGGTCTCGTCGCCGGCAGGCGCTCCGCCCCCTCACCGGCGGCAGGGATCGGGTGGTAACCGGGGCCAGCCTTCCTGAGACTCGAGAAGACCTCCTCGAAGGCGCTCCGCCGAAGTTGCCGGGTGCCCGAGGCCGTAAGCTGCAGCGCTCCCCGGCTGTCCCGGCCGAGCACACCCTGCTCTTCCAGTTGCGCGAAGAACGCCTCCAGATCAACGCCCTCGTCGATGTAACCGCGCTCCCGCAGCTCACGCATCCACTCGCGGGCCCGCTCCACGTCCCCGCCGGCGCCGAGCAGCAGCTGGTTGAACAGCCGCAGCAGGTCGAGCCCCGCTAGGAGTCCCTTGATCAGCTCGGGGTCGAGGTAGAGATAGCGGTGCCTCATGGTGACGAAGCCGACAGCCAACAGCCGACAGCCAGCAGCACCGACGCACGCCAGCGGAGCTGTAGGCTGTGAGCTCTAGGCTGTGAGCTGTCAGTTCGCATCGCTCTGACCTTCACCACGGGCGACGCGCCGCATGAGCTGGAATTTCACCATCTCCTTGTAGCTCACCGTGCTGTCGAGGTCCTCTCGCGCCAGCTTGAGGTGCTGGTGCAGGCCCTCGAGGACCATTTCCGCAGCGAACGCCCGCTCCTGCTTCGTCCTGCCGTGCTTCTCGACGAGCTTCATGAGGCCAGGGACACGTGCGAGCTCCGCCTCGTAGTCCGCAAAGCGCTGCTCGTCCGAGAGCGTCACGCTGTTGCCGGCGGCGAACCACGCGACTATCGGCGCGAACGGGCCCTTGTCTTCAGGCGAGCCGACCTCCCGCCCAATCGCGGGAAACGCTGCCGCGAAGCGCTTCTTCACCGCAGCGCCGATGAGAGAGAGCGCGACGACCTCGGCCCCCTTCTGCTCGCCCTCGTAGACCATCTCGACCTTCCCGGTGATCGCCGGCAGCAGCATGTGGATGTCCACCAGCCTCGGGTACACGGGCTGCTCGCCGGTTGAGAGCGCACGCCGCTCCAGGTTCGAGACCAGCAGCTCGAGCGCCGCGATCGGCACCCGCGCGCTCACCCCCGAGCTCTGATCCACAAGCTCGCTCTCACGCGCCGCGAAGGCGATCTCCTCGATGATCAGCTCGACCTCCTCGGGGATCTCGACACGGGGGCCGACGCGTTCCCGCCAGGCCTCCTGCCGCGTGATCGTCACAGCGGTGGCCGCGTCCACCGGGTAGTGCGTCAGGATCTGCGAGGAAATGCGGTCCTTGAGGGGCGTGATGATATTGCCCCGGCTGGTGTAGTCCTCCGGGTTTGCGGAGAACACCATCAAGATGTCGAGGGGGATCCGGATAGGGAAGCCGCGAATCTGGATGTCGCGCTCCTCGAGGATGTTCAGCAGTCCGACCTGGATTCGGGGGGCGAGGTCCGGGAGCTCGTTGATCGCAAAGATGCCGCGGTTGGTGCGCGGCACGATGCCGAAGTGGATGACCTCCGGGTCTGCATACGTGAGGCGCCGGGTGGCCGCCTTGATCGGGTCGACGTCGCCGATCAGGTCGGCGATGGTCACGTCCGGGGTGGCCAGCTTTTCGTTGTACCGAGCCTCGCGCGGCAACCACTCCACCGGAGTGTCGTCCCCGGCTTCCTCCACGATGCGCCGGGCCCGCGCGGAGGTAGGCCGGTACGGATCGTCGTTCAGTTCGCTCCCGGCCACCACCGGGATCTCGTCGTCGAGCAGCGTGACCAGGGCCCGCAGGATCCGCGTCTTCGCCTGCCCGCGAAGGCCGAGAAGGATGAAGTCGTGCTGGGCGAGCAGCGCGTTGACGATGCCGGGCACGACGGTCCGCTCGTACCCCACGACCCCGGGGAACAGGGGATCCCCGGACGAAAGCCTCGCGATGAGGTTCTCGCGCACCTCCAGCTTGATCGGGCGCGTGACGACGCCTGTGGCCTTCAGCGCCCCCAGCGTGGAAGGTCTCCCTCCGGTCATGGGTGACCGCCTCTTGGAGTACCGGAGAGGTCTTCTCGTCGCATCAGCCGCCAGAACAATCCTGAGGCCGGTTTGTTCCCGGTGTGGACAGCCGCGCCCGGCGATGCTAGCCTCCGGGTCGATCGGGAGTTACCTCGCCCACGCCCGGAGGTTGCCCCGGGTGTGGCGTCGTCTACAGGGCGGCGGGTCCGCCGCCGGTGAAGGGAGAGACGGGATGATCGGCAAACCAATGGAGCAGGCACTCAACAAGCACCTCAAGGAGGAGATGTACTCGTTCTACCTCTACCTCGCGATGTCGGCCTACCTGGAGGGGCTCAACTTCAAGGGAATGGCCGCGTGGATGCGGGTGCAGGCGCAGGAGGAGTACGCCCACGCGATGAAGTTCTTCGACTTCCTGCACGCGCGCGGGGGGACCGTCATGCTCCTTGCCCTCGACCAGCCGCAGTCGGAGTGGGCCTCGGTGCTGGCGGCGTTCAAGGCCGCGCACGGCCACGAGCGGGGGATCACCAAGAAGATCCATGCCCTGGTGGACAAGGCCACCACCGAAAAGGACCACGCCACCGCCAACTTCCTCCAGTGGTTCGTGAAGGAGCAGGTGGAGGAGGAGGCGACGGTCGAGACGATCGTGAAGCGCCTCGAGGCGGTGGGCGACAGCCCCGGCGCCCTCTACTACCTCGACCACGACCTCGGCAAGCGCGGCAAGTAAGTCCCCGTCAGGCAGCCGTCAGCTGAACCTTGTGAACGGTCCCGCAGTGCGGGCAGGCGATCTGGCGGCCCAGGTAGGCGGGGGGGAACTTGAGCGTGGTCCCGCAGGCGCACGGGACGAAAGAGTAGCGGTTCAGCCGCCACAGCATGTCGGTGGTCTGCCGCACCCGCTCAAGCCGGCTCCCGGGATCGGGCGTGGCCGGTGGGGCCGCCGGCTTTGTCTCTGCAGCCGCGAGCGCCCCGAACGGGACGACGCCCACCGCCCGCCCGGTGACCTTCCGAAACGCCTGGTCGTAGTGCACCAGCCCTGCGCCCGCCCCCATCGAGCGCAGGATTCGTATCCGCTCGGAGATCGGCGGGTGCGTGCTGGTCAGGTCGGCAAGACCCCTTGGGCTCACGCCAAGCGGGTTTACGATGTACATCGGTGCGGTGGCGCGGGTGGCGACGCCGAGCTTCGCCGTGGAGCGCGAGATCTTCTCGAGGGCGCTGGCCAGGCCCTCCGGGTAGCGCGTGTAGAGGGCAGAGGATGCGTCGGCAAGGTACTCGCGGCGGCGTGAGATCGCGAGGTAGATCACCTGTGCGACCAGGGGCGCCAGGATCATCAGCGCGACGGCCACGACCAGGATGATGAGCTGCGCCTGGCCTCCGCTCCGCGAGGAGGTTCGCCGCCGTCCGCCCCCGTAGAAGAACGCGCGGGCCCCGGCGTCCGCGAGCAGCACGATGGCGCCCATCATCACCCCGACCACCATCATGTAGAGCACGTCGCGGTTCGCGACGTGACCCAGTTCGTGCGCGATGACGCCCTGCAGTTCGTCGCGGTTCAGCGTCTCCAGAAGGCCGGCGGTTACTGCCACCACGGCATGCTGCGGGTCGCGCCCGGTGGCGAATGCGTTCGGCGCAGCCTCGTCGATGATGTACACATCCGGAGGCTTCGGAAGCCCGGCCGCGATGCTCATCTCCTCGACGACGTTGAACAGCACCGGGTTGTCCTTCTTCTCGATCCGGCGCGCGCGAGCCAGGGCGAGGAAGATCGAGTCGCCCTGGTAGTAGCTCACCAGCGTGAGGCCGATCCAGACGAGGAACGCGACGAAGAGCCCGCCGGCTCCCGCCCCGGGTGCGAGTGCCTCACCCAGCGTGTAGCCGAGCAGGAAGAGCAGGGCCGCCATCAGCACCACGAGGGTGGCGGCGCGGCGTTGGTTGGCGCGAACGAGTTCCCACACAGTATGGGGATCCGGCTAGAACTTGACCTGCGGCGCCTGGCGCTCTTCCGCCGCCTCGACCTCGAAGAACTTCTCCATCTTGAAGTTAAACGAGGTCGCGATGATGCTGGAGGGGAACATCTGTATCTTGTTGTTGAGCCGCATCACCGCGTCGTTGTAGTACTGGCGCGCAAAGGAGATCTTGTTCTCGGTCGAGGTCAGCTCCTCCTGGAGCGCGAGGAAGTTCTGGTTGGCCTTGAGGTCCGGGTATGCCTCGGCTACAGCGAACAGCGAGCGCAACGTCTGAGACAGCGCGTTTTCCGCCTTGGCGCGTTCCTCGACGCCCCCGGTGACCTGGATCGCCTGCTGGCGTGCCTTCGTCACCGCCTCGAGCGTGTTGCGCTCGTGGCCCATGTACCCCTTGACGGTCTCCACCAGGTTGGGGATCAGGTCGTGCCGCCGCTTCAGCTGCACGTCGATCTGACCCCACGAGTTCCTCACCTCGTTTCGTGAGCCGACCAGGCCGTTGTACATCCCCATCACCCACAACGCCACAAGCACGACAACGATCAGAAAGAACAGGAAGATCATCGCTCCACCTCCCCTGGATCACGATCCGGTCCGGTCGTCGCCGGCGCCTCCGGCACCGGTGCCCCGAACGTCTCACCCATGAAAGCCAGAACCGCCTGAGCGGGGGAACCCGGTACCGGAGTCAACTGCCGCACCAGCACACCCAGTTCCCCGTGGTCGAACCACAGCCCGTGCCCCGCGCAGCGGTCGAGCAGCACCCGGAGGGACGTCCCCAGTGCCACCTTGTCCATCGCCCTGTCGCAGCGCGGGCACCGCCGCGGCTTCTCGCTGGTCGCGGCCCTTTCCAGCGACCCCTCCGGCACGCGCAGCGGGCGGTCCAGCTTCTCGGAGAGCAAGGCGAGCTCGCCGGCGTCGAACCAAAGCCCGTGGCACCACGGGCACACGTCGAGCTCGATACCCCCGCGCTCGGCGACGATGAGCGGCTCGCGGCAGACCGGACAGTCCACGCTCGTCCCTGGCCCCGGTGCAGGCCGCGAAGGTCCTGCCCCACGCTGTCCCCACCGGGTTCGGTTGCGATTATACGGTCCACCCGCCCCCGTGTTGCCTACTCGAGCGCAACCGTGGTCTCCCGGAACACCACACCCCGCTTGGCAAGGTCGGCCATCACGAACTCGTAGCAATCGGGCTCCCGCCCCAGGAACTCCGGCGGCGAGACCCCGGCTTTCCGGTACAGCCCCTGCTTCAGCAGGCGCACCGCCGCGGTGCAAGTGTACCCGGTGGTGCGCGCCATCGAGGTAGTCCCGGTGGCACGGTCGTAGCGGTCCAGCAGCTCGAAGGTCCGGCGCACCCGCCGAGCGCCTTTCCTGCCCTCCACGATCACACGCATCGCGGTGAGGTCCTCCTCGCCCTCCTCGAGATGCCAGAGCGCGAAGAGCAGGCGCGAGCTCAGCTCGAGCGGCCGAACCTCGGCCCCCGCCACCTGGATGGGCTCGGCGCCGAAGAAGCCGCTCTCGCGCAGCACCCGTATCTTCTCGATGTGGCCGGGGTAGCGCATCGTCTTCTCCTGCATGAACGGTGCCTTCACGGTGGAAAGCAGCGTGCGCAGGCCGTCGGTGTTGAAAGCCTCTAGCGTGCCGACCCCGGGGAACTCCACGAGCTCCGGTTCCGAGAGCGCCGGCATCGTGACGACCCGACCGCCCACAACGTAGCGGGCAGGGCGCGTGTACTCCTCGACGACGTCTGCCGGAGAGAAGCCTGCCTTGTACTCCCAGGGCCAGGTGCGGACCGCCGGCAGTCCGCCGACGTGGCAGACGAAGCGCTCGATCGCGTCGAGTTCCGTCTCCATCCTGCCGAGGATGAGGTTGGAGCAGCCCGGCGCGATGCCGCAGTCCACCAGTGCCGGAACGCCTTTCTTACGCGCCAGAGCATCGAGCTCGAAAGGGTCCTCGGGGAAGAACGAGATGTCCACCACCGGCTTTGCGCACTCCACGGCCCTGCGGAGCGTGGCGAACCCCATGTACCCGGGCACCGCTCCCACCACGAGGTCCTGGTTCTCCACCGCCCGCTGGACTGCCTCCGCAGCGGTGAGGTCGGCGCGCATCGTGACGATCCCCGGCTCGCCGGCCAGACGCCCCAGGGCGGCCTCGGAGGAATCCACGACGGTGACCTTGAACTCGCCGTCCCGGGCCAGGTCCCTGGCGATCGTCCCTCCCACCAGCCCCGCCCCCAGCACCACGATCCTCATCCCAACCTCCCCCTTCGGAGTGCCAACTATAGCCCGCACCGGCTACACTCACACGTGAGGTCGGGCAGCGGCCCGACTCGGGCAGGGAGGTGCGCATGCGTCTGTACCTCATCCGCCACGGCAAGGCCGTCAGCGCCGAGGTTGTCATGACGGACAGCGAGCGGCCACTCGTCGCGGAGGGCCGGAAGCAGGTGATGCGCCTCGCGCAGCGCCTGCACGGTCTCAGCATTCGCTGGAGGTTGATCCAGACCAGCCCGTTCGTGCGGGCCCGCGAGACCGCCGCGATCCTGCGCGAGGCCGGCCTGGCCCCGACGGCGGAGGCGGCTGCGGAGCTCTCGCCCGCCGGGGAGCTGACCGACTGGCTGCCCTTTCTCACCACATGGCGGGACGCGAAGCGCGGCGACCTGGCGACCGTCGGACACTTTCCGAACCTCGCCCATTGGGCCGAGTCTCTAGCGTACGGTGAGGCGCGGGGAAGGCTGGTCCTCAAGGCCGGCGGCGTCATCGCGCTGGAAGTGCCCCAGAGCGGCGCGCTGCTCGGCAACTGCGAGCTGTTCTGGCTCAGCTCGCCTGCGCTTCTTCCCTGAACCCGGTCCCGCCCGCCTCACAGAACCTTCCGGCGCACAGACACATCTAATGGACTGGAGAGCGGCCCGCCCGCGCCGGGAGGAGTGTTGAGGGTTCTCAACAAGCTCGCAGCGGCCGGTGCTACCATCTGGCCATGGCCAAGCTGACGTCTTGCGCCTCCGTTCTCCTCGCCGGCGTGCTGCCGCTTCGTGCCGCCGACAACGCAGCCAAGTTCGACGCCGCGGCGGCCCAGCGCTTTGCCGCTCTCGCCCTCACCTGCGTGCACAAGGAGTACCCCAACAAGATCTCCCACGTGCTTGCCAGCGACGCCGACGTCAAGCCGCCCTGCGAGCTGACGCCGGCTTTCTGCGGGTGCTTCGACTGGCACTCGGCGGTGCACGGCCACTGGCTCCTCGTGCGCCTTGTGCGCACGTTTCCCGATGCCCCGTTCGTGCCCGCAGCGCGCACGGCCCTCGCGCAGAGCCTGACGCCTGCGCACGTCGCGACCGAGGTCCGTTACCTCGATGGTCCGGGCCGCTCGGACTTCGAGCGCCCTTACGGCCTGGCCTGGCTCCTGCAGCTCGCCGCCGAACTGCGGGAGTGGAACGATCCGCAGGCTCGGGAATGGGCGCGCACGCTCGAGCCCCTGACGCGCTCGGCTGCCGGCCGCCTGAAGGCCTGGCTGCCCAAGCTCTCCTACCCGATCCGCGTCGGGGAGCACAGTCAAACCGCCTTCGCCTTCGGGCTCGTCCTGGACTGGGCGAGGGCCACCGGTGAGCGGGAGATGGCGACGCTCGTCGAGACCCGCACCCGCGACTACTACCTGGCCGACCGCGACTGCCCGATGGCGTACGAGCCATCGGGTCAGGACTTCCTGTCGCCGTGCCTGGCGGAGGCCGACCTGGTGCGCCGCGTTCTGCCGCCACCCGCCTTTGCCGCCTGGCTGGGCGGGTTCCTGCCGCGTCTTCCCCTTGGGGGCTCGCGCGCGTGGCTGCAGCCCGCGGTGGTCACCGACCCCACCGACGGCAAGCTCGCTCACCTGGACGGCCTCAACCTCTCCCGCGCCTGGATGCTGGAGGGGATCGCGGCCGGCCTGCCGAACGACGACCCCAGGATCCCGTCGCTGCGTGCCGCCGCTGCGGCCCATCGCTCCTCCGGTCTCGCCGCTGTCACGGGCACGCACTACGAGGGTGGGCACTGGCTCGGCAGCTTTGCCGTCTACCTGGTGACCGGACGAGGACTGCCCGGGAGGCGCTGACCCGGCAAGCGCCCGGTCCGGCCGTGCCAAAAAGCTACCGGCGCAGGCGCGGGTCTTGAGGTCCGGGAACGGCGGCCCCGCTTGACGCAGCTCTCCGCGAGCTTCAAGCGTCGTTGGGACGGGGCCTACTGCCAGCGGAACAGGCGCAGCGCCACTGCGAAGCTCCCAACACCCCAGAGCACCATCACGAGAACCGCAGGGAACGATGCGGACAGGGGGCTGCCTTCGTTGATCACGGCGCGCAGCGCGTCGTTGAGCGCGGTCAACGGCAGGGCACGGATCGCTGGCTGCACGGCGGCCGGGAAGCGCTCGTACGAGAAGAACGTGCCGGAGAACAGCCACATCGGGAGTTGCACCAGGTTCATCCACCCCGAGACTCCCTCGATGGTGCGTGGCCGGGCCGCCACCAGCAGGCCAAGCCCGGCAAAGGTCAGCGCTCCCACCAGCGAGACTACCGCGAGGTCCACCAGCGAGCCCCGCACCGCCACGCCGAACAGCAGCCACCCAAACCCGACCACCACGACTACCTCGAGCACCAGCCCCACCAGGCGCGACAGCATGAACGAGAGCAGGTAGTGCGAGCGGCGCATCGGAGTCGCTGCGAACCGCTTGAGCAGTTTCCGCACGCGGGCCTGCACGACCGCGAAGCCGAGCCCCCACATCCCGCTGCCCATTAGGTTGAGACCCACGAGGCCCGGGATCAGGAAATCGATGTAGCGGTTCCCCGGCTGCGCCACCCGCTCCTCTCTGACCGCGAGCAGATCCGGGCGCCCCAGCGCCCTCTGGAGCGCGTCGTCCACCGCAAGCCGTGCCGCCCGCCCCTCGGCCCTGCTGGTGTCGTAGCGGTAGGTCACGGACAGCAGATCGCCCTTGCTGCCGGCGGCCGGCGCCGTGCCCTCGACGACCACGTCCACCTTGCCGGTGCGCAGGGCCTGAGCGGCCTCCGCGGGCGAAAGCTCCACCACCGTGAGGTCGGGCGAGGCGCGGAGAATCGCGAGGATGCGCGCCTGCGCCGGTGCGCCGCGCTCGACCGCCGCACGCAGCCTCTCTGCGGGCTTGGACCGGAACGCGATACCCAGCGCCAGGGCAAGCAGGACGGGGAACACGAACACCCAGAACACCGCCTCCGGCTCTCGTACGAACTCAACCAGGCGGGCGCGGGTGAGCTCCACCAGCGGGTGCGGGCGTCCCGCCACTCGCGCCGCGATCGGCGTCCCGTCGCCCTCACTCATCCCGCAGCGCCCTCCCGGTCAGGTGAACGAACACGTCCTCCAGCGTCGCCTGGTGGGTGGTGAGGCTTTCGATCGTGAGACCTCGGCGCTCCAGCTCCGAGAGGAGAGCGGGCATCGCCTCCCCGATCCGGCGCACACTGAGCCGAAAGCCGCCGTCCTTCTCCGTCACACGGCTGACGCCGGGGAGGCCGGCGAGCGCCGAAGCCGCGAGATCTCCGCGCACCCGGAACTCCACGATCTGCTCGGCCCCGAGCGACGCCACGAGGGCGGCGGGCCGGTCCAGGGACAGGATCGTGCCGTGGTCCATGATCGCAACCCGGTCGCACAGCTGCGCCGCTTCTTCCATGTAGTGCGTTGTGAGCAGCACCGTGCCACCGCGGGCCCGGAACGTTTCCACCACCTCCCACACATTGAGGCGCGCCTGGGGGTCAAGCCCGGTGGTGGGCTCGTCGAGGAAGAGAAGCTCCGGGTCGCTCACCAGCGCGCAGGCGAGAGCGAGGCGCTGCTTCTGCCCGCCCGACAGCTTGCCGACGCGCGCATGCCGCTTGTCCTCGAGCCCCACCATGCGGATCACCTCGGAGACCGCTCGAGGACGGGCGAAGAAGCTCGCGAACAGGCGCAACGTCTCGCCGACCGTGAGCTTCTCGGCGAGCTGCGTCTCCTGAAGCTGCACGCCGAGCCGCTCGCGCAACTCGTGATCGCGGCCGGTGCCCCACCGACAGCCCAGCACCTCCACAGAGCCGCCATCGGGCAGGGTGAGCCCTTCCAGGATCTCGACCGTCGTGGTCTTGCCTGCCCCGTTGGGCCCCAGCAGGCCGAAGCACTCTCCCCGAAAGACCGCCAGGTCGATCCCCGCGACCGCCACGACGTCCTCGTAGTGTTTGACGAGGTCGGTGCAGCGGACCGTCATGGGGGCGGCCTCGCTCCGGTCAAAGACAGCGGACGTGCGGAGGGTTTCCATCGTGATCGCGGCGAGGTGAGGCGACTGCCGGAAGCGTCCCTGCACTGGCTCCTCGACAAGCTCCCCTTGCCCGCACAGCATACCCGAGCGGCAGCCGCAACGTCGCGCTTTCCTTTTCCGGGACTTGCGCCAGGATGTAAGCTACGTCACTGGTCTCGTCTCTGCGTGGGTCTTGTCGTCGCGTGCACTGCCCGCGGCCCGTATACTTGAACGTGAGCCCGTCACGCAGCCTGCTCGACGCACCGGCCTGCGAGCGGGCGTGGGGCCCCACCTGGGCACCGGAAGGAGGACAGCATGCTCACTGCAGATGGAGTACGGCCCCGCTGGGCCGCGGGCCTTGCCATCATGCTTGCGCTCGCTGCATCGGCCGCTGCAGACCCACTGACAATCACGCCCAGCCTAAACCCGGCACCGGCGGGCATCTCCGTTACCTTCGCCTTCGTGCCCAAAGTGGCTCATGAGGACGACTTGGTGACGTTTGCCTTCGGCGACGGGAGTACGGCCAGCGTGGTTTTCAGTACCGACTGTGCCCTATTTGGCGGGTGCGGGTCGACCACCCACACCTACGCGGGCCCTGGGACCTTCACCGTGACCGCCTCCGGGACCATCGGCGGCCAGGCCGTGAGCGGCACGGCTCAGATCACCATCACGTCCAGCACCGCAGACACCGAGCTTTACGTGCCCACCGGAGCCCATCTCACCGGTTTCAACACCGTGAACTGGAGGACCGACCTCGAGATCCATAACCCGGGCACGCGCCGTGTCAGCTACATCATCGCCCTGTTGCTGCGCAACCAGGACAACAATCTCCCGAGCCTCAAGGGCACTTTTTTTCTCGACGCCAAACGGAGCGCTCGCTACAACGATCTCCTGTACGCGACCTTCGGCTTCTCCGGGGCGGCGGCAATCCGCCTGACCCCAATCGACGGCCCCATCATCGTGACCAGCCGGACCTACAATCAGCTCCCCACCGGGACGTACGGCCAGTCGGTTCCGACGATCCCACGTGCGCAGGCCATCGGGTTCAGCCAGGACGCCCGCATGATCGGCCTGTCCCACGATCCGACGCTTGCTGCCGGGTATCGGACCAACCTGGGCTTCGTCAACGTGAGCCCCGCGCAGATTCGCGTCGAAGCCGACTTCTACCTGGGCACGGGCGGCTTCCTGGGTCAGAAGAGCTACGATCTCCTGCCGTTTGAGTTTCGCCAGATCGACAAGGCGTTTGAGCAGGTCACCGCCGACCCAGTCGATGACGGGTACATCGTGGTGCGCACCACAACGGCCGGGGCGAAGTTCTTCGCTAACGCTGTGGTGGTTGACAACCTCACAGGCGATCCCACCTACGTGGCCGCGGTGGTACCAGAGTAGCGAATCAACTCGCTGGCGGGGGAGCCGTCAGGGCCTCGAGGCGCTCCACGAACTTGGCGTTGACGGCGCGCGCCTCGGCCAGTACCGCCTGTGCCTGCTCCCGCGACCCCACTGCCTGCAGCGCCCGTGCCAGGACGACCCGGTTGACGAGCTTGAAGATGCCCGGGCCGATCTCGCGGTAGGAGAATCCCTCGTCGGCGAAGCGGAAGCGCTCGGCGGCTTCGGCCGCCTGGCCTTGAGAGAGGAGAACTGCGCCCTCCATGTGAGCGAGGAGTGCCTCCGCGTACCTCCTCTCGGGTGCGCCCGCCGGCATCTTCGCCACATCGTCTCGAATCTTCGTGACGATGCCCTCGGCGTCGGCCCGCCGCCCGGTCGCGAGTGCCGCCCACAGGTTGAGCACCGGGTCCCTCCCATCCTTTTCGGTGCACTCGGTCTGCTCACCCTTCCAGAGGGCCTGCCAGTCGCTGGCCAGGAACGGCACCCACACCGCGATGCGGCAGCGCATCGCCTTGATCGAGTACTCGGGGCACCCGCCGGTCTTCCCGGCGCGAGCCATGGCCTGCTGGGCTTCTTCCGGCCGCCCGTCCACCAGCGCGAGAATCACAAGGTGCTCGTACGAGGCGCAGAAGTCCGGCCTCGTCCGAAGAGCGTCCTCGAGCTCGCGTCTGGCATCGTCGTACCTGCCGGTCAGGATGAAGAGCTCGCCGAGAGAGTCGTGGGGGTTGGCCTGGTCGGGCGCGATGTACCTGTAGGTCTCGAACAGCTTTTCGGCCTCCGCAAAGCGCCCCATCCCCATCTCCAGGTACCCGAGTTGGTTGTAGGCGACAACGCGGTTGGGTGCCACCTCGATGAGACGCGTCAGGAGTCGTCTGGCCTCGGCCCAGTCCTGCCGAGCCGTGGCCGCGCTGGCCAGGAGGTCGAGGGCGTAGGGATCGTTCGGGTTGCTGGCCGCGTACTCCTGCAGCAGTTGCTGGGCCTTCGCCGGGTCCTTGTCGTGGTTGGCAAGCGCGTAGGTGATCAGGAAGCGCTCACGGCCCGTCAGCTTGGAGAGGTCGGCGCCCTTCAACTGCCCGATGATCTCCTCCGCCTCCTTCTTGCTTGATGGGCTGTCCTTCATCATGAGGAGAAAGCGCTTGGCAACCACAAAGTTGGGGTCCAGCTCGACCGCCTTCGCGAAGTCCTTGGCCGCCTCGTTGTAATAGATCTTCTGGAGGGAATCGAGGCCCTGCTGGAACGCCGCCAGCGCCTGCGGGGAGGGCGTGGTCCACTCCGGTCTTCGGCCCGAGAACATCAGGACCGCGCCCGCAACTCCCACCAGCATCAGCAAGCCCAACGCAACGAGAAACTTGGCCTTCACGCAGCCTCCCGGGTACCGGGGCTCCCGCCCTCCCCGTCCGGGCACGGCGGGCGCACCATTCCCCTGCGTCTCATACGCTGGGTGACCCAGTGTGTTTCACTGGCGTGCAACCGGCGCCTCGCCGAGGCGTCGGCGGGGGAACGGCCAAGGGCGGAGAACGGGAAGCTCCACTCGCGACGGGTGCGAAGGCCCGACCAGCAGGACTGGGTGCGCCACCGCGCCCGGCGACCGTCCGTCGAGGTCGCCGCCGTCGTTGGGGTTGACCTCGAAACGGGACCAGTTGGAGCCGGAGACATCGATGCGGATCCGGTGGCCCCGGGCAAAGGCCAGGGCGGTGGACCACAGGTCCACCACCAACTCGGTCGGTACACCGGGACTCAGGAAGCACTCGCGGTCGTCGCCGCAGCGCATGCGGGCGCGCTGGATCCCGTCGGTCACCAGCATCGAACGCCCGTCGGGGTAGACGTCGGTCAGGCGTACCGCGAGGTCGAGATCAGGCGTGTCGGCGCGGACCCACAGCCGGCAGCGCACGCGCCCGACCACGGTCAGGGGCGATGCCAGGACCTCCGACGTGAAGCTCGCGACGTCGCCGCGCGCCTCGATCGCACGCTGGTCGTAGGGCCCAGCCTCGTTGCTGAGCTCCTGGCCCCCGGCGGTGGGCACGGGGCTCTCGGGGTCGGCCACAAGCTCCAGCTCCCCCTCCGGCGCCGGTGCCACAGAAAGGCCGTGACCGACATCCAGGTAGAACCGCACCGTCGCCGACGGCGGCGGCCAGTCCGACAGCTCCAGCCAGGTGTTGCCCGGTGCACCAGGCTCCCCTGCGGCGCCCATCAGGTAGGCGCGGACCTTGGGCCAGCGCGCCACCCCGGGCTTGCCGCCCTTGAGCCAGAAATCGAACCAGTCGCGCACGATCGGGAAGATGTCCGTGACGAACATCGCGTTGGCCGGGTAGGTGAGCTGGCCCGCGCTGTTCTGGAAGGTTCCGTAGTGAGTCCACGGGCCGATGATGACCTTTTGCCTCCCAACCGCCCCGGGGCCCCCCTGGTGCTGGAACGAGGTGAATGCATCCAGAGTGCCTTGCAGGAAGATGTCGTACCACCCGCCGACGTGAAGGGCTGGCACGTTGACCGTGCCCACCTTCGGGAGAACCGCAAAACCCTCCCACCAGGCGTCCCAGAGCCGGTGGATCTTCAACTGCTCGAAGACGTCCACCGCGTCGTGGCCGTCGAGCCAGCCATGGGTCAGGGCGTAGCGCAGCGCTCCACCCTGGTAGACCGCGTCGTGGTAGAAGTCGGCCGTGCCTACGATCGGGACCATGCACTTGAGCACCCGGGGCGCACCGGGGGACAGCGCGTATTGAGCCATCCCGAGCGCAGAGGCGCCGAACGTCCCCACGTTGCCATCGCACCACCACTGTGAGCCGATCCACTCCAGCGTGGCGCGGCCGTCGACACCCTCGTTGGCGTAGCCCGTGTAGTGGCCGCCGGAGGCCCCTTTCCCCCGCTCATCCTGGCCAACACAGGCGTACCCCCAGAGGTTGAAGAGGAGGCAGGAGTCCTTGACGGTATTGGACTCCTTCCCGTACGGGGTGCGCTGGAGGATCACCGGCCACGGGCCCCAGCCGGCCCCGATCGGCAGGTACACGTCGGTTGCGAGGCGCGTGCCGTCCGGGGCGAAAACGGAGGTGGAGAACGTCTGCGCCCCGCCGGCCGTCGACACCAGCGCCGCCAGCATCATCGCCAGCGCCGCGAAACGGTAGGAGTGTGGTGGCCGCATGCCTCGTCCTCACACCCATCCTAGCCGATCGACCCCTCGCCCGTTCCCGGCTGCCTTCCTCAGGAAACATCAAAGGGCTACAGTGACCTCGCGGGAGGAGGTGCCCATGATCCGCACCGTTGCCGACTTCGAGGCGATCTGGAAGAACGAGAGCGGGATCACGACGAGGGTCCTGGCGGCGCTGACCGACGCCTCCCTGTCCCAGCGCGTCACGCCTGCGGACCGCACACTCGGCGAGATGGCCTGGCACGTCGCTACCACGATCCCGGAGATGATGGGACGCACGGGGCTCTCGGTCGAAGGTGCGGATCACGGCGCCCCGTGCCCCGCCTCGTCGAAAGCGATTCACGATGCCTACGTGCAGGCGGCGCGCTCGCTGCTCGAGCGAGTTCGGCGCACATGGACCGATGAGACGCTCACCGTGGAGGACGACATGTACGGGGAGCGGTGGCCGCGGGGCGTGACTCTGCTGGCCCTGATCGTCCACCAGACCCACCACCGCGGCGCCATGACCGTGCTGGTGCGGCAGGCGGGGCTCGTCGTCCCCAGCATCTACGGTCCCAACCGCGAACAGAGCGAGGCGATGGGCATCAGCTGAATAGGCCACCCCGGCGGCCGCGCGTCAGTGTGAGCGTGCGTAGCGCGCCAGGTTTCGCCAGAACTGCAGGTTTGCGGGTTGGCCACCGCTGCTGCCGAGCATGCCGAGATCCGCGAGCACCAGAACCTGTCCGCCGGCGCTGCCCGAGTCAACCAGCGCCACCGCCGCCTGCGACCCGGTCCTCGCCAGCACCTGTCCGGCCCGCATCACGAAGGGCACGCCGTTGCTGGGGGCCATCTGCAGCTCCGAGACCCCCTGGAGGAGGGCATGGCTGCCGCTCGTGCGCGCGACCGATCCGGGCAGCACTCCACCCGTGAAGGTGATCCCGAACGGCACCGCGACGGTGTTCGCGCCGCTCCAGTCCTCGTTCGGCTCCAGCACCTGGTTGACGTACTTGAGCCGGTTGGCGCTGTTGGTCACCACCAGCAGGCCGCCGCGCGCGACGTACGCCTGCAGCGCCGCGACGCCTGCCGGATCCCACGCCTCGTCGTAGAGCGTCGGGTCCCCCACCACACTCGGGTAGTCCAGGACCGGGAGCGCGACGACGAGGCTCGCGCCATCGAGGTCGCCAGGCGAAAGCGGTTGGCCGTAAGGGACCGTATCCACGTCGAGCCCCTCCCAGGCGAGCGCCATCCCGAGATCGGTGAGCGCGGCCGGGGTCATGTGGGGGGCCTCGGTGTGACTGGCCACGAACACGGCCCTCCGGTCGGGCACTGGCGTCACGCGCAGCACCGGGTCCTCTCGGCCGGTCCTGAGCGCTGCCGTGAGGGCGACCCGCACCATCGCCTCCAGGGTGTCGGCCTCCTCGAGCGCGAGATCGACGGTGTCGTAGGGGTCGTGCATGTGACCGTCGTAGTGGACCTCCTGCATCTGCGTGGGGTTCATGAACACAAGATCGGCGCTCGGGACGTCGTACCCGACGAAGCTGGAGTTGTCCGAGACGATTCCGTACGTGGCCAGCCCGAACGTCTCGGTTCCGCGGCCGCGCGCCGCCTGCGAGAGGTAGTCAGGCCACGTCAGCCGTGGGTCACCGAAACGCCCGTACGGCCACGCCTCCAGGTAGAGGCTGGCGCTGATGCCGTCCAGGGGCCGGCTCAGGCAATCCACCTGCAGCATCGCGATCGTGCGATCGACGAGCTCCTGGTGGGTGGCGAGGAAGTTGGAGGAGCCGTAGAGCCCGCGCTCGTGGCTGCCGAACCAGCAAAGCACGAGATCCACGGGCGGCCGCAGGCGGACGGCGTCCAACACCCGCGCCACCTCCAGCAGGGCCACGGTTCCGCTGCCGTTGTCGAGCGCGCCTGGCGAGTTCGGCGAGTCCAGGTGCGCTCCCAGGATCATGGCCCTGCTGCGATCGGCTCCCGGCACCGTGGCGATCACGTTGCCGGAGGATCCCGGTGAGAAGATGTCCGCATCCCAGACGAGGCGCACCCCGTCCACGCGCGAGAAGTCGTCCCAGCCCGTGATCCCCGCAACTGCGAGGTCCTCCAGCCGCACGTACAGCGTGGGTGGAGCGGGTCCGCTGCTCAAGGACACCAGCACGCTCAGGTCGCCCACGAACGTGCCGTGCGACTCACCGCGGCGGTTGGAGAACGAGGTCACCAGAACGAGACCGGCCGGCTCCCTCGCGAGCAGAGACGTCGCGTTGCCGAGTGCCTGGTCAGAGCTCATGATGCTTCGGTCGATCACCGCGTAGTCCAGCAACGTGATGCGCCCGCGCAGGCCCAGGGCGGCAACGGCCGCGATCTCGCCAGGGGAGCGCAGCAGGACCGGCGGGCCCTGCACAACCACGGGGTTCCGGTCGGCGTCGTTGAGGACGCCGTCCGAGTCGAACCGCAGCGCGAGCGCGAGGTTCTCCCGACTGCCCTGAAGGGCGTGGGCGGGGACCTCGAGCTCCCGCCCGCCGACCGTCAGGTGCAGGCGCGCCTCCCAGGCCTCGGTGGCCAGGTAGGTGCGAAAGCCCTGCCGCTCGATCTCCAGGCCGAGGGCGTTCAGGAAGGTGAGGTCGGAGAGCCTGCCGGCGACGTACTCGCGCGCCGTGGCCTCCCCGCTGCTTGCGGAGTTGCGAAACAGCGAGGAGGACCCGATGGCGGTGAGCTGGCGCAGCGAGGCGAGCAGGTGATCGCGGGAGACCAGTGGGAACGGATCCGCCTCGAGCTTGC
>Ga0315293_10000546_pt1 | contig 35341 bp, 38 predicted proteins | sample YL17G13_20_MG_FD_203071 | JGI IMG/M metagenome (GOLD analysis project Ga0315293, IMG submission 203071) | Sediment microbial communities from Yellowstone Lake, YNP, Wyoming, USA - YL17G13_20 | ecosystem: Environmental > Aquatic > Freshwater > Lake > Sediment | place: USA: Wyoming | collected... | reverse complement strand
GCTCGAGCGTGGGGATGCTGGTGTCGACCGTGAAGCGCCAGTCCTTGCGGACCTCGTGACGGAACAGGTTGGAGCTGGTCGCCTGGAACGAGACCGAGTGGGGACCATCGGACAGCTTGCCGGTGGTGAAGGTGAGCTTGTCGCCGCTGCGCGTGGCCTTGCCCATGACGTCGCCGCCGTCGAACGTGACGCGAACGCCCTGGAGCTTGGGCAGGCCCTTGACGTTGAGCACGACGGTGAGTGACGGACCCTTGACGTACGAATCTGGACCCGGCGTGACCGCCGCGACGCGAGGGACGGCGAGCACCTGCCAGGCGGCCACTGCCGCCAGCACGCAAACCGCCGCTACGACGAAGTACGGCCAGCGGCGGTGACGGCTGCGTTCGTGCCTGTAGACTCTGTATGCGGGCTCCGGCACTACTCCTCTTCCAAGACGATATCACTCCGATTATACCTCGGATATCGGCATTCTCCTCGCTATGCTGCAGTCGCGCTCTGGAACATCCGTCGGGCGGGCTTGGCGCGCGCGGCAGGAAAAGCCTGCGCCGCGCCTAATCTCGCCTCATGGACCGCTCCCTCGAAGAGCTGCTCGCCGACGTCGCCGCCGGCCACCTGGCCGCGTCCGACGCGGCCGACCGGCTGCGGCGCTTCGGCTACTCCGCTGTCGGCGACTACGCGCGGCTCGATGTCTCGCGGGCGGCCCGCAAGGGCGTGCCGGAGGTCGTCTATGCCGAGGGCAAGAGCGCCGAGCAGCTCATCGGCATCGTGGCGCGCTTTCTCGACCACAGCCCTCTGGTGCTCTGCAGCCGCGTCAGCGCCGAGCAGGCCGCGGCGCTCGCCGGCGGCGTGCCGGGGACAGTGGACCACGACGAGCGCAGTCGCGTGGTGGTGGTCCGCCGCGCGGACGAGCCGCCCGTGCCGGAGCGCGGCGCCGTCGGCGTCCTCGCCGCCGGCACGAGCGATCTCGGCGTCGCCGGCGAGGCGGTCGCCATGTGCGGCGCCATGGGCGTCGCCGTGGTGAGCGCCTTCGACGTGGGCGTGGCCGGTCTGCACCGTCTTGCCACGCCCCTCGACGAGATGCGCGCCGCCGGCGTGGCGGCCATCGTGGTCGCCGCCGGGATGGAGGGCGCCCTGCCTTCGGTGGTCGCCGGTCTCGTCGAGGTGCCGGTGATCGGCTTGCCGACCTCCACCGGCTACGGCCTGGGCGGCCGAGGAGAAGCCGCCCTGCTCGGCATGCTCCAAAGCTGCAGCCCGGGCCTCGTGGTCGTCAACATCGACAACGGCATCGGCGCCGGCGCGACCGCGGCTCTCATCGCCCGGCGCGCTGCCTCGTGAATGTGCTCCCGCTCATCCTTCGCGACCATCGCGAGGAGCTGTGGCGGCGCTGGGTGGACGCGCTCGCGGACGCGGTGGGCTCCGACTACCGCGAGCTCGTGGCCAGCCACCTCGGCGACCGCATGCTGCACACCCTGATCGATGACCTCGTCGCCTTCGCGGAGGCCGAGCAGTACGAGAGGCCTGCCCTGCTCAGGACTGTCGAGGAGCGCACGACGGCCGACGCGCGGCACAGGCTTTCGCTGGGCTTCACGGTCTTCGACGCGGTGGTCAGCCTGCACAGCTTGCGTGGCGCGATCAGTGACGTCCTCGTCGACGCGCTCGTGCTCGACGAGATGCCGGCCTTCGCCGACACCCTCGACCAGCTGAAGGTCCTGAACGCCTTCCTCGACCGTCTGGTGTGCGCCACGATCAGCGCCGCGTGAGGCGTCGCCGCAGCGCCGCGGGCCATCCGGCGCTCACCGACGCCGTCGGGTCAACGTGCGGGGCGCCGCAGGTGCACCGCACGCTTGCGCCCCTCCCGGGCCGCCGATAGGCTAGCCGCCATGCTGCAGCTGGCCCTGATCTTCGGCGGCCGTTCCGCCGAACACGAGATCTCCCTCGCCTCCGCGCGCTTCGTCGCCGCGATGCTCGACCGCCACAAGTACGACGTCACCCCCGTGGGCATCGCCAGGGACGGGCGCTGGCTGCAGCCCGCCGATCTCGAGGCGGCGCTGCGCGACGGGCTGGACGCCACGCCTGCCCAGGCGGTGCACCTCGTGGTCGACCCCGCTCGCCCCGGGCTCGAGCTCGCCGACGGCTCCTTCCAGCCCCTGGACTTCGCCTTCCCCATCATGCACGGCACCTTCGCCGAAGACGGCACCATCCAGGGTCTGCTCGAGATGGCCGGCCTGGCCTACGCCGGGTCCGGCGTCGCCGCCAGCGCCGTGGGCATGGACAAGGAGATGATGAAGGACGTCTTCGCGGCTCGCGGCCTGCCGCAGGTGGACTACCTTGTGCTGCGAGATGCGGCCGCCCGAGGCGCTGCCGCCGTGGCGGCCGTCGAGCAGCGTCTGCCGTACCCGGTCTTCGTGAAACCCGTCAACCTGGGCTCGAGCGTGGGCATGACCAAGGCTCACGACCGCGGCGAGCTCGGCCCCGCGCTCGAGCTCGCCGCCTCCTACGACCGCAAGGTCATCGTCGAGGCGTCGTCGGCCGGTCGCGAGATCGAGTGCGCGGTGCTCGGCAACGAGGCTCCGCGCGCCTCGGTGGCCGGGGAGGTCATCCCCGCCAACGAGTACTACGACTACGAGGCCAAGTACACGGAGGGCATGATGTCCTTCGTGATCCCCGCCGACATCGGCGCCGAGAAACAGGCCGAGGTCGGGGTACTGGCCACCACCGCCTTTGCGGCCATCGACGGCAGCGGCTTCGCGCGCTGCGACTTCTTCCTCGAGGATGACGGCCGCGTGCTCGTCAACGAGATCAACACCATTCCCGGCATGACGGCCATGAGCGGGTTCCCGCGCCTGTGGGCCGCCGCGGGCGTGGACGGTCGCGCGCTGGTCGAGGAGATCGTCCAACTCGGTCTGCGGCGGCAGGCCGCGCGCGGGCCGGTGCGCATCGACCACTGACCGACGCGTCCCGCGCGCCCCGCACGGACGCGCCGGGCGCTCTTCCTAGTCTGAGGTGCCGGTGCCGGTGGGGTTGGTCATCTGGCTCACCCACTCCTTCAGGCCGACGTAGCGCAGGAGCCTGAACGCGTACGTGTCGGCGTGCGCTTTGGCCTTCACCGTGATCACGGTACCGCCGTCGAGGCCGGTGGCGGAGGAGAAGGCGACGAGCTTCTTGTTCGCCTTGATGAGGTACTGCTGGGCGGCCAGTCTGGCGCCGCCGAGGTCCATTGTCTGCACGTACTCCGCGTGAGCGTCCACGGCCGCCCTCGTGGCATCTCCTTTCACCGACTGGTGGGCGCAGAAGACGGCGAGCCCGTCGAGCACGACGACGGCGAAGATCGTCAGACCCACGACGAGCCACACTACCTCGCGGATGAAGCCGTCCTGCCGGCGCAGACGTGCGCTCTGCATCGCGCTGCCTCCTTGCCTCTGGTCGATCTTCGCCGCCGCGACAGTCTGCCGCCTGCGCTGCCTAGTCCGGCCCGCGACGGCGCCCTTCGGGCTCGCGGGCCGCTCAATAGCGCTTCGCCGATTAGTGTACTCCAGGATCCGCGACGAGCCGGATACAGAGCAGCGCGAGGTCGTCGCCGGGCGGCCGCGCGGAGAAGGCCTCCCCGGCGGCCATGAGGCGCGCCACGACGCCGGCCGCGGGCACGTCGTGGCACGCGGCGAGCAGGCCGCCCATCTCGTCCTCGAAGAACCCTCCGCTCCCGTCGCGCAGCTCAGCGATGCCGTCGGTGAAGAGGACGACGACATCGCCGCGCCTCAGCTCGATGGTCTCCGTGGGGTAGGGGGCCAGGGCGGCGCCGAGCTCCACGCCGATGGCGGGCTCGGTGACCAGCAGCGGCCGCTCGACGCCGGCCTCGCGCACGATGAACGGTGCGGGGTGCCCGGCGCTGGCGAGCTGGAGCAGGCCGCGGCGTGTACTGAGCAACCCGAACAGCACCGTGACGAAGCGCTCTGACTCGGCGCCGAAATCGGGCTGCTCGAGCAGGCCCGTGCGCAGCTCCTGGAGTGCCTCGCCGGGGCTCGTGGGCCACGAGAGCTGGCCGCCGTGCACCGCGGCTCGCAGGATGTACTTGGTGACGAACGTCACGGCCATCGCTTCGACGCCCTTGCCGGCGACGTCGCCGATGGCGAACGCGAGGGCGCCCGGAGAGCGACTGTAGTAGTCGACGAAGTCGCCGCCGCTGAGCACGCCGGCGCTGGCCGAGCGGTACGAGAAGGCGATGTCGAGACCCTCCAGCTGCGGCGGCTCCTGCGGCAGCAGGCGACGCTGCAGACGCTCGGCTATGTCGGCGCGCGCCTCGTAGTCCGCGACGAGGAGGCGGCCGTCTGCGGCCGCCTCTCGCAGGCGCCGCGACACTATCTCGCCGAGCGCGGCCAGCAGCCGTACGTCGCGCTCCGTGAAGTCGTCGTCCCGGTCGCCTGCCGCGAGGAAGCCCTGCGCCGGGACGCCTTCGCCGCCGGGAAGCGGCACGCACGCGAAGCGCTCCATCCCGGGGACGCCGGCGATGCCGCGGGCGTCCTCTTGCGCCCCGGGGCCCCCGCCCAGCACCGGTCTCGCGGTGAGACAGACGACGCCGGGCGCGCCCTCGCCGGCGGCCCAGCGGCCGGGCGCGCGCGTCCAGCCGGCGTCGACCTCGTACCAGGCGTCGCTGGTCGCTGCCTCGCCGTCGAAACGGCCGGCCACCCCGCGGCGAGAGCCGGTGGCGCGGCAGGCCGCTTCGACGCCGGCGCGCAGCACGTCGGCTTCGCTACGCGCGCCGACGAGGGCCGTCACGTCGCCGAGCAGCACGAGGAGGGCGTCGCGGTCGCGCCCGCCCGGAGCGTCGCGGCCGTGGTGACTTGTCGCCGGCACCCTAGCGGCTCCTCGAGGCCGGGAGGAACAGCGCGATAGCCTGGACGCCGAGGGCGAGCAGCGCGATACCGATGGCGACGTCGAGACGCACGCCCACGACGTCGACGACGAAGACGAGGGCCGCCGCCCACAGGAGGGCGCCGGGGGCGACGCGCGCGAAGAAGCGTCGCCGGAAACCGAGCCAGGCGAGGCGGCGGCGCATGCCCGGGCCGCGGGCGTCGTCATCGAGGTAGCTGGACCCTCGGGTATGGAGCGCGGTGGTCAGCTCGCTGCCGTCGCTCGCGTACAGGCGGCACTGCAGCGGCAGACCGGCCTGCTGGCGCAGCACGGCGTTCTGGGCGCGGGCGAAGTACTCGACCAGCGAGAGGAAGCGGTCGTCGGCTGAGAGCTTGAGGCTCTCGAGTCGCACCTCGAGGTAGAGCCGGTCCGCGGCCGGGTCGAACTTGATCTCCGAGCGCCAGCCCCGGCTGTTGAAGAACGCGCCGAGAAACCGGTCGAGGTCGGCCGGGATGCTCTCGACGTCTGGTCTCTTCGCCATGCTCATGACCCGATTGTACCCATCGCCCCTGTCATCGGCAGCCGGCGGGAGGAGATGAAGCGGGCAGCCGTCGCGTGACCGCCTGCGGCGGCGCGGCCGGGTCCGCTACCGATACGATAGAATGCCGTATCCGACGGAGCGGGCACTCTCCGCTCGATCCAGCCGACCACAGGAGCTTACGTGAAGATCGCAGTCATCGGTCTTGGCTACGTCGGCCTGCCGCTTGCCGTGGTGTTCGCCGAGGCCGGCAGCGAAGTCGTCGGCGTCGAGGCCGTCGCCGAGCGCTGCGACGAGGTCAACGCCGGCCGCAGCTACATCCAGGACGTCACCAGCGAGGCCCTTAAGAAGATGGTCGACAAGGGCCTCATCCACGCCACCACCGACTACGCTGCCACCGAGGACTGCGACGCCGACATCATCTGCCTGCCGACGCCGCTGAGCGCCAATCGCGAGCCCGACCTCACGCTGGTCAAGGACGCGACAGAGAAGCTGGCCGGGCACCTGCGGCGCGGCCAGCTCGTCACCCTCGAGAGCACCACGTATCCGGGCACCACACGCGAGGTGCTCGCGCCCATCCTGGAAGCGGGATCGGGCCTGGTCGCCGGCGTCGACTTCCACCTTGCCTTCTCGCCCGAGCGCGTCGACCCGGGGCGTACCGACTACACCACCAAGAGCACGCCCAAGGTCGTCGGCGGGCTCACTCCGGCCTGCACGGCGCGGGCCCTCGAAGTCTACGGTCCGGCTCTCGACAACGTCGTGCCGGTCAGCACCCCCGAGGTCGCCGAGATGACCAAGCTGCTCGAGAACATCTTCCGCAGCGTCAATATCGCGCTCATGAACGAGCTGGCGATGCTTTGCGACCGCATGGAGATCGACGTATGGGAGGTCATCGACGCGGCCGCCACCAAGCCGTTCGGCTTCATGAAGTTCCAGCCCGGCCCCGGCCTGGGCGGTCACTGCATCCCCATCGACCCCTTCTATCTCAGCTGGAAGGCGCGCGAGTTCGACTTCTGGACGGAGTTCATCGAGCTCGCCGGCAAGGTCAACGAGAACATGCCGTACTTCTGCGTCGAGAAGCTCCACCGCGCGCTCAACACGCGCCAGAAGAGCCTGAACGGCGCCCGGCTGCTGGTGCTCGGGGTCGCCTACAAGGCCGACATCGACGACCTCCGCGAGTCGCCGGCGCTCAAGGTCATCCGCCTGCTGCGCGCCCACGGCGCCGACGTGGACTACCACGATCCGTACTGCGCCGAGCTGCCCGAGTTCGACCTGAAGTCGGTCGATCTCGAGGAGTATCGGCGCATCGCCGGCTACGACGCCGTGGTCATCGTCACGGCGCACTCGGCGCTCGACTATCCGACCATCGTCCAGGAGGCCGACCTGGTGGTCGACTTCCGCAACGCCACGGCCGGCATCCCCAGCGCCGGCAACGTCTGGAAACTCTGACAGGGAGACACACCCGTGAGTGCTGATAAGGTCCGCGTCGGCGTGGTCGGGCTCGGCTACTGGGGCCCCAACCTCGCGCGCAACTTCGACCGCCTGCCCGGCGCCGAGCTTGCGTACTGCTGCGACCTGGACGAGGAAAACCTCGCCAAGGCGCGCAGCCTGTACCCGAACGCCGTGGTCACGGACGACTACGCCCGGCTGCTCGCCGACGAGACGCTCGACGCCATCGTCGTCGCCACGTCAGTCCCCACGCACTACGCGCTCGGCAAGAAGTCCCTCAAGGCCGGCAAGCACACCTTCATCGAGAAGCCCATCGCCCTCAAGGCGTCCGACGCCGCGGACCTTCTGGCGATCGCCGACGCCAAGGGCGTCAAGCTGATGGTCGGTCACCTGCTGGAGTACCATCCGGCGGTGCGCAAGCTCAAGGAGCTCGTCGATGAGGGCACTCTCGGCAAGGTCTATTACGTCTATGCGAACCGCCTCAACCTCGGCAAAGTCCGCACCGACGAGAACGCCCTCTGGAGCTTCGCCCCCCACGACATCTCGGTGCTCAACTTCCTCATCGGCGAGGAGCCGCAGGAGGTCAGCGCCCGCGGCGAGTGCTACCTGCAGGACGGCGTCGAGGACGTGGTGTTCGGCTACATCAAGTACCCGAGCGGCGTCGTCGGCCACCTGCACGTGAGCTGGCTCGACCCGCACAAGAGCCGCAAGATCACCGTGGTGGGCAGCGAGAAGATGGTCGTCTTCGACGACATGGAGGCCGACCGCAAGGTCACCATCTACGACAAGGGCGCCACCACGACGCGCACCAAGTTCGAGACCTACGGGGAGTTCGTCACCCTGCACTTCGGCGACATCCACATCCCCAGGATCGGCAACGAAGAGCCGCTGCGCGTCGAGGCCCAGCACTTCGTGGACTGCATCGCGAATGACGAGCCGGTGCTCAGCGACGGCCGCGATGCGCTCAACGTGGTGCGCGTGCTGGACGCCATGGAGCGCAGCCTGCGTAACGGCGGCCGGCCGGTCAAGACGTCAGACCTGGGCTGAGGGAGGTAGCGATGACGCTCAAGCCGGCCGAGCTGGGTCACAATCTGCTGCTCGGCGAGAACGTGCAGATCGGCGCGGACGTCGTCTTCGGCGCCAACGTCGTGGTGTACGGCGACACGGTGATCGGCGACGGGTGCTTCATCCAGGACAACGTCGTCCTGGGCAAGGTGCCGTCGCTGTCGCCGACGAGCACCGCCAGACGCGGCGAGCTGCCCGGGCTGGTGCTCGGCGCCGGCTGCGTGATCGGCACCGGCGCCGTGGTCTATCGCGGCACGACGCTCGGCGCCGGCTGCATCCTCGGCGACTACGCCGGCGTGCGCGAGCGCTGCACGCTCGGCGAGAGGGTCGTCATTGGCCGCAGCAGCGTGGTCGAGAACGACACGACCATCGGCGACCTCACCAAGATCCAGACCAACGTGTACATCACCGCGTACATGACGATCGAGGACCGCTGCTTCATCGCGCCGTGCGTGCAGACCACCAACGACGACTTCATGGGTCGCACCGAGAAGCGCCACAAGCTCATCAAGGGCGCGACCATCCGCCGCGGCGCCCGCATCGGCGGCGGCGTCGTGCTCTGCCCGGCCATCGAGATCGGCGAGGAAGCGTTCATCGCCGCCGGCGCCGTCGTGACCAAGGACGCGCCGGCCGGCAAAGTCCTCATGGGCGTGCCGGCGCGCGTCGTGCGCGACGTCTACCAGGACGAGCTGCTCGAGAACCAGTAAGCGGCTGAGGCCGGCGGCGGCTGGGCCCTGCGGCCCCGCCGCCCCCGTCTCGCCGCCGCCGGGCTTGCTGCCGCGCGACGATCCCGTCAGGAGCGCCCGAGGCTGGCCAGATGCGTGCTCAGCCTCGGCCCGCCTTTTGGCAATGGGGTCTGGGAGAGGACTGCGGGCCGTCGCGGAGCCGCCATGCGGGGCGAACGCGAACTTCAACGACATCGGCACCGTCACCGAGATCGTCGGGCTGGTGGTCATCGCCATCGCCCTGCACGCAGCCGTGCTCTTCGGCAACGGCGATCACCAGAGTCTCAGCGTGCTCTTCGACACCGGCGGCACCACGCCGGGCATGCCTGGAGGTGGGGTGGCGCCTTTCTCGCCTCAATGCTCACCGGCGCCTGGGTGCTGTACGGGTTCGATGCGGCGAGCGGGCTCGCCGAGGAGACGATGAACCCGACGCGCGAGGTGCCCCGCGCCATGCTGTTCGCGATCGGCATCACGGCCGTCACTAGCACCTTCTGGCTGGTCGCCATGGTCCTGGCCATCCCGCACGTCGCCAAGACGCAGGCAGAGGGCACGGGGGCATGACCGCCGGCGAAGCCGGCAAGATCCTGCCCCCGGAGGGGACTGTCAGCGGGATGTCCGCTGACGAGCCGCCGGAGAGGGAAGACGGCTTGTTCATCTGATGGCCTGAAGCGAAGACAAGTCGCCACTGGAGCGGCGGAACAGAGGTGACGGGGGCGGCGGCCGCAGGGCCGCCCCCCCGTTTGCGCGCGGGAACACTCAAAACGCAGAGAGCGATAGCAGGCGGTCAGGACATGGACGAAGACCTTGAGCAGACAGAAGATGAGCGCAGCGAGCAGACCGGCGACGGTGGACCAGAGCGGCCGTCAGCGGTGCGCTACAGCCGCAGGTGGTTCCTGGTGCTCGGCGGCGTGGCGGTGGCCGGCGTGGTCGGCGTGTTCGCCGGCCTCAAGAAGCTCGCAGGCTCAGAGCAGGGCGGCCCGCTCAGCGACATGTTCGGGCCGTTCCCCGTGCGCAGCGCCGAAGACGTGCCCGATGTGCCGGCCGCGGACTGGGTGATCACCGTTGATGGCCTCGTGGACCAGCCGCTGAAGATCGACCGCGCCACGTGGTCGTCGCTGCAGCGGCTTGACGAGACGGTCGATTTCCACTGCGTCGAGGGCTGGTCCGTGGACGACGTGCGCTGGGGTGGCGTCGCGCCGGCCCGGTTGCTCGAGAAGGCCGGCGTCAAGCCGGAGGGGAAGTTCGCGGTGTTCCACGCCTACGGCGGCACCTACCTCAGCAGCGTGCCACTCGACCTCGTCACCGCTCCGCAGACGATGCTCGCAGACACGCTGAACCTGGAGCCTCTGCCGCCGAAGCACGGAGGGCCGGTTCGCCTGGTGGTGCCGGCGCAGCTCGGCTACAAGAACGTGAAGTGGGTCGAGCGCATCGAGATCACCAAAGCGGCGCGCGCCGGCTACTGGGAGGAACGCGGCTACCCGGAGGACGCGCCGATCCGCGGATGATGAGGGCGGCGCCTCGCGGGTCGCGCTGCGTCAGACCGCGCCGGTCGCCTTGAGGTAGATCACCAGCGCCAGGATGGCTAGCAGCACGATGATGGTGATGATGCGCGTGGCGCTCCAGCGCGCCGGCTTCTCACGCGGCGCCTTCCAGCTGGGCTCGTTCTCGTGGTCGTGAAGCTGCGCCGCTGAGAGGTTCATGCGGGTGGATTGTTGGGCGCCCAGCGTGCCGCGGGTGAACTCCTCGCCGCTGGTGTCTCGGGGTGTCTTCTCGTCGTTCATGTCGCGGCCCCTCTGTTCACTCGCTCAGCCGGTCCTCGCACCACACTACGCCCGGGAACGGCCGCAGGCAGTGCGGGTGCCAGTTGGCCTGGCAGTAGGCGCCGACGCCGAGAAGGGCCACGATGTCGCCTTCCTTGAGCGGTGGCAGAGGGTACTCCGCGGCGAAGATGTCGGGCCCCTCGTTGATGTGGCTGGTGAGCGTGTAGGAGGCCGTGCGCGGCGCATCGGCCGCACGGCAGAGCACCGCCTCGACGAGCTCCTTGTAGACGAAGGCCAGGTGCATGACGTTCCAGCCGCAGGTGAGGCCGGCGAAGACGGCGCTGCCGTCGCCGGCCTTGCTCCTGTCCTCGATCGTCACCACCTCGGCGAGCAGCACGGCGGCGTTCTTGCAGAACATCTCGCCGGGTTCGCAGGCGATGGTCACGCCGAGCGGGCCCAGGTGCCGCGCCAGGATGCCGGCGTAGGCGTCGAGGTCGAGCGGCCGTTGGCCCTGCCGCATGACGGCCGCGAGGCCGCCGCCGGCGTTGACCTCACGCAGCGGGCAGCCGGCGTCGATGGCGCGTCGCGCCGCGGTGGCTGCGGCTGCGACGGCGCGCTCGAAGGCCGGCAGGTCGTCGTCCAGAAGATGATGGCTCACGTGGAAGTGCACGGTATCGACGGTGAGGTCGTAGGAGCGGGCGACGGCGATGGCCTCGTCGAGGCGCTCGGGGTAGATGCCGAACTTGGTCGGCGTGTCGCCGCTGTAGTAACTGATGCCGCTCTCGGGGCGGGCGGCGCTGACGCGGGGGTTGATGCGGATGCCCATTGTGCCCCCGCGGTTTCTCCGCCCGTACCGGTGGATCTGGCTGAGCAGGTCGAGGTTCATGTGCACGCCGTGCTCGAGCATCACGTCGAGGTCGCGGTCGCTCACGTTGGTGCCGGTGTAGCTGATCTCGGCGGCCGGGAAGCTGTGAGCGAGGCCGTACTCGACCTCGCCCGGCGAGCAGACGTCGAGACCGACGAACTCAGGGGTGCCGGGCGCGCCGAGCCCGTGGATGCGCGCCAGCACCTCGGGCTCGCGCTGGCTCTTGAGCGCCCAGCGGACCTTCCAAGGCAGTCCGGTGCGCGCCATCGCCCCCTGCAGGGCGCGCACGTTCTCCTCGATGTGGGTGAGGTCGTAGACGAACAGCGGTGTGCCGTGCTCGCGGGCCAGCGTCTCGGCGTCGCGGCCGGCGACGAGCAGGCGGCCGCTGCGGGCCTCGAGCCCCGGCCGCTGCCACCAGTCGCGTGGGTGGTCGTGAGGAGTGGACATGTCGCCTCATTTCGTCTCGCGGCGCCCTGCGGCGCCGCCGCAGAGTGTCTCGCGGCCCGGGCATTCCGCGCAAGCCGGATGCTACAGTGGGTTTGACGGCGCCGCCGTGGTGGGCAGAATCGCGCGACGGCGCCGCCCGCGCGGCGACGCGCTACACTGACGACGCGGTTCCGCGAGCGAGGAGGCCGAGCATGAAGTACGTGTGCAGCGTCTGCGACTACGTCTACGATCCCGAGGTCGGCGACCCGGACAACGGCGTCGAGCCGGGCACGGCCTGGGAAGACCTGCCCGACGACTGGGTCTGCCCCGAGTGCGGCGTGGACAAGGACGAGTTCGAGCCGGTGGAAGACTGAGAGCCGGGCCGCGGACTGCGGAGTGACGACGCGGGGGCGGGGCGCTCGCGGGGCGCCCCGCCCCCGCGGCGTTCAGGGGCTCGGGGACGGCGACGCCGCAGCGCCCGAGCCCACGGGCTTGAGCCCCTCCGCCAACGAGATCAGCTCCTGACGCGTCAGGGCCCCGGTGACGTACACGACGTGCCGCGGGTCGCTGACGAAGAGCGTCGGCCCCGTCGCGTCGTACCAGGAGTACGCGGTCGCGCCGGTGAGCGCGCCGTACTGCAGCGTCGTCGTCTCGAACGACAGCTTGTCGGACGCGATCGACAGGAGCGTGTCGCGCAGAAACGCGACCGACTTGCCTGCGGCTCTCGGCCCGAGCTGCTGTACGGTGAACCAGCTGAGCTCGCGCGTGTAGAGCTGCGCTACCTGGCGCTGTCCGGCGAGCCAGCCCCCCGGCACACTGTGCCCGTCATGGACGAGCCAGTCGCCCGGCGCCCCCATGGTGTCGGCGGTCGCGACGGCCTTGAGCGCGAAGCCGTCTGGCGCGAGGTTCGATACGAGCGGCGCGAAGCCGGCGGCGCGGCCGGCCGCCGCCGGCGACCGCTCATAGCTGAAGGTCTCATCTGTCTTCGTCGTCACCTTGCTGCCCGCGGGCACGCTGACGACGTAGGTCTCGTCCGCCGGAGGGGGCGAGCCCCAGTCGACCGTCGCCGTGAAGGTCGAGCGACCGTCAGCGTACCACACGACGATGCCGGTGAGCTGGTCGACCACGAGCGCGATGTCCTTGCCGTCGAGCGTCATGGCCGCCCGCCAGACCTTGCGCTCGCCCTCCTTGATCGGCTTGATACCGACGCTTCGATCGCGGTCCTCGACGGCGGCGCGCACGATCGCGGCCAGACCCTGGTAGTCCAGCGGGCTGCGGGTGGCGACGCGCCACACCGGCGGCCACATGCCGATAGTGCGGGTCTGCACGTCCTTGGTGCCGACGGCTGTGGAAGCCGACCCGATGGTGGTCTCGGAACGCCTTCCGGCGTCGTACCCCGACTGCGCCTCGCCGAAGGTGCCGGCTCGGGGTGCTGTGTTCTCCATCGTCATCCGGCCGCCGGCATCGCCTGATGCCACAGCCGAGAAGAAGCCCGTCTCACGTGGTACGCCGGTCGCCCCTTGAGCTTGAGACTGCCAGGTGTAGGTGCCCTGCATGCTCTGGATCTCGGGCGTCGGCACCGGCGGCGGCGACTGCAGGAAGAAGACGTAGGCCAGGGCGAAGATGATGCCCAGCGCCGTGAGTGTGGCGCCGAGACGGGGCGGCCGGCCGGACACCCGCGCGGCGCGCAGCTTGCGGCTCATGCGCTCCGGGGTACCCGTCATGGTCGGATCTGCCACGACGCGGCGAGCCTCACGACCCGCCGCGCCGGCCCCCGCCCCAGGCGAAGAACAGCGGCAGGAAGAGAAACGTGAACCCGAACTTGCGTGAGACGAACAGGGTCAGCGCCGCGATCAGCAGGCTGAGGCCGATGAGCATGAGGGTGCGCTGACTCACTCGACAAGCGTGACGGCCCGAGGGCGGCGGCGCAAGCCGCCGGGCCGCGCCCGCCGGCGCCCGGGGCGCCGGCCCCGCGGCCGCTGGCGCCGCGGCCGCCGGGTGTGTCAACGTAGCCGGTGTCCGTTCCATCAGCAAAGCGGGGAGGCAGACCGTGAAACGCAACCTGTTCGCCGGCCGCAGGCGCAGCGGCGGCATCGGCCTCGACGTGTTCACCGACGACGAAGTGCAGGACATTCATCTCGCCACCCTCGAGGTCTTGGAGCGCACCGGCGTCTGGGTCGAGATCGACGAGGCGCTCGACATCTTCAGCGACGGCGGCTGCGTCGTGGACCGCGATACGCGCATCGTGCGTATCCCGCCGCACATCGTGGAGGACGCCATTCGCAGCGCCCCCGCCAGCATCGTGCTGTGCGGCAGGGACCCGAAAAACGACATCGTCCTCGAGGCGGGTCGCGTCGGCTTCAGCAACTTCGGCGAGGGCGTCATGGTCGTCGACCCGTACAGCGGCGAGCTGCGCGCGTCGACCAAGCAGGACCTCACCGACATCGCCAAACTCGTCGACGCGCTGCCCGAGGTGGATGTGTTCGAGGTCGCCGTTGGGGCCGGCGACAGGCCGCCGGCGACGGCCTCGATCCACAACCACGAAGCGGCCATCGCCGGGCAGACCAAGCCGATCTCGGGCGGGCCGCTCGACGGGCGCGCCGTGCGCATCAGCCTGGCCATGCTCGAGGCCGTCCAGGGCAGCGCCGAGGCGGTGCGCGAGCGCCCGATGATGATCATGGGCACCTGCCCGGTGAGCCCGCTCAAGCTGGTCAGCGACTGCTGCGAGATCGTCATCGAGGCGGCGCGCGCCGGCGTGCCCAGTTGCGTGCTCAGCATGGCGATGGCCGGCGGTTCATCCCCGGTGACGCTCGCCGGCACCCTCGTGACCCACAACGCCGAGGTGCTCGCCGGCATCGTCCTCGCGCAGCTCACGGAGCGCGGCAGCAAGGTCCTCTACGGCTCGTCGACGACCGCCATGGACCTGCGGCTGGCGGCGGCCTCCGTCGGCTCGCCGGAGTGCGCCCTGATCAGCGCCGGCGTGGCCCAACTCGCCAGGCAGTACCGCCTGCCGAGCTACATCGCCGGTGCGTAGGGAGACAGTAAGCTCAGTGACGTGCAGACCGGTCACGAAAAGACACTCACGGCCTTGATGGCGGCGTTGGCAGGGACCAACCTGATCTACGGCCTGGGGATGATCGAGTCGGGCGTCACCTTCGACTACGCGCAGCTGGTCATCGACGACGAGATCGCGCGCATGGTCAAGCAGGTCGTAGGCGGCATCCAGGTGAGCGACGAGCACCTGGCGGTGGACGATATCGCCAAGGTAGGCGCGTTCGGCGACTTTCTGAGCCTCGATGCGACGATGGCGCACATGCGCGAGCAGTCGCAGCCGGCGCTTATCGACCGGCGCGTACGCGAGGACTGGGAGGAACGCGGCAGCACCGATATGTACCAGCGCGCCACGGCGCGTGCCCGCGAGATCCTCGAGACGCACGTGCCGGAGCCGCTGCCCGACGACGTGAGGCAGCGGCTTCGCGACATCGTGGACGACGCCGACCGCGAGCTGGCGGGCGCCTGAGGCGGGCCCAGAGCGCAAAGCGGGCGGGGCGGCGCTCCTGGCCGACCCGCCCGCTGTCGCTGCTATTTCGCCTCCTGGATGAAGCCCGTCCACACGAACGTGTCGCCGATCATCAGTGGCTGCGACTCCATGAAGCGCCAGAAGCCGTGGTAGGTGAGGCCTGCGTAGGCGCCCGACCCGGTGGACGTCCAGTACATGAAGTGCTCGAACCCCGGGCCGGGGCCGCGCACGTTGACGATCCCGGTGGGGCTCTCCCAGGCGCCGTCCTGATTGGTCAGGGTGCTCGAGGCGAGGTAGTCGATGCTGCCGTCGGCCCGCTGGCTGCCGATCTCCTCGGGGGAACCCACGTGCACGCCGCTCAAGCGCGGGTCCGACATGGTGAGATCGAAGGTCCAGTTCACGTTGTCGCCGAGCGTCGCGATGCCGACCACCGGCGTCCAGTTCGAAGGCGTCGAGCCCGGTCCAGGAGCCGGCGGTACCGGGCTCCCGTCGCTCGTCTCGATCCATCCCGCGCCGACGACCTGGATGTCGGGGGTGAAGCCCTCACCGGCCTCGGCAAACCAGCCGCTTTCGTGGGCGACGAGGCCGGCGTAGCCGCCGGTTCCCTTGAAGGTGCCGTAGACGTGATGCACGTCGCCGCCGGCGGCGATGCCGCCCGTCCACCTCTGCACCCAGGTGCCGCCGGCGTTGCGCAGCCGGCTCGTGCCCCACAGGACGGCGCTCATGTCGCTCTGCCGTTGATCACCGTTGATGACGACGTCGGCCCTGCCGGTCAGGCGCGGGTCGGAGCTGATGTGCCGGTACGACCAGACGGCGCGGCGCATCTGCACGACGTCGCCGACCGTCCTCGTGCTTCGGTAGGGACGCACCTTGATCAGCGACTGCGTCCAGACGATAGGGAGCATGCCGCGGAACTCGCTGACCGCCGCCGGCGTCGCCAGTGCGACCGGCGTGCCGCTGACGACCGCCGCTGGTGAGACGGACTCCGTGCTCGAACCGCCGCACGCCGACACGCCCGCTGCTCCCACAGCCGCGGCCAGCAGCAGGCACAGCGCGAACGCGAGCCTCGATCCGATCGTCGCATGACTCCTTATTGCGGCCACCCTGCACGGTGCGACCCAAGTGTCCTTCGCACGCGTGGGGCCGTTGGAGATGTCGCTTGCCATGGTCCCTCCTCCCTGTCGCCTGGGGATGCCTTCTCCCCACTCAGACAGACCTGCCAAGGGACCGGTTTCTTCGTTGTCCGTCGTTGGGGGGTGCCAGGGGCCGGCGGCGCCGGGGCTCCGGCGGATCGGCCGGTCGGGCGCCGAGGAGGTTCCTAGTCCGCCGCCGCCGCGCCGGGATTGACCTGCAACGAGTCGGCGACGGCGAGAAGCTCCTCAGCCGTGGCGCCGCCGGCGATCGTCAGCAGGACCCCGTCCTTGACGGCCCAGAGGTGAGGCGCGGAGGACTGTGTCGCCACGACGATCCATGCCCTCGTGCCCGCGAAAGCACCGGACGTGATCCTGGCCTCGGTCCGCACGAGGTCCGACCACATGGAGTCGTAGGAGTCCACGGGATCGTCCTCCGCCGAGAAGGTGGCGTCTTCGACCGTCCGCGTCGAGACCGTCAGGGCATCGAAGCCGTGCGTGTACTGCAGCGCGAAGACGTGGACTGCTCTGAACAGATGGTTGGCCGTCAGTGCACGAGGCGCGACGGCCACGTACGCCAGGTCGTAGCCTTTCGGCACGAAGCCGGGTACGAGCGGCGTGACCGCCGCGAAAGCCCGCTCGTCGTCGAGCGTCACGCGCCGGAACCCGCTGTCGACGTGTCTCGTGGTCAGCCCCTTCAGCGGCCGCAGCGTGAACACCTGCTTGGGAAGCGGCCCGTTGACGCGCGCGTTCCGGACACGTAGCTCGGCCGTGAGAATCCCGGCTTCCACCTGCTGAAAGCGGACCGGGAGCCAGGTCTGCTTGTCCACCGTGACCTTGAACACGGGCCAGTCGACGCCCTGGGCGGAGCCCGCCGGCGAGGCCACGCCGGCGCCTTTCGAGCAGACGACCGTCCAGGCCGGCCTGCCGTCGAGCACCGCCTCTTCGAGCTTGAACGCTCCGGCGGCCGTCATGGCACGCAGGGTGGCGCCGAAATCGACGCCGGTGAGGGGGCTGGCCCAACGGTCCGGCGGCCCGAGCGGGCAGTCCTTGACGACCACCAGCCCCCGACCGGGTCTGGAGTGCCGGAGGACGCCGGTAGAGGCGTCGTAGGCGCGGTCGTCCTTCACGCGCGGGCTTGTTCCCGCGTCCGCTGCCCCAGGCCGCGTCCGCTCGAACTGCGTCAGGCGGTAGCTCCCGTCCGCGCTCTGCGCGATGTGATACCGCAGCACGTCGTAGTGGTACCCGCCCTGCGCCGACCTGTTCCAGTCCGCGGCCTTCATCACCGCGTCAGCCTGCCAGGTGCGACCCGACGAGTATGCGCTGAGGGCCCGCTTGAGGACCTCGGCGGCGCTCACGCTCTCCGGGCCGGGAGCGCGCGGCAGGCCGAAGAGCACGGCCGCCGCGGCGACCGCGGCCAGCGCCGCCGCGGCGAGCGCGATACGCAGCCTTGGAGTGCCGAGGGCGGCGCGCAGACGCCGACCGAGGCCGGCTCGCGGCTGCCGCTCGGCGGCGGCCGCGGCGATCTGGAGGCGCATCTGGTCCCAGTACCCCGGCCCGTGGTCGGGCTCGGCCAGGACCTGCAGCTTCTCACCAAGTTCCGTGTCGCGGATCTCGTCCATCACTGCACCTCGAAGCTCAGCGACGCACCCAGACAGCGGCGCAGCGTCGCTCGTGCCGCGGACAGGCGCGAGGCCAGCGTGCCCATGGGCACACCGAGGATCTCGGCCGTCGTCGCGTAGTCGTAGCCATCGCGGTCGACGAGCAGGACCGCGAGTCGCTGTTCGGGTGGAAGGGTGGCGAAGGCGTCGGCCAGCGCCGCGCGCGTGGCCAGCGCCTCGGCAGGGTCGGGTTCGCAGTCCGGCGGCTCCGGGAGATCTTCCGGCGCGAGCGGGTAGAGGCGATCGGCGCGCGCGATGGCGTCACAGCACGCCCGGTACGTGATGCGGCACAGCCAGGTGCCCAGTGACGACTCGCGGCGAAAGCCGGGGAGCGAGCGGTAGACCCTCAGCGTCACTTCCTGAAGAACGTCGTCCATCAACTGGCGATCCCCGAGGACGTGAAAGGCGACGATGCGCAGGCGACGGTCGTAGTGACGCATGACGCCGATGAACGCCTCGTCGTCGCCACGCACGGCGGCGGCGAGGACGTCGGGGTCGACCTCCTCGGTCCTCTGGACGCTGGCAGACAGGGCCGTCCCTCCCTCCGGGCGCCTGACCCGCTCTCGCGCAAGCGTAGCAGGAAAGGGCGCAAGCCGGAGCGTTGCCGCAGGCCAGAAACGGGCCGTCGTGCCAAAGGCGGTGGTCGTCGCGTCCATGAAGCCGCTCCCTCCCTTCGACTTGATAGACCGGGGAGGGACGCCATTTCTTCGTTTGGATCCGCGAGAGAGGGCGGGGCGAGGAGGAGGGTTCAGCCGCGCTTCGCGGCGCCTGATACGATGCATCCGGAGGCGCCGCAGGGCCGCGGCCTGCGCCCGGCGCGCCAGCGACGCAAACGGGGTGATGCCGGTGGAAGCCAGGATCCCGACCCGCATGGGCGACGGTTTCATGGTCGAGATGACGCGCAGCGAGCTGCGCGCCGACATCGAGCAGGCGACCACGCAGGCGGCGGCCAAAGCCAAGGCGCCGCCGCTCAGCGCCGACGAGCAGGCGCACCTGCTCGACATCTACGCGTCTTCGGCGGCGTTCACCGCCGTCGACATCGGCGACCAGGTCGTGCTCAGCTGCGACGGCGGCGGCAGCAAGCTGACCGGCACCGACATGCAGGACCTCCTGGAGAGCGAGCAACGCCTGGGCCAGGACATCCTCGAGCTCTGGCACATCGAGTACAGCTACAAGGCGATCAAGACGATCCTGCCGTTCCAGCAGCAGGTGATGCAGAACGCGCAGCTGATGCTCACGGCACCGATCCAGTACGGGGCGCAGCCCAACCTCGCCTTCTACAGCAAGCCCGACGGTCCGGCCGGCAACTGGTTCGAGCTGCTTCCCAAGGGGGACATCGCCGGGGCGCGGGCGGCCATCGAAGAGGCGATGGAGTACGCGACGCAGGACTTCGTGTACGTCGCGGACGGCATGATCGAGGCCGGCGCCGACGGTGTCGACTTCGACACCACCGGCGGCGCCGGTGACGCCGACTTCTTCAGCACCCTGCGCGCCGTGAAGCACGTGCGCGAGAAGTACCCGGAGGCCGGCATCGAGGTCGGCATGGCCGGCGAGTTCGTGATCGGCGTGCACGGCGAGCTCGAGTGGGAGGGCCGGCGGCTCGCGGGCCTTTGGCCGCGCGAGCAGCTCGAGGTGTGCCAGGACGCCGGCGTCACCCTCTTCGGGCCGGCGGTGAACATCCGCACCGGCAAGAGCTGCTGCTGGAACACCGCCTACTCGCTGACCGTCATCAAGCCGTGCATGGAGGTGGCGCGCATCCCGGTGCACCCCAACGTCGGCGAAGGCGTCTGCGGCGTGCCGGTGAACGGCTATCCGCCCGAGGACGCCGCGTCGCGGGCGGCCAGGTCCTTCGTCGACATCCTGCGCTGCGACGGCTTGTAGGTGGGCTCGGGTGACTCCAGGGGAATGGACGTCACTCACGCGCTCGCCGCGGGCATGGGTGGGATCCGCACGGCCGGAGACCTGGTCGCGCGGATGCAGATGTCCCGCGGGATGCGCCTGAAGCAAGCCAAAGCGTATGTGGCCGGGAAGCTCGGCTGCACGGTCCGCGACCTCAGCGACAGCTACGCCATGGAGCAGATCCGCGGCGCGAAGGGTCTGGGCCGGATTCTCGACCACTCCAACCTGCACCCCGGAGAGCCCAACGCGATGATGGCCAAGTTCCGCATCGCCGAGCTGCTCGGCATCCGCATCAACTCGGTGGAGCGCTTCCGGGAGCTGGCGGGTCTGTAGCCGCCCTGCGCTCGAAGTACAGCAGCGCGCCGGCGACCGCGGCCGAGGCCAGGCCGATCGGCATCAGCAGCACGCCGGCGAACAGCGTGATGACCGCGCCCAGTCCCGCCTGCGTGCCCCACCCGTAGGCAGCGCCGGTGGCGTCGCGGGCCACGAGCACGATGCCGACGCCGGCCGCCGCGGTGAGCAGCCCGAGGGCGACGCCCAGCCGGCCGGGCCCGAGGGCAAGCATCAGCACGCCCATGACCGAGACGGCGAGGGCGAGGCTCAGCGCCGGGAGCCCCCACTGCGTCTCGAGCAAGCCCCGGACGGTGTCCGGGTGCATGAGGCTGTAGTTCATCAGGCCCGCCCCCTGAGTGTTGGCCCAGGGCAGGAACACGGCCACCAGGCACACGGCGCCGCCGACGACGGTGAGCACGGCGTCGCCGATCCAGTCCTTCCGGGTCAGTCGCATCCTGGGGGGCGAGAGCGCCATGGGCCCAGTATCGCCTATTGAGGCCGGCGACTGAAGGACGCAGGCTCGCCGCCGCTCTGCGAGGCTTCAGAGGGGCGCCACTCCCGCCGATAGAGGTCGTGTCGCCGTGGCGACGAAGCGGAAGAGCCAGAGGCCGCCCGGCGGCCTATGATCGAGATGGAGGCATCTGCATGAGACGCGTCGTGAGCATCGCACTGCTGGCGCTCTGCCCGCTGATGGTCGCCCTCGCGCCGACCGCCTGTGGCGCCAACGACATCGTGACGCCCACCGGCAACATCGACAAGGCCAAGGACGTGGCCGCGAAGGGCGAGATCTTGATGGTGAAGACGGGCGTCGCCGCCTACGTCGTGACCAACAGCGCGGCGCCGCCGATGGCGTCGCAGGACGTGCTCGGCGACTTCGTGGCCCCCTGGCCCAGGAACCCCTGGACCCAGGCCCCGATGGTGCCGGGCAAACAGCCCGGGGACATCGTCTACGCGCCGGGGGCCGGCGCTGACTACACGCTGGGCGTGGTGCTCGCCGACGGAAGCGTCTACAATGCGCCCTGATTAGGAGGGCGCCCCGCCCGCGCCCTCCGACTTGAGCGCCCCCCCGCCGCTTGGTACCGTAGGTCGTAGAAAGGGGACGATGTGGAGGGACTCTCTCAGGTCGGATGGCGTGCCAAGCTCGTTCTCGTGGCCCTCGGGGCCGCTTGCCTCCTGGGCGTCGCCCTGCCGGTCGTCGCCAGCGTGGGCGACGCCACTCCCACCTGGAAGCTCCACAGGTACGTCAGCCGCGGCGGGGACCGCAGCTTCAAGTGCGATGTCGCCCAGGAGATGCCCGAGGTGCCGCGAGTCGTGGTGTTCGGCGGGTCGCGTGGCCTGCGCATGGACCCGGCGACGATCAGGCGGCGCACGGGCCTCACGGCGTTCAACTTCGCCTTCCACAACGGTCGCCCCGAAGACGCCTGGGCGGTCACCGACTGGCTCATCGACAGCCATCCCGACAAGCCGCCAGCCGTGATCTGGTGCATGCAGTCCACGACGCTGATCGACATGCCGATGGCCCCCGGCCTGATCGTCGACGAGCGGCTCTCGCAGGCGTTCCCCCAGGCGCTCATCGACGCCAAGATGGACTGGGCGCTGCGGCAACCGGAGAGCAATCTCCTCTCCGGGCGTCGTTACGGCTTCGACGGGATGCTCTGGTGGAACAGCTACGACCAAAAGCGCAAGGCGGGCGTGACCCTCCAGCAGTCGCTCACGCGGTACCTCGACGCCGAGATGCTGGCCAAGGCCGGCAACGGCGAGATCCCGCACGACACCCGGGCGATGGCGTACTTCACGCGCACGCTCGGCCTGCTCAACGCCCACGACATCAAGCCGCTGATCGTCATCATGCCGTACCATCCCCGGGCGCTCAGCGCCTTCATGTCGGTGGGCTGGGGCGTCAAGCAGCGCTGGCTGCGCTCCTACCTCTCCAAGCTGCACGGCGACTACGACTTCAAGGTGCTCAACTGCCTGCAGATCGGCTCGTTCGGCGGCAGCCCGGACGGTTTCTACGACGGCGCCCACCTGACCGTGGAGAACTCGCGGCGCCTCATCCGCTACTGCATCCGCATGGCGCCGTCGTGCTTCCGCGTGCCGATACCGACGCCGAGTCCGTCGCCGAGCCCGAGCTCGAGCCCCAACGGCTCGCTCGTCCCGGCGCCGGCGTACACGCCGGTGCCCGAAGACACGAGCGTCCCGGCCGACTTCCTCGAGTAGCCGCGGGGAGGCCGGCGCCGAGGCGCCGGCCGCAGGCTCAGGCGCCGATGATCTTCTTGACCACGGAGGCGCGCTTCGCCGGACGGCCGGTGCGCGCCTCGTAGTCGTCGGCGCTGGCCATCGCCTTGAGCGACGCGTTCACCCCCAGCCAACGGAACGGCTCGGGCTCCCACGACTTGGACCGATGGTTCACCCAGGGCAGCCCCGTGAGAGCGCTCTGCTCGCCGAGGATGAGATCGCGCAGCGTGCGGCCGGCGAGGTTCGTGGTGGCCACGCCGTCGCCCACGTAGGCGCCGGCCCATGCCATGCCCGTCTCCTGGTCGAGGCCTACCGAGCAGTTCCAGTCGCGAGAAGCGGCGACCGCCCCGCCCCAGGTGTGCGTCACGCGCACGTCGCCGATCTGCGGGAAGAGGATGCGCAGGAGGTCGCGCAGATGGTCCTGCACCGCCGGCACGCGCTCGAAGGCCTCGCTGAGACGTGAATTGAAGTGGTACGGCGCGCCGCGGCCGCCGAGGGCGATGCGGCCGTCGTCGGTGTGCATGGCGTAGAAGATGAGGTGGCGGAAGTCGCCGAAGACCTCGTGGCCCGACCAGCCGACCTCGTCCCAGAAGGAGTCGGGCAGCGGTTCGGTGCCGATCATCAGCGAGTAGATCGGCACGACCTGCCGCTCGTAGCCGGGCAGCAGGGGCGTGAACGCCTCTGTGGCGCGCACGACGACCTCGGCCGAGACCACGCCAAACGGGGTCTCGGCGCGGTGCGGCGCGATGCGGGTGACGGGGGTGCGCTCGTAGATGGGCACCCCCAGCCGTTCCACGACCTCCGCGAGGCCGCGCGCCAGGCGGGCCGGGTCGACGGCGCCGCCGTGCGGCGTGTAGCCGCCGCCGAGGCAGCCGGCCACTTTGAGGCGCGTGCGCATCTCGGCGGCGCCGAGCAGGACGTAGTCGTCCTCGCCGAAGCCCCACGAGCGCTCGTACTCGAGGGCCTCTCGGGCGCGCAGGAGCTGCACCGGAGAGGTGGCGAGGTCGAGCTGACCCCCGATGTGGAAACGCGCGTCGATATGCTCCTCGGCCACGACGCGGGCGATCTCCGGCACGGTCGCGTGCAGCGCGCGCTGCTGATCAATGACGGCCTGCCGGCCGTGCGTCTTGGCGGCGCGCTCGCGCGAGCCGGGAAAGGTGGTGTGACACCAGCCGCCGTTACGCCCCGAGGCCCCAAAGCCGGCGATCTCCTTCTCGAGCACGGCCACGCGCAGCGTGGGATCGGCCTTCTTGAGGTAGTAGGCGGTCCACAGGCCGGTGAACCCGGCGCCGACCACGGCGACGTCGAGGTCGATGGGGCCGGGCAGGGAGGCTCTCGGGGCGAGCTCGCCGGGCACGCCGTCGAGCCACATGCTGCGGGAACGGTAGTCGGTCATGGCAGGCTCCTTCGGGGATGACGCAATCCTACCAAAGCCGGCGTCGTCTGAGGCCTGGTTTGCCCGGTGGTACATACCCGGCGAAAGAAGGTGATGACGATGAGTGTGACCCACTTCATCGAGGCCTACAAAGGCAGGCCGCCGTGGGACATAGGGAGGCCTCAGCCCGCGTTCGAGGCGCTTGCCGACGCCGGCGAGATCGCCGGGCCGGTGCTCGACGCCGGCTGCGGGACCGGCGAGAACGCCCTGTTCCTCGCGGCTCGTGGCTTCGAGGTCGTAGGCGTGGACGCGGTCGAGGCGGTCGTCGAAGCCGCGCGCCGCAAGGCGGTCGCGCGCGGCCTCGAGGCCGAGTCCCTCGTCCACGACGCCCTCGCCCTCGAGGGGCTCGGGCGGCGCTTCGCGACGGTCGTCGACTCCGGTCTGTTTCACACCTTCGACGACCGCGAGCGCGGCCGCTTCGTGAAGTCGCTGGCCGCGGCGCTCACGCTCGGCGGCCGCTACTACGTGCTGTGCTTCAGCGAACGCGAAGTGCGCGACGGCGGTCCGCGCCACGTCACGCAGGCCGCGCTTCGCGCCACGTTCGACCATCCGCCGTTCCGCGTGCTCTCCATCGAGGCGGCGGAGATGGCCGCCAACCTCGACGGTGGAAGCCGCAAGGCCTGGCTGGCTCGCAGCGAGCGGGTGGTGAACTCATAGTCCGGCCCGCGAGGGGGCCCTTCGGGCTCGCGGCCCGCTCAATAGGGCTGCGCCGATTAGTCCGGCCCGCGAGGGGGCCCTTCGGGCTCGCGGACCGCTCAATAGCGCTGCGCCGATCAGTCCGGCCCGCGACGGGTCCTCAGGCTAAGGTACCAATACCAGCTTGCCGAGGGCCGGTCGCTCCACGAGGTGGCGGTGGGCCCGTGCGGCCTCCGCGAGCGGCAGCTCGCGGCTCACCACGGGCCGCAGCGCCCCGTCCCGCAGCCCGGTCCCGATGGCCGCGTGAGCCGCGGCAAGGTCCTCCGCCGTGGCGTTCGGCAGCAGCATCCCCAGCACGGCGCCTTCGGCGTTCATCAGATCGCGCGGATCGAGCTCCACGGCGCCGCGGCTGCCGACCACGACGACGCGGCCGCGAGGTGCGAGGGCGGTGAGATCGTCGCCGAGGTTGACGTTCGCGAGCAGCTCGACGATGAGGTCGAAGCCGCGGCCGCCGTTGGCCTCGCAGGCCGCCTGCAGGTGCAACGGGTCGCGATGGTCGAAGGCGCGCGCCGCGCCCTGGGCGGCGATCAGCTCGCGTCCGGCGTCGCTGCCGGCGGTGCCGACCACCGCCAGGCCGGCCGCCAGCGCGAACTGGACCGCCGCGAGGCCGACGCCGCCGCTGGCGCCGTGCACGAGCACCGTCTCGCCGGCAAGGGCCTTGGCGCGCTGGAAGAGGGCCCTGTACGCGGTCACGTAGGGCACGCCGAGAGCCGCCCCCTGAGCGAAGGACAGCTGGCCGGGCAGAGGGTGCACCTGGTCTCGCCGGCACAGGGCGTACTCGGCATAGGTGCCGCTCAGCGAGCCGGCCACGTAGACGCGCGCGCCGCCGTCCTGCAGCACTCCGGCGGCGTCGGAGCCGGGCGTGTAGGGAAGGGCCGGCAGCTTGCCATAGGCGCCGGCCCGCACGTAGGCGTCGACGGGGTTCACCCCGGCGGCCTGCACGCGCACGAGCACTTCGTCGTCGACCGGCCGTGGCTCCGGCAGTTCCTCCAGACGCAGGACGTCGGGGTCGCCGAACTCGTGCACGCGGATCGCTCGCATGGCTGTACTCCCGGCCGTGGCTCGTGATCAGGGGACCGTGTACGTCAGGCCGTTGCTGATGTAGCCGGTGAGCTTGTAGCCGGCGCCGCCGTTGAGCTGCTCGTAGGTATAGTCGCCGGGCTGCGTGCCCGGCTTCATGGGCTGGCCCGTGTAGGGGTTCGTCGGCCAGGGACTCACGTATGCGGCGACCCCGCCGGCCTGACTCACGTCGGCAGGTGTCGGGTAGAGGTTGTTGTTGTTCGTGGCCCACGTGGTCACGCCGGTCTGCAGCTTGACGATGGCGTCGATGACCTGCTGCTGGTCGCTGCCCGGCGACGGCGAGACGCTCGGGCTCGACGACGGCGAGGCAGTCGGCGTCGGCGTGACGGTCGGCGACGGAGAGGGCGAGACGGGCACCAGCGCCACCACGCGCTTGAGCGGGATGATCACGGTGGTCTGGTTGCCCCCCGTGACCTTCATATCGGCGAGGTCCTTGCCGGGGCCGGCCTCGAGCGTGATCTGGAACGGCCCCGGGAGGCCGCCGACCATCTGGTCGCTCTGCAGCGCGCAGGTGAGGTCCTTGCCCTTCGGCGTGGCCACGGCGGTGCCGAGGACCTGGAGGGTGCTGCCGTACACGGTGACCTGGTAGTCCTTGCCGCTCTGTTCGACGACGACGCCGCCCCCGCTGCCGTCGGTGCGGGCCCAGGCCCCCACCCAGTCGAACGCGGGGCTCGGCTGAGGAGCCGGCTTCTCGCCCTTGTCGCGCAGCACGAAGTACCAGGCCGCGGCCGCGGCGACCAGCGCCAGCAGCACGACGACGAGCACGATCCACCACGTGTTGGAGCTCCGCTTCGGCGGCCGCGACATCATCAGCGTGGGCTGCGGCCGAGGGGGCGGCGGCGGCGGAGTCGCGACGCCGCCAGCCGCCGGCATCACCCGCGTCTCATCGGCGGCTTCGCCGCTCATGACGCGGGTAGCGCCGGCGTCGTCCGGCGGCGCGACGACGGTCTCGCCGCCGTCGGGCGGGGTGACGGCCGTCTTCGCCGTGTCGGCGGCGCCGGCTGCGGTCTCGCCGCCTCCAGAAGGCTCTGAGGAAGTCTCGTCGGGCTGCCTGCCCGTGGTCTCGTCGTCCATGCTCGCCCTCCCGGCTTGGTGACGCGTGTGTGGTTACGGTGGCTATGCCCTCTCTTTGCCCCGGTCAGTCTGTTCCCTGCTCTAGCGCCGTCCAAAGCTCGAAGAAGTCCGGACAGGTCTTGCTCACGCAGCCGGGATCCTCGACGATCACGCCGCGCGCCCGCAGCCCGAGCACGGCGAACGACATCGCGATGCGGTGGTCGCCGTGCGGGTCGATGCGCCCGCCGCTTGGCGTCCCGGGGTACACGCTCAGGAAGTCGGGGCCGGACGCCGTCTTGACGCCGAGGCGCCGCAGGTTGCTCTCCATGGCGGCGATGCGGTCGGATTCCTTGAGGCGCACGTTGGCGATGCCTGTGATGGTCACCGGCGAGCTCGCGAAGGGGGCGATGGCCGCCAGGGTCATGAACGTGTCGGGGATGTCGCTCATGTCGACGGTCAGGCCGGCCCGCGCAGCCGGGCCGGCCACCACGACGCCGTCCGGCTCGTTGGAGACGGAGCAGCCCATCGCCTCGAGCACGTCGAGAAAGCGGATGTCCCCCTGGAGGCAGCCTTCGCGCCGCACCCCGAGTACCTTGACGCGCCCCCCGGTGACGGCGGCGGCGGCAAAGAAGTACGACGCCGTGGAGGCGTCCGGCTCGACGGCGTAGTCCCTGCCGCTGTAGACGCCCGGAGCGACGCGGAAGCTCTCGTGCCCGCGGCGCTCGGCCTCCACGCCGAACTGCGTCATCATGGCGAGGGTCATGTCGACGTAGGGACGGCTCACGAGGCCGTCGACGGCCAGCTCCAGCGGCGCACGCCCGAGCGGCGCGGCCATGAGCAGGGCGGAGATGAACTGGCTCGAGGTGTCGCCGGTCAGCCGCAGGCTGCCGCCGGTCAGGCCGCGAGCCTCCAGCGTCAGCGGCAGGCGGTCGGCGTCCGGGGGCTCGGTCCGCGCTCCCTGGGCGCGCAGCGCCTCGAGCAGCTCGGCGAGCGGCCTGCGCCGCAGCTGGGGCGCCGCGTCCAGCCGGTAGCGGCCCTCGCCGGCAGCGCAGGCGGCGAGCAAGAACCTCGCCGCGGTGCCCGCCTCGGCGCAGTAGACGTCCGCCTCGGCGGCGGGGATGCGGCCGGCGGCGCCCTGCACGCGCCAGCCGCCGGTCGCACCCTCGTCCACGGCGAAGCCGAGAGCGCGAAGCCCGGCGGCGAAGGCGAGCGTGTCGTCGGCGGCAAGAGCGCCGCGCAACGTCGAGGGTCCGCCGGCGAGCGCCGCCAGGAGAAGCGCCCGGTTGGTGATGCTCTTCGAGCCGGGCACGCGCACCGTTGCGTCCAGCCCGCTCCGTGCCGGGCGGATCGTGCGCACGCTGGCTCTGTCGGGGCCGTCGCTCATGTGATCGTCCCGATGATATCCCAGGGCCGGCGGAGGCCGTACGCGCACGGGGCCGGGCAGCGACTGCGTGCGCCCGGCCCCGTCCGCGCCGCAGGAGCCGGCTGCGGAGCAGCCGGCCTACGCGGTGAGCGGCTTGGCGTACAGCTCGTAGGTGAAGGTCACGTGCATGCCGGCGCGCTCGTAGGTGCGCAGCGGCTGCGTCTCGCCTTCGGCGTCGACCCCGAGCTCCACGCGCAGCCGCCCGCGGGCGGCCAGCGCGGCGAACGTGGACGCCAGCATGGCGCCGCCGAGCCCGCGGCGCCGCCAGGGGCGGCGCACACCGAGCCCCTTCACCCAGCCGAGGTCGCCGTGACCGTAGGCGATCAGCGCGCCGGCTGCCTCGTCGCGGTCCCAGGCGAGAAACCAGAGGTCCGGGTCGAAATCGGCGTGGCCCAGCAGGCGCGCCTTCCAGGCGTCGAACGGCTCTTCGCTCTGGCGGAAGTGGTCCTCGAAGGCCTCGCTCATGGTGTCGTGCATGACGTGTTCGTCGACGCCGACACGAAACGGCCGGATGGCGATGCCCTCGGGGGCCGGCAACGCGGTGACCCCGTCGCTGAGGTCGGCGGTCATGCGGTAGACGGTGCGCGACAACACGTAGCCGTGCCGTAGCAGCAGCTCGCGCTTGGCGCGATTGACCCCGATACAGAAGATGTCGAGCATCGGGGCCTCGTAGCTGCGCTCGGCCGCCAGTTCGCGGCTTCTGCGCTCGGCCCGGCTCAGCAGCCGCGTGGCGAGGTCGGGCTCCTGGTGCTCCGGGTGCATCCACAGGTCGGCCTCGAGCTCGCCGGTGCGGAACTGGTCGCCCGTGTACGAGTAGCCGACGAGACCCTCGTCGTCGCCGACGGCGACCCACGCGTCGTGGGCAAGCTCGAAGCCCTCCATGGCCCAGTCACTCTCGACGTCATCGGCCGTCGTATCGGGTTCTCCGATCTCTGCGATGTCACAGGCGTTGAGCAGGTCGACGACCTCGGGCAGGTCGCCGCGCGTGGCCGGTCTGATGTGGCTCGGGGCGGCGCTCATGGCGCCATGGTACGCGAGCTACCCGGCCTTGACGACCACGATCGAGGACTTGGAGTCGTCGGCGGGCGCCGGGCCGGCGGCCGCTTCGGCCCCGGTCACCGGCGCGCCGCAATGGCCGCACGTCCAGTCGTCGCCGCGTATCTCCTTGCCGCAGCCGGCGCGGGTGGCCATCGGCCCTCCTCGGGCGCGCCGCCGCCGGCGCGTGTCAGCTTCTCCCAGGTTCTCGGCCGGAGAGTTGCCCCCTCTATGAGTGCGTTGGGTTCGCCCTCGCCCTCGGTGGGAATCCCCGTACAGAAGAGCCGCCCCACGGCGGCGAGGCTGAGGAGGCGCGATGAACATCGGCAGGTGCCCCGGTCAGGACCGCATCAACTGGACCGCGGACGACATCTTCGACGTCCTCTGCCCGAGCTGCGGGAAGCCGATCGAGTATTTCAAGGACGACCAGCGCCGCAAGTGCCCCGGCTGCGGCGCCGTCGTGGAGAACCCGCGCTTCGACAACGGTTGCGCCGAGTGGTGCGCAGCCGCCGAGAACTGCTCGATCATGCGCGGGGTATTGGTCGAGGACGAGGGCGAATGACGGCGGCCGGCTGAGCCGCCCACCAGCCTTTCCTGCGCGCTCGCCCGTAGCTCTCCGTCCCCTCCGTGCGATACTCTTCGAAGGATGACCGCCGACGGGGCCATACGGGGCGCGTCCGTCGCCTTCCGCGACTACCTCACCGAGGTGGGCCGTGACCTGGCGGCGGGCAACGCCACGGAGCACACGCACCGCCCCGCGCTCAAGGCACTCCTCATCGCCCTCGACCCCGACGTGCGCCCCGTCAACGAGCCCAAGCGCATCGAGTGCGGCGCGCCCGACTTCATCGTTACGCGGGGCGACCTGCCCGTCGGCTACATCGAGGCCAAAGACGTGGGCCGCTCGCTGGACGAGATCGAGCGTGACGAACAGCTCAAGCGCTATCGCGAGAGCCTCAGCAACCTCATCCTGACGGACTACCTCGAGTTCCGCTGGTACAAGGACGGCGAGAAGCAGGGGGCGGCGCGCCTTGCCTACGTGGGCGATTCGGGCAAGCTGCGGCCCGACCGCGAGGGGCAGAAGCAGGCGGCCGCCATGTTCAGCTCGTTCCTCGCGCAGGAGCCGCCGATCGTCGGCAAGCCCGAGGACCTCGCGAAGCGCATGGCGGCGCTCACGCGCATCGTGCGCGACATCGTGCGGGCGGCTCTCGAGCACGACCGCAGTGGCGGCTCGCCGCTGCGCGAGCAGCTCGAGGGCTTTCGCCGCGTGCTCATCCACGACCTCGGCGAAGAGCAGTTCGCCGACATGTACGCGCAGACCATCGCCTACGGCCTCTTCGCCGCGCGTGTGAACGCTCCGGCAGACCAGCACTTCAGCCGCCAACACGCGGCCTACGACCTGCCGAAGACCAACCCCTTCCTGCGCCAGATGTTCGGCCAGATCGCCGGCCCAGAGCTCGACGAGCGCATCGCCTGGGCCGTCGACGACCTGGCCGAGCTGCTGGCCCGCGCTCGCATGGACCTGGTGCTCGAAGACATCGGCAAGCGCACCCGGCAAGAAGACCCGGTGGTGCACTTCTACGAGACCTTCCTCGCCGCGTACGACCGCAAGATGCGCGAGGCGCGCGGCGTCTACTACACGCCCGAGCCCGTGGTGAGCTACATCGTCCGCAGCGTCGACCACATCCTGAAGACCGAGTTCGGCCTGCCCGACGGCCTCGCCGACAACTCCATGATCGAAGTGCCCGTGCCGGGCAAGCCCAAAGAGACGCGCATGGTGCACAAGGTCCAGATCCTCGACCCCGCCTGCGGCACCGGCACCTTCCTTGCCCAGGTCATCGAGACGATCCGCGATGCGGTGGTCGCCAAGCACGGCGCCGGCATGTGGCCGGGCTACGTGCACGACCACCTGCTGCCGCGCCTCTACGGCTTCGAGCTGCTCATGGCGCCTTACGCCATCGCGCATCTGAAGCTGGGGCTACGCCTCAAGGAGACCGGCTACGACATTGAGCAGAGCGAGCGCCTGCGCGTCTACCTCACGAACTCGCTTGAGGAGGCGCGCGAGCGCGAGCACGGCCAGCTCACCTTCTTCGGCACCTGGCTGGCCGAGGAAGCCGACCGCGCCAGCGAGGTGAAGCGCGAACTTCCGATCATGGTTGTCCTGGGGAATCCGCCGTACTCGGGCCACTCGGCCAACACGGGTGAGTGGATCTCGAAGCTGCTTCATGGGGAAGACGCGACGTCCGGTGGCCGTGCGGGCAGTTACTTCGAGGTGGACGGCCTACCGCTCAGGAACACTCAGCTCAAGTGGCTCAGCGACGACTACGTCAAGTTCATCAGGTTTGGGCAGTGGCGGGTGGAGCGCACAGGCCACGGTGTCCTCGCTTTCGTGACCAACCACAGCTACCTGGACAGCCCAACCTTTGCGGGCATGCGTTGGGCTCTGCTGACCGAGTTCGACGCGATCGATGTTCTCGACCTGCACGGAAACGCCAAGAGAGCTGGAGCATCGCCCGATGGCAGGCCCGACGAGAACGTCTTCGACATTCAGCAGGGTGTGGCGATCTCGATCTACGTGAAGCACGGGCCCAGCAACGGCACTTTGGCGACGGTCAACCACCATGACCTTTGGGGGACCCGGAGCGAGAAGTACGCGGCTCTGAGTTCCACCGATTGTCGCACCACGGAGTGGAAGCCGCTTCAACTGCGTCAACCTCGCTACTCTCTGGTGCCTCAGAACATCGATCATCTGGACGAGTATGAAGCTGCGTGGGCGGTGCCCGACATATTTGGCGTCACCGGGAAACCAGCCCCAGGCATCGTGACGACGCAGGACTCATTCGCCATCTCCTGGACCCCAGAGCAGGCAGTGGAGAAGGTTGAGCGACTCCTCGCAACCAAGTCCGAACAGGAAGCTCGTTCCCTGTTCCGTCTGTGTTCCCAGAACCAGTGGGTCTATGAGAGAGCGAAGCGGGAGCTGGCGTCGCCGGAGTGGAGGGAGGCCGTCACCCCAATTCTCTACCGTCCGTTCGACACGCGTTGGACCATCTGGAATCGCAACGTCGCCGTGCATCGCCGCGAGCGCATCACTCGCTACCTCCTCGGGGGTGGCAACCTCGCATTGTTGACTTCGAGACTGACCAAGGGTGAGGCCTTCCACCACGTGCAGGCCACGCGACTGGTGCCCGAGGTCATCTGCATGTCGCCGAGGACGTCCAACAACGGGTTCGTGTTCCCGCTGTACTTACGCACTGAAGCCCAGCATCAAGCCGCGCTCGCCAGCGCTGCAAGTGACGGCTTGGCAACTGATGCGAACCTCTCCACAGAGTTCCTGCACACCATCGCGAAGTCGACGGGGCTCGAATACGGCCTGGATCCGCGCGGCGACATCGGGGAGACTTTCGGCCCGAAGGATGTGTTCGACTACGTCTTCGGCATGCTGCACGCTCCCAGCTACCGCGCTCGATTCGACGAGTTCCTGCGGGAGGACTTCCCCCGTATCCCCCTCACCTCCGACCGCGAGCTCTTCCGCGAGCTCTGCCGCCGCGGCTCGCGACTCGTGACGCTGCACCTCATGGAGGCCAACGACCTCGCGCCCGTCACCACATACCCGGTGCCGGGCGACAACCGCGTCGAGAAGGTGCGGTACACCGAGCCGGGGCAGGGCGCCGAGCAGGGCCGCGTGTGGATCAACGCCACGCAGAACTTCGAGGGCGTGCCGCCCGAGGTCTGGGAGTTCCACGTAGGCGGCTACCAGGTCTGCGCCAAGTGGCTCAAGGACCGCAAGGGCCGGCTGCTGAGCTACGCCGACCTCACGCACTACCAGTACGTCGTCGCTGCGCTCGCCGAGACCATCGCGCTCATGCGCGAGATCGACGACGTGATCGAGGCGCACGGCGGGTGGCCGCTCAAGTAGGTCGATCAGCCACCTTTACTCGCGCGGGCGCGTGCTGTTGACTCACAACAGAGAGGCATGAGCACCGCCATCAACATCTACTGCGACGAAAGTCGTCATCTTGAGAACGACGGCCATGACGCCATGGTGCTCGGCGCCGTCTGGTGCCCGGCCGCGAAGGCGCGAGAGACCGCGGTGCGTCTGAGGGAGATCAGGCAACGCCACCGCCTGTCTCCGGAGCTTGAGCTCAAGTGGACCAAGGCATCACCTGGCAAGCTGGGCTTCTACCTTGATGTCGTCGACTACTTCTTCGACGACGACGACCTGCACCTGCGCGCGTTGGTCGCCGACAAACGAGGCCTACGCCACGAGGACTTCGCTCAGGATCACGACACTTGGTACTACAAGATGTACTTCGACCTGCTCAAGATCCTGCTCACGCCGGGCAGCGAGTACCGCATCTTCATCGACGTCAAGGATACGCGCACCGGTCGCAAGCTCCGCAAGCTCCACGACGTGCTCTACAACAACATCTACGACTTCGACCGCAGGATCATCAACACAGTGCAGGGTGTGGGCTCGCACGAGGTCCAGCAGGTGCAGCTCGCGGATCTGCTCATCGGCGCCGTGGGCTACGCCAATACCGGCCGCGATGGCAACGCAGCCAAGGTGGCGCTGGTCGATCGCATCCGCCAGCGCTCCGGATACAGCCTTCGGCGCACGACGCTCTTTCGAGAGGACAAGCTCAATCTCTTCCACTGGAGCTCCCGATCCGCCTGAAGTGCGAAGAACCGCCCGACTGGCTCCCCTGCCTCATACGGCTCGAGGACTCTGGCGGCGACGCGCAGTCATGGCTGAACGCCGTCTACGAAGCGTTCCGACGCGGCTTCGTGACCTCTCGGCCGCAGCTTGACGGCCTGAACGTCGGCATCTCACGGCGACTTGCTCCCGACGGTCTCGAAGAGCGCTTCTGGCACCTGGCGACCGAGGGGACCGACGAGGCCACGCGCAGTCCAGATACGCGTCGCTGCGAGCGCATGGCGTGGCCACGCTCCTTGATAGACGCATTGGCCGGCTCACGCCCCGAAGTTCGCGCCTGGGACCAGGTGCGGCCGCGACAGAAGACGCTGGTGATCGGCTTGGACGACTTCAGCTACGTAGTCGTGATGGCCGTCACGTCCACGCACTATCTGTTGATTACGGCCTTCTGCGTGGGGCATGCCCGACGGCGTGACACGTACCGGCGAGAGTGGGAACGAGGGGGTCACAGATAGGGACGGCGCCGCCGAGGGCGACGCCGTAGCTCAGTCCACACATGGTGGATGAGACACTCATACCATCGACTGCAATGTGGAGTTTGTCAAGACGAGTAGGGCGAACGCCGCAGTTTGGGGTCAGGCCGGAGCCTCGGCCAACGCATGGCAGATGACCGGTTTCAGCCGGCGATCACGGCGAGTCTGTCGGTGTAGATAGTCTCGGTGAAACGCCGGCTCGAGTGGGCAGCACTCATCGGGTACGGCTTCTCCCCGGCCGTGCTCCCAGCCTCCGACCATTCCACGGCTGCCTACGGAAGGTGAGGGTCGATGAAGCCGCGCGCCGGTGCAGGGACCTCCAGCGCGTTCTCCAGACGCCACGTGATGAAATCGTCGAATGCCTCGCGCAGATGCGCGAGCGCCTCGGGGCGCGTCGCGCCATCGCCGGCGACACGAGGGAATTCCCGAATGCGCACAACGAAGTAGCGCTCGCCGCCCTCCTCGCGCGGCTCCCAGAGCCGGGCGTAGGGCTGCGACTGGTAGCAAGCCGAGTCTCTACTCATTGAGTCGGATGCCTTTCTGCCTAGAACTTCTTCGATCGCTGCGATGGCTGCGTCCGCAACATAGCATCTTCGTCTTCGGCCACGGGGCACGACAGCATTCCACGAGAACGCAGAAACCGCCCGAAGGCGGTTTCGCTCCCCGAGCCGGAACCCGAGGGTGGTCCTATCCAGTGTAGGCCTGTCGTCGAGATGACAATCAGACTGCTCGATCAGGCGTTCAGAACGCCAGCTCCTGTAGCCGGCCGAAGATCACGTCGCGGCCGGCCGTGTACTGGTCCGGGTCCATGGCCGCATCGACGTCCGCGGTGCTCATCACGGCCATCGCCTCTGTGTTCTGCTTGATGAGCAGGCCGAAGTCGACGCCCTCGCGCCAGGCGTGCATCGCCGAGTCCTGCACAACCCGGTAGGCGTCGTCGCGCAGCATGCCTTTGTCGACCAGGGCCAGCAGGACCGCCCC
>Ga0315293_10000545_pt1 | contig 35359 bp, 29 predicted proteins | sample YL17G13_20_MG_FD_203071 | JGI IMG/M metagenome (GOLD analysis project Ga0315293, IMG submission 203071) | Sediment microbial communities from Yellowstone Lake, YNP, Wyoming, USA - YL17G13_20 | ecosystem: Environmental > Aquatic > Freshwater > Lake > Sediment | place: USA: Wyoming | collected... | reverse complement strand
CTCAGCCAGTAGCAAATCGAAAGAATAATCAGCGAAGCAAAATCGCTGAACGTGGATACCATCAAGCTTGAGGGAAACTGCGAACCGACATTTGACAGGGGCCTTTTTATAAGAACAATATATCTTATTAAGGAGAACGAATTCAAAGGCTGTTTGACAACGAACGGGACGCTGCTGGACAACGAGCTGATAGAACACTTAATAAAAATAAAATGGAATTACATAGTTTTCAGCATCGATTCGTGCGAACATGAGACAAATGATTTTCTCAGGGGTATGGAGGGTGCCCTCCAGAAATCCCTCAATAACCTGGAACTGCTTGATGAGTTAAAGAAAAAGCACAAATCAGAATATCCTGAAATCGCCATTCAGTCAGTGGTTTCGAAGTATAACTGCCACCAGATAGAAAAAATGGTGAAAATTTTCTCCGAATACAACATCGCGAGATATGACCTAGTGCCGATGACAGAATTCATATCATGTCTGAAAAAACACAGAATGAGCGATGCACAGGCATCGGAATTAGAAAGGAGCATACCAAAACTATGCGATATACTTGCAAGAAGGGGCATAAGGACGTCAATGGGGTCGATATCAAGTAAATACATCATCAACAACAAAAAGGCGATGAAGACCGTGTTACCAAAACTCGGAAAGGGACCCGACATTCTGCACTGTTATTTTCCTTGGTTCTACATATACATCAGCCATGAGGGAGACGTCACAATATGCGGCGAACACAAGCCACCGGAAGAAAATATAGGGAGAAGGACACTCCCCGATATATGGTACGGACAATCTTTTGAAAGGGTGAGAAAAACCTTCGCGAAAAAAAATCCGGCATTTTGCGATAAGTGTTGCATAGGCAGTCTGGACGAAATGAAGAGCGTCAGAAGAATAATAGAAAATGAAAAAGAAAATATAGCATCTTTGCTTGGAGACGAACGCAAGGAGAGGCGGAACGTGAAAAATGAAATTCTAATCACTAATAGATGCAACAACAACTGTATTTTTTGCGACATTGAGAAAAACGGAACCGAAAAAAAACTCGAGCAAATCTTCATGGAAATTGACAGCTTCAATGGGGATACGATAATTTTCGGTGGAGCCGAACCGACCATTAGGCCCGATATTATCGACATAGTTACATACGCCAAAAAGAAAGGAAACAGAAATATACAGATTAACAGCAACGGGAGGAGGTTCTGCTACAAGGAATTCTGCAAGGCAATTATCAAGGCCGGCGCAAAACGATTCAATATTCGATTGTTCGGACACACTTCGGAACTGCACGGCAAGCTGACTACCACACCCGAAAGTTTCGAACAGACAGTAACAGGAATAGAGAACCTTATAGATCTGGGCGCCGAGGTCTCAATCAGAATAAAGGTGATGGAGGAAAATTTCAAAAACCTGAACAGGATTTTAAAATTTTCGAGTTACCTTCTAGGGGAAGATGTGGAGATTACATTCGATGTCAATATTCCTCCATCCCTGAGAAAGAAGTTCCTGTCGGACCTGAGAAGTAAAAACACATCAGAAAACAAGATTGAAGTGGAATTTGACAACAACATCAAAAGATACCTAGGCATTATAGCTGACGATGTTTTTGTAGGCCCAGAGACGGTCCACCTAGATATAAACAATGCATGCAATGATAGTTGCCTCTACTGCTGGTATCATTCGCCCCTCGTCAGCGTTGATAAGGAATGGCTCAGAAAAAGAATTGATTTCAAACTGGCAAAAAAAATCATAAATAACCTTCATGATATACGGGTAAAAAACGTTCTTCTCAGCGGGATTGGAGACCCCTTGTCGCATCCTGATATTATGAATATAATAAGGTACATAAAGAGCAGGGGAATCAAAGTCACACTCTTCTCAAACGGCCTGCTCTTCACAAAGGACATGATGAGGGAATTCGTTGAAAGGGGGCTCGACCACATTTTCTGCAACCTCTCATGCATTGACGGGGAATCCTACAAAACAATGCACCCGGGAAGAAAAAAGTCCGATTTCACCAGAATCAGGGAAAACCTGATGTACTTGAAAAAGCTTAAGGCAGAAAGCGGAAAGAAGCTGCCGCTGGTCGAGACAGTGAACGTCATGACAAAGTGCAATTACAAGAATATATTGCCCATGTACAATCTCGCCCAAAAAGTCGGTGCAGACATGGTGAGGTATACGATAATTCAGGTAGACAACGAATTGAAATTAAAACCTTTGCAGCCGGATGATGAGCAAATCAGCGAGATGAAAAAACAATACGATGAATTGAAGGAAATTGCAAAAAGAAGCAACATCGATATGGCCGGAGATTTTGAATTCCAGGCAAACAATGTTGACACAAGAACGGGATGCACAACATGCCACTCTTATGATGGGAGAGGCTGCTTTGCAGGCTGGTTTTTCTCTAGGATTCTTGTGGATGGTACCGTGTTATTCTGCTGCAATTATAAAAAAATCGCTACTATGAAAGATGCGGATTTCGAGCAAATATGGAAGTCGCACTATTACAATGAAATCAGAAAAACCGGGAAGTATTTCGATAGGAAAAGGAAAATGAGAACGTTGGATGGAAAGATGTTTCTTGATGGGGAGTGTGAGAAGTGCGGCTGTTATGAGATAAACAATGAGGTATATTCAAAACTTAAGAAATTTGGACTGTTATGAATAATTTAGAAATTAAAGTCGCAGGTCTGAAAAAAAAGGAAAAGGTAGATATACTACCCCCGGAAGAAAAAAGCTATAAAAAAACACCTCAAAATATTCTGGAAAAAAGTCCATATTCACTGTACTTGGGAAATTTATGTAACAACAATTGCTCTATATGTAAACTTCTTGCATGTAAAAATAAAAAAAATAAAACCATACTGGAAATTAAAGAAGAACTGAGTCAATTAAAAAAAGGAAATGAGATTCTAATACTCGGAGGTGACCCGCTCCTGAGGAAGGATTTGGATAGAATATTAGATCAGATTTCCTCTCATGGTTTTAAGAAAATTGGCATAAAAACGAACGGTAGACTACTATCCTACGGCAATTTTGCAGACAAGATATCGAAACATTTCGACTATTTTGTTATTAAAGTGTATGGGCACACACCAGCACTTCATGACAGTATAACTAAGACCACCGGCAGTTTCTTGCAGACATTAAGAGGTTTGAATAATATGATAAGCAGAAAGAAGGAAATTGAATTAGAGCTTGTGATAACATCACTGAATTACAGATATCTCATCAACTGTGTAGATTTTTTTCACGATTCTGGTATAAAAAAGATAAGACTAACCTATCCGGTATCCGCATCCGGATTTGAAAAATATATACCCACCGTTACCGAAGAAGTTGTAAGAAATGTCCAGCGCGCAATTAACTATGCTTTGAAAAATGGAATTCAGATTATCAGGGGAGAAAATCTTTTTAATCCTACAAAGCCTGAAGACTTGCTTCTGAAACCGACCAAAATGAGAAAAACAAACATTGGAAAGAAAGTAAAACCCAAAGTAAGTATAATAATACCAACCTACAACAGAAAGGATTCTTTAAAGCTGACATTGGTTTCATTGTTTAATCAGACCTATCCCAGCGGAAAATACGAAATAATAGTAATTGACGACGGGTCTACCGACAACACAGAAGAGGTGGTAAAATCACTAAAACCGAAATGCGGATTCAAGTATGTATACTGGCCAAGAGAAAAACCCTATGTCTATGGTGAACTTGGTAACCGAGCCGGCCCTGCAAGGAACTTAGGAATAATTGAATCAGAAGGTGACGTGCTCCTTTTCATCGACTCGGACATGATTGCCGATCCAAATTTGATAAAGAGCCATATGAGATATCATGATAAGTACCCAAGCGCAGTTGTTATAGGTTACAGATACTGGCTAATGGAAGGCCAGTACAATCTCGATTCCAGCACAATAATAAAGGATTTTGACAAAATAAGGAATCTCAAAGTTCTTGATGATTTGAGAGAACCGTCATACTCCCTTTATGGCGATGATATGAATAAAATACCTGGCGGGTGGGACCATTTTCACACCAACAACGCCTCGGTGGCAAAGAGGCATGTAATCGATGTCGGTGGCTTTGATCCCTCCTTTATCTCTTGGTCCACAGAGGACAACGAACTTGGCTACCGTTTGTATAAAAAAGGACTGAGATTTTTCCTTGCAAGAAAATCAGTAGGTTACCATCTGTACAACAAGCCAGAATTCATAGATGCGCAGAAGAACCTCCAGATGAACTTATATGCAAAAAACATATTCTACAAGAAGCATTTGGATAAAGAGATTTTCGATACCTTCAGAATGATATTCAATCATCTCAATTGCAATGAAATCAACATAGGCAACAGGTGCAACAACAATTGCACTGTCTGCGCAGGTCTGGACAAGAAGCAGGAGAAAATTCTGGGACCCGATGACATTAAGAGAATGGAGACAACAGACATGATGGAGATACTGGTTTCGGGAGGGGAGCCGGTCCTGAATGAGAATTTCAATGAGATAATGAACATTCTGAGGAAGAATGAGTCACTCTATGTCAGCGTCAAAACTAACGGTAGGCCTTTCAGCGATCCCGCTTTTGCCGAAAGAGTAGCGGAGAAAGTTAACGGCGTTTTTTGCGTTTACGCGTATGGCAAGGATTCGGAGACGCATGAAAGCATCACGGGGGTCAAGAACAGCTTCAGTGAGACAATACGCGGCATAAAAAATCTGTTAAGCTTGGGAAAAAAGGTGAGTCTCATAATCCCGATAACGAATTACAATTACAAAGACCTGCATTCAATCGTTGAATATTTCATTTCCCTAGGTGTAAAATGGTTCACACTTTATTACCCCCACCAGCCTCACGACCCTTCCCTTTTCATGCTGGAAAACTGTAATTTGGAAAATTTTAAGCAGGCGGTCCCTCCTCTGGGCGACGCCATACACTACGTAAAGGAGGCACTGTGGCTGGGGAAGGATGATGTAATGATAAAGGCAAATCTATATTATTTCGAAATATAGGAGTCGGTCATATGAAAATGGATAAGCGTCAGGAATTTTTTCGCAGTTTCTGCACGGGGATTCGCGGACCAGTGATTTTTGGAGACGATGAGGAGATTCACGATTCCACTACTGGAGAACGGGGGTCTTTCAGCCGCTTAATTGAACGAATCAAGAACGGTGATAAAAGCCGGGCTGTGAACATCATTATAACAAGGGCCAATTACAAAAGGCTGCTTGACATGGCTTTCCTTCTGAGACAACTTGGCATAAGTGAAGTGCGAATGATATTCCCAGAATCGATAAGAGGATTCGAGGAGATATTCAATTCAGCGGTGCCGGACGTCGAGGAGGCTGCACTCTTCATAGGAGACGCGAGACGTTTTCTTAAGGACAGCGGAATTAACATTTTAAAAAACCGAAGAGCGTACAGCTATCTGAAGCCGAGACGTATGTTTGATGGCAAAGGCGCAACAATGGAACTTGACATCAGGAAAAATAATTCGGAAAAAGAAGTATCTATCATAATAATAACAAGGGAGAAAAAGAAATATCTTGAAAAAACATTGCTATCACTTTTCCGCCAGAGCTATCCCGGTGAAAATCTTGAAATAATTATAGTAGATGATGGATCTTCAGACATCGCTAAAGACATGCTGATCAAATCAGAGCCTGTCTGCGATCTAAAATACATTCACTGGCCGCGAAAATACCCATCAAATCCGCGGGAACCCATAAACAGGGCGGGACCGGCAAGGAATATCGGGGTTAAGTTTTCTAGGGGGGAGTCACTGATTTTTCTGGATGACGACATAATTGTTAAATCCGATTTCGTTGGGCAACATTTGAGAATGCTGAAAACCGGGAGCAGGAAGCTTGTAATAGGACGAACAGTGAGAGAGAAAGAAAGACAGGACGTCAGGGACGCTTATTTTAAGGTATATAAAAATAACTTCAAGGATTTCCCAATTCCTTGGTGGCTGCTTAACGCGGGCAATTTTTCAGTGAGAAAAGACGATTTCCTGAAAGTTGGTGGATTCGATGAGGACTTTGTATTCTGGGGAATAGAAGACGAAGAACTGGGATACAAATTATTCAGCGAAGGAGTCGAGATAGTACTCAATGAAAAGGCCCTGGGGATGCACCAGACCCACAGCTCGGAAAACGCTAATCCGGAATCAAGGGACGCCGGATTAAAATATAATTCGGAAATCTTTTATAAGAAACACCTCGATTTGCACATAGCCAGCAGATTTTTCGATATTGGGGCTGAGGTTCCTGATGCAGATAGGGAGAACAGGTTTTTTGTCCCTGTCAAGATTACAGGCAAGTGCAACAACAGATGCAGATACTGCAGGAAAATGGGGACGGTGAATGAGGACATCAAACTAAAGAATTTGGAAGCTTTACTTGAAAAAATCTTGAGAGACAAGAAACATGCTCAGATAACAGGCGGCGAACCGGCATTATACAGTCACATCGAAAAAGCATTGCATATGATAAAATCCAAAGGCCTGAAATGCGAGATGGCTTCCAACGGCAGAATATTTGCTTACAGGGATTTCTGCGAGATGATAATATCAAGCGGCATAAAGGATTTCAAAATATCAGTCTGGGGCGGCACACCGGAGATTTACGACAGGGAAACCGGCATAAAGGGTTCATTCCTCCAGGCCGAGAAAGGTATGCAGAACCTGATTTCCTCAGGAGCCAACATTTCCCTTGAATTGAAGGTCACGCCATCTAATTATCATTTATTACGCGATATCATCGGGCATTTCATGGCATCCGGAATTAAAAAATTCTCCTTGGATATCGTACTGAAATTCAATGATATTTTCAGCGATGCAGGAGACGATTTTTTTGATTCAGTCGAAGCAGTGATGAAAAAACCCGGCGCTGAAGTGGATTGCATTACCATCCTTCCATCATCCGGAATCTATTCGAAAACAAAAAACCTGTCGGCGAGGGAAGGTGTACAGAATTCCTACCTCAGGGACACCAGAAATTTTTACAGAAGACTCTTGAGACTCAGAAAACTCGGCCTGTTGTCAAAGTTCGACAAGCTTGACGGAAAGGGGGTGCTCCCCATCTGTTTCGGTATGCCGTCAAAAGATGATAAGGTTTTTAATCTCAAATTATGCGAAAGGTGCGAATTTTTCTTCGTATGTAAGGGCAGGATGGTTTTGTTGGATAAGGGAGGCGAAAAAATCATATTTTTCAGGGATGATGATGTGACAGAAATCACAGAAAGTCTCAGGGACCTGGTCGGGATTTTTACCAAAAACAGGATTCCTGTTAACCTTCAGGTTGTGCCAAACAAGCTTACTGGTGAAGCGAAGGAATGGTTGAATGCTAAGAAAGCGGAAACACCGGGGCTAATTGAAATAAACCAGCATGGATGGTCACATACGAATCGCGCTCATGAAGGCGAACCCCATGAGTTCGGCCCCAGCGTCAGTTTTCAAGAACAATTGAGTGACATATCCAAAGGAATGGATGTGATGAAGGCAGCATTCAGTCAGAACTTCGTCGAGGTTTTCACTCCTCCGTATCACGGCTATGATTCGAATACAATAAAGGCGCTTAAGATGCTTGATTTTAAGGCAATATCAAAATTCTGTGACGGGAACGAAGTTGATATTCCGGAAATATCACCGACCGTGGACATACTCAGATACGGCAAAAAGGGCGCAAAGGCGAAACATCTGGGGGAAATATACAGGGAGATGATGGAGAGCATCAGGGACAGGACATGCTCGGGTGTCGTTCTGCATCATGAGGAAATTGACGAAAAAACGCTGCTGTTTCTGGACTATTTTTTCGGTAAAATTAGGGATATGGGAGTAAAAGCAAAAACATTCTCAGAAATTTTGGAGGACCCGAATGAAAATAATGATGCACACGGTTAATGGAGAAGGACTTGGACACCTGAACAGGACTGTTACGATAGCGAAATCTCTTAAGGAACTAGACACTTCCATAGAAATACTTTTTATTACAAATTCAAGGTTCACCAGAATGATATCTGACGCTGGGTTTCGATACGTGAAACTGCCGCATCTCACGATGGAGAAGCTTGTGAACAAGGAAATCAGAAGAATTTTCATGGATACAGTGGAGTCTTTCGACCCGGACATTATAGTTTATGATACCCATTTCCCCTCCGATTTTGTAACTTATGCGGACAGAAAAGGAATAGCGAACATACTGGTTCTAAGAAAATTTCGAAACAAGCTTTTCAGTCGGTATATTAGGAAAATGGAGGAATCGGGGAGCGTGTTTTCGAAGTTTCAAAAAATCATACTGCCTCATACGCGCCAAGATTTTTTGTCTTTCGGGGTTTCTTCTTCAACTATGGTCAGAATATTAAGCAACAGCAAGTATGTTTTTTCCGGCCCCGTAATCAAGAAGCCTTCAATAGAGAAAAGAAAAAAAATCCGCCTCAAATACGGGATTGATAATAAAACATTCACTGTCATCGCGGTATGCGGTGCAGGCGGTGGTGAAGAGCAAGCCGAAGAGATTGGAAGATATCTTAATTTTGTCGAAAAAATATCAGGCAAACTTCATGAAAGTATTCCAAACCTCAAGTTCATCGTTGTTAAGGGGCCATTCAACCGACGCAAAATCGGGGACAATCAAATGTTAGTTGTCGATTATGAGGAAAATCTGATGGAACTCATGACGGTTTCAGATATAATAATTTCAACAGGAGGCTATAACTCGATTAATGAGATTTCAGCTTCAGGAAAACCTTCGATAATTTTCCCTCTCAGGAAAACACATGACGACCAGAAAGAGAGGGCCTCGATTCTGGGAAAAAATATCATGATTTGCGAAAGCCCTGAAGACAGCGGCCTCGCCGTTCGGAAGATCTTAGATTTTGTGAAATCGTCAGAGGACAAGGTTACCGGCATTGGCCCTGTCAGAAATTCGTTAAAAAACAATATAGCAAGAGAGATTGTAAATACTGGTCTGACGATAAGACTTTCCAACAGGTGTAATAACAGGTGCGGTTTTTGCAGATTCGACAGAGGTGCCGTCAGCACCAATGAGATAAAACGACAGATTAAGAAGTTCAGGCTCAGAAAAAGTCTCATTATCAGCGGCGGCGAACCGATGTTGCCCGATAAAATATTTGATGTAATAAGGTATGCAAACTCACTTGGGTATGAAGAGATCAAGATAAAGACAAATGCCAGACTGGCTTCTTATCCTGATTATTGCAGAAAGCTGGTAGCACTGGGTATTAAAAAGTTCGTCATTTGCTACTTGGGAGATGACGAAGCTGTGCACGATACTATCACGAAGACGTGTTCTTCCTTCAGTCAGACTCGTGAAGGAATGATCAACCTTTCTGAAGCCGGCGGTGAAGTTGAAATTCTCTATGATGGCTCATATTGCAACCAACTGAATAATATCACCTTCAATATAACCAACAACTGCAACCTCAGATGCAAAATGTGCGACATATGGAAAAGTCAGAAAAAATCTGAATTGCCAAAGGAAAAAATCTTCGAAATTTTGAATACTATCAGCCGTCTAGATTCAATATCTATAACCGGCGGTGAGCCCTTCCTGAATGGCGACCTCAATGAAATCTATGATGCGATACGTGCATGTTTCCCGAAAATAGGCGTAGACATTTCAACGAATGGCACTCAGAAATATAGGATACTCGATTTTCTTAATAATGTTGGAACAACCAACAATCTTACATTGATATTCAGCATTGATGGCATTGAAAAACACGATTACCAGAGGGGTGTTTCAGGTTCTTACAGCAAAACCACCGGCACAATTGAAACTGTTAAACAGTATTTTCCAAATATAAGGTTAATTATAAAAATGACCATAACCCCATGGAATTACGATGAAATTTATAAGGTCTACAATTTATCGCAAAAAATGGAAACGGAATTTGAACTCAAGCCGGTCGATTGCGATAAGAACTATACAAACACCCTCAATCCTGATGTAGAATTTAGATTTTCTGAAGAGATAATAAGAGAGATAGAAAAACAGATACATAAGATAGTTTCCGAATCGCCTAATAACAACACACTTTTAAAAATGATACCCCAGTTCCTAAGGGACAAAAGGAAGCTGGAAATAAACTGCCGATGTCCTGAATCATCAGCATTAATAATGCCTAACGGCGACGTTTATACGTGCCTACAATACGAAAATATAGGCAATGTTAACAAAAAGGGTTTTGATGATATTTGGAACTCAACAAAGCATGTGAAGATCATTGAGAAAGCGGGAAAGCGATGCCCTAAATGTCTTTCTTATTATGGTTCAGTCTGGAGTCTGGGAGAATGAAAGAAATGATAAAACCTCCAATTGATTATGAATTCATAAAAGTACCTCTTAAGAGGTATTATGATTATTACAAGGCGATTAAGAAAAGAGGCAAAATACCCAAAAAAATGGTACCGCTGGAAGTTGAAATCGAAGTCACCAATGCCTGTAACATGAAATGTAAAATGTGTCATAAATGGGAATGGTATTTAAAAAATCGCGACAAGGATACCACTCTCTCCAAAAAGAAAATAATGGAAATTTTGGGAGAGCTCAGTAGTATTGGAGTTAAATCCGTTCTTTTTTCAGGGGGGGAGCCTCTTTTAAGAAATGATATTTGTGAATTAATTGATTATGCTAACAAGCTTGGACTCAAAGGAACCGTTGTGACAAATGGGACGCTTTTAACAAAAGAAATTGCACGATGTATTTTAAAAAACGACTGGCAGATAGCCTTTTCTATTGATGGCAGTAATTCAAAAATCCATGATAATATTAGGGGAGTTGGGGGGTCTTTTGATAGAGTTATAAAAGCAATAGAAATTGCAAAAAATGAGAGAGATAAGTTAGGAAAGGGGCATATAAGAGGCCACTTTGTGATACAAAATGAAAATATCAGTGATATCGACAATTTTACTAAAATGTCAAAAAAATGGGGCCTAGAAATTATTACTGCAGATATTGCTGTCGAGAAGAAAAAGAGACTAAAAGACGAGGACATCGAATTACTTAAATATCAAATATTAAGGCAACTTGAAGGCCGTGAGGAAATAGACCAACCTAATTTAATCGGAGGTTCGTGGAACTGGGCAAAAGACTTTGTTCTTGGAGCAATTGACAACAACGACGTAAAGAACGGCAAAGCTTATAGAGGAGTTTTCAATAAAGATTCCTGCATTTGTTTTTCATGTGATTTCGCATTAATTACGGCATTTGGTGATGTATACCCATGTTGTTATCTCTGGAGTATTGGTGAAAGTAATAATAGTCTCGGAAATGTGAAGGAAAAAAGCTTTACGGAAATATGGTTCGGAAGTAAATATAACAAATTCAGAAATAAGACGGTCCCCGTAAAAGAGGCTAAATATTTTTTGAAACGTTGTGGTGAATGTGAACGATGCTTTTTCTTCAAAGAAATTGAAAAAAGAATAGGATTATGGAGGCATAGGAACAGCGAATCATCTCTAATAAAAAGACCGGCTGTTCTAAATATAAATTCAAGCTGCAACAATAACTGCCAGTTCTGTAATAAAGAAAGAGAATTATCAACCAGCTCCATAAAGAAATTATTGGAGATGAACAAAAGTGTTTATAAGGATACGCTTTTAATAAATGGAAGAGAACCAACCATCAGAGAGGATTTCTTTGAACTGGTGAAATATGCAAATAAGATTGGATTTAAAAACATCACGTTGCGATCTAACGGTAGAATGTTTTCATACGAAAATTTTTGTCATAAAGCCATAAAATGCGGTATAATAAATTTTGAGATATACCTTTTTTCTTATAATGAATATAGTCATGACAGTATTACCAAAACACCTGGCAGTTTTAGGCAGACGCTGAAGGGCATTGAAAATCTGGTCAAACTAAATGCAAATGTTCGAGTCAAAATGCTTGATATTAATAACAATGAGATTATAGGAGAAATGTTAATATCAACCGAAAAAACGTTAAGAATTATTAGGAAATTGAATATAACCTTCGAGGAACTGAAAGAGGAAAGGATAAAAGAATGGATAATGGGGGGAAAGCCGGGACCTTTATCAATAGTACTTTTTCCCACAAACAGATGCAATTTGAATTGTCTCTATTGCTGGACCAGAGAAGGTAAAAAAGATTACGAAGAAATTCCCACAGACGAATATGAGCGGATTATTGAAGAGGCTTCTCAAATTGGTGTGAAATGGTGGACCATTGAAGGCGGGGGAGAGCCCCTATGCAGAAAGGAGACCACTATCAAGATTGCAGAAAAGATACGGGAAGGAGGTATGAATGGAGTCCTTGTGACCAATGGAACCCTCTTCACCGAGGACGATGCTAGGAAGCTGGTCGAGCTTTCTTGGGAAAATGTTGTCTTTAGTGTTGATGGTTCTGATGAGGTTCAGGATGAGGTCCGCGGGAGGAGCGGGACCTTGGATAATATAAGAAATGCGATAAATCTAATTAAAAAGTATAAGAAGGAGTATGGGATTTCAAGACCAAACTTGACATTCCAGTCCGTTCTTACCAAAAGAAATTATTCGAAGCTTAAAGAGCTGGTTTTACTCGCAGCCGGACTTTCCATAACATCGATACAAATCATAAATTTGGGTTTGGACAATAGTTTTGCAAGAGATTTTTTAATACCAAAAGAAAAAATTGACGATGCAAAAAAGCATTTGCAAGAGGCAGGATTAATGGCTAATAGCCTGGGGATAAACATGAATGTTGATGAGCTTCTTTTTGATAATGCCGTTGAACACAACTCAGATATGGATAAACTGATAAAGAGAAGGATTACCGGAAAGCCTGAAGGAATTCTTTATTCACCATGCTTTGAACCATGGTTTCAGATGGTTATAGACCCAAACGGCAAGATTGGTGTGTGTTGTATCTCCGATTTCGAGTTAGGTAACATTAGGAACAAATCCCTTAAAGACGTTTGGTTTGGGCCCCATTTAAAAAAATTCAGAGAGGAACATAAAAATAAGATAATCAGAAGGTATTGTAAGAGGTGTGATATCTCATTCTATTACAGAACTGAAAAAATTAGAAATAAGTTTTTGGATGATGTTTCAAAAATAACAGTTGATACATTCTAATTTTGCTCTGCTATTTCATCTAAAAATACTAAACGGTGAAATATATACGCCGATGATGTCTCATTTCATTGAGCCGCGGATAAATAATGTAGAATATCTGCCATAGCATTACTAAGAAATAATAATCTATAAAAGACCCATTTTCATTATTAAAAAGTGTGCATTTCATCCACGGTAGAATAATTTGATTTTATCTGCAACCTTTTTGATTTCATGATATTTCAGGTATGGATAGATAGGAAGGGCTAGAATTTCCTGATCCAGTTTTTCAGTGACGGGAAGACTCCCACTTTTGTAGCCAAGATGTTGAAATGTTTTACTAAGGTGTATGGGAGGTGTATATTCTACTCGGGTTTCAACACAGTTTTTTTTAAGGAATTGCTGCAGTTGATCTCTTTTTTTAACTTTAACAACAAAATTCTGGAAGACGTGTTTCCCATACTTCTCTTCTGGAATCACTACGTCCGTATCTTCAAGTAAAGATTTATACACTTTTGCAATTTCTCTTCTCATCATGTTCCATTTATCCAAATACTTCAGCTTCACCTTAAGCACAGCAACCTGTATCGAGTCCAAAAAAGCAGGCGTCCTCTTGGTTAGCAAGACACATTCATGATTGGATTCCGGATTCCGTAGCAACCTTATTTTTTCTATTAAATGCTTATCATTGCTAATAACCATACCCCCGTTTCCAAAACCGGCCAGGTTTTTAGATGAGTAAAAACTAAAACAACCCGCATCACCGAGCGAACCAACCTTTTTGCCGTCATATTCAGAACCATGGGCCTGACAAGCATCATTTACGACTTTTAAACCATGTTCTTTTGAGAATCGCAGGATTTTCCTCATATTACATGGTTGTCCATAAAGGTGCACCGGCATTATTGCCTTAGTCCTTCCAGTAATTTTTGACTCAAGTAAATCAGGATTCATGTTAAAGGTGTCATTCTCTACATCCACAAATACAGGTTTTGCTCCTACGTTCGAAATCGCCAAGGCTGTAGCTATATAAGTATTCGATGTCGTTATAACCTCATCGCCTTTTCCAATACCTAAAGCGAGCATAGAAAGTTGTAAAGCCGCGGTTCCAGAATCTGTACCTACCGCGTACTTACAGTCAGAATATTTGGTAAAATCATTTTCAAATGATTTTAGATAGTCTTCCAGTTCTGGCTCAAGTCGGTTGCTGTTTAGGAGATTGTCAATCTCAAAAGACAACTCGTTCTTTAACCTTATGTATGTTCTTTTTGGTCCATAGAAAGGAATTTCCATGAAGAATTATAAATATGAAAATTAAAATAGCTTATGGTTCTTATGAATAGAAAACAGGAATATATAGTAGTTTTTTTGATATTTATTTGCGCATTTTTTTCAAGAATATACTTTTTAGAATACAACCAAATTATTAGTACAGACGGCTCTTACTATATAGATATAGCAGAAAACATAATTGAGGAAAGAGGTTTTGTTAGTGATTATTTGGAAGAGATTTCTTATAATTATTCCTTACCACATTTTGCAAGGCAACACCCACCACTATTTCCAGTACTGATTTCAATTTTCTTTTATTTTTTTGGAATCAGTTTTTTTTCTGCAAAAATGGTTTCTGTACTCTTTGGTTCACTCATGGTGTTTGCAATTTTTTATCTCGCCAAGGAATTGTTTTCAAGAACAATCGCCATTTTTTCAGCATTGGTTGCAATCGTATATGAACCACTAATAAGATATTCGGTGATTGTAGGAACAGAGGTCACATTCTCTCTTTTTATTTTGTTATCAGTCTTATTTTTCATAAGGGCGTTAAAAAATGAAAATCATCTTTATCCTTTCTTATGTGCAATTTCTTTGTTACTTGCGACACTAACAAGAATACAAGGACTATTAATAATATTAGTTTTCTTCTTGGCTTATATGATTACATTAAAAAACAGAGTGTTTGAAAAACATAAGAAATTTTGGATACTATTTTCGATATATATTATTTTCAACATATTTTTTCTTAGTCTTGAATTTGCAAATGGTGTTAATAATTTTCAATTTACTATAATGAGATTAACTCCAATAAGAAACATGGTAGATTATGAAACATTCCTTCATTCACCGGAGCTGCTTACTAAGACCTATTCAAAAATCGTCGAGAGTCCCATCGAAATATTATTAATAATAATGAGAAATTTTTCTTTGACAATTACGAGTATACTTTTTCTGTTATTAAATCCAGTAATTTATGCATTCTCAATATTTGGGTTTATTTTATTATTGAATAGGTTCAAGGATTATTTCCTAATATATACAGTCATTTTTATTCATTTTTTCATTTCTTCAGTAAGATATGAAGAAGCAAGCAAATTTTTAATCCCAGTAGTACCATTTTTTATCATTTCTTCTATTTTTGGGATTTATGAAATGTTTAAAATTCTGAGGAAAAGGAAAATTAAAAATTACATCGTAAATTCTATTGCCATCTTTTTAACACTTTTTTTGTCCGCAATTATTTTATTTAATTCATTTAATTACATCGACGACCAGGAATGTTTTTTCGAAAGAGATATTGGTACTTATCTTCAAAAATTTACATCAAAAAATTCGGTAATCAGTTCTCCATATCCAGAAGTCGCTTACTATGCAAAAACAAGGTGGATAACGCTCCCATTTTGTAATTATAGCTGTTCTTTATCGGTATATGAAAAATATAATGTAAGTTATGTTGTTTTATATGATGACGACTTCATCGTTATACACCCCGACATCGAATTCTTATTATATAATGACAAGATTAATGGAACAAAAAATTTACAGTTGTTAAGAGAAAGTGAAAATCCAAAATACAGGATTTATAAAATTATTAACTATGAAACAAGCGATTAATCTTACCCAACAGCTTTTTATCAAATCCGTAATCTATGAACGTTAGGGATGCAAAGAACAGAAAAGAGAGTGCGCCAAAAAACTCGAATATTTCATCATTTATTGGAATAATTTCAAATGGCCAGTCAATGGAAGGTAAATACATTACTAAACCTAGAATCAAAAACCTTCGATTTTTCAGATGATCGTCAATCTTACGAAAAACCGTATATTTCTTGAATTTATTAAAATTGGATAAAACAGAAGCCGTAAGAACAGATATTACAATGGGAATAAGGGCAATTTGTACCATTAAATGCCAGAATAGATGGAAAGGACTATTACTACATAATTTATTATCTTTATATGGACATGTTGTAAGAAAATCCAGTACGTTGTGAAGATTAGTTTCATTTTGGATGTTATATTTTTGAAAAAAATCTGGAGTTTCAAAATTGAAAATTATCTGACCCCAGCTAATTTCTTCCATTAAAATGAATACAAAAAGTATCGCACAACATAAAAGGAATATTCTTTTTGTCCTGTAGTATGAGATTAAAAGCAACGAAGAACTTGCTAAAAGAAAAAAGACCTGCAACCACTCCACAACACTTTCATGCAACAGCTCGTTGATTTCATAAATATCAAAATTATACCCGATTGTAAAAATCAAAAAAGATACTATTGAAAAAATGTAGACTATTGATATAAAAATCAGCCTCATGATAATATAATAAATTTGGTACCATTAATTATATAGAGCCTCTACAACGCTTTACTACTAATTCATCACAAAACGCGGCATTTTTTGTAAGTGTAGCTTTACATGAAAATGCTTCAGATTCACTACTAATTTTATCACAAAGAGTAATATCATTATCTAAAATTGAAACTATCAAATAATACGAGTCTCGGCAGTGATCTAATTCATTTACAGGAACTTCGTTGCATATACTAATATCTTTGCCGACAATAGCTCTACAGAAGATATATTTTAGCTCGGCATCTTCTCCACCACGATCCCTTATTTCGGTACATTTGTCAGTTCCTTGACTCTGGGAAAGTATTTTACAAGCAATATGAAAACCCACATTCTCAACCACATTATTACAATAAGTAATATTTCCATCTTCAATTGCTTTGTTAAAATTTACATCATCATAACATTGTGGATCGTCTTGCTCATCACAGTATTTTATGTCACCGGTTGCCAGAGCGTAACAGTAACTATCAAATCTCTCACTCACACACCGTTCCAGATTGCCACCACCAGTCCCCATTCTAATATTCAACAAAGCATAAAATCCAACAGCACCCAAAATAATTATTATAATCCCAAGCAATAGCTTTTTGTTTATTTTTGTACATTTCAAAGCTTTTCTTTTAGGTTTTTCATTTTCCGGTTTATTATCCATAATATTATTATCTTTAGTTACCATAATACTTATTTAGTCCCATATATAAAATATATATATGCATTGATATACGCCTTTTCTTAATTTCAGAATATAATCACATTCCGTGTTAACCAATAATATTATACTTAAATTTGAAATATTATTGATAGCCCCAAGAAGATTTTCTATCTTATTCCAAGAAATATTTTTAATACTCCTTTATTGTATAAATTGGTAGAATATATCATAGAATTCAATACTTCGAAGTATAGATTCATGCAGATTTATCTTCCGTTTAACCAAACTCTAGTTACTTAAACACTCACAAACATATATATACAACCTCTTATTATTAGTGCTCGTACTTTTTCGCGAAAAATACAATTAAAATTAAAAAATCAACGAATTAAAAAAATAGAAAGATTTGATGTACATGAAAACAATTACTATAATACCCGCATACAATGAAGAAAAAACCATAAGGATGGTTGTGAAAGAGGCAAAAAGACATGTTGATGAAGTTGTCGTCGTATATGATAAAAGCGGTGACAAGACCCTCGAAGAAATTCAAGATTTATGTGATATTATCACCATTAAACGCAGAAGGGGAAAGGGATACGCATTGAGATTAGGATTTGTATATGCCTTGAAAAAGAAATACGATATTATTGTTATGATTGATGCCGATGGAGAGAAAGACCCTCGCGAAATCGGAAAACTAATTGAATATCTGAAAAATGAGTATGCGGATATGGTTGTAGGAACGAGGGATTCTTTTAGATCGAAATGGAGGAAGACATTCAATCTTTTTACCAGTTGGTGGATAAATCTCGCAACCGGATATAACTTAACGGATGTTTCCTCCGGATTCAATGTATATCATTATTTATCTTTAAAAAAAATGTCATTAAAATCAAATTCATTCGAGATTGAAATTGAAATCATCCTTGAAGCAAAGAAAAACAACCTGAAAGTAATTGGACATCCGATTAGCAGCCCATATATTAGCAGATCAAAGCTCGGATTCAGACATGCTATTGAAATAAATAATTTCTTTGACAAATGGATTCTTATAAATTATCAATATCTGAATCTAAAGTGGTATAAAACATCTTTCTTACTCATTTCAGTTATTTGTGGTTATATTATCGGAACGATGTTAAAACACATTACAGTCATAATTCAAAATTTGAATGGTGATGAGCTGGGAATCAGAAATCATTAGTGCATATTTTTAAAATTAAATATCATTCAGATATTATATTTTCATGAAGGTGAAATCAATGAAAAAAATATTTGTTTATGAAAAAATTCTAAAAATTCACAATAAAATTGCAATAAAAACGCCTTCCGGATTTTCAGTTCTTCCTCCAGTAATTATGCTGGCAATTACATATCAATGTAATTTGAAATGTAAAACATGTCCACTTCCAGATGAGAAAAATATAGAATCAACAATGAGCATAGAGGATGCAAAAAACATTATTGATAATATCAAGAAAAGTTACAGATTTTATCCATTCAAACCATTGATATGGGTTACCGGCGGGGAACTTTTTACCCATAAAAACATTCTGGAGATTCTTGATTACATCAATGAATGCGGCTTGAAATACGGATTCACGACCAACGGCACACTTCTCACCAAAAGGATTATTGAGAGGATATTAACTCACAACGTTTTTAATATTAGAATTTCTTTGGATGGCGCCCGCTGCAAACATGATACACTCAGGGGGGTCAAAGGTACATATGATAAAGCATTACAGACAATAAAGACGATAAGAAATCATGAAAGGGGGAAGGGAATTCCAATTGTGCTTGCTTGTGTCATTAACCCGGAAAACACGGATCCATTTAGTCATCTGTTAAAACTCAGCGAAAAATACGATTTGGATGTCCGATTCAAGAACTTATTATTTGCAAGAGAAGGCATATTTGAGAGATATGATGATTTTTTCATCAAAGTTAGTAAATGTGTATCACCGGAAGATTATAAAATCAATTATTTGAGAAAGGAATTCAAAAAAACGGATATTATTGAATTATTAATGAATATGAAATTAGCAAAAATTAGAGCCAAAGAGATGAATAATAATATAAATTTCAGTCCAAGCATGTCAGATGATGAATTTATTCGATATTTTGAAAATGATGATTCATTGGAAGTAAAAAGAAAATCGTCATTTGTTTATTCAATTGCAATTATATCCCCCAATGGTACCTTAATTGGTTGCGGAAAAGACATTAGTGCAAATGTAAAATTCAATAAATTTTCAAAAGTCTGGAATAGTTCAAACGGAAGAGAATTTCGGCGATTGATTGCTGAAACAAACCCTTTACCCAAGCTTTATCCGATTACTTGCGAATAGATAATACCCCTTAAAAATATCATTTACATGTTTTTCATATTCAACGTTTTTTTATAAAATACAGGCAATCGACATCTGTTTATCGGATCTATTATCTCTTTTCTCATAAGTTGACTCTGGCAAAATGGACCGTACTTCTTCCCATTTTTCAATAAACTACTTTTCTGTATCCTTCTGGCTATAAGCCCAAGTGGCTCTTTTTTTATATTTCCAAAAGATATCTGAATAACTGGACAAGGAGTAACATCGCCGTATGGAGTAACATATAGCTTTTCTTCCCCTGCTAGACAAATGTGTTGTATATTTTTACTAAGAAAATTGAAATACCTTATCTGATCGGTCACATTAACAAAATACGGCCTTATAATCTTGCTTATTAAATTTAGGTCTTCCTTTTCCATTATTATATCTTTGTCTTTCCAGCCACCCATTTTACTAGGTAGAGTTACATCCAGACACACATTAATTTTTGTCGTAAATTTCATTAATTGAATAAATCCCTCCGATTTAATCACTTCCGGTGTCAATGGGAATGTCATCGCAACAGTCATACCGCATTTTTTAGCAAGTATTACCCCATTCATTGCTTTTTTATATGCTCCCTTTACACCGGCAAACGAATCATGTTCCTTTTCATCATATGACAGGATTCCAAAGGTAATAAAACTCAAACCAGCAGCCCTTAGTTTTTTTATCATATTCTCATCTGCAAAGAAACCATTAGTAGATACATTGGCTATCATACCCTTGGAACGTATCATAGATACTATTTCACAAATATGGGGATTGAGAAGAGGTTCCCCCCCGCAAATATTGAAATAAACAACACCCAGATTATTCGCTTCTTCTATCAATTTTTTATAGTCATTCAAATTCATTATTTCCCTTCTTGATACCTTGTAATCTGCAGCGTAGCAATGTTTACATTTTAACTGGCAATCGTAAGTGGCAGCAAGAATTATCTTTAAAAACCTTTCTTTGCTAGTTAGTACTCTATAGTAGTTTTTAATGATTCTTGGGACTAATCTAGGATTCTCAGCAACTAGTTTCAGATTACGTTTGTATGTTCTCAGATTCATATCCGAACCTAAATATTAGGATTAGATTTTAAATTATTTATATCAGAATTTTCAAAAGCAAGAAATCGTAAGAAACAGATTTAACGCAATTTAAATTGCAAAGTTCATGATTTTAAATAACTGAAGTAAATTTAGAGATTGATTGATATGAAGGTCTTATTAGTAAAACCCCCCAGGTTTCTCTGGCCATATCTTTCTGAAGATGATAATATATTACTGCCGCAGGCGCTTCCCTGTTTGGCTTCGGTACTGCGGGAGAATGATATAGAAGTTAAAATAGTTGATTGCGTTCCTCTTAAAATCGGCTGGAATAGTTTGAGAAATATATTGGCGAAGGAGCGGCCTCATGTCGTTGGTATAAGTGAATCCGAGACGATGTGGAGTCATGAAGGAATCAAAGCATCACAACTTGCAAAGGAGTTGGATCCAGATGTCACTGTGGTGGCCGGGGGGAATCATTTTTCAAACCTTCCTGAAGAAACCTTGAAAACGGGTTCCGTGGACTTTGTTGTAAAGGGGGAAGGAGAGTATACTTTTCTAGATTTGGTAAAGGAAGCAGAAAAGACAAACCCAGATTTCAAAAAAGTTAAGGGCATTTATTTTAAAAAAAACGGGAAAATAATGCGTACCCACTTCAGGCCACTGATAAATGATTTGGACGAGCTTCCATTGCCTGCATATGATTTATTGCCGATGGACGAGTATGGTAAATCTCGTTACCTCTTCCATCCCGGAGGGGCTACCATACATCACAGCAGGGGGTGTAGCTTCAACTGCGACTTTTGTTCTTGCTGGATTCAAATGGGACAGTGCAAACTGGTCAATGGAAGAATAAAAACTTTACCTAGGTGGAGGACAAAAAGCGTTGAAAGAACAATGGAAGAGATTGAATTGCTTTATTATAAATATAAAAAAAGGGGGCTTGTTTTTACCGATGATAACTGGAATTTTAATCCCAAATGGAATGAGGAATTTGCAGACGCGGTAGTGGCCAGAGGTTTAAACCTAAACTGGTTTGCATTTATGAGGGCAGACCATATCATAAGAGACAGCAGGATGGGTATATTGAAGAAACTTGTGGATGCAGGTTTATCGCATGTATCCATAGGCGTGGAGAGACACATCGATTCAGACCTGAAATCTTTGAATAAAACGTATACCAGAGACATTATAAAAACTGCATTCAGGATATTGAAAGAAAATCACCCCTCTGTTTTCAGGCAGGGAACCTTTATTATTGGGTTAAAAAATGAAACAAGAAAGTCTGTTTTTGGGCTTTTAAAGTATGTTAAAGATCTCGACTTAGACTACCCCTCATTTTCCCCGCTGACACCCGTGCCTGGTACCGTGGTCTGGAAGAAAGCCAAGAAAGAAGGCCGCATTGAAGTAAAAGATTTTAAACTTTATGACTGGTTTACCCCCATAATGTCTTCTGAAAGACTGACAAGGGAAGAAATTGCTAATTTTATTTTCTTACTTAACAAGAAACATTTCAGTTTCAATAAAGTGATTAGAGGATTGCTGAGCACCCATAAATATAAGAGGAAGATGTATATGTGGTTTATGATTGTCAGTTTAAGGATACTCAAAGAAAATCTCAAGGACATATCCGGATTGCCGTCTATCCTTGATAGAAAGGAGATGCTTACAAATCTGGTACGCCCAAAATGGTATTATGACTGAAAAAAGATTTGTAAAAAGAACCGGTCACTTCTTTTTTCTTCCCACTGGCCTTGGAAACCAACGAGTTAACCAGAGCAAATTAAATCCTATCATATTACTTAATTATCGACAGGATTTAAATAATTATTTCACGCCTACAATAATTAATATCAGACCTAACGGCGGTGGAAATAGCTTTTCTATGACACTTATTAAAGGTACAAAACTGTCAAATCTGATTAAATCCGATTCATCATGAATATTTAACTTTCTTATTTTATTGTGGTAGATCCAGCCAAGAATTCCTAAAAAATTCATATACTTAATTTGCTTGATATCAAAGCCACAACCCTCAACCAATGTCTTTATTTCCACCTTCCCATAACGCCTGTAATGATTATCGGCCTTGTCTATAGTTCCGTATAACCATTTAATGGCAGGCACTATTAAAATCAGATTACCTCCTTTCTTAAGACACTTGTACATATTACTAATCGCTTTTTTTTGGTTTTTGATGTGTTCCAGAACATTTATACATACGATGGTATCGAATTCCCCAAACATTTTTTTTACATCGTCTTTTTCAATGTCGAATCTTTCAATCTTAAGACCCCGGTCATTATTACTCGCGTTTTTATCAATAGATATGACAACTCGGGTCTTGCTTATTAAATAGGATGTCAGCGCACCAAATCCAGCACCAACCTCTAATATTTTATGGCCCAGAAATCCCCTAATATTTAAATATAACCAGTTATTGTAATTATTAAGCCACTTCATCATTCTAAGATTTTCTTCTTCGAATTTTCTTTCCAACAAAATCCCCCAAGTTAGTAAAATTACACTAACCAGATTTCTGGACATGCTTTAGAAACTTTACAATCTCTTTTTTTATCTGGTTCATTATGTATGCACAAACCAATATCGCAATTGCTATGGGTATTTGGGTAATAAATATCGCTGTTGCAGTATCCATATTATCACTTTAAAATGTTATTAATAACCCTCAACTTTTTCTTCATTTCCAATAGTTCTTTAATTAAGAAAAATGATATAATAAAATAAGCAAAGTGTGTTAAAGCCAAAGCCAATGTACTCATAATACCATCGAATACTAATTGACATAGTATTTAATATATTTTCACAAAATTTTATTTTAGACTTCTAATCATAAAAGTCTTAGGAATTTACATATTCTACGCTGTAGATTTCTCAGTTAACAGTCTATCTCCCAATTTCATTTTTTTTCCGATATACTCAAAAACATCCCGGTATTTTATTTTCATAGCAGGTCCCATTACATGAGAAACAATTGCCAACAGACATGATTGCTGGTTTAAAAGATCCAAATCTTTTATTTTAACCCCCTTGTAAAAGCCCAGCCTTTCAAATTCACTTATTTGTGGATCTCTACTCACCTTCGGGTAAAAAATGTTTTTAATTTTATTAGAATACTTTTCATTTTGAGGAAGCTTTCGAGTCACTTTATAATAATCCTGCAGCGGAGCACTTCTTTTAATTCCATGCCTTTCATAAAACAACGGAATTAAGTCGGCTTGGAATCTCTTTTCCACAACATCGAAAAATTGTGCTGGATTGTAACCATCTGCAACTTGAAGTATATTATATTTACGGCAATATTTAATTACTTCTATACATGCCGCTATTCTACAACTAATGCATCCAATGTGGCTATAACCAGTCTTAATGCAGTCCTTAATGATTTTCCTATAACCCCCAGATAAAACCTTGAAAGTCGATCCGACATCAATTATTTCATGTCTAAACTTGCGTTCCCCATACCTTTTTTTCAATTTTTTTAAGTTGATTAAACATTTCCATTTAAAAACATGATGTGGCGAGGTATATGTCAATAAATGAATAATGTCATATTCCTTAGCGAAATTTGCAGAGATGTAAGTTGAGTCTATCCCCCCGCTGAATAGTACCGCAATCTCTTTCATGAGTATATTTATTAAAAAACATTTTTATTTGTTGAACTTGACCAGACTTAATAAGAAGTGTGTGATGCGTGGTGGCTATGTGAGCCAACTACCGAACCACCATAAGTACCAGCGGTCCATGCTCCACTTAATCCTGCGGCCCCAACATTAGATTCTGTCTGCTTTATGAATAAAGAACTCATGGTCAAAAAAGCACCAATCGTTAGAATAGACTGCTTTGATATTTTCCCCTCTTCTCCTACTAGAAATGCCGACAATTCCTTTCTGATTTTCGGGATTTTCGATTTCATCCTTACCTGATATATACTTACTCTCTCTATTTAAAAATATCAATTTTCGCCCATTTGAGAAAAATTTCCCTGTATTTCTCATCTGATAGCATCTTCTCGAAGATGTAGGTGAATTGCTTGTTAAGTATTTTGCATCTTTGGTCCTCGGGCAGCTTGGTTATTAGACTGCCTTGGCTGGCAAAGGCACAAACGGGGCAAACGCCGCAATAGGGCTTCCAGGCACACGAATCACAAGGCAAAGTATCATTGGTCGATGCCGCCATTATTGTGCATGTTTTTTTGGATGTTAGGACATCCTTGTATGTATTTTCATTCACATTCCCAAGCTTAAACTCCTCGAACATGCGTGCTTCGTCGCACGTGTATATATCACCTCTTTGGTCATAAGCCAACTGGCCAATTGCGGCACCGCAAGGAGATTGTAAATCCACATAGAGTGGATCTTCTTCTCTTAGTATCTTTTTTATTAGATAGTAGGACGTAATTTCTATCATACCGGATTTTACAGTCACTATGTAATCTAGTACCCTTTTCCAAAAATCAAAATACTCCTCGGGGTCGCATGCAATGTTTTTCCAGTCTGATTGGGCATATCCCAGATTGTTAGGGTATTTTATCCATACATGATTTACCCCCAAATTGCTGTACTCATCGACTGTTTCTTTCCAATAAGGTAGTGCTTTTTTGGTAACTACTGTAATTATGTGAGGGGTGTAATGATATTCTTTCTTCAGCTTTTTTACCCAATTTGTTACTTTGTCATAAGAGTTCCCGTCGCAGTATTTTCTGTTCCTGTTATGAACGCTTTTTACCCCATCGAGAGAGGTGCATATGCCGACTCTCTTGTTCATAAGGTATTGGGCAATATCGTCAGTCATTAGTGTCATGTTTGTTACGATGTTGAATTTCACCCTTTTGCCAAATTCTTTGTTAACTTCCTTGGAACGCTCGATAACATACTTGACTATCGGAAAAACTAGGAGGGGCTCACCACCTTGGAATTCCATGGATATTGTGGGTGACGGACTTTGGAATATGAAATCAACAATCTTTTTTGCTGTTTGCTCATTCATGTCGTAACCTTTTTCATCGACCCTCCTCGCCTTTGAATGGCAGTAGATGCATTTATGATTGCATCTTAGGGTGGGCACCACTATGTGAAGCGATGTTCCCTGAAATAGAAATATCTTCCTTTTTCTATACCCATCAATCACACCTTCCATATTTCTTTCTGTTAAAATAATACCTTTGTCTTCCAAAAGAGCGCGCAGATTAGGATTTTCTTCAAGTTTATCCAATCTGAGAGCCTCATATTCACTTGGCGAGAGGGCAGCCCACGAACCAGTTTCTGTGGTGACCAAGATGTTTTTTCCAATTTTTCTTGTTCTTATCATGTTCGGGAAAACTTTATTTTCGACATCTTTCATTTTTGGGAAATAGCTTATAGCCAAACAAACACCTATACTTCTGAAAGGTTTTTCATTAAACCAATTACATAGTTTGAAAATTCATATCCTAGCATTTCTGGATCTAATCCAATCTTTGGTCTAATAACTACCAGAATCTCGTCATCTCTTTCCTCGAACTTACATGAGCAGACGTCATGAAAATCCTCTATTGCCTGCAAAACACTAGTTTTTTTATAAAACCTAGAATTCAACCTGAGTTCTGAGGTAAGTCTATTATTCTTTCTTACTTTTCTTGCCATACTTTTCTTCCCAAGGTATTGCTATTCCTTCAGGATCGTCGAGATAACTGGCCTCGCTTGATTCCTGGCCACCAATTTTCAGGCCGGGGTCATTTGTGAGAAGCGCCCTCTGGATTATCATCTGCCTTATCGTCGCATTTTTTTCAGCATGGACCTTATAGGCAGCATAGTTGAGGAGTTCATTGTCGAATTCCCTGCCAAGAGCCTCGAGATTTGCCTTCGCATCTTTGGGCCTAAGTTCGATAACAACTTCTTCCTCAGGATCGCCGTCTATAAAAATATAGGCTCTGTCCAAGAATACATAAGCAGCCGAATATATCACATCAAGAGGGTAAATTTTCGGATTAATTGAAACCAGTACGCAATTATCCCCCTCGAGTATGTCTATATTCCCTTTTTCATTAATATTTTTAGACATAAAATTACCACATTAATATTGTAAAATGTATTTATAAATTCAAATAATAATTGAAAGTAAACTACCCCCGAAAATCAGTGTTAAAACGGTCCCGGAAAAAAGTATGGGAGCAAAAGGCAGATTCTCATGGGTTCTGATTATATGAGGTTTAAACTTGCCTTCGCTATGCAGTTTTTTTAATTTTATTATATCCTCCTTTGTCAAACGATAATTAAAAACACTTTTTATTTTATCATCTGATTCCGGTAGAATGCTATATCGGATTCTGCTGCTCTTAAGATATTTTTTACCATCTCTGTAGATAGTTTCAGCCAGAGCCATGCCAGGTTCCAGATTCTCTATGTAAACGGGTTTCGTGCATCCATAGAAACCAAGGTTCAATACGAAATATTCAATGAACACGAACGAAAAAAGCATCGAAGCAAAAAAAGGCAGAAACTGCAACGAAAAAATGTATTCGTACCTATAAAACAGCACAACCAGCAATAGAATTGTCATCGCCTCTATGATTCTTTTCCCAAATATTTTTTTAAGTACGAAATAAGTCAAAAACAGAACGATGAGATTGGTTAAAATATCAGTTGTTATACCCGCTAAAGAAGTTATAACGGCCAGCAGGGATGAAAGCGCCAAAACGCTTATAACTGATTCAACAAGGCTTTTCTGCATCGAAGTTTTCAAGGCCGCCACCTTTTCGTGCAGATTTGCTCTGAAGAACATCTTTGCAAATAAGAATGCAAATATCGGTATGAAGCTGTTAACTAGGACAACGAAGGAAGGAAATAGCTGAAAATATACGAGTTTGTAAACGGTTAAGGGAATGAGCGCCGAAAAGGCCATGAATAACTTTGCATCGCCCGCCGACCACAAACCAGAATAAGATAAGAACAACCCAACAAAAAAAGAGAATGCGAAGTTTATGGCATAAGTTTTAATATACTCGTAATTTATGGCGACATTCGAGAAATATAGATTCAGGATTAAGATAAATAGAACAAGAAATGAATAAAAAATGGCCAGCAGGACCCATCTGTTTCTTATTTTTCCGAATTTCACATCTTCATACGATGTAATGATCCCAAGAAATATAATCATCGGCAAGAAATACCAGACCAGTTCCATACCTATAATATCCGTTACTGTTTTTTATTATATGCGCAAAAAAGCCACCAAAAGCACTTCTCGCACATGGGATTATTCCTGCATAGAATTTTACCCTGTTCGACAATCAGCGCATGGGACTCCTTGTACAAATCGACATCATTCGGCAGATTCTCCTCGAAGAATCTTCTCCATTCCTCGTAGTTTTTCCTGTCTTCGAATCCGAGCCTGGTGAAAACCCTTTTCGTGTAGGCGTCTACGACGAACACCGGCCTGTTGAGCGCATACAACAGGATGGAATCAACAGTCTCCGGCCCCAAACCTTTGACTTTCAGCAGCTGTTCTCTGGTGACCCTTTTTGAAAATTTTTTAAATGAGCCAAAACCTAGGACGAAGTCTGCGAATATCTTCAGCCTCTCGGCCTTCTGCCTGTAGAATCCGCTCGGTTTGATGAGCTTTTCCAGACGATTTTTATCAATTTTAATCATATCAAGAGGAGAGAGAATCCTTTCATTTTTAAGATTATCCAGCACCTTCTCCACGTTCCTCCAGCTGGTGTTCTGGGTGAGTATGGCGCCAACGCAGACCTCCCACTCCGGCGGGTCGAAGCCGTTCCTCACCGGCCACCAGCCTTGTGGGCCAAAGTGTTCTAGAAGCCTTTGATACACTTCGGGCAGTTCCATGAAAGCACTATTTAAAATTTATTATAAAAACATTAGCATGGCGCTCCCCATTGACGGCATGGCATTCGATGTCGGCAACACGCTGATACTGGACCCTTTCGAGAAGGTCCTCGACAGGAAGTCACTGGAGATGCGGCAGGTCTTGTCACGCTTCGGCTACAATTTCACGGTGAAGGAGATCAAGGATGCATGGACGGAAGCCAACAGGAAAGTGAACTATGCGTTCATATGCCACTTCTACCAGGAGGCGCCTGTGGTGAGCCACTGCCTTGAGATACTGAAAGTGGAAAAGGCCAAAAGGCCGGAGATATCGACCGAGCTCCTCATCGTATACAGGAACGGCCTCAAATCCGTGATAATGGCCGATGACAGGCTTACATCCATGAAGCGCGTGCTCTACGAGCTCAGGAAGGCCGGTAAGCGCCTCGTCGTGTTCGGCAACGGGAGGCAGAAATCGATAGAGCTTTTCCTCCAGTGGACCGGGCTCAGGGAATACTTCCACTTCGTTTCCACGAGCGAGAAAACCGGGATTGAGAAGCCGGACCATAAGGCCTTCAATTACATCCTCAAGACGCTGGCGACGAGGAAGGAAAGGAGCATGTACATAGGCGACGACATGAATAATGACATCTCCCCCGCAAAGGAAGCGGGCATGAAGGCCTGCCTGTATGTGCCGCTGCACAGGGTCTCGACCCCGTGGAGGAACTACGATGCCAAGTCGAGAACCAGGCCGGACGCGACCATCAGCAAGTTCGATGAGCTGCTGCAGATTGTGAAATGATGCCCCCGGCCGAAGTCAATGCCTTCTGACCTTTGACAGCGCAACCAGGAATGCAAGGAAAGGGAATATCTCAAGCCTTCCGAGCAGCATGCTAAATATCAGCACAGCTTTCGCGGCGGCCGGCATGGCTGCGACGGGGACAAGGGAAAGGCCCACAGTACCCTGCGCCGACGCCGCCTGGAAGAACGAGACCAGCAGCGGATAGCCCATCAGGGAGAGCGCCGCCGCCGATATACCCAGCAGGGCAAGATAGGTCAGCACGAAGAAGAAGATGTCAAGGATTTCCTGGGTGGCCAGCGATGTGGCGCCTATCTTCAGTGGGACGACCGCCTCCCTTGGGAGCAGCAGCTTCTTCGAGTGCCACCAGACCCCCTTCGCTGCCACGAAGACCCTTGTCAGCTTCAGCCCGCCGGCCGGGGAGCAGGCGAAGCCGCCGATGAGCATCAGGATGATGATAAGGAACGCACCGCTCCCGGCATCCAGGCTGGAGACGGTCAAACCGGAGGTTGTCAGGGCCGATGCAGCGTTGAAGAGCGAGCCGTAGATGCCGGAGCCGGAGATGAGCAGCAGCATCGAGAATGCAGCGAACAATACCCAGAACAGCCTGGCCTCCTGGTTCCTCAGGTACGAGATGAAGTCGCGCCTCCAGAGCTTGTCGTGCAGGACGAATGATGTGGCTCCCAGGACCATCAGAAGGAATGCGACCGCATTGACGAGGGGGCTGTTGAATGAGGCCAGCGAATCGTTCCTCGTGCTGAACCCCCCGGTGGATACGGTGCTGAAGGAATGGGCGACGGCGTCGAACACAGGCATGCCGGCGAGCGCGAAAAGGGCCACGCCAAGCCCGGTGTAGGAAAGGTAGATCAGCCCCACCCTTGTCATCTTCCTGTAGGCCGATGCATCGATCCTCTCATTGCCTTCTGACCTGTAGAGGTGGTAGGATGATATCCCCGTGCGCGACAGCGTCAGGACGAAGAAGAACAGTGCGCCCAGGCCGCCCAGCCACTGGGTCATGGACCTCCAGAAGATAATGGATTTCGGCAGCTGCTCCGGCAGGACGGCCGTCAGGCCCGTTGTCGTGAAGCCCGATATGGACTCGAAGACCGCATCGAGAGGGGGGAGGAAGAAAAGGTATGGTATGGCACCTATCAGGCTCACGACCACCAGGGACATGGAAGCCAGCAGCATGATGGAGCCGAAGTCCAGGTCGCCCTTGGCGAAGCGCCTGTCAAGGAAAGACCCAAGGACGAATGACAGGACGGCCGCGATGAGGAACGGGAAGTAGACCCCGTCGCCGAACATCCCGCCCACAAGTATGGGCAGAAGCATGGAAATGCCCGCAATTTCCAATATCACACCCAAGTATGAGATTGCGTGAATGTTGCCGTGCATCGTTCATCCTGCCGCAGATTTACGCATTTAATATCCGCTTCAAATAAGTTATTACAGTCTTAATTTAATAATTGTGCAGGGATGGGCATGAGAGGGTTTCTTCACATAAGCGAGGCCATAATCGTAATCATGCTGGTTTTCGTGATGATATTCCAGTTCGCCTCCATACCGGGCATGAGGATCAACTGGGAGAAGTCCAAGCTGGTGCTCATGTCCCATGACATCCTTTACTCACTTGACAGGAGCGGGGTCGACTGGTTCAATTCGACGGAGATCGGGACGAAGGTCGGCGGGCTCCTGCCAAGCACCATCGGATTTTCCCTGAGCACCAGGCAGGACATAAGGCCGGTCATGCGGGTCGGCTGCGTATGCGACCCGCAGAATTTCAGCATACTGCAGGAGGAGATACTGACGGACTTCGAGCTCAATGGGCTCAGGAGGTCATTCATCTTCGAGAGGGTGGATCCGGCGACCATGAAATTCTCGGCGGAGAACGACGTGATAGTGTTCTGGGGCTACAGGGACATCGGCAGCGCCGACCTCAGGAGCCTGAAAAGCTTCCTTCAGAAGGGCGGAGGCGTCGTTGAGTTCTCCTCGCTCCAGCAGTACCAGGCAGACCAGCAATGGCACAAGGACATATACAACCTGATATGGGTCGATTCGACTTACTTGAAGACGGCATACGCCAACTTCTATCCTCTGGTCCCGGCCGACCCCGGGTACAAGGTGAAGAAATTCTTCCAGCACCTCCCCTATGAACTGTCGCCGGAAGCAACAATGGCAGGCTACTGGAGGATGAACCTCGGCAGGGGGGACACGGCATGGGATACATCATCAGAGTCGAACGACGGGATGCTGATGGACGCGGATGAGGACAACGCCGATGGCAACCAGACGGCCAGATGGGTGGGCGGGAAGTTCGGCTACGCCTTGCTTTTCGACGGGACGGACGACTACGTAGAGGTCCCTGACAGTTCTAGCCTGAAGTTCCTGAGATACACCACCGAGGCCTGGTTCAGGATAGAGAAGCTCCCCGAGGATGGAGAGTCATTCGTCATCCTGGAAAAGGGCGAAGGGGCCGCAGGGGATTCCAACTTCGGCATTTCCCTCCTGCGGAACTCCAGCATGTGGGACGGCCAGCCGAAGCTCGCCTGCAGTTTCACGAACGAGACCGGTGATGACTTCTGGCTGCTCTACGACATGAGCGCCGCCCAAACGAAGAGGTTCGTGCACGTGGCCTGCACGCTCAACGGCAATGAATGGAGGATGTTCGTGAATGGGCAGCAGGTGAGCACAGCCATGTATTCCGGAAGCGTAGAAATACCGGGCCTTTCCGGTGAGACGCCGTCAATCACCGCCTCGCCGCTCTACATGGGAGCGAGGTACGACAAGGCGAAGGGGAATCTCACAGGATTCTTCAGGGGGACAATAGACGAGGTCATAATCTACAGGAGAGTCCTTGCACCCGAGGAGATAGTCGAGCATTACCAAAGGAGATTCCCCAGCTCCCAGAACTTCGAGAATTTCGCCAGAGGCAACCTCTACCCGGCGGACAACTCGAGCGGCAAGATAGTGGTTGAGCAGGAGAGCAGGTACAATGACGGCCCCTATCAGGGTTTGGGCGTGCCGCTCTCGGTGATAAACTGGGGGGTCGAGGGCAGCGGCAGGTCCGCCTGGATGTCCTCCGCGCCCCTCACGCCGGAGAACAAGCAGCTACTGAAATCGCTGGTGGTATGGGCCGCAGGTGAAAAGGATTACGAGCCGATTCAGAGCAACCTCAAGGACAGCGTGAAAGCAACGCTCCAGAAGGCACTGAATGGCGACATGTACGAGCCGATGAGCATTGACCTGACACTGGGTTTCTATTATTAGAACGAAATACGCGATTCTTGCTTTGGTCAAGGTTCCCTTTGACTGGGGGGATTTCCTGTTTAAAAATTTTTCAGCATAATAATTGGTATTCCGGTGTCCGAGGTGCTCATATGCCAGGCCAGACTGAAATCGACTATCGCTTCCCAGGAAAAGAGGGTCTGCTGGACCCGCCTGTCTACATTGCGGGCTCTGACATAAAGATTGTCAGGGCCTATGACGGAAGAGGAATAAAAAAGGCGCTTTTCGACCTAGACGGCACCCTGTCGACGCAGCGGCATGGGTGGGTAAACCTCATGGTTGCGTGCAATGCATCTGCTCTGGCCCAGGCCGTTGACATATCGCCGAAGGAAGCGGAGGAATGGGCTTTGGGTGACATAGAAGAAACAGTCGGCCTCCCCACATACACGCAGATGAGGAGGCTGGCTGATGAGATAAGGAGAAGGGAAGGAGAAGCAAAAAGCCCGGAGCATTACAAGGAAGTTTATGTTTCGGCCCTGAACAATATGGTGGCGACAAGGAATAAGATGCTGCAGAGAGGGGAACTGAAGCCTGACGATTTAATGGTTCGAGGTGCCGGCGAATTTCTAAAAAGGATGGAAGAAAGGCTTGGCAAGGGAAACCTCTATCTGGGAAGCGGCACCGACATTGGCCCGGTCCTGGAAACGGTTAGGCTGTTCGGGTTGGGCGGATTTTTCGGCGAAGAGGACATCGTCGCCGCCGGCAGGACTGGAGGGCCGGAGGTGTGCGCCAAGGAGATGATCATCAGGAAGCTCATCGAGGAGCACGGGCTCCAGCCGGGCGAGCTGGCCTGCTTCGGCGACGGCTTCCCGGAAATCATTCACGGGTACCGAACAGCGAAGGGGCCGGCGTTCGGGCTTGTTACGCCCGATGGCGGCAACTACGAGGGAAGCGGCCGCTTCACGGCCGAGAAGAAGGAAGGGCGCCTGATAAGTGCAGGGGCATGCGCAGTGTTCCCCGATTTCAGCCATTCCGGCATCCTGATAGACAAGGTCATCTTCTCCAGATGGCCGTGATTCCCAAGGCTTAAAAAGCACAGGGCTGATATATTAAGAGAGGTTCCACGATGGAAGAGGAAATCATAAGGGTAAGGACGCCAAGGGGAAAGGAGATGCTGGGCACAATCACGGAGATGCTCGGCGCCAGCAGGTTCAGGATCGAAGCCACCGACGGGAAGGAAAGGATATGCAGGATTCCGGGAAGCTTCAAGAGAAGGGTCCCTGTGAGAATCGGCGACATAGTCCTCATCGAGCCGTGGGACATCCAGCCCAACGAAAGGGGCGACATCATCTGGAGATACACGCCGGCACAGGTCAACTGGCTCGTCAGGCACGGGATGCTAAAAAGGTCCTGAAAAAAGCGCCCGGCCTTTAAATTCAAAAATAAAAGATCCGGATTTTAAACAACGCGCCAATATGTTTATTAAATAGATTCCTCTTTTCCATATCTGGCAAACCACTAAAATGAGGTTATATCATGATAGAGATAGTGAGGATACCCGAGGACAGGAAATCGGCTCTCATAGGCAGGAAAGGGTGCGTCAAGGAAAGGATACAGAAGAGCACCAATACGAAGATTGAGGTGACCGATGTCATCGAGATTTCCGGCGATGACCCCATCCTCGTGATAAAAGCCAGGGACATTGTGACGGCCATCGGAAGGGGCTTCCCGCCGGATGAGGCCTCGAGGCTCCTCGGGGACGAATGCCTTTTGCATGTCATATCGCTCGAGGGTGAATCCGAAAAAAAGAGGCAGCGGCTATTCGCCCGGGTGATAGGCAGGGAAGGCAAGGTCAGGAAGAGGATAGAGGAGCAGACCGGCGCCTCCATATGCATCAGGGGCAAGACGCTTTCGCTGATAGGGAAGCATGAGGAGATAGCGCCAGCGGAGGAGGCCATCGAGATGCTGCTCGCCGGCAAGACGCACGCCTACGCATTCAGAAGGATGTACATGAGGAAAGCGTCCGCATGAGCTCCCTGACAGTTGCGGCGCGTTATATTTTTTCCAGTTCAGCAAATTATTTATTATAGGGGCGGGGAAACTATTTGATATCCTGAATGAGAGGTGTCGTGTCACATGGGCATTGCCGAAGAGATGGGTAAGAAGCAGAGGTCGATAAGCGTTTCCGAATTCTTTGAGAAGAACAGGCATCTCCTTGGCTATGACAACAAGGCGAAGGCCATGCTGATGATAGTGAAGGAGGGCGTGGACAACTCGCTCGATGCCTGCGAGGAGGCGGCCATACTGCCGGATATATATGTCGGCATCAGGGAGCAGGGCCCGGAGAAGTACCAGATAACGATAAAGGACAACGGCCCGGGGATAGTGAAGGAGCAGATACCGAAGATATTCGGCAAGCTCCTCTACGGCAGCAAATTCCACAGGCTCAGGCAGAACAGGGGGCAGCAGGGCCTGGGCATATCGTGCGCCGTCCTTTATTCGCAGCTCACCACAGGAGTCCCGAGCGTCATCGTCTCCAGCATCGGCGACGGGAAGACGCACATGTACCAGCTGAAGATAGACGTGGCGAGCAATAACCCGGTCGTGATGGAGACGAGCGTCACCGAGGGCGAGGCGTGGCACGGCGTCAGCGTGACGTTCGTGGCGGAATGCGTATACAGGGAGAACAGGCAGTCGGTGCTGGAGTACATAAGGCAGACGACCATA
>Ga0315293_10000544_pt1 | contig 35360 bp, 36 predicted proteins | sample YL17G13_20_MG_FD_203071 | JGI IMG/M metagenome (GOLD analysis project Ga0315293, IMG submission 203071) | Sediment microbial communities from Yellowstone Lake, YNP, Wyoming, USA - YL17G13_20 | ecosystem: Environmental > Aquatic > Freshwater > Lake > Sediment | place: USA: Wyoming | collected... | reverse complement strand
GAAAGAGCGCCTAGGATACTACTTCTTCTTTTTTTCCTCTTCTGACTTGCATTGTATGCAATATTTGGCATAAGGGACAGCGTTAAGACGTTTCTGAGGTATCTTTTTATTGCAAGATAGGCATAGCCCGAATTTACCTTCTTCTATGCGCTTTAACGCCTCATCAATATCGTATATGATTTCCTGCTCTCCGCCGGCAATATTCAAACTCAGTTCTCTGTCATAGCTGTCGCTTGCCATATCCGCCATATGAAAACTATAACCGGACAGATCGCCTGATGACTCCTTCTGGGATTTCAGGCTCTCCTTGGCTATATGATTTATATCTCCGTTTATCAATTCTCTTAATTTTATCAAAAGTTTTTTGTGTTTTTCCAGTTCTAACTTGGTCATTCTGCTCTATCCTCCGTTACAACACCGACGCATCTTTCGCAAAGTGTTGGATTGCTTTTATCCTCTCCTACTAACGCGCTCCAGTTCCAGCAGCGGCTACATTTTTTACCGTCTGCCTTGGAAATCCGGATATCTTTTTTATCTCCCTTTACAATCTCTACCTGCGAAACTATGAATATATAACGTAAAATCGCCGAGTACTTGTTTAAAAATTCGTATTCTTCTTTGCCGGCTGTAACAAGCGCCACCTTAGCTTCAAGCGGACTGCCTATTAATTTAGCGATCCTTTTTTCTTCAAGGGCTTTTAAGACTTCTTCTCTCAGCTGTATCAGCCTCTGCCACCGAGCCTCAAGCTCGGCATCAATCAGGCCGTCCTCAACCTTCGGCCAATCCGCAAGGTGCACTGAGTTGTCTTTATTGAAATAACCCCATATCTCTTCCGCGGTAAACGGAATTATGGGCGCCATCTGCCTTGTGAGAACGCTCAAAATTTTATAAAGAGCTGTCTGACCGGACCGCCTGGCCTTTGAACTAGCTCCAAAAGTATACAACCTATCTTTTAAAATATCAAGATAAAAATTTGACATGTCAAGAATGCAAAATTTATAGGTGGAACTCGTGACCTCGTGAAACATGAATTTTTCAAACGAGTTAGTGACCTCTTTGAGCGCGGAATTCAATCTGGAAAGAGCCCATCTGTCAATCTCAAGCAGGTCCTCATTGGCTACCGAGTCTTTTTCCGGGTCAAAATCATAGAGGTTGCCGAGAAGGTATTTCGCGGTATTCCTGAATTTACGATACGCTTCCACTGTGCGGTCTAAAATCTCTTCCGAAATCCTGACATCGTCAAAATAAGACGACGAACTTACCCAGAGCCTCAGCACATCCGCTCCTTTTTTAGAAATGACTTCCTGCGGGCTTATCACATTGCCCGCTGATTTTGACATCTTTTTGCCCTCGCCGTCTACTACAAAACCGTGCGTAAGCACGTTCTTAAACGGCGATTTCTTTTCAACCCCCATGCCGATTAAAATAGAGGTCTGGAACCAGCCCCTGTGTTGATCACTGCCCTCCAGATAGAGGTCTGCCGGGAAACCAAGGCCTTTATTTATCCTGAGGACTGCCTGATGACTCGCGCCTGATTCAAACCAGACGTCAAGTATGTCTGTTTCTTTTTTAAATTCATTGCCGCCGCATTTCCTGCATTTGAAGCCATCCGGCGCAAAACTTTTCGCGTCTTTAGAAAACCATGAATCAGAACCAAGGGCGCCGAAAGTCTCCTCTATTTTTTTCATTACACTGCTATCTATTATTTCTGAATTACAGGAAGCGCAATATAAAATAGGTACGGGCACGCCCCAGTAGCGCTGTCTGGAAAGACACCAGTCAGGACGCAATTCTATCATGCTGGAAATGCGTTTTTCGCCCACGTCAGGCACCCATTTCACGTTCTTTATTTCATTCAGGGTCTTTTGCCTCAGGCCGTTTCTGTCCACCCCGAGGAACCATTGTTTTGTGGCGCGGAATAAAAGCGGCGAATGACAGCGCCAGCAATATGGATACGAGTGTTCCGTCTTCGCGGATATTAAAAGGGCCTTCTTATCAGACAGAATTTTTAAAACAATGTCATTTGCTTCCAGTATGTTTTTGCCGACAATCCCGTCAGGCACTTCGAACGAATCTATTCTTTTAAACCTGCCTTTTTCATCCACGGGCATGACAACCGGCAGATTATATTTTAATCCGATTTCATAGTCTTCCTGGCCGTGGCCCGGGGCAATGTGAACGCAGCCTGTTCCGTCTTCGTTTGAAACATAATCCGCCAATACAACCTTTGAGGCGCGGTTTAAAAAAGGATGGGCTGCGGCCATGCCTTCCAGCTCCCTGCCTTTCACTGTTTTTACGACATCGCCTTTTACGCCGAGTTTTTTAAGGACCGCTTCCAGGAGATCCTGCGCCAATATTAAAGTTCCGTGAGCGTTTGTTTTAACAAATACATATTTAAGATCAGGGTGAACAGCTATTGCGACGTTTGAAACCAATGTCCATGGTGTTGTAGTCCACACCAGAAAACTAACCTTACTCCGTTCGCCGAACGGAATTACGGTTCCGTTCGGCGAACGGAAATCGGTTCGGAAATCGGTTTCAAATTTAACGTAGATAGACGGCGAAGCATGATCCTTGTATTCAACCTCTGCCTCCGCAAGAGCAGTTTCGCATTTCGCGCACCAGTTTATAGGCTTAAGTCCTCTGTAAATAAGGCCGTCCTGCGCGAGTTTATTGAAACTTGCCACTACTGCTTTTTCGTATTCCGGTTTCAGAGTCAGATAAGAATTATCCCAGTCTCCGAAAACTCCGAGCCTTTCAAATTCAGCCTTTTGGATCTCTACGAATTTCATCGCGAATTCGTGCGCCATTTTTCTGAATTTCACCTGATCCACATCATGTTTTGTCTTTTTCATCTCTTTAAAAAGCTGGTGCTCTATAGGCATGCCATGGCAATCCCACCCAGGCACATAAGGCGCGTCGAAACCCTGCATTGTCTTAAACTTTACGACTATATCTTTTAATGTTTTATTCAACGCGTGGCCTATGTGTATATTCCCGTTTGCGTACGGAGGGCCGTCGTGGAGCACGTATTTCGGTTTGCCTTTCCGGCTCTCCCTTATCATTTTATAAAGCCCCGCCTTTTCCCATTTTTCCAGAATGACAGGCTCTTTATCAGGGAGATTGGCCTTCATCGGAAAATCAGTCTTGGGCAGATTTAAAGTATTCTTGTATTCCATATTACACGTATTTTCCTATTATTATGTTCAGCTTTTCTTTTACGCTTTCCGGTATCAATTTTTTGTCAGTCACTATAGCGTATTTAAGGGCTTCCTTGCAGCCGCATTTTCTCTCTTTAGAAAGCTGCGGTACCACCTCTTTTATCAATTTTTTTGCGGTGTTGACATTTTTGAGTAGATTTCCTATAACCATCTCAATGTTCACGTCTTCTTCGTACCAGCAGTCATAATCTGTCACCATGGCGATAGTCGCGAAACACATCTCCGCCTCTCTGGCAAGCCTTGCCTCAGGCATGTTGGTCATGCCTATGATGTCCATTCCCCAGTTTTTGTATAAATGCGACTCTGCCCTCGTGGAAAACGCAGGGCCTTCCATATTAAGGTACGTGCCTTTATCGTGTATCGTAAACCCGAGTTTTCTGCCCGCATCATAAATTATTTTTCTCAGCCCGCCGCATACGGGATCCGCAAAACTTATGTGGCCGACAATGCCCTGGCCGAAAAACGTGGTCTTGCGGCCCTGATTGGTCCTATCCACAAACTGGTCAGGAAGCACTATATCCAAAGGTTTTAATTCTTTCTTAAAACTCCCGACCGCTGAAATAGATATCAATTGCTCAACCCCGAGCTTTTTCATGGCGTATATATTTGCCCTGTAATTAAGCTCTGTGGGTAAAATCGTATGGCCTCTTTTGTGCCTGGCAAGAAATGCCGTTTCCACTCCTCCCAGGTTTCCGATTATAAAATTATCAGAGGGGCTGCCAAAAGGCGTTTCTACCGCAACTTCCTTTATATCTTTTAACGCGTCTATCTGATACAACCCGCTACCGCCAATTATCCCGACTTTTGGCATATTGTCTCCTATTTTATCCCTTCTCACGCCAAATAAGTTTACACTCTGACATTGTCAGAATGTAAACTTAGAGAGCGATGGGCCGCTGCCTTGACAGCCTTTTTTATAATAGCTCCTAGCTTTTTCTGTTCAAATACCTTTAAAGCGGCTTCTGTGGTACCGCCTTTGGACGCGACTTTTTTGACAAACTCTCCCATGGATAAATTTTTGCGTGCCGCAACCTCAGCGGCGCCTATAAACACGGCCTTCGCGAGCTTCATTGCCAAGCCTTTTTCAAGGCCGCTTGCCCCGCCTGCCTCAGCCAATAAATGCGTAAATAAGAAATAATACGCAGGCCCGCTGCCGCTCACAGCGGTAACAGCATCCATCATATTTTCTTTAACCTCAGTGACCTCGCCGACTTTTAAAAAGATCCCGAAAGCTGTTTTTAAATCATCAGGCCTGGCGAATCTGCCACGCGTGACCGCGGAAATGCCTTTCCCTACCATGGCAGGCATGTTGGGCATTACCCGTATCACCCTTACCTTGCCCAAAGCCTTTTCTATTGAAGAGGTGGTTACGCCCGCGGCTATGGAAATTATAAGCTTTTCTTTTACGTAAGGCTTGATTTCTTTTAAAACTTCCCCTATATCCCGCGGTTTTACGGCAAGGATGATAACATCCGAGCGCTTTGAAACGCTCACATTGTCAGAGATGCGCTTATTCTTATCGCTCAAAAGGATCTTGCCTTTCATGGCCGACGCTATCGCCATTCCCATATTGCCCGCGCCGATTACACCGATCATTTGAACCTCTTGCTCCGATCGCCGATCGGGCATTTTATCCGATCGGCGATCGGAGCTGGTTAAAAGTATTCTGAGACTACGGATTTTATTTTGGATATAAGTTTGCCGAAAAAGCCCATAGGCTCGGAGATGCATGAGCCGGCCCTCGCGGCAATTATTTTTTTCGCTCCGTATTTCATGAGGCCTACAGAACACGCGAATGTTATGTCGCCGGCCTTGTCCATGGCTTTGACCCTTCCCATGTTTACCGGCATTTTAAATACCTTTTCCACTGTTTCAATAAACCCATCCATCTTCGCAACGCCTCCAACCACGCTTACCCGCGGCAGGCTTTTCTTATTCTTAAGGAACGGCTCCAGTTTTTTATAAATATCTTCCGCTGCCGCTTCAACCTTCGGCAACAGGAGGTTTGTAATTTCGCTTTTAGCGGCGAGCCCGTATTTTATTTTCATCTCTTCCGCTTCGTCAAACATGACCTTCAGATTATCCTGCAGGATCTGAGTGAGGTCGTCTCCGCCGAATGGAAAAGTAAAAGAGTCCAGGATTTTTCCGTCTATAAAAATAGACGCCTCCGTAATTTCTTTACCTGCGTCTATGAGCACGGCCCCGTTCATAAGATCCTCGTCTTCAAAAACAGCGAGAGACGCGCCCGCGCCTGAAACTATCAACTCGTCCGCCTCATAGCCCGCCAGATTAACGGCCTTCGCGATATTCTGCAGAACAGTTACAAGAGACGTGATGATATTAAGATCCACGTCCAGTTTTGAGCCGAATAACCCGAGCGGGTCATTGATCTCCATCTTATCGTCTATAAAAAATCTCACTGGCACTAAATGCACCGCCTCTCTATCCAAAGACATGGCGATAACCTTGGCGGATTCTATGCACCTTTTTATATCATCCTTTGTAATCTCGCTGGGCCTGTCAGAGATGTGCACGGAGCCGCGGCTCTGAAAAGTCCTTATATGCACGCCTGAAACATTGGTTATGACCTTGCGCACCTTGACCCTGGCCATCTCTTCGGCTTTCATGACGCTCGCCTCTATCGTGTCAGACAATAAACTGAGATTCGAAACAACGCTTTTAGAAAAACCCCTGGTAGGGACCTGGCCGAGGCCGAGTATATTCTGGTCAGAATTCGCAATCACAGCACGGACGCCGGAAGCGCCTATATCTAAACCGCAGATTATTTCTGAAGAATGCATAATAGTTACTTCACACTTTGATCCCGTTCGCCGATCGGGAAATAGGTCCCGATCGGCGAACGGGATGGGTCTATCTTGGGCCCACGATCGGGTCCTCAAAACGTAAATCAATATATTTTACTCTTCCTATATCCCGGCCCAGCTGCTCCAGCACCGTGGCTAGCACGTCCAGCCTTTTATTAAATTCGCCGTCGCCTATTTTTATCTCAACTTTTTCCGCATCGCTCGCATTGAGAAAAAAAGATATGTTACGGCTGTCAGCCATATCTATTGTTTTTATTTTATATCCCGAAAGTTTTCTATTCTGAGAGAGGGCATATATGAGAAATAATGCCTTGTCAATTTTTTCTTTCTGGACAGAGCCGCCCCTGTAAGGACTAACCCTGATCCCAGAAATGGAAGGTATATTTTCGCCGCCGGCTTTCACGTCAGAGAGAAAAACGCCCTCTTTGTCTATGAGATATGACCTGTCACCGTAAACCTGAGCCACAGGCAGCCTTTGCCTCGCCTGAACAATCAATCTATTAGGCAATGCGCGCCTGACAACAATATCCCTCAATTCAGGATGCCCGGCTTCTATTCTATCTTTAAAATTCTTAAGGTCTACCAGAAATATATTGGAGCCTAAAACATCTTTATCTTCAATATCGCCGGAACTTACCCTGCGCAATACATTTTTCTCGTCATATAACCTGACATCAAACCCTTTTACATTAAAACAGTCGGAATCAACAAACATATATTGAAACGTTACAACGCCCGCGCCTATGCCCGCCACGAGCAGCGTCCAAAAAATAAATTTAAAGATGCCTCTAAAATCACGCTTCGCCCCGGGCTGTGTTTCTCTCTTTTTTTTATGCGGATAAACTTTCTGTTTTTTTATTTTTACCATTATTGCGCGAAGCTCCGCTTCGCTACTCCAACAATGCGGAGTTCAAAATTTTAAGACAGAGGTCTTCAAAACCTATCCCCGCGGCCTTTGCCGCCTTCGGCAGAAGGCTTGTCTGGGTGAGGCCGGGTATAGTATTTAATTCCAATACCACAGGGCCTAATTTATCATTCAATATAATATCCACGCGCGAAAACGACCTGGCCAGAAGGGCCTTGTGCGACCTCAGGCCAACGTCCTGGCATATTTTATAGGTTTTCTCGTCTATTTCCGCAGGCACGATATATTCAGTCAGGCCTTTTTCATATTTCGCGGTGAAATCAAAAAATTTTCTCTTCGGCAAGATCTCTACGATCGGCAAAGCCTTGTCTTCTATTATGCCTACCGTAATTTCTCTGCCCGGTATATATTCCTCTATTATCAATTTATCGTCGTATTTAAACGCGTCGTCAATCGCGGCCTTCAGGGCTTTTTCGTTATCCACTATGTTCAGGCCTATGCTGGAACCGCCGTTTGAAGGCTTAACGACAAGGCTCGGCCCAAGCAATTTAAAATACGCCTTCAACGCGCCGCAGCCTTTATTAAAGCTGCCTCTCGTCAGAATTTCATGCCCGGCAATCGGTATGTCATTTGATTTCAATACTTCCTTTGCCGTAATTTTATTCATCGCAACTTTAGAGGCGCCGGATAAACTCCCGGTATGCGGTATGTTCATTTTTTCAAGAAGCCCCTGCACTACGCCGTCTTCTCCGAATTCTCCGTGGAGCGCTATAAACGCGATATCTATATTCAGCAGAGCGAGCTCCGCGGCTACCGATTCTTTATAGCCATTGGTGTTGGAGCCCGGCTTAAGTTCCACGGCTACATAATCTATTTGCCTTGCCTCAAGAGCCTTACAGACTGCCTTGCCTGATTTTATAGAGATCTCCCTTTCGGAAGAAGGCCCGCCCATCAATACGCCTACGCGTTTATTTTTCATATATCCATTACCTGTCCCGTTCGCCGAACGGAGAAAACCTCTCCGTTCGGCGAACGGGACAGGTTTCACAGTATCTTTAATTCCGGTTCCAGGTCTATTCCAAACTTCTGCTTGACGCAGGTTCGCGCCAAATCTATCAGGCCGAGGACGTCTTTTGCGGCCGCCTTTCCCAAATTCACTATAATATTCGCGTGAACTTCGGAAATCTCTGCATCGCCTATTCTCCTGCCTTTTAAACCGCAGGCGTCTATCAGCATCCCTGCTGATTTACCCGGCTCCGGATTTTTGAATATACTGCCTGCGTTCGGAAAGCCTATCTTAGCGAACCACTCTCGCTTTTTATTGAACGCCTCTATCCTGGCCCGGATATCTTCTTTTTTGCTTTCTTTCAGCTTAAACCTGGCTCCTAAAATAATTTTTCCGTCCAGGCCTGAATAGCGGTATTTAAAATCTATGTCTTTCCCGCTTAAAACTTTTATTTTCCCGCTCTTTAAATCCAGAACTTCCGCGTCAAGAAGAATGTCTTTTATATCATTAAATCCGGCAGGGGCTTTTAGGCTTCTCACTCCGGCGTTCATAAAAATCGCGCCGCCGACATTGCCCGGAATTCCGGTTAAAAATTCGCATCCTCCGAGGCCCGTATCAAAAGCGTATTTTACCAGTTTAGCCGCGCTGAGCCCGGCGCCTGCATTTATTACTCCGCCAGTTTCTTTCACGCATTTTTCAAAACCTTTGACCAGGCAGATTATCACGCCGTCGAAACCCTCGTCTTTGGCCAAGAGGTTCGTGCCCTTGCCTATTACGGCGATTTTTTTATTTTTGGTCTCCGCGGAAGAGATTGCTTCTAATATGCCTTCTGGATTTTCGGGTTCCGCCCAGCAATACGCAGGGCCTCCGATCTTAAAACTTGTATGCAGGGATAGCGGTTCATTATATTTTAGCATTCATTTCTTCCAGGGTTTTCGCAATCTTGGAAGGCATCTCTCCTATATCCCCCGCCCCTAATAAAAATATCGCGTCGCCCGGCTTCACTATATCTATTAAATGTTTTATTATATCACCTTTTGAAATAAAATGCGCGTCTTTATGGCCGTAGCTTTTGGCGCTTTCGCATATATCCCTGCCGCTCACTCCCTCGATCGGTTTCTCATCCGCGGAATATATGTCAGTCACTACCAGATGATCAGCTATGTCAAAACACTTGCCGAACTGGTCTTTCAGGTCCCTTGTCCTGGTAAATCTATGAGGCTGGAACACAGCTACTATGCGCCTGCCGGAATTTTCCATTGCCTTGAGCGTCGCCCTTATCTCTGTAGGATGATGCGCGTAATCGTCTATGATAATAATGTCTGAATCCAGATGCGTTATTCTGAAACGCCTGTCAGCGCCCTTGAACTCTCCTATTACGTTTTGTATCTTATCGAAACGCATCCCCAGTTCCATTGCCACGCCTATCGCGCCGAGAGAGTTTATCACGTTATGCTGGCCGAGTATTGAAAGCTTTATCCTGCCGAGCTTAGCGCCTTTATATCTCACGTTGAATTCCGAACCGTCAAGGCCGAGAAGAGCGATATTTTCCGCTCTTATGTCAGCGTCTTCTGAAATACCGTATTTTATAATCCTTTTTTTGGACTCTTTGGCTATATTTTTCAGATTCTCGTCTTCGGCGCATATAAAAGCGCAGCCTTCATCCTTTGTATTCTCTATGAATGTCCTATATGCCTTTATAACGTTCTCCATCGTACCGTAATAATTCATATGCTCTCTGTCTATGTTGGTGCTTATGCTGTACAGCGGGTTCAATAAAATAAAAGTCCCGTCTGATTCGTCCGCTTCAGTAACCATGATATCGCTCTGGCCGCATTTTGCGTTTCCGCCCAGGAAATGCACGTCAGCTCCTATAAACACCGTGGGGTCAAGGCCCGCCTCGATCAATAAAAGCGATACGAGCGATGTCGTGGTTGTTTTTCCGTGCGCGCCTGAAACAGCTATGGCCTTTTTATCCTGCATCAGCATGGCAAGGGCCTCCATGCGTTTCAATATTGTAAGATTCTTTCTCCTGGCAGCCTCAAGCTCAGGATTTTTTTCAGTAATGCACGAAGAATATACGACTAAATCAGCACCGTCTATATTTTCGGGCCGATGGCCTATTTTAATGGCCAGGCCCATCTTTTCGAGCCTGTCTGTAACCTTTGATTTCCTTAAATCAGAACCCTGCGCCGAATAACCATAACAATGAAACACCTCAGCCAGACCGCTCATGCCTATGCCGCCTATCCCTATGAAATGCACGGTCTTTTTGTTCGTCATTTATAAAGCTCCTTTAATGAGCACACGACTTATGGAATGAACGAAGCGAGTGAACATAAGTCACTGTGCGAATTAAATCCTTGACACGTAAGCGATGATATGTAAAATACGCCTCTTACGTGTCAAGGATAAATTCGGTCATATAACTTGCGTTCACTTCGTTCCGCAAGTTATGACCTCATTTATTAAAATTTTGCGCGTGTCCGGTTTATCAACGCCTTTCGCCTTTAATGACATGGCGTTCAAAACTTTTCTATCCATTAATTTTAATATGGCGTCCCGCATGACGCAGGCAGTTAAATCTTTCTCTTCCAGCAATATCCCCAGCCCTATTTTTTCAAGAACCGCCGCATTCAGCTTCTGGTGGCCGCCGGCATACGGGTAAGGAACCAATATTGCCGGTATCCCCAGCGCCAATAATTCAGACACTGTCATGGCGCCGGCCCTTGAGATTACAAAATCGCATTCATTATAAAGCCTCGCCATATGCTCTGTAAAGGAAAATACCCTGTTTTTTATCCCTATTTTCCCGTAATATTTTTCCACATCCTCTTTTTCGTTTTTTCCCGCGATATGGATAATGTTCAGCATGTTCCTGCGGCTATCCTGCATGAGTCCTGCCGCTTCCGGCACTATGGTATTTAATTTATGCGCGCCCTGACTACCACCGATTACAAGCGCGCTAAAACAATCCGCAGGCCTGTCCCTCTCATCTCTTTCAAGGCCTTCCCTTAGAGGATTCCCGGAGAAAACAATCTTTGATTCAAAGCCTTTAAAATAGTTTTTTGCGTCCGGGAAACTTATGGTGATCTTATTTACAAACCTCGCCAGGATTCTATTCGCCTTTCCGGGATACGCGTTCTGTTCGTGTATAATTGTCCTTATCCCGAGAAAACTCGCGGTTAAAACTATCGGGCCTGAAACGTATCCGCCGAATCCAACCACCGCATCCGGCCTGAATCTTAAAAGCGTGAAGACCGATTCTATTGTTCCTACAAAAAGCCTTGTTAAAAAATTCAATACGCTAAAGATGCTTTTAGATTTCAGCGATGTTATGGACAGCGCGATAAAATCTATGCCTTTCGCGAAGATAATATCCCGGTCCTGCTTCCTGGAAGATATCACGAACAAGACTTCTCCGATGTTCCTTGTTTTAATCTCCCTGGCCACGGCCATTGCCGGTAATATGTGCCCCCCTGTCCCTCCTGCAACTATCAATACTTTCATATATCCTCTTCCTGTAAGTTGACACTCTGACATTGTCACAATGTAAACTTAAATTAGGAGTTGGAGATGTTGATTAGTATGGCTACGGCGATGATGTTGAAGATTAATGCCGTGCCGCCATAACTAATAAAAGGCAAAGGCAGGCCTTTAGTAGGTATCGCGCCTGTTGAGACAGCTATATTTATAACTGCCTTAAGGCCAATGCTCGTAGTTATGCCGAGGCCGAGAAACCTGCCGAATAAATCCTTTGCCTTGATTGAAATCCGCATGCCAAGCCATACAAATATCACGAATAACGCCACAACCGATAAAGTGCCTATAATCCCTGTTTCTTCCCCTATTATTGAAAATATAAAATCTGTGTGCGCCTGAGGCAGGTAAAAAAGTTTCTGCTTTGAGCATCCAAGGCCAAGCCCCAGGATTCCGCCTGAACCAAGCGCCAAAAATGACTGGATTATCTGAAAACCAGCGCCCTGGCTATCGCTCCATGGATCGAGATAACTCGTGATGCGGCGAAGCCTGTACGCGACTTTAAATATCAGAAAATAAAAGATCGGGATGACCGGAATCAAAAAAGGCAGAAAATACACCATGTTCACGCCTGCGACAAACATCATGATAAGCCCCACTGCCATGATGCAGACCGAGCTTCCTAAATCAGGCTGTAAAAGTATCAATAAAACCGAAAAACCAAGTATCATTAAAGGCGGCATAAAGCCCTGCAAAAAACTCCTGATCACAGTTTGTTTCCTGTCAAGGATATCAGCTATATAAACTATCAGGAAAAATCCGGCAAATTCGGATGGCTGAAAACCTATAAAACCCAATTTCACCCATCTCTTGGCGCCGCCTGCCTCGCGGCCTATGCCGGGCAGAAGCGCCAGCACAAGCCCCGCTATTGAAATCGCAAGAAATACCTTGGCGTATTTTTTTAAATCTTTATAATCCTTCTTTAAGAAAAATCCCGCGATCAAAAGGCCGAAGGTAAAATGCATCAGATGCCTTTTCAGATAATACGCGCTGTCGTTATATTGTTCGTACGCGTAACAGCTGGAGGCGGAATAAATCATTATTATCCCTATGCACAACAGGACGGCGGAGATTATTAAAAGATGCTGGCTGTCTCTATTTAGATTTTCTAATTTCATTTACAAGCCCCTTAAAAATTTTGCCGCGCTCTTCGTAATCCTTAAACATATCAAAACTGGAGCATCCCGGAGAAAGCAATACCCTTCCTCCTTTTTTTGCTTTTTTAAAACCTTCGAACACCGCCTCGCTGAAATTATTTGTTTCAAATATGGGCTTCACGCCTTCCAGGCCGCTTTTTATCTGAGGCCTGGCCTCGCCTATTGAGATTATGTAATCCACTTTTTTCTTCACCAGGCCTTTTAATAATCCGAAATCTCCGCCTTTATATCTTCCGCCCATGATGAGGATAATATTTTCTCCGAGAGATTTCAGCGCCCATTCCACGCTCGAAATAGTGGTGGCCTTTGAATCATTTATAAAATCAACTCCTTTGACATTCGCCACGGCCTCCAGCCTGTGCTCTATGCCTTTAAAATCTTCAATCACTTTCAGCATCGCGTCTTCGTTGACTTTCATAAAAGAAGCCGCTGACATGGCCGCCAGATAATCCTCATTCAATACGTTGTATCTTTTGCCGAAATCTCTATAGTCATTAAAAAATTCCACCTTAGGCCCTTTTACGGCGCCCGAGATTTCCCTCAAAAGTTCGTCATTTTTATTTAAGAAAAGAATGTCCTTATTATCCTGATTCAGAAAAATCCTGCATTTTGCCGTAACATATTCTTCCATATCCTTATGCCTGTCCAGATGGTTGTCAGAAACGTTCAATATAATGCTTACCGCGGGTTTAAATTTATCTATTAACTCGAGCTGGAAAGAGCTTGCTTCCAATACGACGATAGAATTCTTTTTTATCCTTTTTATCCGGCCTGAAAACGGGTTGCCGATATTGCCGCATACGACCGCGTCAAACCCCACGCTTTTAAGCATCCGGCCTATAAGAGTCGTAGTGGTGGTTTTGCCGCTAGTCCCTGTTACGGCGATAATAGGCGCCGGACACATGGTGTAAGCTAATTCCAATTCGCTTATTACCGGAATTTTCTTGGCCTCGGCTAATTTAACAGGCAAAGCGTCCCGTCTCACGCCCGGGCTCACCACCATTAAATCCGCTTTTTTTATAAATTTATCCGTGTGGCTGCCGAGTTCTACGTTTCCCGGCTTAAGCGCGCCTTCTGCAATCAATAAATCCGCGGATTCGCGGCTGGCTAAGTCATTTTTAAACTCTGTGATAAAAACAGTGTCTTTGCGGCTCGCGAGAAGCCGCGCTGCCTCTTGCCCGCTTTTTGCCAAACCAACAACTACTACTTTTGCCATATTAACCCTCTCCAACTTTGTAAGCTGCCTCACCTATTCCGTTCGGCGATCGGATTCCGATCGCCGAACGGAATAGGTTTTTTACCTTAGTTTCAGCGTAGAGAAGCTGAGTAAAACGAGTATTATCGCTATTATCCAGAATCTTACCGTGACCTTTGATTCCGGCCAGCCGCACATCTCAAAATGATGGTGTATGGGCGCTATTTTAAATATCCTCTTGCCTGTTGTCCTGAAAGAGATTATCTGCAAAAGCACTGACAGCGCCTCTACCACGAATATCCCGCCCACCAGAAACAGCAGCATCTCCTTTTTAATGAAAACGGCTACCGTGCCTATCGCGCCTCCGAGCGCCAGGGCGCCTGTATCGCCCATAAATATAGACGCGGGATATGAGTTATACCACAAAAACCCAAGGCCTGCGCCTATTATCGACGCGCAGAAGATAGTCAGTTCCGCTGCCTCCGGAAGATAATAAATGCCGAGATATTCCGCGAACTTCACGTGGCCTGTCACATAGCTCATACCGGTATAAGTGACCGCAGTCATTATTATCGCGCCTATTGCGAGGCCGTCCAGGCCGTCAGTAATATTAACGGCGTTCGAGCACGCGGTAATCACAAGTATTACAAAAGGTATATAAAAAATGCCAAGGTCTATCGCGATATTTTTGAAAAATGGGAATTCAAGCACCCTGGTATTGTCAGGATTCCAATACAGGAACAACGCCACCACCAGCCCTATAAGGGCCTGAAAAAAAAGTTTTGTCCTTTTATTAAGGCCTCTCGAGCCTGATTTTACTTTTTTGTACATCAGTTTTTTATAATCGTCTACGAAACCGAGGACGCCCATGTAAAGCGTGACAAAAAGCGCGAGAAGCAGATAAGGATTGTTCAATTCAGCCCAGAGCAAGGTAGACGCAAACACGCCTATCAAAATCAAGATGCCGCCCATGGTAGGGGTGCCCTGCTTAATTTTATGCTTGTCGTAAAGATTGGGGCATTCTTTTTCTCTCACGTTTTCGCCTATTTTAAGCGCCTGGAGCCTCCTTATTATAGGAGGCGCGAAAATGACTATTATTAAAAACGCGGTGATGCTGGCAAAAGCAGCCCTGAAAGTAATATATTTAAAAACATTGAAAACCGTAAAATATTCTCTTAGCGGATAAAGAAAGTAATGTAACATTTAAAATTTTTCCTTTCAGGTTGTTTTGAATTGCAGTTCAAGCTCGTTGACTATGCCTTCCATTTTCATGGCCCTGGAGCCCTTTACGAGTATCGTATCGCCTTTTTTAATCAGGCCCGCTATTTTCTCGCAGGCCTCTTTTGTAACCGCGCAGAGTTTTATTTTCCTTTGGCTCATGCCTGCTTCCTGTGCGCCTTTCGCGATATGCTCCGCCAGCTTTCCGACAGCCACTATAAGGTCAATGCCGGATTCCGCGGCCTGCTTGCCGACCAGATGATGAAACCTTCCTGAAAACGTGCCGAGTTCAAGCATGTCTCCGGCGAAAAGCACTTTTCTGCCTTCCGTGGCCATGTCTCTCAATGCCTCTATTGCCTGTTTCATAGACTGGGGATTCGCGTTATAAGTATCGTTTATTATTTTTATGTCTCCGAATCTTTTAACCTCCATCCTCATGTTAGGCACCCTGAATTCCTTTAATGCGTCTCTTATGTCGTCAATGGATACGCCGAAATCCCATGCGCACGCTATCGCGCCGAGGGCATTGTGCACATTGTGCCTGCCCAGGACTCCGAGCGATATGTCCCATTTTCCATTCAGCCTGAAATTGATGCCGTCAGGCTCCATGTTTATTTTATCGGCATAAAAATCAGCCTCTTTGTCAAATCCAAACCAGACGGTCCCAGGGGTTGTTTTTATCGTCCTCAAGCCGCCGTCGTCCGCATTTAAAATAAGTTTCCCGTCTTTATCCATATATTCCAATATTTCTAATTTTGCCTTGAGAACCGTATCCACGTCTTCCAGATATTCCAGGTGCGAAGGCCCTATATTCGTAATAATCGCCATTGTCGGCCTGGCTATTTCCGAAAGCCGCCGTATCTCGCCCAGATGATTGGTCCCCATCTCAAGAACAGCTATTTTATGCCCGCCGTTTAAACGCATCAGCGTGAGCGGCACGCCTATATTGTTATTTTCCGTGCCGAAACTCTTGAGGATATTGAATTTTTTGCTCAATATGGCGGCTATCATTTCTTTGGTGGTAGTTTTGCCGTTTGAGCCCGTAATGCCTATTATAGGTATGTTAAACCTGGACCTGTGGAAATTACCAATGTCCCCCAGGGCCCTTATGCTGTCTTTGACTGAAATAAAAGAAACGTCCGGCAGTTTAAAATTCGCGTTTGTGATGCCCCCTTCCTGCACCAATACGCCCCCGGCGCCTTTAGACACGGCGTCCAGGATAAAACTGTGGCCGTCGAAATTTCCGCCTTTTATGGCAACGAAGAGTTCCCCGCTTTTTATCTTGCGCGTATCAGTGGACACGCCCGTCAGCATCTCGTCCGGATTACCTGACAATAGTTTTCCTTTTACCGCGCCTAAGATATCTCCGACTGTAAACATAATCCCCCCTGGTCTATTGTCATTGCGAGCGAATAAAATGAGCGAAGCAATCTCATAAGATTGCTTCGTCGCTTCGCTCCTCGCAATGACATTTGTGATTATTTGCGTTTAAAATAAATTTTTTTAATATATTTCTTATAACTTCCCTGTCGTCAAATGGAATCGTGGTATCTTTAAATATCTGATAAGTCTCGTGGCCTTTGCCAGCCACGAGCACGATATCTCCAGCATGAGCCTCGGCCAATGCCTTTTTAATGGCGATGAACCTGTCCGGCTCAACCGCATAATTATCCTTTTTAGAATCTATGCCTTTGGTTATCTCGTTTATGATATCCATCGGCTCTTCATTTCTGGGATTATCGCTCGTGATAAACACCGTGTCAGAGAGTTCCGTTGAAATCCTCCCCATCCCGGGCCTTTTGAATCTGTCGCGATTCCCGCCGCAGCCGAATACGGATATAAGTTTTCCGGGCTTTAATTCTCTCAGCGATTTCAGCACGTTCTCCAGCCCGTCTTCGGTATGCGCGTAATCAACGTAAACCGAAAAACTCTGGCCGCACGCAACGCTCTCAAGCCTGCCCGGAAGGCCTTTCATGGCATCCACGCCTTTAGTGATATCTTTTAAATCCATTCCTAACGCAATAGCCGCGGCAACGCTCGCCAAAATATTATAAATATTGTGGCGGCCGATGAGAGATGATTCGATGTTAATTGGCGCGGAGCTCGCTAATGCTCGCTCCGCTACTCCAAGTTGAAACTTCAAACCTCTGCAGGAAAGATTAATGTCTTTGGCAGTAACATCCGCTTCAGAGTCAATTCCGTATGTAATTATTTTTGCCTTACCGCCGGATTTTACTTTTTCCATGACCTTTGCCGCAGCCGGGTCATCTGTATTGATTATCGCGAAACCGCCTTCTTTTATTTTTTCAAATAATTTCAGCTTCGCGTTCAGATAATCTTCCATGCTCTTATGAAAATCCAGATGCTCCTTGGTGAGATTTGTGAATATCGCAGCGTCAAATTTCAGGGTATCCACTCTCCCCAGCGCCAGAGAATGCGAAGAAACTTCCATTACGCAATTTTTTATCTTTTCCTTCCGCATGCCTGATAAAAGAGAATAAAGTTCCAGCGCCCCGGGAGTGGTATTCACGGCAGGGATCAGGCGCCGGCCGAACCGATAATTCACAGTACCTATAACGCCCGCTTCCTCGCCTATGGATTTGAATAAACTCTCCAGAAGGTAAGTTATCGTGGTTTTGCCGTTTGTGCCGGTAACGCCTATAATGCGCATCTTGCCGGAAATATCTCCGAAATACGCCTGACAGGCCTGGGCGAGCGCCGGTTTGGAATCTTTGACATATATAAACGCGCCCCCTCTTTTAAATATGCCCTCATCGTCGGCATCAAGCAAAATCGCAGAGGCGCCCCTTTCTATCGCCTCGTCAATAAAATCCGCGCCGTTTACCTTTGAACCTTTCAGCGCGGCGAATAAATACCCGGGTTTTACTGCCTTTGAATCGCACGCTATGCCGCTTATTTCAAAGTTTGTCCTGCCTTCCACTTTAACTACCCCGTCTAAATTATCTATAAGTTTCTTTAATTTCATATATAACCATTCCGTTCGGCGATCGGAATACCAATTCCGATCGCCGAACGAAATGGTCTCTCTAAATTATCAATTATTTTTTTTAATTTCACGCTTCCCCTTCAGCGAAGTTGACATTTTGACATTGTCAGTTTGTAAACTTGCGGGCCAGATTTTGTAATAGCTCATCAGTTCCGCGGTCACTCTTTTAAATACCGGGGCGCAGACCACTCCGCCGAAATAAAACGGCCTTGGCTCGTCCATTATCACTGCTATGACAAACTTCGGATTATCGTACGGCGCAAAACCTATGAATGAGGCTGTAAATTTACTGTGCGAATAAGTGCCGTTAGGCTCTACTTTCTGGCCTGTGCCTGTTTTACCCCCGGGAAAATAGCCATCCACCTCCGCGAGTTCCGCGGTCCCGCTATCGACGACGCCTCTTAAGATATTTCTCATTTCCCCGGCGGTCTCTTCTGAAATAACTCTCTTGGGTTTCTTTGACTCAAAATTCTGCATGATATGCCCGGAACCATCCTGAATCCTCTCTACAATCCTGGGCTTTACGAGATTCCCTCCGTTTGCCAGAGCCGACATCGCGCAGGCAAGCTGAAGCGCGGTCACGGCCACTTCCTGGCCCATTGAGATACTGCAGAGAGAAAGCTTCGACCATGTAACGGGATGCGTCGTTACGCCGGTTACTTCGCCCGGAAGCTCCACCCCTGTCTTTGCCCCGAATCCAAATTTTTTGATATATTTATAAAGCCGGTCTTTGCCGAGCCTTTGAGCGGCCTTCATAGTGCCTATATTCGAAGATAATTTGATTACATCCCTGAATTCCAGCCAGCCATGAGGCCTATGATCATGATATGTATGACCGCACCATTTATACTCGCCGTTTTCGCAAAAAAACTTATCGCTTGGCTTCACCGCCTTTTCTTCCAAAAGGCCGGACGCGGCGACTATTTTAAAACTTGAACCCGGCTCAAAAAAATCGCATATGGCCCTGTTTCTCCTGAAGTCAGCGGGAGAGGACTTGGCATTATTAGGGTCGTAACTCGGCCTGTTGGCAAGGGCGAGTATGTCGCCCGTAAAAGGATCCATCACAATTATGCACGCGCCCTTGGCGTTATATTTTTCATACCCTTTTTCCAGCTCTCTCTCCGCGATGGACTGAATCATGCTGTCTATGGTAAGGACCATGTTGTCGCCGTCCGTGGGCTGAATTTCCTTATATTCGTAACCCGGGACCTCACGCTGTTTCGCGTCCCTTATCGCATACCTGTAGCCTGTAACGCCTTTTAAATATTTATCAAACCTGAGTTCAAGGCCTTCGATACCGTTATCATCCATATCCGTAAAACCCATGATATGGCTCGCGATCACACCGTTGGGGTAAGCCCGTTGAGGTTCTTTTACAAAATCTATACCTTTAATATTTAGGGCCCGGACAGCCCTGGCGGTATCGGGAGAAACCTTGCGAGCCAGCCAGACAAATCCTTTTTCCTGGCTGAGTTTCCTGTATATCTCATCCCGGCTTATGCCAAGAATATTGGCGAGTTTCTGGCTGACCGATCCCTTATCTTTTACCCTGAACGGTTCCGCGAATACAGAGTTTAAATTTATGTTTATGGCTAATTCTTTGAGGTTCCGGTCGTAAATAACGCCGCGTTTGGGAAGAAGCGACACTGCGAGCCTATGTTGATTTGAAGCAATAACTGACAGGGGTTTTGCCGCGCCCAGCTGGACAAAGACGAGTCTGACGCCCAGCAGCGCAAACGCTATAATTAAAGCGTACAAAACTTTCCTTATGCGGGGGGTAGCTTCTTTATACACGAAAATTACCTAATTTTTATCGGCCGCTCGCGAACAGACTGGCTAGAGGGCCTTTTTTTACTACCTTTACCACCTGCCATTTGGAAGGCATGGATAACTCTACTTTCCTTGCTAAGAGTTTTCTCTCAAGAGTGACAGGCGACCTCAAATTTAAAACATTATATACCACTATCTTATTATGGTCAACCAGCTTTGTATATACGTCATTATTCTGTTTTACTTTCAGGCCCATCTGGTATATAAGGGCCTGCTGGTTTACGTACATGACCGCTACAAAAGTCATTGTAAATATAACCGCCAGGACTTTAGAGCAGATGTTCTGGTTTTTTTCCATTTTAAAGCCTCTCACCCGCCCGAAGTTTCGCCCCGCTCTTTTGGCAGATTAGTTTTGCACAAGCATAACGAACCGCTTCAGTCAAAAGAACGGGACTTTATATTTTTTCTGCTACACGCAGCTTGGCGCTTCTGGAACGAGGGTTGCCGGCCATCTCGTTTTCATCCGCCGTCAAAGGTTTTTTGGTAAGTACGTTGAAAATTCCGTTGGCCTTGAACTCTTTGAAAGTATTTTTTACGATTCTATCTTCTAAAGAATGGAACGATATCACGCAGACCCTGGCGCCTCTCCGGAGAACATCCGGAGATTCCCTTAGGGCCTGGCTTATAGCGCCCAATTCATCATTAACTCTTATGCGAAGGGCCTGGAACGGCCGGGTAGCAGGATGGATCTTGTATTTATTACGGCTGTAAGGAAGGCTCCTCAGGATAACATCTGTCAATTCAGCCGTCGTAGAAATTTCTTTTTTCTTTCTTTCCTCAACGATTCTTTTCGCTATCCTTCTGTGAAATCTTTCTTCTCCAAGCTCTCTTATGGTATCCGAGAGCTCCATTTCGCTAAGGCGATTCACCAGGTCTTTTGCCGTCAGCGCCTGGTTCCTATCCATGCGCATATCCAGAGGGCCGTCATTTTTTATGCTGAACCCTCTTTGCCACGCCTCCATTTGGATAGAAGATATGCCCAAATCAAATATAATTCCATTTACTTTTTCCACTCCTATGTCTTTAAGCACTTCTTTGAGATACTTAAAATTTTTGTTTATCAATTTGAATGACCCCTCGAAAGGCTTGAGCCTTTCAGATGCCAATCTTAACGTTTCTTCGTCTCTGTCTATACCTATCAACATGCCGCCGGGTATGATTCTTTGAAGGATTTGCTCGCTATGCCCTGCGCCGCCTATCGTGGCGTCCACTATTATCTGGCCAGGCGCGGGATTTAAAAAACTGATTACTTCTCTTGCTAATACCGGATTATGCGAATAGCTTTTTTCCATTATTGCTTCTCAATATTCTGTAAACCTCCTCGCTTGACGCAAGATTTTTTGGATCAATGTTTAAAGACCTGATTTTACGTATGCATTCCACAGGGATATCAAAAAAATTTGTTTCGCATATTTTACACTTGGCGGCATTATTAGAATTATTATTGCGTATATTCATAAAACCTCCTTAGTTACTCCTCTATGAGTTTTTCGGCTACATCCTCGAAAGTATCTTTGGACTTCGCGTAATACTCTTCCCAAAGTTGTTGACTCCATATCTCGATACGATTTGATACGCCTATAACGTACACCTCCTTTTTAATTTCCGCGTAACCCCTGAGATAATCCGGGATAAGTATCCTGCCCTGCTTGTCAGGGATTATCTCGCACGCGCCTGAAAAATAAAGCCTGTTGAACTTTCTGGATTCGGCTTTTGTAAACGACAACGATTTGAATTTTTGCTCCTGGACCTTCCACTCGTCTTCGGCAAACATGAAAAGACATTTGTCCAAACCGCGCGTAATAAAAAAGCGCTCGACATAATGCTCCTTAAGCGCTTCCCTGAATTTCGCAGGAATGATGATGCGTTGTTTTCTATCGAGAGTATGTTTAAATTCTCCGTAAAACATGTGTCACTCCACTTTACCCCACTTTACTCCACTGTGTAAGCAAAGTTTACATCAATCAGGCTATGGTGTCAAGGGAAAATTTGACTTTTTTTGGGATAACGCTATATGAGGGGTTTTATATAAGTAATGGGCACTAAATGTAGCTGGCTGAAGCGTAAGGTTACACTCTGACATTGTCAGAGTGTAACCTTATTTAAGGATGTCGAGCTGGATTTGTTTTTTGAGGGATTTGAGGGATTTGAATTTTTTCTCGTCTCTTATCTTTTGCCTGAATATAACTTCTATATCTTTTCCATATATGTCTTTCTTAAAATTAAATATATGGACTTCTATTATTTTACGGCCGTTGATATTCAGTATGCCGCGGTATTTTTTTTCACCCAGCGCCACGTCAATGCTGTAAACGCCGCTCGGAGGAATTGATTCGTGATGCGGATCGATATTGGCGGTCGGGAAACCTATTTTTCTTCCGAGCCTCCTGCCTTTTACTACGGTGCCTAAAATAGTGACAGGCCTTCCAAGCATCTTTGACGCCAAATCTAAATCCCCTTTTTCAATCAGGCGCCTGATTCTCGTGCTTGAGATAAAATTTCCGTCCATTTTCAAAGGCGGGACGCTATAAAATTTAAAATCGTAAGTCTTGCTTAACCTCCTGAGCAGGGCTACGCCGCCTTTTTCTTTAAACCCGAATAAAAAATTTCCGCCGGTTACAAGGACCTTGAGATTTAATTTGTCCGCCAAAACATTTTTTATAAAATCCTCCGGGCTGAGCCTTGAAAATCCTTTTGTGAATCTCATCACCAGGCATTCGTCCACGCCCATTTTCTTAATTAACCTGATCCTGTGCCCTAGCGACATTAAAAGCGGAATTTCCGCGCCGGGCGAGAGGACTTTTACAGGATGCGGATCAAACGTTATGACCACGCTTTTAAGGCGGGCAATTTTGGCCTGGCGGATTACTTTTTTCAAAATCGCCTGATGGCCTTTATGCACTCCGTCAAATATGCCTATCGTAACTATCGAAGGGTATAATGTCTTTTTCATGTATCTCATCCAATTTTTTTGAATCTTCCAGTAAAAAATCTCCTGACTGAGTCCTTATTAAACTTGACATGTGGCTGGGGACGCCCAAAGACATGCCTATATCTTCGCACAACGTCCTCACGTAGGTGCCCTTTGAACACTTTACCCTGAAAGTAAGCTCAGGGAATTTGAAATCCAGTATTTCTATGCCGCTTATCCTTATTTTGCGCGGCTCTCTTACTACAGTCTTACCTGCCCTTGCGAGCTGGTAAAGCTTTTTGCCTTTATGTTTTATCGCAGACACCATGGGAGGTATCTGCTCTATCTCGCCTTTGAAATTATCAAGCGCCTTTTTTATAGCCTCTATATCCAGGCTATCTATATTTTTTTCTTCGATAACCTTGCCGGAGGCATCCTGCGTGTCTGTTCTTTTACCGAAAAAAACCTTCGCGACGTATTCTTTGTCATCGTTCGTAAAGGTATTCGATAATTTCGTGGCCTTGCCCAAAAGCATTACAAGCACACCTGTGGCCATCGGATCCAAGGTGCCTGCGTGGCCGACGCGTTCTATATTGAATTTACGCCTGACAAAATCTACTACATCGTGGGAGGTAATGCCTGAGGGCTTGTTGACAATTAAAATTCCATCCAGATGCATTGCTCACCTCTGAATTTAGCCCGCCACAGAACTTTGGCGGGCTAAATTGGCTAAGGAATAATGTTTATTTGAGTATTTGTTTTGCCGCGTTAAGGACTTGTTTTTCCACGTCTTCAAACTTGCCGAATACGCTGCAGCCGCTGGCAGTAGGATGGCCGCCGCCGCCAAAAGACGCTGCGAGTTTATTTACGTCCACTTTGCCTTTGGAACGAAAACTCACCTTTACCCTGTCTTCTGTCCCTGTCTCCCTGAAAAGAACGGCTATCTCCACGCCGTCTATGGAACGCGCAAAATTTATAATGCCTTCAGTGCCTTCCAGAGACGCCTTTGTCTTTTTTAACATCTCTTTCGTAACCCACAGCCAGGCGATCTTTCCGTCATCCGTAATTTTCATTGTCTGGAGCGCCTCACCCAGAAGATTCGCGTCCTGGATACTGCTTGTTTCATAGATTTTGGAATGCATCTCATACGGCTTCACGCCTATATCTATGAGTTCCGCGGTTATACGGTGGGTTTTTGAACTCGTATTGGAATATCTGAAAGAACCCGTGTCTGTCATGATCGCGGCGTACAAAGCCGTAGCCTCGTCCATGCCTATCTTCACCTTGAACGCCTTGAATAAATCGTAAACCATCTCGCCCACGCTTGAATAATCAGGCTCCACCCAGTTGTATTTCCCGAAATTCACGTTTGAGATATGATGGTCTATATTTATTATCACGCTGTCTTTTTTGATATACTCATTAACCCTTCCGATCCTGGCAAGGTCAGGCGAGTCCAGGATAATGACTGCCTGGTAATTAAAATTGTGCGGCATTTCTTTTGATATGTCCTCAGTGCCCTTCATAAACCGCAGTAAATTCGGCACAGGGCTGTCGTCCAGTATCACGAATTTCTTGCCGAGCTTTCTCAATAAACACACCATTGCGACCTGGCTTCCTATGGCGTCGCCTTCCGGATTTATGTGGCTCGTGATAAGAAACTTATTAAACTTCTTTATCGCCTGCTTTACCGTCCTTACGCTCATGTCGTATCCTTTCGAAAGTCTTTTCCAGGTTAATGCTGTATTCTATTGAATTGTCTAATTTAAAATAAAGTTCCGGCACATAACGCAGTTTCATTCTTTCCGCTATGAGCTTTCTTATGAAACCTATGGCGCTTTTAATGCCCTGAAGGCTCGCCTCTTTGGCCGCGTCATCTCCGAGGATGCTGAAATAAATTCTCGCGTATCTCAGGTCGCCCGTAAGGTCAATCCTGGTAATAGTCACAAAACCTATTCTCGGGTCCTTCAGATCTTCCAGCAATATCTTTGAGATTTCTTTTTTTAACTGGCCTTCAACCCTCTCCGAACGTATGCCCATATACTTAAACCACCTTTCGGTTTCCGTTCCCCTCTCCGTTCGGCGATCGGAACTATTCCGATCGCCGAACGGAGAGGGGAACGGAATTTCGCTATCTTAAACCAATTTAGCAAATGTTTTCAAACACTTCTTCGGATTTTTTTCCTTTAACAATAATTCTATCTCTTTTTTAATCCTGCCTGTGTTCACCTCTCCTAAAAGCTTGTCCGATATTGCTTCTTTAATAAGTTTCTTCGTATGCGGCTCTATTTTAAAACCAAACCGCGCCGCAAACCTCACAGCCCTGAAAATCCTCGTGGGGTCATCCATGAAACTTTTATCATGCATTACTCTTATTATGCCTTTTTTTAGATCTTTTCGGCCGTTGTAAAAATCCACTAATTCGCCGAAATTTTTCCTGTTTACGGCAATCGCCATCGCATTGATCGTAAAATCCCGCCTGAATAAATCATCTTTTATGGTACCGGGTTCTACAGCAGGATACGCCGCGGGACAAGCGTAAGTTTCTTTGCGGGCAGTAACAATATCTATCCGCTTTTCCCTGAGCTTAATATTAGCCGTGCCGAATGCCCTGTAAACAGTTAATTTACCTTTTAGTTTTTTATTCAAAGCCCCTGCGAATTTAATCCCGTCCCCTTCCACCACAAAATCCAGGTCGCTATTGGGCATGCCTAACAGTTTATCCCTCACAGGCCCGCCCACAATATACGCAGGCACCTTTAATTCATCCGCTATTTTTCCGACCATCCCTATAATATCCATAATCCTTATTCCTCAACCCTAAGCGTACATAACAGGGATAAACAGCACTTTAGTCGCGCCTATATCTAATTCTGCCCAGAAAGATTTCGTGAATACAATTGCCCTGCGCGGCTTATATTCATTTATAAAATTTCTAAAACCCCTTGTTATTTCAGGAAATTTAAAAAGAGAATACTTTATTTCAAACGGTATTATCTCATTGTTTATATCAAGTATAAAATCCACCTCTGCCTTGCCCATGGTCCGCCAGTATCGTATTGACTCATAATTTCTGGAACAAAACTGGGATAACACTGTATTTTCAACAAGGGCCCCGGCGTCAGGACGAATTTCGCATGGATTAAAATTATTAATGATATGATTGCGCAGCCCCGTATCAACAAAATAAACCTTTGGATTTTTCTTTAACTCTGTGGCCTTATTTGTAAAATAAGGGGATATCCTTCTTATCACAAATGTTTCCTCTAACATGAAAAGATACTGCTTTATTTGCTTAAAATAACTTTTAGCGTCAGTCGCAAGGCTGTTATAATTTAAAAGCGAACCTATTTGATTCGCCAATGAAGCGATAATATTCCGGCAGCCAGAAACATCCTCTACCCTGAGAAGCTCTACAATATCTTTAGAGATATAGGTAGCATAAATATTTTTTAGAATCAGATGCTTCGCGTCCATATCATCCGTTTTTATTACCTCCGGATAACCGCCAAAAATAACATATTCTTCGAAACACCCGGCGATATCTTTCTCAAAAACTTCCGCAGGAATTTCAAATTTTTTATCTTTTAAAATAAAATCCCCGGCTAATGCCGCGGTTTCCTGGTATGAATGCAGCACCTGAGGCGGTTTTGTCTCCAGAAACTCTTCAAAGTTAAATTGGAATAAAGAAAAATAAAATATCCTGCCTACCAGATATTTCGCAGTCACGCCTTTAAGCTCAAGAGACGAAGATCCTGTAATAATAAATTTAACATTTTCGTAAAGGTCGTATAATAATTTTAATTTCTGCCCGCCTTCTTTAACATATTGAAACTCATCTATAAGAAAATAAAATTTCTCTTCTTTACTCTGAGCAGTAAAACTTTGGATAAACTCTTTTGGATGTTTTGTAAAACTATCTAGAAGGTCCCTATCCTCAAAAGTAACATACAAGATCCTGTCAGGTTGAACTTTTTTTTGCTCAATTAAATAGTCCTTAAGCATAGCCAAAAGCGTGGTCTTACCGCACTGCCGCGGGCCTGTGATAGCAATTATCTCACGCCTTTCTAACCATTTTTCTATATCTTTTGATAATAATCTTGAAAGGTAATCCATAATATCTGCCTTTTACTATTTAATTTTAATGCTATCGTTACTAACTATCTATTAATAATAATAGCATTAAAATTAAAAAAGTCAAGGATAAATCTTAAGTTATCAGAAAATCAGCTATATTCTTGGCGGCGTCAGGGTAACGGAGCAGGCCTATTCTGGTCCGCGTACCGATCAATTTCTCAGGAAAGGCAGCAAATTCTTTGATAAATTTACAGACTTCCCTTGTATTCCCGGCCTTTACCGCAGTCCCGTATCCTGTGAGAATCTTACAATTCCTTGTTTCCTGGCCCAGTATCGGCTGGACTATAATCATGGGCAATGTCTTTGAAAGCGCCTCTGAAATAGTAAGGCCTCCGGGTTTAGTAACTATTATATCGCTTATTTCCATGAATTCATCCACATTATTCATGTAGCCGAAGGCCTTTATTTTAATTTTTAGATTCATGGCCATCCCGCTCAATTCATTGAATAAACTCTCATTTTTTCCGCATATAGCGATTAACTGCATCTTATCTCTTATTCCCGGCTCCAGATCATTAATCCCGGCAATTATTTCTTTCATAGGCCCTGTTCCAAAACCTCCACTCATGATAAGCACATTAAAAAATCCAGGCTCTATGCCAAGCTTGCTCATCAGCATATCCCTGCCTTTTGAAACGCTGAATACCGGATCGCACGGGATACCGAATATCTTTATTTTTTCTTCAGGGATGCCCCGCTTTAAAAGATCGGCCTTGGTCTTTTGAATAGCGCCTATAAAATAATCCGACGACCTCGCCATCCAGAAAGAATGGCTTATAAAATCAGTTACTACGTTAATGAGCCTGCCTTTAAACTCTCCTCTATCTTTTAACCAGGAGACAATCTCGCTAGGAAGAAAATGCGTAGATACCACTACATCAGGATTCTCAGCCTTTACATACTCTATAAATTTTCTGCAATTCAGCCTGTACAGAAATCTCCTCGCCGGCGCCATAAAAAAATCCACAATTCTGCAATCCAGCATGTAATACAAAAGCCCCCACAAAGTAGGCGTCTTATTTATGAGAAATAAATAGACCTTCGGGTACGACACCTTGAAAAACGCATTCGCGTAATCCAGGACATCTACGTTCTTCACCTTAATGCCGCCCGGCGAAGAATCAGCCAGGGCCTTTTCTATTGCCATGGCCGCCTTCTTATGCCCAACACCCGCGTATGCGTATGTAATTAATATTTTCATAAGCCTAGCTCGCCTTATTTTTATGCTCTTCTTTCTTCAATGGCAATATTCCCGCCATTTCGCCGATCACGTTCACTAATTCCGTATTCGCTGGAATCACAATCTTCGCGTTATTGGCTAAAGATTTCTCCACTGCCTCAAGTTTGCGCAATACCTGGGCATTGCCGATAAAATACTTTTCCGCTGCTTCGTTTAACAGGCGGATTGCCTCTGCCTCGCCTTCTGCTTCCAGAATTCTCGCCTGCCTGAAACCTTCTGCTTTTTTAATCTCCGCTCTTTTCTGGCCGTCGGCTGCGGTTTCCGTGGCAGTAGCAAAATCCACTGCTGCGATTTTTTCATTTTCCGCCTTAACCACCTTGTTCATTGTTTCCTGCACATCCTTTGGCGGATCAATCTCTTTTAATTCTGTGCGCACAATTTCAATACCCCAGCTCGAAGTCTCATCCATTAAAGTTTTATGCAGCTCCGCATTAATCTTACCCCGCTCGCTATTTGCAGATTTTAAAGTCATAGTGCCTATAATATTCCTCAGGGTAGTCCTGGCCAGGTTTACAATCTGATATTGGTAATTAAAAACATTATACTGGCAGCTTTTGACGCTTTCCTGATCTGCTTTCACTTTAAAATAAACCTGGGCATCCACCTTGGCATTAAGATTATCGTTGGTGATAATCTCCTGAGGCTCAGCATCCACCATTTTCTCGGTGATGTTTATCTGGTACATCTTATCTATGCCTGGGATAATCCAGTTAAAACCGGGATTAGCAAAAACGCGGTATTTTCCTAATCTCTCGATTAACCCGCGATGAGTAGGTCTGACAATTCTTATCCCTGCAAAAAATATCACAATCACAGCCATACCAAGTAAATAAAAAATATTCACCTTGCTCCTCCTTTTTTTTAGCGAGAACATTTTAAAAAAGTGTGTAAATAAACGGCGCGACAGCAGATGACTGGGTAAAAAATATCAATAAGCCGAATAATAAAAGCACTACCACTATCGGTATCATCCACCAGAGTTTTCTCTCCCATAAAAATTTAAAAAGTTCGCTTAGGATTTTTGCTCGTCCCTTAATACCCATTTGACAGCCTCCATCAGGTTATTTTTTATAAAATCAGGTTTATGCTGCCAAGTCTTCACATCTTCCAGGTCCTCTTTTCCGGTAAGGAGAAGGATTGTCTTACTGCCCATGTTCTTGCCTGCCCCTACATCAAGCCTGGAGTCGCCTATGAAATATGTTTTTTTAAAATCTATATCCAGCCCCTTGGTCACCCTATTTATCTGCCCGGTATTAGGCTTCCTGCAATCACAGCCTGCGTCTGTTGCATGAGTGCAATATGAAATTGACCGGATCTTTCCGCCCTTTGCTTTAATCTCCTTAAGCATGTTGGTTGTAATCTCATCCAGCGATTCCTGTGAAAAGAGCCCTTTGGCCACGCCTGCCTGGTTTGATATTACGAATATTTTGTAGCCATGCTTATTGAGAAGCTTTATGGCATCAATCGAGCCGGGCATGAACTCAAACTCTTTCCAGCTTTTTATATAATCCCCGAATCCCGGATCCTTATTTATAACCCCGTCCCTATCCAGAAATATCGCTTTCATTCCCGTTCTCCCGCTTCATAAGTTGACAAACTGACATTGTTAGTTTGTCAACTTACGGATATGTTTATTTTTATTCTTCAACTCCCAGTACTTCGCATAGCTGAATATCTGGTATAGCGCGCTGTTCAAAGCCACTACAAATCCGATCATGCTGTCCTTATAACCTTTCTTCCTTACATATGCCCTGAAAAACCTGTCAAGCGCCTTCCAAAGCATCTTGCCAAAACCTATCTCTCTTTTTTCATTAAACCACTTTTGGGCTTCGAGGGTAGTCTGGCCGTTAAGACCCCTGAATAATTCAGCAAAATCTTCATAACCTCTATGAATGATATCGCTTTTCAAATGTCCGCATTTACCATCATAAAAAACCCTGGGATGAACCCCTGCCTCTTCGTACCTAAACTTGGTTTTTTTAAACAGCCTGTCTTTGCCGCCTGGATACCATCCACCATGCTGGACCCAATAGTTTCCTATATAAGTCCTGAGCGGGACATTATAAACGACATATTCATCTGACTGAATTGCTTTACTAATCTCTTCTTTTAATTCAGGCGTTACTTCTTCATCCGCATCCAGGCTCAGCACCCATTCATTCTTCGCTCTTTGATATGCCCAATTCCTGTGTACGCCTTCTATGTCCATGTGGCGCTGAAACACTATCGCTCCGTTCGCCTTAGCAATCTCTACGGTCTTATCTGCGCTAAAATCATCCACCACTATATGCTCGTCAGCCCAGCCCTTCGCGCTATTGATACACGCGGCAATATTAGCTTCTTCATTCTTCGCAATCGTGACTACTGAAACTCTCTTTAACATAATTCGCTCCAATCCTTGTTTATATATAACTCATTATAGCGCTTATTGCCTTTTCTATTCCTATTAAAAAATATTCTCGCCTTAACATCCAGGCCGAATAATACAGGCAAACACTTAATATAGCATATATTGGTATGCGTGGGCAAGCTTAGATTGTAAACATTGCTTAAAATATATACCCTGTTCTGCTCCCTCGCCAGCTCCAATGCCTTGGTCATGACATTCTTCAACATCATTCGATCTCTGGAAATTTTTCTATTTACAGCTATTATTATCCTCTTCGGCCTGCCCCATCTCTTTTCAAAGATATCCCTATTTCTAGCGAAAAGCTCATCCCATTCCTTTTGCTTCATCGCGCTCTTAACGCTGACATTTTTAATATGCTCTACAAAAGAATTCAAAGCCAGGCCGCATATATATCCGGCTTTAATAGCCCTTACGGAATAATCATGATCTTCCCAGTAGCCGAATCCATATGCCTCGTCAAAATAGCCTATATTGTCAATGACCTCTCTTTTGATAAGCACGCAAAATCCTCTGCACCAGTCTGTCTCAATATAATCGCCTTTTAACCCTTCGAACTTCCCTTTTTCCCACCTTGGGTTCATCAGGCCTATGCGCTGATTTTTATCCATAATATCTACCATGTTGTCAAGCCACCCGGCGCTTACTATGACATCATTATTCATGACGCACATATAAGGGGCTGTCGAGATCTTGAGCCCCTGATTCACTGCCTTTATCCAGCCCAGGTTTTCACTGTTATCGATAAGGGTTAACCTGTCTTCAAGCGTATCCTTCAATCCTCTTAAGTATCCTATAGTAACTGAATCGCTTTTATTGTCCACTACTATCAGCCTGAAAGGAATTTTAGTGTTATTGATTACGCTTTCTATGTAATTTTTTGTAATCTCCAGACTGCCGGAAACAACCGTGACTATATCTACTGAGTTGCATATAGCGCACATTTTATCAATTGGCATTATCATAAAAAATTATTTCTCTGCTTCAACAGTAAGCGTGTCAGAAAGATGCAGCATATTCAGAATAAAACTAAAAGGAGCGGCAATTATGCGGAGGACAAATCCATTTTTCAAAGAAATGCCTTTTCCTCTAGCTTTAAAAAAATAATTTACCCCCATAATAAGAAGATTTTTACTTGAGCTAAATCTCATTGATTTTATCTTTAACCCTAAATCACCGCAGAAGCATTTCATTGAACGGGGAGAAAATCCTTGGACATGGCCTGTGCTGAGCCATGCATCCTTAAATAAGAAGAAAGCGAAGCTCCTTGCATTAGGAACAGAGATATAAAGCTTGCCGTCTTTTTTCAAAATCCTCCTCGCCTCTTTTATAGTTTTTTTAGGGTCAGGAATATGTTCGAGCACTTGGTTAAGCCGCACTACATCAAAAAAAGATTCGGAAAAACCTGCCTCTTCTAAGTTTCCGCAGAATATATTTATATTCAGCTCTCTTGCCAACCTGCAGGCATTTCTATCGATTTCAACTCCCCATACCTGCCAGCCAAGATTCTTAAGTAAGTGAAGATATAATCCATTATTACAGCCGACATCTAATATCCTGCCCTCTTTATGAAACGGCAGTAGATTTAAAGAGGTAAATCTTGATAGAAACAATGCGCATAAATATTTTAAAATTCTTCTTGATGGAGCTTTTTTATATCCAAGGTATTCTCTTAAAACAAATCTTCTCCAAAAACTCTTTAATCTTTTAATTTTTTTGTTTGTCCTTTCCAGATCATTAAGAAAAACAGCCCTTGATTCCTCATAAATACTGTCTGATTCTTTAAAAGCAGGCGAAGGAAAAGAAAAAAGGTGGCTACAGCTATTGCATCTTAAAATACGATAAGAGAATTTCTCTGCAGCTAAATTCTCTTCTTTATAATAAAGAACTGAATTGTTATATTTTTCACATACAGGACAATTTGAGTCTTTTGCAGCTAGAATGTTCTTCATTTAAAATTTATAAATTTTTCTTTGGCTCATTGCTATTTTTGGCAGATTATCATTCTTTTTTGCCTTAATGTAATATTGATATGCGAGAAAATCTTTTAACTTATTAAAAAATAAAATATTCAGTATCCTAAACCCTCTGGATGCAATAATATTTCTTCTAATCTCCACTATTTCATAACCTGCTTTTTCAAAAAGCTCTACAATATTTATCAGCCCAAAAAATCTAACATGAGTCCTGTCCAGCATTCCGGCATCGCTATAGTCCCATGTCCCGGAGAGAATTAAACGCAGGATAATTTTATAATACCTCGCATTAGGAACACTAGCTATTACGCAGCCGTCTTTTTGTAAATAAACTTTGTGCTTTTCCAAAATATTTAAAGGTTCTATTAAATGCTCTAGGACATCTGCGTACATAATACAATCAAAATATCCTTCCGGATAATTTAACTTTAAATTTTCAATATCCCCTAAAATTACAGCATCTAATTTTTCTTTAGCTAATGAGCACAGCTCCTCTATCTTTTCTACGCCGACTACCTCTATGCCTTTTTCTATTAGCTGTATAGAAAGCCCGCCAGCTCCACACCCCACATCCAGCAATCTTCTTGTACCTGCAGGCACAAGTTCTAAAAATTCATCGCGCTTATTTTTCTTTTTATTCATATACTTAAGTTTTTAAACTTCAGCTCTAGTTTAAAAGCAATATAGTGAAGCATGCTTCGGACCCTATGAGAATAGGTATGCTTTTTAATCACTAATTGATAGCCATTATCAGCTATTCTTTTCCTCTCTTCTTCATTCTTTAGATAATATTCTATTAATTCCAGCATCTCTTTATTGTTTTTATACACAACTAGGTCTTTTTTATCCGCAAATAATTCATCAAATCCATTCCCTTTAATTTTATTAGTGAGAAGAAACGAGCCGCACGCCATCACCTCAAATACCCGCATATTTATATCATTTAATATAGATGAATTAAACCCTATTCTAGATGAACTGTAAATCTCAGACATCTTTCTGAAATCAGCTTCTCCTATAAAACTAACCGGGTATTTTTTCTTTAAAAGTTCCAGCTGTTTTCCTCTCGCAAACTTCCTGGCATCCCTTCCCACAAACCCTATATCGTATATTTTAAGCGTGTCTAATTTCTTGTGCACTTCAGGATCGCATCCGAGAGGTATCCACTGCGTATCTATCCTAAGTTCTCGCTTCAACCTATCCGCTCCATCTTTCTGGGCGCAGAAAACAATATCATAATGTCTTGCCTGGCTTTTTATTTTTTTATAAGGTTTTTTCAAATGCGTATCTATGACATAGAATACTGCCGGATGTAAATCTTCCGGTATGTCATATTTATAATCCCCATGGTCTATCCTAAAATATAGATCAAATTCCCGCGGGATATTGCAGGCATTTTGAGTCCAGAAATGAGCGTATTCAATACTAGCATTCTTTATAACTTTTTCAATATAAGAACCTGTGGTGAACTCATTTTCTTTATTATATATCAGTGCTATTTTCATATGAAAATTTTCTAAGATTTTTTATTCTATCACTTTGTAATTTATCTAATATATTATACTTCAACCCCTTCAAAACATTTTGCACGATCTTGTTGTCAACTATAACTAAATCGTATTTCTTTTTCTTTTTTAAAATATTCCACATTAATCCAAAATTGTTTTTAAAACTGACAAATTGTACGCCAGTATGCTCTGTAATGTTTAAATCTTTAAAGATATCTTCTCTTTTTTTATCTAAATCCTTGCAAAAAATCCAAACATAACTACCATTTCTTGCTAACTCTATACTCTTTTGTAAACCATCCTGCAAATCTCTATAATTATTAATAACATATACTATTCTCAATATCTTACCCCATTTTTTAAAAAAGACCTCTCTGCTTCTTACAAAAAAATTTTCTTTATTTTCGCCCATCTGCTTGAAAGAGGCATGTTCTTTATGCCATACATATGAAGCCTTCGCCATCCCTATTAGATAATTTGCCTCAGTGGCTTTCATGGAATAATCTGAATCTTCGAAAAATATAGGATAAAATTCTACTGATAAGCCGCCAACTTTATTTATAAGCTCTCTTCTAATAAACATACAAAATCCTATACAAAAAGGCATTTCAACAAATACGCCACTATAATTATTCTTCAACATCCGTGCATAATCGTCTATCGTCACATTCGCAGTAGGGTGCATACCTAAATTGTTACTATTAGGATTCAACAATCCTACATTGCCATGTTTCTCAAAAATATCTATTATTTCTTCCAACCACCCTTTTGTAAAAATCAAGTCGTTATTAGCCAGGCAAACATATGGGGCTTTTGATATCTCTATACCCTGATTCATACCTCCCACAAAACCCCTGTTTTCCTTATTTAAAATAACCTCAAATTTGCAGCTTGCCGTATCCCCTAACGATAGCAGATAATCCTTTGTTCCATCACTGCTGGCATTGTCAATAATTATTAACCTGGATAATGAAACAGTATTTGCCAGATAACTTTCAACAAAAGTTTTAATTACATCCAACTGATTCCAAGTTAAAACAATCACATCGCAAATAGTGTCCATTATTTTATTCTGTCAGGCCTTTCTTCTTAAGTTCTAACTGCGCCTTTTGAGTTAAATCATGCGCATTCTGAGATTCTGACCATTCAATCAGTCTCTTCATGCCATCTTCAAAAGAAACCTTCGGCTTAAAACCTAATCTTTGAGAAATCTTGCTAATATCTCCAAAACAATGCCTTATATCACCAGACCTGAATTTATTTAAAATTAATGGCGTTAAATCTTTTTTATACAGAGAAATTATAACTTTGGCTATA
>Ga0315293_10000543_pt1 | contig 35417 bp, 32 predicted proteins | sample YL17G13_20_MG_FD_203071 | JGI IMG/M metagenome (GOLD analysis project Ga0315293, IMG submission 203071) | Sediment microbial communities from Yellowstone Lake, YNP, Wyoming, USA - YL17G13_20 | ecosystem: Environmental > Aquatic > Freshwater > Lake > Sediment | place: USA: Wyoming | collected... | reverse complement strand
GAGCGGCCGCCCATGTCGTAGGTCCGCACCCGGCCCTCGCGGATGACCTCGGCCACGGCGCCCTCCAGCACCCTGGCCTTATCCCCTTCCCCCAGCCAATCGAGCATCAGCACGGCGGCCAGAAGGGTGGCCAGCGGGTTGACCTTGTTCTGGCCGGCGTACTTGGGCGCCGAGCCGTGGGTCGGCTCGAAAACGGCGTATTTGGCGCCGATGTTGCCGGCCGAGGCGAAGCCCAGCCCGCCCACCAACTGGGCGGCCAGGTCGGAAATGATGTCGCCGAACAGGTTCTCGGCCACCAGGACGTCGTAGTCCTGCGGGTTCTTAACCAGCCACATGCACATGGCGTCCACGTTAGCTTCCTTGAACTCGACGGCCGGATGCCGGGAGGCGATGTCGCGGGCCACGCCCAGCATCAGGCCGCCCGTCTCGCGCAGCACGTTGGGCTTCTCCACGATGGTCACCGAGCGGCGCTTGTGGCCGAGGGCGAAGTCGAAGGCGGCCTGGACGATGCGCCGGCAGCCTTCCTTGGTCATGATCCGGGTGGAGACGGCGATCTCGGCGCTGGGCGTCGCCCGAAAAGCCTTCATCTTGGGGTGGAGTTCAAAAGCGCGGCGGACCTCCTCGGGGAGGGGGTGCCACTCGACGCCGGCGTACAGCCCCTCGGTGTTTTCCCGGAAGATGACCAGGTCGATGTTGTCCCGATAGTTGAGGGGGTTGCCGGGATAGGCTTTGCAGGGCCGCATATTGGTGTAGAGGTCAAATTCCTGGCGGAGCCGGACGATGGGGCTGAAGTAGGACAGCCCTTTGCCCTGGAGCGCCGGCGCCAGCTCCCGGGCCGCATCCTCCTTGGGCTTGGAAGTGATGGCCCCGAAAAGGCAGCAGTCGGTTTCCTTGAGGAGGGCGACAGTGCGGTCGGGCAAGGCGTTCCCTTCCCGGCACCAGAATTGCCAGCCGATTTCGCCGTAAACATACTTGGCCTCCAGCCCCATTTTGTGGAGGGCGGTCATGGCGGCTTCCACGACGTCCAGGCCCACACCGTCGCCCGGCAGGACCGCGATCCTGTACTTGGACATCAATCGCTCCTTAGGTTGAATAATGAGGAAAAAGTATTTTACCCGTTTGAAATAAATTTATCAAAGGACGGGGAGAGCCTTTAATCTCCGCCTGAAACGGCGGACCTTCATCAGGTTGCCGCAAGTGTTCTCGCACCAGCGACGGCTGCGGTTCTTGCTCCGGTCCAGGAACACCCAATGGCAGTCCTTGTTCTGGCAGACCTTGAGACGGGAGGGGTCGCCCTGGACTATGGTTTCGGCAAAGGAACCGGCGATAGCGGCCAGGGCCGCCTCTATCTTGTCGCCGAGGGGAACCAAAGCGATCTCCGGTTTCTTGCCTGAAACTAGGACTCTCCTGACCAAAGAAATACGGCCCAGGTAGCCGTTCAAACCGTTCCAGTCTTCCGCCCCGGCTTTTTGGCGGGTTGCATATTTATCGGCGATGCGCCGGAGCACCGTCCTGAGTTCACGCAGACGCGGCACCAGGCGGCTTGGCGGCAGGCCGGCCAGGTCCAGCTTCCAGCGGGAGATAAATTTCTCCAGCCAGAGGGGATCGTCCAACCGGTCATCCCTCCGGCCCGAGCCGCGGTGGTCATGCCAGTCGCTGTTCAGGAGGTCGAGCCACAAGCCGTCAGTCATTGTAACGTCCAAATAACTACTTGACAATTACATCAAAACTGAGCTAAAGTCAACCTGTAACTAGCTTAATGTGATTTACAAGTTACATGGGCAAGACCCCGGAAACAGACTTTACGAGAGCCGGCGTCAAGTCCGGAAGGAGTGGCCAACATGATGACAGAGGTTTTAGGAGCCTGGGCGGAAAGGCGAGGCTATCGGGTCGCGGCGGGCGGGCTCGCTGTCTTGGACGATATCCGCAACACTTTGCATAGACGGCGGGAGAGGGGCGAAATCGAACCGGCTTTTTTCCGGGAGAACCTGGCCTCCTTCACCTATCTTCAGAACATTTCCCTGGAAAATCCGCGCTCGGTCATCCTGGTGGCCGTTCCCCAGCCGGCCCACATCCTATCCTTCAGGTACCGGGAAAAGGACATCGAAACAATACTCCCCCAGACCTACGTCCGCTACCGACGGACCTACGACGATGTTCGCGACGATCTCCGCCAGGCGCTGTCCGGAACCGGCTATCGCCTGGAACTCCTCAATGCTCCTTTGAAATCCCTGGGGGCGAGTCTGGGGATTCTGTCCTATGGCCGGAACAATATCGGCTATATCGAGGGCTTGGGAAGCTTCGTCCAGCTTATCGGCCTGGTGTCGGATTTACCGGCCGAAGAAGAAAGCCGTTTTCGTCCGCTCCAGGAAGCGCTCCTGGCCAAATGCCGGAAATGCCGGGCCTGCGCAACGGCCTGTCCGACGGGAGCCATCGGCCCGGACAGGTTCCTCCTCCGCGCCGAGAAATGCTACACTCTCTTTTCCGAATCCAAAAACCCGATCCCGGAGGATATCAAGGCGCCTTCCCCCCAATGCCTGATCGGGTGCCTGAAATGCCAGGAGGTTTGCCCGGAAAATAAGGGCCGGTTGCGATATGAAAAGGCTGCGGTAGCCTTCTCCGCCGAAGAAACCGAGATCTTTCTGAAGCAGGATAAGGGGGCAAACCAGAACGAGGCGACAGATTGTGCCGCGGATATGATCTTGCCCAAGTTCCGGGAACTGGGCTTATCCGAAAACCTGAGCCTCTATGCCCGGAACCTCAAGCGTCTATTAAATACTTGCTTTGGGGCCTCAAGAAAAGGAAAATAAAAACAGAATTTCCCATCAAGGAGGACCCATGGCCGAGCTGAGTCTTGATGATCGCGAAAAACGGCTGGCCCTCAACCGCCGCAAATTTCTTGGGTATTTCTCCGCCGTCGGGCTGGGCAGCACGCTCCTGCCCGGGGCGCTCCTGGCCGTAGCCCAGGATGCCCCGCAGGTCACAACCGAGATGGTCGCTGCCGCGGCCAAGATTGCCGGCGTTCCCCTCTCCGAGGAAGCCCAAAAACGCGCGGCCGAAGGCTTGAACCGCCAGGATGGTCTGCTCAAAAATTTCCAGAGCCTGCGAGAGATGAGCCTGGGGAATGACACGCCCTCGGCCCTGGTCTTCAATCCGGTTCTGCCGGGAGTGAAACGCCCCGCCGGGGAATCGTTCTTGCGTACCTCGAAAATCAAGGTGACGGTCCCTAAGACAGACGAAGACCTGGCCTTCCTGCCCGTCACCCACCTGGCTCAACTGTTGAAAAAGCGCAATATCAAGTCCGTTGATTTGGCCAAAATATGCCTTGAACGTCTCAAAAAGCACGACCCCGTCCTCAAGTGCGTGGTGACTCTGACCGAGGACCTGGCCCTAAAACAGGCAGGCCAGGCCGACCGAGAGCTCGCCGCCGGCAACTGGCGCGGCATGCTCCACGGCATCCCCTGGGGAGCCAAAGATATATTGGCCGTGAAGGGGTACAAGACCACCTTCGGCGCCTCGCCCTACAAAGACCAGGTCCTGGACCGGAACGCGACCGTATATAACCGCCTCACCAAGGCCGGCGCTGTCCTTGTCGCCAAGCTGACCATGGGCGCCCTGGCCCAGGGCGACCGCTGGTTCGGCGGACAAACCAAAAGCCCCTGGGACCCGCAGAATCCCAGCTTGGGCTCGAGCGGCTCCTCGGCCGGGCCGGCGGCGGCGGTAGCAGCCGGGCTGGTGCCCTTCGCCCTCGGCTCGGAGACGCGAGGCTCCATCATCTCGCCCTCCAGTCGCTGTGGGGTGACGGGCCTCCGTCCGAGCTTCGGCCGCGTCAGCCGCTATGGGGCCATGGCCTTGAGCTGGACCATGGACAAAATCGGCTCCCTGTGCCGGACGGCCGAGGACTGCGCCGTTGTCCTGGCCGCCATCCAGGGGCCGGATGGGCTGGACAATACGGTGCTCGAGCTTCCCTTCGTCTGGGATGCCGGCCGCGATATCCGCCGGCTGAAGGTCGGTTACCTGAAATCCGATTTCGAGGGCCCGATCCCCGACGACCCCCAGAATCCGGACCGGGCCAGACGCCTGCGCGAAATTCGGGACATGAACACCGCCGCCCTGACTTTCGTACTATCCCTGGGCCTCAAGCCAGAGCCGGTCGAACTCCCCAAGCTGGGCTCGGAAGCCATAAATTTCATCCTGACCACCGAAGCCGCCGCGGCCTTCGACGACCTCGTCCACAGCGGAAACCTGGACCTGATGTCGGCCGATCCCGAGCGGAGCAACTGGGTGAACGCCTTCCGCCTCCATGCCCTGGTCCCGGCGGTCGAATACATACAAGCCAACCGCGCCCGCTTTCGTCTTATGGAGGCCTACCATCAGCTCTTCCAGGGAATGGACGTCCTGGTGGGCAGCGCCCTGGGCCCCACCAACCTGACCGGCCATCCGGAAGTCTCCTTTCCCCACGGGTTCGACAGCAAGGGACAGCCGGCCACCCTGCGCCTGACGGGCAAGCTCTTCGCCGAGGCGGACATCCTGCTCCTGGCCCACGCCTTCCAGGGCCGGACCGACTTTCACCTCCGCCGGCCGAAGCTCTGAATCGGGTCACGCCTTTCCAAGCCGAAAATATTCCTTGCTTTTGGAGCATATTGCGCGTACAATTCGTTCTCGACATCTGGTCGGAAACGTTCTGAACGAACCTATCTTCCACCCCCGAACGATAATTTCGATCGACGATCCCCCTTATGTTGAAATACTCTTTGGAAGGATTACCTTATGCGATTCGAAGAATTGAATCTCGACCCCAGGCTTCTGGCCGCGGTGGCCAAGCGGGGTTATAAAGAAACGACAGACGTCCAAACGCGGACGCTGGGGCTGAGTCTCCAGGGCCGCGACGCGGCCGTCCAATCCCAGACCGGGACCGGCAAAACGGCGGCTTTCCTCATCACTGTGTTCGAACGTCTGCTCCGGGACCCGTCCCGCAAGAACGGTCGAACCCTGATCATCGTCCCCACCCGCGAGTTGGCCGTTCAGATCGAGGGCGAGGCGCTGCTCCTGAACCGGAACTTGGGCTATTCCATCGGCGGGTTTTTCGGCGGCGTCGGCTACGATCACCAGCAGGCGCTTCTTCGGAAGGGCGTGGACATCGCTATCGGCACGCCCGGCCGTCTCCTGGACTTGGGAAACCGGGGCGCCCTGCGGCTCGGTGATTTCCGGATCCTGGTCATCGACGAGGCCGACCGGCTGTTCGACATGGGCTTCCTGCCCGATATTCAGAAGCTGATCGCCAAGCTTCCCCCGGCCGGGGTCCGGCAAAGCCTGCTTTTCGGCGCGACTCTCGACCGACTGGCTCGGCAGGTCGCCGCCCGCTACATGGACCGACCGGCCTTCATCGAATTGACGCCCGAACGGGTGACGGTGGAGGCCATCTCCCAGGAGCTCTATCGCATCCCCAGCCAGTCCAAGACAGGTCTCCTGATGGGAATTCTCAAAGCCGAGGCTCCGCGGAACGCCCTGATTTTCACCAATACCCGCCATGGCGCCGAACGGCTGGCCCGTAGGCTCGGCCGGGCCGGCTTCGCCGTCCGCCATCTTACCGGCGACCTCCCCCAGCTCCGGCGGCTGAGGGTCATGGACGACTTCGCCGCGGGCCGCTTCCCCTTCCTGGTGGCCACCGACATTGCCGCCCGGGGCCTCCATATCGAAGGCCTGGAGATGGTCGTCAACTACGATCTTCCCCGGGACACGGAGAACTACGTCCATCGCATCGGGCGCACCGGCCGGGCCGGGAAGTCCGGCAAAGCGGTGTCCCTGGCCTGCGAGAAATTCGCCGACAAGCTTGGACACATCGAACGCTACATCGGAATGAAGATCCCCGTCCGGAAGGCCACGGCCCAGCTCATCGCCGAGGGGCTGAGCCTCGGGTTCTCAACATAAAATCAGCGCTGAGTCCTCCCCTCACTTTTTCCAATCCGGCAGGCGGCGGCCCGGGGTCCAGGGCGCGCCGGCCGCCTCGAGCCGGTCCCCCAGCGACTTCAAATCCTGCTCGATGAGGACATGCATTTTCTGGAGCAGAGTTCCGAAGGAGTCCGCGGCAATCTCATAATCGCGCTTGGCTGTTTCGGTGATCGGGCAGGTGGTGGTAATCTGGCCGCTCACCCGGTCCATGATGGAGGGCAAGGTGGCTTCGCTCCGGCGCCGGACGGTGCGGTCGCCGACCAGCTCGCGGAGGGCTTCCCGGAGGCGCGTCTCAAGGCTGAGGACGGCCTCGGCCAGCCGGGCGTCGGCTCGGGGCGTGTCCGCCAACGCTTTTTTCATGAACTGAGTGTTTCGCAATGTTTCCTGGGCCGCCTCGTTGGCGCCCATCATCGCCCTTTGAAGCTCGCCCGCTTTCTTCTGGAAGTCAAGGAGAGCCCGGCGGTCGCTCTCCCCCAGGGTGGCCAGTCCGAGCGATTCGACGACAAAGGTCCGGGGCTGGCCGAGCAGCGTCTCCACTCCCCCGGCGCGCTTCAACAGGGAGACGGTAAAGGAGCCTGGAACGACGAGCGGCCCCTGGGGCGGGCTTTCCCAGGCCTCCCTTTGAGCGTCCTCCAGCTTGGTCGGCTCCACCGGAGGATAGCGAAGATCCCAGGCGACCCGGTGGAGGCCCTGGCCGGCCGGTCCGCTTATCCGACGAACAACCTGACCTGCTTCATCCCTGACTGTCAGGATGACCTCGGGCTTATCTTCAGCTTCCTCCCTGCGGAGTTTATCCCAACCCGGGAAGGGTATGGGTTTGCCGGCCTTATCGAGCGCTTTTTCTTCGTCACGCCGGGCTTCGGCTCCGCTCTTAAGGGAATCCTTTAAATAATAAGTGAACACCGCGCCGAAGGGCGGATTGGGCGCCGTGAAGAAGCCGTCGCCCAGACAGCCCTTGTCGTTCGAATCAATGGGCCGGAGCGGGACGTACATCAGGGCTTTCTTGACCTGGAAGAGAATCGCTTCCTGGGCCAAGGCCTGTTCGCTGATCTCGCGCAGCGGCGAGTAGTCGTCCAGGACGAAGAATCCGCGTCCGAACGAGGCGCCCACCAGGTCGCTCTCCCGCTCCTGGACTTCGATATCGCGGAAGGAGATGGTCGGCACGCCGCCCGAAAGCTTCAGCCAGCGGCGGCCGCCGTCAAGGGTGGTGAAGATCCCGAACTCCGTACCGGCGAAGAGGAGGTCCTTCCTAAGGTGGTCCTGGGCCACGGACCAGACCAGGGTCCGCGGCGGAAGGTCGCCCGCAATCGAGCGCCAGGTCCGGCCGCGATCGTCGCTGCGGAGAAGATAAGGCTTATAGTCCCCCGTTTTGTGATTGTCCACGGCGACGAAGACCGTGTCTTTTTCCAGCCGGGAAGCCTTAACCTCGTTGACGAAGAACATGTCCGGAACGCCGGGGAGCTTCTCGACTTTGCGCCAGGTCCGGCCGCCGTCCTCGGTGACCTGGACCAGGCCGTCGTCTGTTCCGGCATAGATCAATCCCTCCTGGAGGGGCGACTCGCTCAGGGTGGTGATGGTCGAGAAAAAGGACATGGCGCCGTGGTCCCACAGGGCGTCCACGCTCCACCTCTTGCCCATGATCGGCTGCTCCAGCCGGAAGATGTTGCGGGTCAGGTCCGGGCTGATCTTCGTCCAGGAATTCCCCCGGTCCTCACTCCGCCACACGAACTGGGAGGCGTAGTAGATCCTTTGGGGCGAAAGGGGGCTGATAAGGACCGGCGAGTCCCAGTTGAAGCGAAGGGGCGGGTCGGACGGCTCCGGCCGGGGGCTGATCACCACCGCCTCCTGGCTCTTCTTATCGTAGCGGAGGAGATTCCCCTCCTGCCATTCAAGGTAGATGATGTTGGGGTCGGTGGGGTCGATGGCGCTGGCGTAGCCGTCGGCGCCGTAGGTGATCGTCCAGTCGGCGTTGCCGATGCCGTGGGCGTTGAGCGTGCGGGAGGGGCCTTGCTGGCTGCCGTTGTCCTGGCTGCCGCCGTGGACATTGTAGAAAGGCAGGGCGTTATCCAGGGCCAGCTTGTAGAACTGGGTCACGGGCAGGTTGTCGAAGAAGCGCCAGGTTTTGGCGCCGTCGCGGCTCTCGTAAACGCCGCCGTCGCTCCCGTTAAGGATGTATTCGGGGTCGCCGGCCAGGAAGGCCATGGCGTGGTTGTCGCCGTGTTTGGCCTTTTCGTTCGCCCTGCGGAACGTTTTGCCGCCGTCGTCGGTGACCATGAGCGGCGGGGCCATCTGCCAGACGCGGTCAAAGACGTTGGGGTCGGCGAAGATCTCCTGGTAGTAGTGGGGGCCCGTGCCGCCGCTGATGAAGGAATTGCGCTTTTCCCAGCTCTCTCCGCGGTCCGAGGAGCGGTAGAAGCCGCATTCCTCCGGGCCAGCTTCGATGGTGGCGTACACCAGGCGTGGGTCGAGGGGCGAGACGGCCAAGCCGATCTTGCCCATATCGCCCTTGGGCAGCCCCACCGCCAGCCGGTGCCAGGTCTGGCCCGCGTCCTCGGACTTGTAAATTCCGGACTCGGGGCCGCCGCCCATGAAAGCGGCCACGCTGCGGCGGCGCTGGTAGGCGGCGGCGTAGAGAATATCGGGATGGGAGGGGTCAAGCTCGACGCTGGCTACCCCCGTGTCCTTGCTGGTTTCAAGGGAAATTTTCCAGGTCTTACCGCCGTCGATGCTTTTGAAGAGCCCCCGCTCTCCGCCCGGAGACCAGAGCGGGCCCTCGGCGGCCGCATAGACGACGTTGGAATCGCGGGGGTCGATGAGGATGCGGGCGATATGCTCGGAAGCGCGCAGCCCCATATTCGTCCAGGTCTTGCCGCCGTTCAGGCTTTTGTACAGGCCGTCGCCGTATCCGACATGGCGGCCGCTCACGTTCTCGCCCGTTCCCACCCAAACGATTTCCGGGTTGTTGGGGTCAAGCGTCAGGCAGCCGATGGAGTAGGAAGGCTGGTCGTCAAAAATCGGAGTCCAGGTTGTCCCGGCGTTCTCGGTCTTCCATACTCCGCCCGAGCCGACGGCCACGTACCACACCCGCCGGTTTTTGGGATGGATGGCGATGTCGCTGATGCGGCCGGACATGATGGCCGGCCCGATGTTCCGGAAGGCGAGCCCGGCCAGCGTTTCCGGGGTCAACAGGCTCTTTTCCCCGGCGATATTCTTATTGTTCTTTTCTGGTAGGGCTTGGGCCGCTACCGCCAGAGCAAGAATACCGATGAGTAAAGAGGGGATAATTTTTCTCATCATATCCTCCCAGGTATCTTATTTTATCGATTAAAAAGAATATCTATTAAATAACAAGATGTCAAAATATCTTCGGTCAATATTGGGATTAATGATGTTTAAGGCCAATTCACTTAATAGAAAAAGTGGTGCGGATTTGGGATTCGAGGCCGGTTTCTGTCTCCAGGGCGTCGAATTGGAGGACATATTTTCCGGGCCGCAATTGTTCGGATGGAAAGCTGAGAAAGGATACTTGGACGCCATTCTCAGGATTCTTTTGAGAAACAGAAAAAGGAATGGGTAGTATTTCTCCAGTCGCTTCATCCATAACTCGGGGAATAATATTCAGGCCGGGATATTGGGTTCCCGGAACATAGACGCGGATCACCGCCGTCAGCCCGGCCGTCCCCCGCTCCATCTCTTCGATTATCGGCGCCCAAATATTGAAATCGCAGGGGTAGAGGTCGGGGAGGTCGATCATTTTTTGGCCTTTATCCCCCCCCGGGAGTCGGGCACCTTTTAAATAAATCGCCTTCTTTTCCGGGATGAGCAACAGCGGGGGAGAAAGCTGGAGGCCGGAACCGCCGGGCACTTCGACGGCGGCCTGCGCCGAGGACACGGCCGATGTGCCCGTCTCCGTGTTGCGCAGGACAAGCCGGGACTTATAGTGGCCGGCCGGAAGGGATGACAGGCTGTATAAGAAAACGTCCTTGATGGGCAATTTGGTGAAATCAACCCGCCAGCTTTTGATGTGCCGGAGGTCGTTTTTCTCGTCAAAAATGAGGTTGGCGATTTCCACCTGCTTTCCGGAGAGATACTGAACGGCGGCCGCCGGGATTTTGGCTATGGTCAGGAGACCGGCCAAGCCCTGGACGGCCACGGGCATGGCCTTGAGTGAAAGATCAAGGGGCGCCAGGAAATGTGATTTCTCTTCCAAGGCCAATTCCAGAAAATCCATTTTCCGCTCGAACGCGGTCAGCTCCCGGAAGGGTTTGGGGTTGAAGTATCCGGTTTGAGCTTGGACCTGGCACCCTTTCCGCCTGGTCTTCACGCTCAGCTCATGGAATTTCCCGTCCCAGCTTGCCCCGATATAATAGCCCAGCACATAAAAGACGCTGGAGGCATTTTGTATCTCTTCCAGGATGGGCTCGACATTCTGGATATTGCCGAAATATTTCCCCCCGGTCCCGGCCGCCATTCTCTGCAGCGTTGTTTTTCCCAACTGCTGCCTGTCCCGGAAGCCATCTCCCGCGTCGGAGCCCGAATTTGTTCCTTCGGCATAGAGGGGGCTAATGGAGCTGTCCGAGGCGGCCAGCCTGCGGATCATTTCCTCGAATCGGTCACTGAGCTTGATGTCGGCATAAGCGTCCTGGAAAACGAGGTTGCGCATATTCACGTCTTTTTTTGACGTGTCGCCTTCGAATATCGAGCTGGGGATTCCGCTGGAGAGGTAGAGTATGTTTTTGTGGCCAGGGATACGGCTGAGCGCTTGGGCGAGTTCAGTCATTGTTCTGGAAAATATCAAGATCTGCTGTTTGAAGAGAAGCCTGTCAGAATTGACCGCCCGGAAGGCCAATTGCTGCATCAGTCCTTCAGTCTCAGTCAATTCAGAACTATTGGCTGGAGACATCCCCCCGATCATTCCCCAGTAGCTTCGCTCCACGTCCTCGGCCCGGCCCAAGACGTCCTTTCGGCCGATGCCCTCCACGGCTTCTTTGACTTTCTTATGATCGGCGGTTAAGGGCTCATGAACGGTCAGGGTTTTCATAACCGAATAGGACAGGACTCCGACTTCATCGGTGGGGAGCAGCTGCTGACCCAGGAAGGCCAGGGCCGCCTTTCGGGCGTTTTCGATTCCCCGGGCTGAATTGAAAGCCAGGTCGAAGAAGAGGAAAAATTTCCGGTTAAAATTTGAGGCCGACGATGCTTCTTCTTGGCCCGCCGGCTCTCCCTTTTCTCCGGGTGTGAACAGAATGTGTTTTTCAAAATCGGTGATGGCCTGGAGCTTTCCGTTGTCATAAAGAATAAAGTCTTCTTTGGCCAGATCCGTCACCGGCTCGCCACGGCCGTCCACGACATGAACCTGGACAAGCTTCAGAGTGACGGTAACTTCATGTTTCAGGACCTCCTGGTCTTGGTTGACTTGTGAAAGAGCGGAATTTGATACCTGGCCGCACAGAACTAAGCAAAATAAGAAAAGGATGATAAAGGACGGCTTTCTTTTCACCAAAAACTCCCTTAACTCAGCTTCTTCTTCGTATACTCGATCAGGCCGCCGGCCTCCAGGATGCCCAGCACGGATGGGGGGAAGGCCGGGAAGCTGAACTCGCGGCCTCCGCTCTTGATCTTGCCCGCGGTGACATCCACCTCCACCTCGTCGCCGGCCCGGAGGGCTTCGACAGCCTCCGCCGACTGGAGCACGGGCAGGCCCAGGTTGATGGCATTGCGGTAGTAGATCCGGGCAAAGGATTTGGCCACTACGGCCTGCACGCCCGCCGCCTTCAGGCAGGCGGCCGCCTGTTCACGCGAGCTTCCGCAGCCGAAATTGCGTCCGGCCACAATAACATCGCCCGGCCGGACTTTCTTGGCGAACTCCGGGTCGAGGTCCTCCAGGGCATGCTTGGCCATCTCCTCGGGCGTCATGATCACATAGGTGTATTTGCCCGCATAGATGACGTCGGTGTTGACGTTGTCCCCGTATTTCCAGACTTTGCCTTTCATCGAAGAACCTTCCTCGGGTCGGTGATGACGCCGGCCAGGACCGAAGCCGCCACAGTGGCCGGCGAGGCCAGATAGATCTGGGAGTCGCGGCTGCCCATCCGCCCCTTGAAGTTGCGGTTGGCCGTGCTCAAGGTGACCTCGCCCGCAGCCATGACGCCTTGGTGGGCGCCCAGACAAGGGCCGCAGCCGGGGTTGAGGATGAGGCAGCCGGCCTCGGCAAACACGGTCAGGAGCCCCCGCCGGGAGGCGTCGGCATAAACCTCTAAAGAAGCGGGCAGGATCAAAACCCGTACAGCCTTATGCACCTTGTGCCCCTTAAGAATGCGGGCCGCCGCCTCCAGGTCTTCCAGCCGGCCGTTGCTGCAGGTGCCGATTAATCCCTGGTGAATTTTCGTGCCCTCCACCTCGGTCACGGGCGTGACGTTGTCCACGGTGTGCGGGCAGGCTACCTGGGGCACGAGAGTGGACAGGTCATAGGTCAGCGTTTTTTCGTAGCGGGCGTCCGGGTCCGAGATGACGGCTTGGTAAGCCTCCTTAGCCCGGCCGCTCAGCCACGCCCGCGTCACCCCGTCGGCCGGGAAGTAGCCGTTCTTGGCGCCCATCTCGGCGGCCATGTTGCACAAGACGAAGCGGGAGGCGACGCTGAACTCTTTGGCCGCCTCACCGCCGAATTCCACGGCCCGGTAGTCGGCCATGTCCGCCCCGCCGTCGCCGATGATCTTGAGTGCGGCGTCCTTGGCCGAGACGGCCGGGGGGAACTTGCCCCGGAACTCGATCTTGATCGTTTCAGGCACGCGCAGCCAGATCTCGTCCGTGGCCCAGATGGAAGCGGTCTCGGTCCGGCCGATGCCGGCAGCGAAGGCGCCCAGAGCGCCGTAGCTCGTGGTGTGGGAGTCGCTGCCCACCACCAACCGGCCCGGCAGGGCGAAGCCTTCCTCGACGAAAACTTGGTGGCAGACGCCGCGGTGCACATCGAAAAAGTTAATTATGCCCTGCTCAGCCACGAACTCGCGGATACTCTTATGGTTCTGGGCGTATTTCTCCTCGGAGGCCGGTACGATGTGGTCGAGCACGATGACGATCTTCTCCGGCCGCCGCACCCGGCTAAGGCCGAGCTTCTTGAACTCCTGAATAATGGCCGCCGAATTATCGTGGGACAGGACGAAGTCCGGGGATACGGTGACCACCTCTCCGGCCCGCGCCGTCCGGCCGGCCTTGGCCCCTAAGATCTTTTCAGATAATGTCTGACCCACGGGCTGCTTCCTTTATTCTCTTACGAGGGGACACCGCACCAAATTCAAGAGAATTTGGAACATGTCCCCAATTCGGTGGTGCAAGCCTTGCGACATTTCAGCGTTTCAGCACGTCGAAGTTGACGAAGTCGGCGTGGTTGACGATGATGGCCTCCACCGTCCGGCGCAGGCCGTCCCCCTCTTTGGAATGGGCGGCGATGATGTGGACGACCTCCTGGGGCAGGCCGAACTTGTAGGCAAAGGCCGCCCCGGAAACCGGATGGCGGAGCATCTCCCCCGCCTCGCTCTTGACGAACCGGCCGTCGCGCATCTTATATTCGAACATCTTCCCCACGTCGTGGAGCAGGGCGCCGCTGAGCAGGATGTCGCGCGACAAGGCGATCCGGCCCTTGTATTCGGCCTCCAGCACATCGGCGATGGCCAGGCTGCAGCGCGTAACGGCCCGGGTATGCTCGATGAGATTGACCGTCGTCTTTTCAATGAGCAGGGTGAAGGGCATACGGCCCAGGTCGTCGAAAGTCCAGCCCGCCTCTTTCATGGCTTCCAGCCAGACCTGGATCGTCTTTTCCCGGAGGGCCGGGTCGCGGACCTGGCCGAACTCGGGCATGGCCTTGAGCAATTCGTCTTTCATTCAGGCCTCCCTGTCGGCCGGGCCGTCATACTCGAAATCCTCGGGATGAATCTTGCGCATGGGCTTCATCCGCGTCCTCTCCTCCTGGACATGGGCCACCAGGCCGGGCACCCGGGCGATGATGAAAAAGGCGTTGCCCAGCTCGGGCGGGAAGCCCAGGTCGCAGAGGACCGCGGCGATGGCGCCGTCTACGTTGATGGGCAGGGGCTTGCCGGTCGTCTTGGCCAGGGCGGATTCCAGGGCCCGGGCGATCTTGATGTGTTTTCCGGCCAGCTTCAGCTCATCGGCCAGGCCGAAGAGCTTGGCCGTGCGCGGGTCCTGGGTGTGCAGCCGATGGCCGAACCCCGAAGCCCTGGCTCCGGCCTTTTTCATGTCCAGGAGCGCCTCCCCGGCCGCCGCCTCCGCGCTGAGGGACTTCTCTTCCATCCGGCGGGCGACGTCCAGGAACAGGCGCATCCCTTCTTCCACAGCGCCCCCGTGAAAGCGGGAGATGGCCAGCACTCCGGCCGCCACGGCCGCGTTGAGCTCGGAGCCCGTGGAGGCCACGGTGCGGGCGGCGAGCGCCGAGGGCGGGCTGGCGCCGTGGTCGATAGAGGACACCAGGATGGCGTCGATGAGCCGTCCGACCTCGGCCGAGGGCAGCTCGCCCTTGAACAGAAGGTGCACAGCCTGGGCGAAAGAAATTTTGCCCATAAGCCTGTCCAGTCGGTAGCCGCGCAGGGCGATCTTGTTGGGCCTGACCTCGGTCAGGGCTGTCTTCCAATGGAGTTCGCTCATAGCTTCACCTCGCTTCACCTCGTTGTCCCCAGAATGATCTGCCGGGCGAGCTTGGGGATGTCGAAGATCGAATCCACGACCCGGACGCCGGCCCGGCGCAGCCTCTCGACCTTGGTCTGATAAGAGCCGCGGCCGCCCTCGACGATAGCCCCGGCGTGGGAGAACCGCGTCCCGCTCTTGGCCGCCTTGCCGCCGATGAAAGCAATCAGGGGCTTGGTGAAACGGCCCCGCTCGATGAGGTCGGCCACCCTCTCTTCCTGGGTCGTGCCGATCTCGCCGAACATCACCGCGCAGCGCGTCTCCTCGTCGTCCTGAAAAAGCTCCATGACCTCGGGGTGGGACAGACCGACCACGGCGTCGCCGCCGACATGGATGATGGTGCTCTGGCCAATCCCCTCCCGGCTCATATAGTAGGCCAGGGCCGAAGTCATGCCGCCGCTGCGGGAGCTGACGCCCACGGCGCCCGGCTTGAACCAGTCGCGGGCCCGCTCGGCCGTGCCGCCGATCATGCCGCACACCGCCTTGCCCGGGCTGAGCAGCCCCAGGGTGTTGGGCCCGACGAAGCGGGCGCCCTTGGCCCGGGCCAGCCGGGCGATTTCCAGAACGTCCCAGATGGGCACCCGGTCGGGCACCAGGACCAGCAGCTTGACCCCGGCCTCCAGGGCTTCCAGGGCGCCGTTCTTGACCAGGCTGGCCGGCACGAACATGACGCTGACATCGACCGGCCCGAGCCTGCCCCAGACGTCCTTGACCGAGTCGAAAACCGGAACCCCGTGAACCTCCTGGCCGGCCTTGCCCGGGGTCACGCCGGCCACCACCTTCGTGCCGTAATCCTTCATGAGTTTGGTGCGGGCCATGCCCTCCCGGCCGGTGATGCCCTGGACGATCACGCGCGATGTTTCATCTATGAGAATGGCCATGGCGCTCTCAACCTTTTGGGCCGGCTTGGCCGGCGATGACCTTGTTCCGGTACTCCCGGAGGCCGGGGATGGGCAGGAGGATAAAGATGGCGTCCTGTTCGTGGAACTTGCAGAAAATCTCGCAAGCCAGGCACTCGGTGCATTTTCCCTTCTTGGCTTCCACGGCCGAAATGGCCAGCACGGGCCGCTCCCCCTCAAGCTTGAGGATGCAGGGCGCGCAGGCTTCCACGCAGCCTTTGGTCCGGCAGGCCCCGCATTTCGAATGGTCGATGGCCAGCCGGCCGGTCATGGTGTCGAAAGCATAGGCTCCCTCGGGAGGGGCCGCCTCTTCCAGGGGGCGAACGGCGTGGGCGGCACCGCCCGCTTCAGTCATCAACTCCTCCAGCCGGGCCGCGCACTTTTCCGGCGAATCGTCCCGGCCGTAGCCCTCCACTTTGAACCCCCGGTCGCGCAGATAGGTATGCAGGATCTGGCAGGCCTTCTCTTCGTAGTTCCCGCCCAGACGGATAACGGCCGGGATGTCGAGCTTCTCCTCGAAGAAAGCTTTGACCAGGCCCCGGGCCGAATGGTACTGCTCCTGGCTGGCCACGCCCGAGCCCGAAGCGAAGTAGCCCTGGAGGCCGGGCTGGGAGAGGATGACCTTGGCGGCGCGATAGACCTTGGAGGCCGGCGGGTTGCCGCTCGTGTCGCAGTAATTGGCCAGCTTGAAGCCGCGGGCCAGGACGGCGTCCATGGACATCATCGACCCGCCGCCGCCTGCGCCGTGAAAGCCGATCAAATTCTCGCCGGCGGAGAAGGACTCGGCCATCTGTAGAAAATAGAAAGTGCCGCGGTAGTCCTTTTCCTCGACCTTGTAGGCGATGATTTCAAGTTCGGTGGGCGGCCGGTCGAATTCCCGGGCGATCTCGATACCCAGCTCGGGATGCCGGAAGACGGCGTAATCGTCAATGACCAGGTGGCAGTCGGCGGCCACCAGGCGGCCGTCGCCGGTGACGACCAGCGGGTTGATTTCGGCCGAGCGGGCCTCCTTGGCCCGGGCTACGGCGTAGAAATTGGCCAGGAAAGCGGCCAGTCCCTCCGCCTGCTCCGGCGAGACCCCTGATTTGAGCGCGGCTTCCCGGGCCTGCGGCTCACTCAATCCCGCCCCGACGTCGATGGCAAGCCGCACAACCTTCTCCGGATGCTTGGCCGCGATCTCCTCAACGCCGCTGCCTCCCACCGGGCTGAAAACCAGGAGGGGCGCCTTCCGGGCGTCGTCGATCACCAGGCCGACGAAGAACTCGGACTGTATGTCGAGCTTCTCCTCGACCAAAACCTTGTCGACGATAAAATTTCTGACTTTCATGCCCAGCAGCGAGCGGGCCGCTTCCTCGGCCTCAGCCGGCGTCGCAACGAACTTGATCCCGCCCAGGGCGGCCCGGCCGGTGACCCACACCTGGATCTTGAGGACGACCGGACGGCCGATCTTCTCGGCGATGCGGCGGGCCTCCTCGGGCGTGGAAGCCGCTTCCCCCTCGGGGACGAGGATGCCCCCTTCTTTCAGAAGCTTTTTGCTCTGGTATTCAAACAGCCTGGCCACACCGCACTCCTTTGGAGGCCTATTATTATTGGAGTTAGAAGAAATATTGTCAACGCAATGTCGGTTTTGGATAGCATCTCCAATTATGTGATCTAGCATTCAAAAAGAGGTGGGGACGCCCCTCCGCCGTGCCACCCCTCCCCACGGATCACACGTTTGGAGTTCTCAATACCTCCCAAAATTTTCTGGGATTGACAATATCCATCGACCCGACATTGCTTAAGGTGAGCAGTTCTTTATCCCCGGTGATAAAAAGATCGGCCTTTCCGTTTAAAGCTGCAGAAAGGATAGCTATGTCATCCCGGTCGCGGACCTTGACACCGGGCAACGCGCCCGGCTGGGCAAAATGGGCATCCTGAACCAGTATTTCAACAAATTCTTCAACAAGGGACTTGGGAACCCCAAGCTTGCGGGCTAGGGATTCTCTAAGCTCTGAAAGGAGCTGCTCAGAGATTATTATTTTGTGGAAGGTCAGAACTTCTCTCAGGACATCGGCGCAAAGCCCTCTGGTAGCGACGGCACTGACGAGAATATTGGTGTCGAGGAATATCCTCATGAAATTTCGGAGAAGATATCCTCATCCGTCAGGTAGCCCTTTGCTTCGGCGAAAGGCATGATTCTTTTTCTCAACTCCTCAAACTGCGCCAGACGAAGCTGCCGGCGGAGGGCTTCCCGGGCGATTTCGCTCCGGCTTTTCCCCGATCTACGGCTGGCCCTGGCCAGCAGGCGCCCCAACTCCGGGTCCAATCTGATAGTACAACTTAAGCTTTTCATGTCTTACATTGTAGGACATGGGTAGGCAACTGTCAACACTGATCCTCTTGCTCATTTGCCCGGCCGGGCTTTGTCGATGACGTCGGCCCTCACCCAGTGGGCGTGGGACTCGCCGCCGCGGGTGCTCAGGAAGAATAAATATTTGCCGTCGGCGGTGACGATGGGGCACAGCTCTATCTCGGGGCTGTTCACCTCCGGGCCCAGCTTGACGGGCGCGGACCATGAACCATCCGACGCCCGGAAGCTGGCCCAGATGTCGTACTGGCGGGAGAACAGGAGATAGCTTCCGTCGGGCGCAATGAAGGGCGTCGTCTCCTCGGCCGCGGTGCTAATGGGATCGCCCAGGTTGGCGGGCTTTTCATATTTCCCGTTGACGAAGCGGGCACAGTAAATGTCGTCCATCCCGCGGCTGTCCGAGGCCTGCCCCGCAAAGTAGAGGTTTCCCTCCTTGTCCAAGGAGAACTCCCAGTGCATGGCATGATCGTTCACAACGGAGTCCAGGGGCCGTGGCTCGGACCAGCCGGAGGCCGTCCGGTCCGCGTACCAAATCCTTTCCTTTCCGTCAGACGCCCCGGCCGGCAAAGGCCGGTCGGAGATGAAATAGATCCGTTTCCCGTCGCCGGAAAAGAACGGGACGTCGGCGTTGGCCTCCAGGCTCGAAAAGGGAGCTAGGGCCGGCGCCGACCAGCGGCCGTTCACCCGCTTCATCATGAGCAGCCCGCCCCGCGAATAGAGCTCGCCCGGGAAGGTCATCATCGGGGCCCAGTAGACTTCATTTCCGTCGGGGGAAAAAACGGCCGTGCTGTGGAGGCCCCAGATGGAGGAGACGATGCCCCGGCCGAACAATTCGGCTTTATCACCCGGAGGCGTCTGGCCGAGGTAATCCCCCTTGAGGACGGGGAACTGGATTTCGGACTTCTCAGCGCCTTTTTCAGCCAGGAGACCGGCCACGGCCTCCATCTTGCGCTCTTGCGCCACATTATAGGCTGTCTGGCCCATCAGAGTCCGGGCGTTGAGGGGAGCGCCGCGCTCGATCAATGTCCACGCAGCCTCTGTCCTTCCGTCCAGGGCGGCGTAGTGGAGCGGAGTCCAGCCAAAGGCGTCTTTCGCCGCGGGGTCAAATCTTTTATCGAGAAGGATGCCGACAATCTCAGCCGCCCCGCCCGCCGCGGCCGAATGAAGGAGAAATCCGCCGGCGGCATCAGCGGGCTTCAAGTCCTGCCCTCCCTCGGTCAGTCGGCGGAACAGGTTGGTCAGGCCTTGAGAAGCGGCCTGGGACATCATCCTCTGCCATCGATCCCCGGCAGCCGGAAGCCGGGCGCCCTTTTCCAGGAGCAAGTCGACGAATTCTTTCTTGCCCCGCCAGGCCGCGAGATCAAGGGCAGTGTCCCCGAATTTATCCACGGCGTTGATGTCCGCGCCGGCTTCGATGAGAACGCGGCCGGTGGCGGCCTGCCCCCTCTCGCGGGCGCAGAGGACGAGGGCTGTCCGTTGGTAATCGTCACGAGTTTCAAGAGCAGCCCCCCGCTTGAGCAGGGCGGCCACAGCCTCCTGCCGGTCATTCATAGCGGCCAGGTGGAGCGGCGTCTTGACCCGGGCATCCTGGAGCTCGAGCTTGGCGCCCTTGTCGATGAGGAAGTTGATGAAGCCGGCATCCCCGCCCAGAGCGGCGTAATGGAGGGGTGTCCGGCTGTTGCTGTCCCGGGAATCGACCAGTTGGGGCGACTGGTCGATCAAAGCCTTGACGGCCTGGACGTCGCGTTTTTGCAGGGCCTCGAAAATCTCCTGCGGCCGGGCCGCCGCGGCCAGTAATAAAAGCATAAAGGCAAAAACAATTAATTTTTTCATGAGCGGGTCGACCTTTCTTTCAATTTTTGGGTTTTGCCGTTCTTAAATATGCAATCTTCGAGCCAAGCCCATTTTCCTTAAAATCTAAAGAAAAAAAGGCTGGTCATGTTAATTCCCTTTACATGGGGCTGTTCGTCAGGAATTAAAGAACGGCTGAATGATCTGGATCTTCAGGCCCAGAAAACCTGGATCATTTCTCGAAGTGATAGTACTCTTTCGGCGTTTTGGCAATGATATACTTGACCGCTTTCAACATGGTAAGATGTGAAGCAAACGGCAATCGACGTCTGAATCTGTAGATATCGTGAGAAGAAAGAAAACCGCTCAACATGAGCGCCGCTAGACAGGAATCATATTTCCGCAGATGGATCTTCATCCTCTCCGCGATCGTGACGCTGTCTTTCCTGGCCGTTGATTCTTTTTATCTATCCCGGTCGAAGACTTCAACGGTCCGGAAAGTGCATTTGCATAGCGGTCGCTTGGCCTTGAATCTACATCGTTTCGTCTTCCCCTATCATATCCGAGGGGGAGTGGCTCATTTCTCATCCGATCAAATCATCGACCGGATGGAGGTACTAATCCCTGATGCCTGGGGTCGAGAAATCCCCGTTGAGGTACGATTCCGTAAAGTCACGCCCCGCCACTTCAAGGTGGTCATTGCCGAGGAGATGTCGGATTGGATCGTGATTTTTCGGCCGTTGTCAGCTTCGGTCACGGCGATGAAAGTCACAATGACTCTCGTTCCATCCATTCGTCCGGATGTCTATGTTCTCAAAGCCGGGCTCATTTTTTGTGTAACGCTGTTCCTTTTCTCCCTGGCCCTTCTTTTATCCCTAGTTCTGAGAATGGTTTCCCTTGGTTTTGAGGCAGGCGTTCGCTTGATCACGGCGGCCTTTACGGGAGCGGCGGTCATTCTCTTTATCCACGTCATCCTCCATCCTGCCTCTTTCCTGATGATTGCGGCAAGACTCAACGTCCGGCTTTGGCGTCTTTTGCTATTTAACTTGGCCTTCGCCGGGATGCTTACGCTTTTCGCCGCTGTCTTTATGCGCCGCCGGCTTTCTCTTTTCTTATGGCCGCTCCTTTTGGCCTTGGCCTTATTTTTGGTCACTCCCGATTTCAAGACCGCAGTCTGCGGCGACGCCCATCAGATCATGAGCCAACTGAATCAGAATTCAATGGCGCTTTCAGGGTCAAACCCGTTGAGCATCTTGCTGGTTAAAGCCATTATGGCCATCAGTCGGATTTTCCATCTCTCTTCCTCAGCCTCGTTGGCCCAGGCTTTGGCCGGAAAGATCATAGGAACGCTGAGCCTATTTGCTTTGGCAGTTTTGATTTCACCAGAAAAATGCATGTCCAGGAAAAAGAAAATCCTCTTTCTGGCCATCACCTCAACTTTCGGGATCAATGCTTTTTTCCTGGGATTTCCAGAATTCGCCTACTATCCCCTGCCCTTCCTGATCTTGGCTTTGGCCGCCGCCAATCGATACAGGCAATCGGAGAGACGAGAAATTCTTTATTTGTCCTTGACCGCGGGCCTGGTGACTGTAGCGGGCCTATTCCATGGGTCGGCATTTGCCGTCCTTCCTGCCGTTTTTGTTTTACCCCTTCTCCGCAGCCGGGAGAGACACCCGCCCGGGAGTATTTTCATTTCGCTCGTTTTGCGCTGGACGCTCATCTTCGGTCTGGCGGTGGCTCTCGTCCTGGTTGCTTTCGGGGCGGCACGCCTCCTGGGGTTCACGCTGGATTTTCAGAGCGTGCTGGGGGGAGGAGATAAAAGCGCGCTGGTCGAGTTCTGGCCGAACAGCTCTTCAACCGTTGAAGCAACGCTCGTCTTCGAGCTGCGATATTTATGGGAACGAGGATGGGCCGTGCTTCTGGCGATTCCCGTCCCTTTCCTCGTTTTAATGGCCTGCTCTTTCCGTAGAATTTGCGGCACAGCCGCGGGTGTCTTCTGGCTGATAGGCGGATCGATGCAATTCCTCCTCTTCCTCCTGTGGAATTTCGATCTAGGTTACATGGATTTCGACCTCTACGTCTATCCCCTGACCTTGCTCAGTTTTTTTCTCTTGAAAAATGCTTTGGAGGTCCAAAACGTCGGGGCATCCGCCAGACGGGACCTCGCTCTGGTCGCTGTGTTTGCCCTGGCCAGTCCGGTTTCTCTGATCCTGGAGCTGACGGCTCAACCCCTTTTCTGACCTCCCCTGCTCCCCGGAAGGAGATGGAAAGCTAAATCGGGGTCATTTCTCGTAGTGATAGTACTCTTTCGGCGTCTTGGTGACGAGGTATTTGACCGCCTGCCGGATCATCGCCCTGCAGGCGGCTTCTACGGGCGTGTTCTTGTAGCCTTGCAGGGTGGTGGGCAGGCTACTGGAGGCGTTGCTTCCGCCCAGCCTGAAGTCCGTGGAGCTGCCCTTGACCGTGCTCACGGAGACGATCCGGCCGGTCCGGGTGTCCACGATCCTCAGGTCCATGGCCACCTCGGCCCGGTTGTAGCCCAGGTTGGCGTCCACGGTCTGGCCCAAAATGGGGATGGGCACCGTGATCTCCCCGCCTTCCTTGGTAGCCTCGAATTCGGTCAGGCTGCCGTAGATGAAGAGCTCCACGCCCTCCAGCTGGCCGGCAGGAATCTGGGCCTTGGGGTTGGCCGCCTTGGAGGCCGAGAGCTGTTGCTCGGCCATGATGTCGTCCAGGTTTTCGCGCTCATAGACGATGAAGCGATTGCAGGCCACAAGCTCCGAAGTCAGCATATCCTTGATCCCGGAAGTGATGGGGTCGCTGACATTGGCCCAAGAGTTGAGCCAGGCCGGCTGTTGAGCTCCGGCCTGCTGGCGGTTGTAGTTGCGCATGGCCTCGGCCATGGCTTTCTGGGCTTGGGCCATGAGCTGGGCGATCTGGCGCTGGATGGACATCAGCATATTGCCTTCGACCTTGTTCTCAAAACGGGCGACGGCAATCCTGGCTTTGGGGCCGTTGTAGGCCTGGCCCATGACGTCCTGCATGGCCGGCCCGCCCTGGGTGACATAGCCCGTCGTACAGCCGGAAAGCAGCAGGGCCAGGCCGGCCAGGGCCAAGCCCAGACAGACGTTGCGGGTCTTCATTTCGCGCCCCCCTTGCTCATGCTGGTTTTGACGATATAATCCACCGCCTTGTCCAGGCACAGCCGTATAGCCTTGTCCATGGGCGTATTGTTCCAGGCGCTGAGGCTCATGACCATGGGAATGCCGCCCACCCATTTCAGAAGGCCGATACCGATGGCCGTGTCGGTGGCTTGGCCCTCCACGGTTACAGAGGCCACAATGCGGGAGGTGCGCGAGTCCACGATGCGCAGGTCGATGGCCATATGCGACTGCTTGACGCCGCCAAACGGCGTGGCGACGCCCCGGACATTGGGCTCGAACTCGGTCACCGCACCCAGCACCAGAAAGGAGGCGCCCTCCAGCTCTCCGCTGGCGATGGAGGCTTGCTTGCCGACCGCCCCTGACTTCGACAGCTCCTGCTCCTGCATGACCACGTCCAGGTTCTCCCGCTCCAGGACGATGAACCGGTTCGTCCGGAACAAGGCGGAGACGATCATATCGGTCAGGCCCCCGCTGACCGGATAGTTCGTCTTGTTTTCGAAGCGCGAGACGGCGATGCGCATCTTGGCCGAGGCGTCGACGTTCTGGGCCTCATCGATGGTCGGCCCGCCGGGGTTGACCACCATGGCCGTCGGGCCACAAGCGGCAAAAAAGCATAAGCCAATCAGGATCAAGAAGGCGCGATGTTTTTGTCTCATTGTCCCCTCACTCTTCATGGGTTTTATTATAATCCCGCCTCCGGGCTTTGACAATATAAAAAAAGGGACGGGCGCGCGCCCGTCCCCGTTCGTTCCGTTTGAAGCTCAGCGCTTCAACCCAAACTCAATCAAGGTCAGCATCTCCGTTTCTGTGAATCATGGGGAGGGGTGGCACGGCGGAGGGGCTCCCCGCCCGCGCGCAGCTTGGCGAGCACGGACGGGGAGGAGCCGTGACAGGACCCCTCCTCTTTTTGAATGCATGATCAGACAAAAGGAGATGCTGAATCACTCACTCCAGCCAAATCTTGACCGTTTCGTCCTCCTCGTAAACCTCGATGAACATCATGGGCCCGAGCTTCTTCAATTCGGCGAAGAGCTCTCTGAGGTTGATGTTCATGCCCTCGCGGTCGAGCTTGAGGCAGTGCTTCCCATCCCGGTCGGCGTACTTGGCCATGACCTCGACCAGGCTAATGGGCAGGGTGAGCCTCACCTTGTCCTTGCCCGTTTTGGAGTCGGTGACCAGAACCTTGAACCACTGCGCGGCTTTTCCAGACTCGAACTGAGGGTTCTCCTTGACGGCCTTTTTGATGTCCTGGACGCTGTACCGGGAGTATCCCGGGGCGGAAAACGCCAGGGCGGCCAGCAAGGCCAGGACGGCGATGAATGTCGTTTTTTTCATGATTCCTCCTTGTCTGTTCAATCGATCCATATTTTGATGAGGGTTTTCTCCTCACTGATCTCGATGATGCTGGCCTTGGTCCTCTCCAGCTCTTTGAAGATCTTCTCCAGGTCGTAGCCCTTCTGGCGGAGCATCTGCTTCTCCGTGAGAGGGATGGCCTGGATGGCCAGGTCGGCCAGGGCCCAGGGGATGTTGATCTTAATTTTGACCTTTCCGGCCTCGGTGATCTCGATCCTCAGCAGCTTGGCTTTGGAGGGGGACGATTTGTCCTCCCCCACAGCCTCCAGAGCCCCCGGGTCCACGCGCAACAGGGCGATTTTGGCCCGGTCCCTGAGCTCAGGGTCGCTTTCGCCCTTGAATATGCTCTTCAAGACCGGAACGGATTTAGCCGCCAAAGTCCGGTCCTTGAGGTAGCTCATCTTAAAGGCGGCGTAGTAGCGGACGACCTTGTTGGGACTGGCCAAGCGGTTCCCCATCTCCTTCAGATAGAACCTGTTGCCCTGGATGTACAGCTCATAGGCCAGATCGACCAGGGCCACTTCAGACTCCTCGGCCAGGCTGAGGTTCTTGTCTTTTGTCCCGAGGTAGTCCTGGAAGGAGGAGATAGCCTCGGGCTCCCGGCCGTTGAGGTTGCTCAGGACTTTGGCCTTGTAGAAAATGGCCTGGGGAGCAAGAGGGCTCGTGGGATAGCCCCCCAGGAGCGTCTCCAGCTTCACCAGAGCCTGGTCCCATTTCCCGTCGAACAGAAGGACTTTGGCCTCCTGCATCAGCTTCTCCTCCGGCTTGGCTGTCTGGCCGGCCGCCGGAGAGAAGGCCGCCAGGAGCACCAGCCCGGCCAGTACGGCGATTTTATAAGCTTTCGCGTTCACTGTTCTCGAGCTCCTTTTTCACAAGATTGATCTTCAGCCAAAGCTGGCCGGCCTCGATCCGGTCCCGGATTTCAGCTCTTTCCTGGCCGGTCAGGTCCCGGCCGACTTGGGTCAGCTCCAGGATGAGCAGCTCGACCTGGTCGCAAATAGCCCTTGCCTTGGCCATCTGCCGCCGGCCGAGCTGAGAATTGATGTATTTCTTCTTGGTCAGAAGGGCCTGGGCCTGCTGCTGGCCGAACCCCTCCCGCCACAGTTCGGTCGAATCGGCGGAGGCGGGCTGGACGAAATCGAGGAGCAGAGCCTGGCTTTTATCGAGATAACTCAACGTCTCCCGCCGGGCCATCTCGAGCTCCACCCGGTCAATGAACTCCGGCGAGGCGTAAAAGCCGGTGGGGGGCTGGGGGCCGCGCACACCGGAGCGCAGCACGAAGAACATGGCCAGTGCGCCGAAGATCAGCCCGGCGGCCAGCCCGACGGCTGCCGGGCGGAAAGAGAAGGCGGGGAACCAACGCCCCTCGGCCTTCTCCGGCCGGCGGACGTCCGGCCGGTCGAACACCTTCCGGGCGACGCGCTCCGGAAGGGCCTCCCAGTCCACGGTGGCCATGACCTTCTCCATGTCACGATGGGCCGCGCCCGCGCCGTTGAAGATCTTCTTCAAAAATTCCTTTTCCCGGCGGCAGGAGGCGCATTCCTCCAGGTGCCGGTCCACGGCCTCGGCCTCGTCTTTGCCCAAGTCGCCTAAAAGATAGGCGACCAATTCCTGTTTGTTCTTAGGACAGGTCTTCATTTGGATACCCCCAAGTACGGGCTGAGCTGACTTTTTAAGTTCTGTACAGCCTTGAAATGCAGGGATTTGACCGTGCCGGGCGCGATGTTTAGGATCCGGGCGATCTCCTCCACCTGGAATTGATTGTAGTGCCGCATGACGAAGATCATGCGCTGCTTGTCGGCCAGTTTATGGATGCAGCGGGTGAGGACGTCCTTGAGTTCGGCCGCCCGGACGGCCGCCCCGTTCTCCGGGGCCGCCAGGTTGAGCTCATCCAGGCTCCTGTCGGACTCAAGCTCCTTCCGCCGGCGGTAGTTTTTGCGGAAATAATCGATGCACAGGTTCTTAGCGATCTGCATGACCCAGCCCTGCAGGCTGTAGCCGCTGCGGAAAGTGTCGATTTTCTGATGCAGCCTCAAGAACGTCTCCTGAACGATGTCCATGGCGTCTTCCCGGTTGCCGAAGAAGGCGTAGGCCAGCTGGAAGACCTTCTGTTGATAGGACCGGATAAGGTCCTTGAAAGCCTCCCGGTCGCCGGCCCTGATTCTGTCGATGAGGCCGGCGGCCTGTTGGCCGGCCGGGAGCTCTGTATCGGTCACTCTTACCTCAGCCAGACCAAAACCCGGCTCTCTTCGTCTTCCACTGAAACCAGCAGGCCTGGCCCGAATTGGCTCAGGTCGCGGAACTTCCGCCAGTCTATGCCGTAGCGGCCCTCGAAATCGAAATTCCGGTCATGCTCGGCTGCGCTGAGCCCCGCGTTCAAGAAAGCTTTGGCCAACCACATGGGGACCTCCACGCGGACAAGTTCCCCGTCATCTTGGTCAAAGGCCAGGACGCAAAGCGTGTGGACCGTCCTGTGGCTGAAGCCGCGACGGGCTTCCAGCCTTTCCACTTCCCTGGCGGCCCGGGCAAAGTAGGAATCCGGGTCCGGGCAATCCCGGATAATGCTGATCCCGATACAGGAACTGGCGGCCAGGACGAGAAGGCCGAGTCCCAGGGCTAAAAAGAGCGGGCGAAGTTTGGACATATTCTTACCTCGGAAAACCGTCTTCATCAGTCTCTACGGTCATTTTGAAGGAAAGGTTCACCGGGAGTAAAGCCCAAATTTTGGCTCCGGGAAGGGTACTTTTCGGCTTGCGCCCAAGCGGGACGGATGACGGTCAGCCCCGCTGGAGGGAATAAGGGGGAGCCGCGGCAAGCGCACTCCTCCCTTTTTTCCCGAAGGGGAGCGACGCCTTGATGCGGAAATCCGCCCTTAGCGGAGGGGGCGGGGGGTGATCAAGGCCATCTGGCCGGAGAGAGAACTCAGTAGCGCGAGAAGGGTTTCCTTTCTCCTTGGGGTCTTTCGGTTCTGGGCTTAGCATCGTTCACAATCAACCGGCGGCCCTCGAACTCGCTGCCGTTCAGCTTGGTCTTGGCCTCCTGGGCGTTCTCCCCGACGGCCATTTCCACAAAGCCGAACCCGCGTCCTTTGAGGATGTTGACGGACGTGACCTCACCGTACTGGGTGAAGAGCTCCTTCAGCGTTTCCTCGCTGGTCTTGTAGTTGAGGTTGCCCACGTACAGCTTTCTCGAAGAATCCATTAAATAAACCTCCTCGCCCTCTCCGTCGTTTTCAACCCCAGGACCTGGGGTCATGCGATCAAAAAGAGCGCGATTATTTTTCCATAATTACCAAGCAAAATCAAGTCTAGGGCCACCCTCGAAATCATCTCTGGTCGTGTGAACCAGGGGGCCGGATTTCCCTTCGCGCCTTTTTCTGTTATATTTTGGGCCCGGCCCTTAGGAGGCAGATATGAAGCGCAGCCGATATGTTCTGATCATCGTTCTTGTCTTCGCCCTGCTTATGACGGTGACCGTGGTCAGCTTTTTTCTCACCTCGTTCAGCCAGACGCCGGCGGTCCGAGTCCGCTCCTACCTGGACATCCCGCTCGGCGGAGAATTGGTGGAATGGTCCTCGCCCAATTGGTACAACACCCTGTTCCTGGGCGGGCCGCCCCTCGCCGTCCATGACCTTTGGCTGAACCTCAAAAAGGCCCGGAGCGACCGCCGCATCCAGGCCGTCCTGCTCCGCCTCAACCTTCTCCTCTGCGACTGGGCCAAGGTGAGCGAACTCCGGGAGGCTGTCCTCGACTTCCGCCGCTCGGGAAAAAAGATCATCGCCTACATCGAGGAGGCGCCTGACTTCGACAAGGAATACTACCTGGCCACGGCCTGCGACCGGATCATCATGCATCCCCTGGGCTGGCTGGGCATCATCGGCCTGGGCGGCCATGTCCCTTTCTATAAAAAGACGCTGGACAAGCTGGGCATCCAGGCCGAGTTCGAGCACGTCGAAGAGTTCAAGACGGCCGCCAGCCAGTTCACCGAGACCGGCTTCACGCCGGCCCACAAGCTGATGATGGACTCCATCTACCGCGACCTGTTCGACCAGTACGTCCAAACTGTGGCCAAGGCCCGGAAGAAGAGCGAGCAAGAAATCCGTCGGCTCATCGACAAGGGATTTTTTCAGGCCGAAGAAGCCCTCCAGGCCGGCCTGGTGGACGGCCTGATGTTCGAGGACGAGCTCCCCAGCCTCTGGGACAAAGAGGGGGAACTTAAGGCCGCCAAGGTCAGCCACCAGGATTACGCCAAGATCAAGCCCGAGGCCCTGGGCCTCAACCGCGGACGCAAAATCGCGCTCATCTATGCCCAAGGGACCATCCTGGGCGGCGAAAGCCTGAACGACCAGATGATCGGCAGCCAGACCTTGAGCCGCTGGATCCGACGGGCCCGGGAAGACAAAAGCGTGGAGGCCGTGATATTGCGGGTGGACAGTCCGGGCGGCTCGGCCGTAGCTTCGGACTCCATCTGGCGCGAGATGGCCCTGACCAAAAAAGTCAAGCCGGTGGTGGTCTCCATGTCCGACCTGGCCGGCTCGGGAGGCTATTGGATCTCCATGGCCGCCCATAAAATCGTCGCCCAGCCCCAGACCCTGACCGGGTCCATCGGCGTGTTGGCCGGCAAGTTCAATTTCCAGGGGCTCTATCAGAAGATCGGCTTCACCTCGGAACGAATCGCCTATGGCGCGCACGCCGACATCTTTTCCACGTTCCGGCCTTTCACTCCGGAAGAGAGGGCCTTGCTGAAGAAGCAGATCCTGTGGATCTACGACCGGTTCCTGAGCAAGGCCGCCGAGGGCCGGAATCTGACCAAGGATGAAGTGAACAAGGTCGGCAAGGGCCGCGTCTGGACGGGTCATCAAGCCCGCTTGAACGGCCTGGTGGATGAACTGGGCGGGCTCAACCGGGCCATCGAGTTGGCCAAGGAGCTGGCCGGCATCTCCGCCTACCAGGAGGTCAGGCTTGAGGTCTGGCCCCGCAAGACCTCGGTCTGGGGTTCTTTCTTCGGCCGCCAGGAGACTCTCTTGCGCTCGGCTCAACCTCTCCGACAACTGACCGCCGCGTTGGCCGACCTGGAGAGGCTGGCCGACCATGATCATATCCTGAGCGTGATGCCTTTCGGGCTCAGGCTCTCGCCCCGCTGAGCGGCGGAGGCCTTCGTCCTAGTCCGCCGGCCGCGGAGGGGAGTCGGACCTTATCCCGGACTTCTCCTTCTCCAGTTTCTCCCTGGCCTCTCTGAACATCGGTTCGGCGTAGGAGCTGGGCCAGGTTCTTTCCTCGAAGGAGCGTTTGTCCACGAGCTTGAGGAAGCCCTGGAATTCTTTGAAAAAAAATTAAATCTTCCTAGTTTAAAAATTTATCGGGAAAAGAACTGGTAACTGCTTGGTGTTTACTAACTTCCTAGAAAGCCTTAACGAAGCTTATAAAATAATTAGTTACTAACAAGATGAACATCATCCTGAAGGAACCCAGGAACACCGGCACTCACAGCATCTGCTGCGGGGACAGTTTTTATGGAGAGATTCCGACCGACCGGGTGAAAAAGCAGCTGGTCAAACGCACGTCGCAGATGCCGGTCAAGGACGTGGTCGTGTATTGCGTCTCCTGCGCCAAGTCGGTTTTTATCGGGGGCAAGAGGCCGCACTACATGATTGACCTGTTATTCGGGGAGGAGACTCTGCCGGGCACTCTCGACCCCGACCAATGGCATCAAGAGCTCGACGATTTCATCAGCCGCCACTGAACGGGCGGTCCCGTTTGGCTAGGCCTAAGGCCGCACGCGCTGTTCCCGGCGGCTTTGGCCGCCGAAAAGAGGCGGGCTTGTGAGTTGACTCCAAACCGAGCCTGTGCTAGAAAAGGCACTTCAAAGGTCGGATAAATCAGCAAGGAGAGCTGCGGTTGCCCCTGAGTATGGAATATCTTCTGCTCGTCGACGGCGAGGGTCGCGTCCTTGGCCGGGAATCGAAGGAGGCCTGCCATCGCGGCCAGGGGCTTCTGCACGCGGCTTTCCTGGTTCTCGTTTTCGACAAGGCCGGGTCACTCCTCCTGGCCCGACGCAGCCCCGAGAAGAGTCTCTGGCCCGGTTTCTGGGATGGGACCGTGGCCAGCCACTACCTTCAATCCCCTGACCGGCCGACACGGATCAGGGAAAAAGTCCATCAGGAACTCGGGGTCGAGGCCGCGGCCCCGGAATACCGGTTCAGGTTCCAGTACCAGGCTTCTTATCAGGACCGCGGCTCGGAGTGCGAATTGTGCGATGTGTATGTTTTGAAGGGCGTCGCGCCGGATGACCTCCGGGTCACCCCTGCCGAGATCTCGGAATTCCGGACCGTGGACCTGGACGCCTTGAAAAGAGAAATCGCGGCCGAGCCCGGGGTTTTCGCGCCCTGGTTCCTGATCGTCTTCCAGCGCCTCTTCGGCCCGGACGCCGGAGAACAGCGCCCGAAATCCGGAGGCTGACATGGCGGGGGGGAGCGACCGGGTCCTTGAGCTCAAGTCGGCGGTCAACCAGATCCTTCGCCTGGTGCGTGCGATCCCGGGAAGGCGAAGCGGACTGGTCCTCTCCCGGTTTCTTGTCTACTTGTTTCGAAAATTCGTCCTCCGTCGGCCCGTCCCCTATTATTTCAGCCTCGAGATCACAAGGCGCTGCCAGGCCCGCTGTGCCCATTGTTGCGCTGAAGCCTCTCCCCAGGACAAGCGTCCCGAGCTGACGACGGAGGAGGTTAAGCGCCTCATCCTCGGGGCCCGGTCGACCGGTTCCTGTTTCATGATCTTCAACGGCGGTGAGCCCTTGCTGCGCCCCGACCTGCCCGAGCTGGTCCGTTTTGCCGCGGACAACGGCTTCCAGACACGATTGAATACGAACGCACTCCTTTTGGACCGGGTGCGCGTGACCGCCCTCAAGAAAGCGGGGCTCCGGCAGTGCGCCGTATCGCTCGACAGCGCCGACCCCAAAACGCATGACCGGATGCGCGGCGTCCCGGGCACTCACGACAAGGTCCTGGAAAGCCTAAGGCTCCTCAGGGCGGCCCGCCTGGATTCGGTCGTTTACACTTTTGTTTCCAAGCGCAACACCGCGGCGGACCTGAGGGCCACGATCGCCCTGGCCCGGCGCGCGGGGGCGCGCAGCCTCTACCTGACGCCTCTTATCGCCGCGGGGCGGCTGAGCGGAGAGTTCGGCCAGACCCTGGATGCCCAAGAGATGGAATCGATCAGGCAGCTCCAGGACTCTCGGATGGTCCACATGGAAGTGCCCTCGAGGTTGAGCAACTGCAACGCTTATCGCCGGTTCGTGATCCATGTCATGGCCCAGGGCGACGCCACGGCCTGCCCGTTCACGCCCTTTGTCCTCGCCGACGTGCGCCAGGTCCCTCTCCCGGCGATTTGGGATCGCTTCCAGGCGGGGCTCAAATTCCATTCCCGGGGCGCCTGCCCTCTGAACGACCGGCACAGCCGCCGGGAGTTCGAAAGCTATGCGGGAGACGTGGCCCGCCGTTTGAGGTCCGAGGCGGAAGTCTAGATGAAAGCCGATCCGGCCGTGACCAAAGAATGGCTTGAATGGACCGTGACCCGGCTCGCGGCCGAAGCCCCGGAGAACTGCCTGCCCGGGTTTCCCGGCCTGACGGCCTTTGACCCGCCGCTTGTCGGTTTCGCGGACGGCGACGACCCTCTCTTCCGCGTCTTTTCCGAGGCCGTCGATGCCCGCCACCTCCAGCCCCGCGCGTTTCTCCGCTCCTGTTTTCCCCGGAAGCCCGAGGCCGCGCGCCTCAGCGTCATCGCCTGGGCCTTGCCGTTCAGCCCGGGGGTCCGTGAATCGAACCGCGAAGGGGAGTGGCCTTCCCCTCTTTATTCCCTGGCGCGCAACCGGGGCCAGGCCGTGATCCGCGGGATGAGCCGGCATCTTGTTTCGCTCCTAGGATCCCGGGGTGTGACAACCGCCGCCCCGGCCCTGTCGACGGCCTACGATATTTTCCATTCTGCCGCGTTCACATACAGCTCGACCTGGTCGGAGCGCCATGTCGCTTACGCCGCCGGCCTGGGACGGTTCGGTTTGAATGGGTCGCTGATCACGCCCCGCGGCTCCCATGTCCGGCTGGGGAGCCTCGTCGCGGGCCTTGCCCTTGACCTCCCCGCATCCGGGCCGGAAGGTTTCCGGGCGCCGTGCTTCGAGAGCCGGGGAACCCTGTGCCGTCGCTGTATCGATCGCTGTCCTGTCGGGGCCGTGACGCCGGAGGGCCTGAACAAAAAGACGTGCAACGCCCGGCGCAAAGCTATTCGCGAACGGAGCTTGCCCTCGCTGCAAAAAAAACATCCGTTGAAACGATTTCGACTTTCCATCGACGGGACGCGGCGCTGGTCGTATCCGCTCGGCTGCGCGCTGTGCCAATGCGGTGTCCCCTGCGAAGGACGCGAGCCGTTTCCCGCGACTCTGAAACAACATGCTTGACGTCAAATTCAAGATCAGCCCCGGCCATACCAGCGAGCGCGCCTGGATGGACCCGTCTCCGCTCAAAACGCTTTTCTGGAACATCACTTACGCCTGCAACTATCGCTGTTCCATCTGCTTCACCGATTCCGGCCCGTTCGGTTCGAATGAGCTCACCACTTCGGAGGCCCTGGCGGTTGCGGACAAGATCGGGGCGGCCGGTGTCGGGGATGTCCTGATCTCGGGCGGCGAGCCGTTCATGAGGAAGGACCTGCTTGAGGTCCTCGCCAGGCTGGCCCGCTTCGGGGTCACAGCCCGGATCGCCTCGAACGGGAGTCTGCTGGACCGCGGTATCATAGCCCGGCTCCGGGACGAGACGATGGCCAAATCCTTCCAGGTCAGCCTGGACACGCTTGACCCCGACCTCTACGCTCAACTCCATGCCTGCCCGCCCGATCGACTCACGGACGTCGTCGCCAACGCCAGGCTCATCCAGGAGTTCGGGTTTCATACCACGGTTTCCGTTCGTCTGACGCCCCAGACGCTGGACGGCATCCCGGCGCTCCTCGACCTGGCGGTCCGGGAAGGCTGGCCGACCGTGACCGTGCATCTCCCCATTCACACGCGCCGGGTTCAGGGCGCCTATCCTCAGGATGCCGACCTGATTGCGCTTCTTGACCCGGCCTTCCGGCATTTTGCCGGACTCCCGCGGCGATGGCTGGTCGAAACCTATATTCCCTGGGTGGAGTACCATCCGGTCATCCGGCGCTGGTCGAAAAGCCTGAAGATCATCAACCGGGGCTGCCGGGCCGGCCGGGACCGTCTGACCATCAACCCCGAAGGACATCTGTCGCCTTGCGTTTGCATGGACAGGCCCGAGGCCTACTGCGGCCATGCCCTGAAGGACGACCTGGTCGCGGTCTTTCGCGATTCTCCCGTTTGCCGGCTCCTCCGCAGTCCGCGGGAGCACGGCTTGTGTCCGGATTGCGCCAACATCGATTCGTGCGGCGGCGGATGCCGGGCCGCGGCCCTGGCCCTGTCCGGGCGGTTGGACGCCGACGACCTCTCCTGTCCCGTCCGGGCGCGGCGAGGGCACGGGGAACGCGACGGCGTTATAACATCATGACCCTCAGTCGGCAGGACGCTCTCTGGAAGCACGCCCTCGGGGATTCACTCCTCGGCAACAGGGGATTGGTCAAGGCCAACATGATGCTCCTTCCCTGGGCGGTCATGCTCGCCCGAGAAAGCAGGTTCCTGCGGCCGAGGACGGCCCCGGCCTTTTTCCTCATGCTCCTCGTCATTATCGCCTGGCTCATGACCTGCATCCTGGCCAACGACCTCGCTGACAGCCGGGACGACCGGGCCGCCGGCAAGCGGCGTTGGATCAATCGCCTCCCGTCTCCGGCGCGGGTTGCGGTCACGGCCGTTTTTGTCTGCCTGGGGCCCGGGGTTCTTATCCTCTCCAGAGCGCCGGTACGGGCCCTGTGGACTTATACCGGAGCGGCCGCCCTGGGCCTGGCTTACAGCCTGAAGCCCCTTCGCTTAAAGGAGCGGGGCCTATGGGGCGTCCTGGGATACAGCGCGTCCTGCACCCTGGCCTATGTTTTCATCCCCTGGGCCTGGCTGGGCGCGAGATGGAGGACCCTGGCCGTAATGGGGGTTGCCGTCTTCCTGGACAAGTGGGTCAATCTCCACTTCCACCAGGTCATCGATCTGGCGGGAGACAGGACCCAGGGCATCGATACACATGCGGTTCTTGCGGGCGCGGCCCGGGCCAGGCAATACCTTCAATATTGGGCCTGGTCGGCGACGCTTTGGTTCGGGTTCGTCCTCGTGGAGGCGACCGCTTCCGAACCGAGGGTGTGGAGGGTTGCCGGCCTGGCGATCGTCGTCGGCGCCTCCGTCATGGGCGGCCTGTCGGTCGCGCGCCTTTCAAGAAAATTGCAGCCCGGCTCGTCCCTGATCCGCGAGTTGCCCCCGGCCTACCTGGCTTCAGCCTTTGCCGTCTTTCGGCTCCTGCCCCTGATCCTGATCCTGCGCTTCTGCTTGGAGGCGCCGGCTCTCTGGCCTGTTGCGGGAGCCGCCGGCCTGCTTGTGGGAGTCGAGTCCCTGATGTTCTTTCGCTATCCTTCCTGACCGAAGCCGGTCGGGCGAAAGCCCCGGGCTTCGGGCCTCCGCGTCACCAGGCCCTGGCAGGCAAGCGCGGCCTGATGGACAAGAATAACAAGAATAAGAAATTCGATTTTCTGCTGCGCCGGCTGAACGAGTGTCCAAGCACCGATTTTGCCTCACCCCGGCGTTGGGGCGTATAGGTCGGAGCGTCGTCGGTTGTCAAATTGAGCTGAAACCAAGCGGAAAGGGGCCGGCAAGGCGCGGGCAAGTTCAAAAGCGCCGGAAATCAGCCGGACCTCCTCCCGCTCTTTGAGAAGATCACGGAAAATATTCGGCCGGGGGATCGGCGGCCCAGAGATATTCCTGGAATGCGGCCTGAGGCGGCGGGGGCCTTTCCGCGACAAAGGTCAGCTTCAGGTGGTCGATGATCCGGTCGACAACGGCATGCTCCGTGAGGAAGGCGACGACCGCTCGGCCTCGGCCTTCGTCTTGGCCCGGACCAGGCTGTGGACATTATTCGGTCACCAGAAAATACAGGTGCGGGTGGAAGTTGATCAAATCGGCCTTGACAAATGCGTTAAATTAGCCTAGTATGTCGACAATATGTCGACATACTAGGTGAATTATGTTATTGGCCATTGACGTCCGGAACCGCATTCAGATGGAGGTATTCGATTA
>Ga0315293_10000542_pt1 | contig 35442 bp, 33 predicted proteins | sample YL17G13_20_MG_FD_203071 | JGI IMG/M metagenome (GOLD analysis project Ga0315293, IMG submission 203071) | Sediment microbial communities from Yellowstone Lake, YNP, Wyoming, USA - YL17G13_20 | ecosystem: Environmental > Aquatic > Freshwater > Lake > Sediment | place: USA: Wyoming | collected... | reverse complement strand
AGCAGATGGTTGCCATTGCCAGAGCTCTGGCATCAAATCCATCATTGATTGTTCTCGATGAGCCAACCTCAGCTCTGGATGTATCAGTACAGGCTAAAATTATAAATAAGTTAATGGATCTGCAAAAAGAGATGCACTTGACTTATCTATTCATCACCCATGACCTGAGCTTAATGAGAAATGTTGCCAATAGAATTGCCATTATGTATCTGGGAAAGATCTGTGAAGTGGCTGAGGCGGTTACCTTCTTCGAAAAGCCACTTCATCCGTATACTCAGATGCTGATCTCCTCAGTCCCGGTGATTAGTGAGGAAGAAAAGAAGTTAAAACCCAAAAAGGTTATTTCTATTGGGGAGATCCCCAGCCCGGTTAATATTCCCCCCGGATGCAGCTTCCATCTCCGATGTCCCTACAAAATGTCCATTTGCTCGAAAGTAGACCCGGAGATGATTGAGGTTTCTCCTGGACACATAGTTCGATGCCAACTATTTGCTAAGCTGGAAAACAAAAAACAAGAAAGGAGTGATTGGTGTGAAGAGGAGAGTGCTATATATTGAGCCTGTAGTAAGCGAGCTCGTTGATTCCTGGAAAGGGTATCTATCTCAATTTAAAGACCCTGAGACGGAACTAGAAGTAACTTCTTTGACCGAGGGCCCTAGACACCTGGAATACTACTCCTACGGGTCACTGGTAGTGCCTAAAATTTTAAAAATTATCAAAGAGGCAGAAAAAGAAAATTTTGACGCCGCAATCATCGGGTGCTTTTACGATCCCGGCTTAAGAGAAGCCCGAGAAATTGCGGAAAAATTGATGGTCACTGCTCCGGCGGAAGCTTCAATGCATATTGCTGTGACTTTAGGGCAACGTTTTTCCATAATTGTGGGACGGACTAAATGGATACCTCTTATGAGAGAAAATGTCATCAAGTATGGATTTCAGGATCACTTAGCCTCCTTCCAGGCCATTGGCATGGGAGTACTGGACCTTCAGATGGACCCTGAAGAGACTAAAAGGAGGATAGTTCAGGCTGCGGAAAAAGCGATTGAACAGGATGGAGCGGAAGTTGTCATTCTTGGCTGTACTCACCAATTTGGGTTCTATCAAGAGTTACAGGATGCTTTAGGGGTACCAGTTATAGATGTTGCTTTGGCTGCCTTAAATTACGCTGAATTCCTGGTGGATTTGAGAAATAAGCATGGATGGTATTTCAATAAGAAGAATGAATATCTACCTCCTCCTCACGAAGAGATCGAAGCCTGGAAGCTCTCAGACCTTTTTTAAAAGACCATGTTCATTTGTATATGGTCATTCCCCCAAAGTATGCGGTAAGCAAAGTAGTGGAAACCATCAAAAAGAATACTAGTAGATCTCTAAGCAGAAAGTTTGTTTTCTTGAAAAAAGTGTATTGGGATATAAAGGGCGTTTGGGGTAAAGGATACTTTGTCTCTACGGTAGGAATAAACGAAGAAGTAATCCGAAGATACGTCCAATTACAAGAAGAGGAAGAAACAGGACAAGCAAAGCTTGAGTTTTGAACGTACCACGCCTGTAAAGGCGTGGGAATTGATTTTTTTTGACATCTATGTTATATATAAGCTACAATATAAAAAAACAGATAAGTAAGGAAGTGACTAAGATGTTAACTCGTGAACTGAGGACAAGACAGGAATGTGAAGACTTTGTGCGGGGTTGCACGATTATGGGCACCGGTGGCGGTGGTAACCCGGCTCGAGGCTTTGATAAGCTGACGAGAGCGTTAGACGAAGGTCTTAGAATAGGCTGGACAGATGCTAAACAGATACCTGATGATGCCTGGGTAGTATGTCCGTTTCTAATGGGATCGATTGCACCAAAGACATCCGCAGGCCTGGCTGAGATAAAAGATCTGGGGCTTACTAAAGTGCACTATCCAAATACCATTATGGCTGCAATTCAAGAGCTGGAGATTTACACTGGGAAAAAAATTGGTGCAGTAATACCTGGTGAACTAGGAGGTGCAAACACTCCAGAGCCAGTTGCGCAGGCTGCTCGTCTATCCATCCCCTGTATCGATGGGGATTACGCCGGTCGAGCCATTCCAGAGATCGCACAGATGATACCCGTTCTATTCGACAAGCCGCTTGCGCCGCTGACCAGCGTAGACGAATGGGGCAATATCAGTATTATTAAGGCAGCTATCAACGAGCCAATGGCAGAAAGAATCGGGAAATTCCTCGCTGTGGCAGCACATGGCCTGGTCGGTATGGCCGGCGTTCTTTTAAGCGGTAAAGAATGCAAAGAAATTGCCGTAACGGGAACACTTAGCTTGTGCCTGAAATTGGGGCAAACAGTTCAGGAAGCTCGTAACCGCGGAATCGATGTTCCTGTAGCGACAGCCGAGGCTATGGCAGGATGGATCATTTTCAAAGGTAGGGTCACAGCAAAAGAGTGGGAGGATCGAGTCGGATATTACTGGGGAACCCACACGCTTACGGGCATCGAAGAATTTTCCAGACAAACCTTCAAGGTATGGTTTAAGAACGAGAATCATATCTCCTGGCTTAATAATAAACCGTTTGTCATGAGCCCTGACCTTATATGTATGGTTGATCGTGAAACTGGGGAACCCAAGACCAACGACGCTATAGCTGAAGGAGATATCATGGCTGTGTTGGGAGCGCGAGCCCCCGATCCTTTCCTGACCCAACCCAAAGGGTTGGAAGTTTTGGGGCCAAAGCACTTCGGTTTTGATTATCCTTATGTGCCTATTCAGAAACTTATAAGTTAAGATGGTAGTAAACCTGAGGAGTAAATATGAGTGAACGATTAGTCGATGCCTTTTGTCAGATGTGAAAATCGATAGTGAGTCTGGAAATGAGAAAACTTTCCTCAATTATCTTGCCGATCTGTTTCGTAACTATCTGGGTGCGGTTTGTGTTTTTGACGCATTCGGAAACCTAATTGCCCGTGTAACAGCGAAAAACTGCAGTGGTAAACCTACGATCTTATTTGTCTGTCATGGGGATACTGTCAAACCTGGTATGGGTATTGAGCCAGTTGTGGTTGGTGGTGTTATTCGCTCTGAAGGAGATACGATTTTGGGAGCGGATGACAAAGCCGGTATTGCTGAACTGTATGAGGCTGTGTTCACCGCGGATCACCATCCCGAGTTGGAAATAGGGATCACACGCGAGGAAGAGACTGCAATTAAAGAAGGTTGGGTCGATAGTGAGACCACGTGTAATGTTGGAATCATCAGTTTGAATCACACGATACCTGCATAGCTTATAGCAATATTGTTAAAGAGGCATTCGAGGTTTCGGCTCGGGCTATTGGCGCTGTAGCGGATGTGAAGCTTGACCTGGCGTATAGGGGTGTTCGGATTTCTGAAGATGCGTCGGTCCTGATCACGGCTCATAAGGCGTTAGAAAAGACAGGCTTAACCCCTGATGCCAGGATTGTCTGCGGCGGGACAGATGCATCTATTTTAAACGGGAAAGGAATTCAGACCGTTGTCCTGGGTATTGGTTGTCGTGCGGAACATTCTAACGATGAACATGTTTATGTCTCCGATATGGAAACTGTGGTGAAAGTACTGCACAATCTATTTGAAGTATTGTGTGATTAGATTTTGTAGCACCGTTTTCGGTGGTTAATTTACAGTTTAGGGTGGTCAAATATGGATTTGCTTAAAGCAATTATGGAACGAAGGAGCGTGCGGTCATTTAAAGCTGATCCCATACCTGAAGATATGTTGCAAAGATTAGTAGAGGCGGGTATTTGGGCTCCTTCGGGTGGGAACGCCCAGACTTGGTGCTTCATCATCGTTACGGATAGTGGCAGCATAAGACGACTCAAAATGCTGAGCCCCGGGCTATTGGGAAACCCTCCGGCGGTAATAGTTATCTGCCAGAATGTTGCTGAGGCTGAACGAAAGGGAGCGAAACTGGGCAAAGAAGTCCTCATGCTGATGGACTCTGCCATGGCAGCGCAGAACATTATGCTGGCTGCTTATGCAGAGGGTTTGGGAACTTGTATTGTTCGCTCTTTTCACCCTGGAGGCATTCAAAAGTTACTCAGGCTACCCGAATATATTGAACCTCAGATTCTGATCTCTATTGGTGTTACGGCATCTGTGTCTAAACCTCCAAAACGGAATTTTGACATTGTGTCTTTCCAGGAGTATAGGGGTAATGATTAGTTCTATTGAAACCAAGGTCTTTGAATTGATCTGTTACATGGTCACAAGCGCTTGTAATCTTTTGAATGAGAACAGACTATACGGCTCGTTCAGACTGCTCGATACAGCCAGTCGCTTAATCACTTTACTTGAGGAAGAAGGCGTAAGGAGTAAGAGGCTTGGAGAGATACGGGAACGGATCGTTGCGGGCCAATACAGTGTAATGGAAGATGAGAAGATTTTTGCCGATTTCCTTCAAGATTTGGTGTTGGCTCTAATTCCTTTAATGGAAGACGGGACTGTTTAATATACTTTGATTTGAATGAAAGTTGGTTATCCTTATTTATCCTCGTGTTATGTTAATAGAACCATTCCAATGGGAGAAATAACAACAGTTTAATGCTGCAATAATAGACTTTGTTTCTGTTTGGAAAGGAGGTGTTGAGTCGAAAAAAAAATTGAATTATCGGGATGCGTTGTCTTAAGCTAACGAAATATGCTTGCTTGTGTTGATTTACAGTTAAAAGATGTTTGGATTAATAATTCTTATTAGGAAAAGGAGGATAATATGAAAAATCTTAAACTATTGCTTTACTTGATGGTTTTGGTGACCTTATTGGTTGTCCCTGTAATCGGAGTTACGCTGGCTTCTGCTGTAGAACACAATCCGGAGAGCATTGTGCGTTGGTGCGAGGACTGGCCAACATACATCGATCCTGCAGTCGGGACAGATTTCTCTGACACCATGGCGATAGTCCAGCTATACGATACGTTGATATTCCCGAACCTGGACGGGTCAGTAAGACCCCACCTGGCCGAGAAGTGGGACATTTCTGATGATGTTCTTACCTATACTTTTCACCTTCGGAAAGGGGTGAAATTTCACAACGGTGATGAACTAACCGCAGAAGATGTCGTTTTCAGTACTGAGCGCTTGTTCGATATTGGTGAGGGTTTTGCATACATATTGCGGACCAAAGATGCTCAAGGCAGAATCATTGCTGGCATTGAATCGATCAAAGCTATTGATGATTACACGGTAGAGTTCAAGTTGGCAAGGCCGTTTGGCCCATTTATCCCTGCATTGGTGCGTCTTTACATCCTCAACAAATCTCAGGTCATGGAAAACATTAACAAATCTGAAAAGATGTATGGAGAGATGGGTGACTATGGTAAGAAGTGGCTTCTAACCAACGACGCTGGCAGCGGACCATACAAAGTCAAAGAAATGAAGATGGAAGAATCCCTGCTGGGCGAAAAGTTTGACGACTACTGGGGTGGCTGGGAAGAAGGTGCTCCTGATTTCTTCAGAGAATTTGCCTTCCCCGGTGAGGTAGCTATCCGTACGCTGATGAATAATCGAGAATTGGAAATTACCTCTGAAACTCTGCCAATGGAAGCTTATGCTGCTCTCCGTGAGATCCCAGGAGTTGATACTATTGCCTATTTAGCACCACATAACCTTCAGATCATGCTCAATACTCGGATCCCGCTAACAAATGATATCCACGTTAGAAAAGCGCTATCCTGGGTGATGGGTTATGACGTGGTGGTTAACGATATCTGGCCATACTATGTCCAATCGGTTGGTCCGGTTCCTCAGACACTACCCGGCCATAGCAAGGATACCTTCCAATACAGTTACAACTTAGAGAAAGCTAAGGAAGAAATGGCCAAGTCAGCATACGCCGGCCAGAAGAATATTCCGTTTACACTGTCCTGGTGCGCTGAAGTCCCCGATGAAGAAAAAGTAGCTCTATTGTTCCAGGTCAATGCAGCTGAGATTGGAATCGATGTCGAGATCTTTAAGAAACCTTTTGGTTTAATGATCGACGATGCGCAGACCGTGAAGACCACACCGAACGGCTCCGTCGTTTACGTGGCTGCCCACTACAATGAAGCTGGCTCGATGCTAGAAACACGGTATCACTCCAAGTCTCAGGGCACTTGGGAGCAGTGTGAGTGGCTCGGTTTACCTGATATCGATGCCGCTATCGAAGACGCGCTGGCAACGGTAGATCAGGATGAGCGTTTCAAGAAATATGCAGAGATTCAACATACGCTTGTGGATCTGGCTCCCACTATTTGGTTAGCCGATCAGGCTCAGGAGTTTGGTTATCAAGCATCCTATCTCGTTTGGCCGTTAGCAGAACGAATTAAAGCTGGAGAACCCTCTGCTCCACCGATGGGTTATAGTTTTTACGTGCGTGATATGAAGGTTTTCCCTGAGAAGAAGGCAGAACTGCTCAAAAAATAAGAAGACGATTTGACACTTCACTAAAGGGGCGGGGTAGTTTAGGTAAAGAATATTGCTACCTCACCCCTTTAATTTGATAGTATCTGGAAAGGAAGGTTCAATGAGATTAGGTCCTTTTATACTGCGCAGGTTAGCCATTTCGATATTTGTTCTATTTGGCCTATCTGTATTAATATTTTTAATTGCGCGCGTCGTTCCCGGTGATCCAGCTCGTATGGCCCTGGGTCCCAGAGCCCCGGTAGATGTGGTAGAAAGACTAAGACAGCAGATGTACCTGGACAAGCCTTTGCTCCAACAATATGGTTTGTGGCTACGGGACGTTGTTGCGCATGGAAACCTCGGAGATTCTCTTTTGACTCGACGTCCGGTCAAACAGGACATCCGGGAATTCTTTCCGGCAACTTTGGAATTGGTCGGACTAACAGCGATTTTTATCATAATAGCCGGTATTTCTCTGGGAGTCATATCCGCAAGATATGCTAATACGTGGGTTGACAAGGTAGTGCGCCTTTTTTCTTATTTAGGCATCGTAACCCCGGCTTTTGCCTGGGCTGTTATCTTGATGTTGTTGTTCTGCTTTGTTTGGCATCTCTTCCCGAGCTATGGGCGGTTGACTGAAGGAGTCACGCCTCCTGTTACTATCACAGGAATGTATACGATAGATAGCCTTTTGAATGGACGGCTTGATCTTTTTTGGGATGCGGTTGTACACCTCATCTTACCTGCTATTGCGCTAGCTTTGCCACCTATGTCGCAGGCAGCGCGTCTCACACGTTCGAGTATGGCAGATAACCAGAATAAAGACTACATCGCTTCAATGATTGCTTACGGCGTCCCGAATAGGGTTGTGACCGGGAAGTATCTGCTCAAACCATCTTTAATCTCACCCATTACAGTAATGGCGTTGGATATCGCTGCGACTTTTGGCTATGCGTTTATGGTGGAGAAAGTTTTCGGCTTTCCGGGATTGGCGCGATATGGTATACAAGTGATGCTCAATAAAGATGTAAATGCTATTGTTGGAGTGGTAATGGTGCTTGGTGTCGTGTTTATTACCCTGAATATTGTGGTAGACATCATTGTCGCCTACTTGGACCCACGTATTCGTTTATTGGGGAGGAGTATCTAGATGACGACCGAAGGAATGCTTACGTCCAGTTCTCTTAAAAACCCATGGGGCAGGACACTGTATTCATTGAAAAGAACCTGGTACAAATTTTCCAGGAACTGGTTATCTGTGCTGGGCTTAGTTATAGTAGTTACAATTGTTTTCCTCGCAGTGTTTGCGCCCTATGTAGCCCCTTACCCACAACATGCGGGAAAGTTTGTCGATTTCAAGGGCAAGAACCAACCACCAAGCTGGCAACACTTGATGGGTACTGACACGATTGGGCGAGATATCCTGTCAAGAATTATCTTCGCTTTTAGAAATGCCCTACTCATGGCTATTGTGGTATTAGCTGTCAGCGTTCCCCTTGGCACGTTAACAGGGCTGACCGCTGGCTATTACTCGGGGACATGGACCGATACTGTGATTATGAGAGTAACCGATGTGTTTATTAGCATTCCCCCTATTATTCTGGCCCTCTCTATAGCTGCGGTGTTGAAACCAACGCTCATGAACTCCATGATTGCCGTGACTGTGAGTTGGTGGCCATGGTATACACGAATGACCTATTCCCTGGCCTCGTCGATAAAAAACGAGTATTACGTGCAGGCTGCTGAGCTCACCGGTGCGAGTAAGATATATATCCTATTTCATGAAATTCTGCCGAACTGCTCCTCTTCACTCTTCACAAAAATGGCATTGGATGTAGGGTGGGTAACATTAGTTGGTGCTGCTCTGAGTTTCGTTGGCCTGGGTGAACAACCTCCTAAGCCAGCTCTAGGGACTATGATCGCAGAAGGTGTTGAACGGATGCCGGCTCAGTGGTGGATAGCTCTGTTTCCGGCTTTGGCTATCATGTTCGTGGTATTGGGCTTCAATCTGTTTGGTGATGGCATCCGTGATGCTCTCAGTCCTGAGGAGGCATAGTCGTTATGTCTGAAACGTTGTTAGATATCAAAAATCTGCATGTGTGGTTCAAAGTCTATGGTGGCGTGCTAAAGGTGTTGAACGGTGTTAATTTTAATGTAAAATTCGGCGAAAAGGTTGGACTGGTTGGCGAAGCTGGATGTGGCAAAACGACGACTATGAAGGCATTGCTGCGTGTTCTGCCTAACCTGGCATTGATTCCGGAGGGCGATATCTTTGTTCGTGGTAAAAATATTCTTAAACTGAACTCTAGAGAGCTGGCAGATTTGAGAGGGAGAGGCTTATCCATGATTTTTCAAGACCCTACCTCTGCGCTCAATCCTGTTTTCACAATTGGGCAGCAATTGTATGATATCATTAAATATTCAGCCGGTTCTTCTGGGCAGAAAGTAGCAAATAAGAAAAATGTTGCTCTAAGCGCATTACATGAAGCGCGTTTGCCCGACCCAGAACGTATGCTGGATAGTTACCCGATTCAACTCAGCGGAGGTATGCGCCAGAGAGTGTGCATTGCGTCTGCTATTGCCACTGCCCGCGACCTTCTTATTGCCGATGAGCCTACTACTAACCTTGATGTGACCATTCAAGATCAAGTTCTACGCTTGATCGGAGACTTGGTTGAAAAAAAGGGAGCCTCACTCATTTTAATTACTCATTCATTGGGATTGGCTCGCGAGATAACAGAACGTGTATACGTCATGTATGCTGGCAACATGATAGAGATGGCTGCTACTTCCTTGTTATTTAAAAAGCCTTTTCACCCTTATACCCAAGGGTTGCTGGCTTCGGTGCCGCGTCTTAGCGGTGGCGGTTTTGCAGAGGGAATTCCCGGACGTATCCCGGATTATCGTAACCCCCCTCCTGGCTGTCGATTTGAACCTCGATGCCAGTATGCATTTGAACCCTGCTCCAAAGCAATGCCGCCTTATATTGATGTAGGAGATGGACACCAGGTGGCGTGTTACTTATACCAGAATGGGCAGGAGGACAGGAAAAATGCCTGATGTTATGGACATAAACAATAATATACTTGTGGCAGAAAATTTGGTCAAGCACTTTCCAATCAATCAATCTGGAATTTTCAAGAAAAAGTGGATCGCAGTGAAGGCAGTAGATGGCATCAACTTCTCTGTGAAACAAGGTGAATGTTTTGGCCTGGTTGGAGAGTCTGGTTCAGGAAAGAGCACTACAGCATACATGACGGTGGGCATGTACGCGCCAACGTCCGGTTCGCTCGTTTTCAAGGGAGAGGATATTGCGCGACCTGCGGTGAAACGTCCCATGCACCTGAAAAAGGATATCCAGATCGTTTTTCAGGACCCTGGCTCTTCGTTGAATCCTATGAGAAACATTCAAAATATCCTGGAGATGCCTTTGCGTGTACACAATATGATCAAAAAGGGTGATTCGATAGAAAAGAAAGTTATCGATCTACTCGATAGGGTTGAGCTTCCATCTCACTACCGTTTCAAGTCACCAATTACGCTTGGAGGTGGTGAACGACAGATGGTGGCAATCGCGCGCGCCCTGGCTACCAAACCCTCTTTTATGGTGTTGGATGAACCTACTTCGGCTCTCGATGTATCTGTGCAGGGTAAGATCATTAACAGGCTAATTCGGTTGCAGAAAGAATTCGGCCTTACCTATCTTTTCATTACTCATGACCTGAGTCTGATGCGGAATGTTGCGACCAGGATCGCAATTATGTACCTGGGCAAGATCGCAGAGTTCGCGTCCGCTAATGAATTCTTTCAGAAGCCCCTTCACCCCTATACGCAGATGTTGTTGTCTTCAATTCCCATATTGTTTGAGGAAGAGGCAAAGTTAAAGCCGAACAAAATTCACTCCGTAGGCGAGATTCCCAGTCCGGTGGACGTGCCGCCCGGATGTAGTTTCAATACGCGTTGCCCTTTCAAGACGGACATTTGTTTTGTCGAGGATCCAGTGATGCGAGAGATCGAGCCTGAACATTATGCTCGTTGTCATAATATTTAGATTTAATTTATTTTAGTTAAGAGGAGGTATGAGATTATGCCGACTACTATGGATTTGGAGATTGGCGTTGCAGCCTACAAGGTTGTGCGCGACCTGCTGGAGGTAAAAAAAGGCGAGAGTGTTCTAATTACGATCGACTCGGCAGGTCACTGGCGGATAGCGGAAGAAACCGCTAAGGCGGCTGAAGTCATGGGAGCTAAAGTGATGGTCGCCTGGCATTCGACACCGCCTGGATATGGCAAGGTAGGCGATCCCTACTTACCAGATGCTTTACACGCAGCGATTCCGGAGACGGACTGTTGGGTAGAATACAATTATCAGTGGCTGCTTTATTCTACACCGTGGGAAAAAGCTTTGACGAACCCTAAGCGTGTCCGTTATTTATTCCTGGGAGGACTGAATGAAGATCAATTTGTCCGATGTGTGGGCAAGGTTGATCTCAATTTACAGAAACAGTTTCAGGACACACTGGTCGGTTTAACCCAAAAAGCTAAAAAGATTCGGATCACCAACTCTGCCGGAACGGATGTTAGCTTTGAAAATGTTGCCGGACGGCCGGTTACCAATGAGGGATGGGCTCTCGAGCCTGGTGCGCATTTCTTGTTAGGTCAAATTGGTTGGGCTCCTCTGGAAGAGTCCATCAATGGAGTTATCGCCTTCAACGGCTCGTTTTCTGGGGGTGGTGAAGCAGATTTAGGGGTCTTGAAAGATCCGGTCGTTTTTCATGTGAAAGAAGGGGTGTGTGTAGATATAACCGGAGGTAAAGAGGCCAAGTTCCTGAAAGTGTGGTTTGCGAAGCTTCAAGATCCACTAATGTATCATGTCGCTCACGTATGTTATGGTTTCAACCCTGGAGCTAAGCTCTCTGGGTTGTGTACTGAAGATGAACGTGTATGGGGCGCTACGGAGTGGGGGTTTGGATATCAAGGCCCCTTCTTTAAAGCTAAAGGAATCAATGCCAAGACTCACGTTGACGGAATCTGTCTGAACTCGTCATTGTGGTTGGACGGGGAGCAAATCATGGATGAGGGTCGCCTGGTTCACTCGAAGTTGGCTGATCTGGCTGTCAAGATAGGTAAACAGTAAGCGCTTCTACCGGTGTAATGAGAAAACAAGCACCTTGATGATGTTACATTGAGCCTGATGAAGTGTGTCGGTCAAGGTGCTTGTTTTATAACGCATTCAAGGAAATTACCCAATTTTTTCAATGAGATAGGAGGAATATTATGCCAACAACGTTAAACTTGGAACTTGCCACTGTCGCCTATAAGGTCGTTCGCGACATTATGGCGGTGAAAAAGGGCGAAAGCGTCTTGATTACTGTAGATTCTGCAGGTTGCTGGACCGTCGCTGAAGAATTGGCCAAGATTGCCGAATCACTGGGAGCCAGAGTAATGGTCGCCTACCACTCGACACCGGTGGGAGTAGGTAAAGTGGCAGAGCCATATCTTCCCGATAGTCTGAAAGCTGCTATTCCACAAACTGATGTCTGGTTGGAATTGAACACTCAATGGTTGGGTTACTCTGCGCCTTACGAAGAAGCTCTGGTTCCACCTAATCGGGTCAGGTATCTTTGCCTTTGTGGCCTTGACGTGGAGAGGATGGTGCGGTTCTTTGGACGGCTCGACCTCAAAGCCCAGGACGAGTTTCAGAATAAGGTGGTTGAAGTAACAAGGCGTGCCCGGCAGATGCGGATCGTGACACCAGCAGGTACGGACGTAAGTTTCGAGAACGACCCTAAGCGACCTGTGCTCAGTGAGCTGTGGTGTCATACACCCGGGGCACATTTCCCTCTGGGACAGATTGCCTGGGCACCGATTGAAGAAAGCATTAACGGCGATATCGTGTTCGATGGCTCTTTTTATGCGGGAGGACCGGCCGACCTACCGAGTCTTCGTGAACCGATAACTTTCCATGTTAAGAAAGGTGTGTGTGTTGAAATTAACGGTGGGGAAGAAGCAAAGCTCGCCCGCCAGTGGCTCGACTCCCTGAATGATCCTGGAATGTATCACGAAGCACACCTTTGCTATGGATTTAATCCAGGCGCTAAACCTTCGGGGATTTGCGTCGAAGATGAACGAATCTGGGGAGTTACAGAATGGGGTTTTGGGCATCAGGGTATACAATTTAAAGCTGATGGGGTTTCGGCGGTTTCTCATTTGGATGGCATCTGCCTGAATTCGTCGGTATGGCAGGATGGAGAACAAGTTCTGAACGAAGGACAGGTAGTTCACCCCGAGCTGGTTGAATTAGCCCGCAAATTGGGAAAATGACCTTGTGAAATTGACTGCCAGAAGAGCGATAGAGAGTCAGTTTTTTATATCGATAAAAAGGCATAGATCTCCGCGGAGTGGATTTTCACTGACCATCACACCGATACTCGGTCCGAACTGAGGGAGAAGATAGTTCTCCCGCTCCTGTTTAAAGCGCCGCAACTCGGGGGTGTAATAGGCTTCGATCTGCTGTGACATGAACTTTTCTTCCAAATAACGGCCGATCTTGTCAGTCCCCATTATTTTATCGAACATAACAATATTTTGAGGTGAGCTCTTGGGCATCTGGAAGTCTCCCAAAATAAAGGCATAAGCTCGGGAATAAATGCTGCTCTTCGCTGGGTTAAAATTGTATGGGTCACTTCGATGAATCACGCAATATATTTTTTCGCTTTAAAAATAGGTGTCTATCCCTATTTTTTCAATCAAGAAAGGCTGGCATCATTTGCACCATCTTTGACGAACTGCATCATATAAAATTATTCCAGTAGCTACTGATGTATTTAAGGATTCAGTGGATCCCAAGATAGGAATTTTTATCTGTTTATAAGCTGACTTTCTCCATATATCATTTGGTCCTCTATTTTCGTTTCCAATTACTAAAGCGAAAGGTTCTTTGAGGTTAACGGAATAGTAATATTCTTCACTATCTAAATCTGCTATTATTAAATAGTACCTTTTAGAAAACTCTAAAACCCTTGTTTTGTAAGGCTTTTAGCACACTTTTATTTTATTCTTCACCTCCACCCTTGAAACCCTTATATAATAAGGGACTTAGAAAGGTTATTGATTAATTTTTACTCATTTTATTGTTTTTTTAGAGAAATACGAGATTCTTTTCTCTTTTCTTGATACTTCACCCATAAAGATACTGTATCCTTCTACCGGTAGACCACCTATTCCTTATGAAGCCTTACTTAAAGCCTTCATTTACAAAAATATTAAAAATGTATCTTATCTTTCTGATCTACGTGTCAGGGGGCGGTTCTTTGACACACTTTAATTCTTGCTGTTATGCCCCGCGGATTAATACCCAATATTTTAGCTATCTTCCTGATGGAGAGATTATATTTATTTTTATATTTAATATTAAATTATTCCTATAATGCTTATTTTACTTTTTAGGAAAAATCTACTTTGCTAAAAATATATACATCATATTTTTTAGTAAACAAAAAAGACAGAGTAAGAAAATAATTATTTTACTCTCTCGCTCTGTCTTTTTACCTGAAAGATTCTTCCTAAAAAATTAGAAAATAACTATTTAAGTAAACTCTTTATGGGTTCCCCTAATAATTAGGAATTGCCCCTTTGGTGCTTTTTTTATAAAGCTCTCCAGAGTTCTGTCCGCTAACAGTCCTTTGGCCTGAAAGTTTCGATATAATCTATATCTTTCCTCTTTGGCGCTTTTTCTTGAAAAAGAAAAAATCTTTTCTGTTACTTTCATACAGGATACCATCTTAGGTTTAAACAGATTATGATAGATAAAACTCTACTCCATTATCTACATGATTATTCATCTTACTATTATTTATTCTATACTACATTATTATTAAAAATCCTTCTTTTTGATAAAATTTTTACGGATACAGAGGACCGTCCCCTGTATTTTTTATGGATTTGAGAAATAAGCATGGATGGTATTTCAACAAGAAGAATGAATACCTACCTCCCTCTCACGAAGAGATCGAAGCCTGGAAGCTCTCAGACCTTTTTTAGGGCCTCTAGATCCTATATGATGGCCGGACAAATTGGCTGGTATTACACGAACTCAGATCGGAGATATTACCTTTTTGATATACTGAGAATATTCATAATTTAAAAATTGTATAGTATATGCTAAAGACAAGGCACATTTGTTCTGATGCCTCACATAAAAATGTACTCGAACCTACTTGAAGATTCCGCACTTTTATCTAGATCTTCTCTTACCTCCTGCTTTAGAGCATTCAATTTAAGGAGCCTATTTTGCAATTCGGATGCTTGACATAATATAAATAATTATATACAATATTATATACAATATTATATACAATATTATAATATGATTGGATAAAGAATTAGGAAATAAAGAACATTTTTTATATTAAAACGGAAAGAGGAGTTAGATTTGAAAATAATCGTTTGCATTAAACAGGTACCAGATACAACAAGTGTTAAAATGAATCCGGAAACAAATACACTGATTCGAGATGGTGTTGTTTCTATAATAAATCCTTTTGATACCTATGCAATTGAAGAAGGAGTAAGGCTTAAGGAAAAGTATGGAGGAGAAATTATTGCTATATCTATGGGTCCACCTCAAGTTGAGGAGTCTTTGAGAGATGCTTTGAGTCTTGGCGTTGGCAATGCCTATCTGCTAACCGATAGAGCCTTTGCTGGGGCAGATACTCTTGCTACAGGATATACACTGGCAGCCGGAATTAAAAAGCTTGGTGGAGCAGATATTATCATATTGGGGCGCCAGGCAATGGATGGAGATACAGGTCAGGTAGGACCAAGTATTGGTGAAAACTTAGGGATCCCTCATATTACAAACGTCAAAAAAATTGAACAAATTGATGAGGATGGGATAATAATAATTGAAAGATTGCTTGAGGATGGATATCTTCGCCTTAAAACAAAACTTCCTGTTCTTCTGACAGTCGTAAAGGAAATTAATGAACCGCGATTATCTACAATAAAAACTAAAATGCTTGCAAGGAAAAAGGAAATTATTTTATGGGATAGTAATAACTTAGATATTGATACCGATCGAATTGGATTAGCAGGTTCGCCTACTCAAGTAATAAAGATTTTTACACCCTCAAAAACTATAAAAGGGAAGATCTATCAAGGTAATGTAAAGGCATCGGTTACCTCATTTTTGAAAGATATTCAGAGTGCTGGAATACAATTTATTAAAAAAGAGGATAAAATGAAAAATGGAACCAATTAAAGTAATTACAGACAAATGTGTTGGCTGTGAACTCTGCGTAAAGGTATGCCCTTATGATGCAATCCAAATGATTAATAAAAAAGCGGTTATTGATATAGAAAAGTGTACGCTATGTGGTGCATGCATTGAAGCATGTAAGTTTGATGCCATTGTAATTTATAAAAGGTCGTTTAAAGAACAGGAGGTTACTTCATATTCAGGTATTTGTCTTTATGCTGAGCACAGAAATGGAAAATTAGCTTCTGTAATACTGGAGATTATTGGTGCAGCAAGGAAGCTCAAGGAGGATCTTAATGAGAACATAAGTGCTATTCTTCTTGGTAATGGTATGAACTCCTTAGCTGAAGAGTTAGTATTATATGGTGTCGATGAAGTATGGATGATTGATTCCCCGGAAATAGGGGAATTCGCTGAGGATGTTCAGGCAGAACTTGTGGCAGAGATTCTCATAGAGAAAAAGCCTGAGATCTTTCTTGGAGGTGGTACGATTATCGGACGATCTATTTTGCCGAGAGTAGCAGCTAAGATTCTTACTGGTTTAACAGCCGATTGTACTGAGCTTACTATTGATAGCGAAAATAAACTCCTCAGTCAGACAAGGCCAGCATTTGGTGGTAATATCATGGCGACAATACTCTGTAAGAACCACAGACCGCAGATGGCCACCGTAAGACATAAAGTAATGTGTGAAGCTAAAAAGGTAAAGAGTGGACATGAAGGTAAAATTGTAAAGTTCAATCATATTAAAATACCCAAGACAAAGATAGAAGTTCTGGAATTTGTTAAAGAAGAGGATATTACGGTAAACCTGGTTGATGCTGATTTTATTGTGTCTGGAGGTCGGGGGTTACAAGACCCAAAGAATTTTGTTCTTATTGAGGAACTTGCAAGGACCATAGATGGAGCAGTTGGTGCATCCAGGGCAGCAGTTGATGCTGGCTGGATTCCTTATTCACATCAGGTAGGGTTGACTGGAAAGACAGTGAAACCGATTGTCTATATAGCATGTGGAATCTCTGGTGCTATACAGCATCTGGCTGGAATGAAATCATCAGATATTATTATTGCTATAAATAATGATCCAAATGCTCCCATATTTGATTTTTCCCAGTATGGCATCATAGGAGACCTTTTTGAAGTCGTACCCGAGTTGATAAAACAGTTAAAGGGATTAACGGGAAGTAAAAATAAATAGTATTACAAAAGAATATACTTATTTATAAATGCTCATTAGGAACAATGAATTGGAATTAAAATAATTATATATATCTTTAAAAGATAAAACTGTGAAAGTTTCTTATTTTCCCTTGAGAAACTATTATAATCTTAATAAGATAAATCAGGAGGAGTAAAAATGGCAAAAAAAAAGGTAGGTATTATTGGCGGAGGAATTGTTGGTACAGCACTTGGGTATAACTTAAGCCTATATGATTCAATTGATGTAACGCTCTTTGAGAAAGATCAAATTGGATCTGGGACAACGGCAAAATCAGCCGGAACCGTGTGTCTTTTTGACGATTCTTTAACCAATAAATTCTGGGATGTACGTCTTTATGGTTTTCAAACTTATATGAATTTAGAAAAAGAAGATAAAGGCTCTGCAGGTTTTGATAATACGGGAACATTGGTTTTGGCAACAGATAAAAAGGTCGAAGAGTCTATTAAAACGGGGATTGCTCTTGCTACTGCAGCTGGCTATAAAGGGGAATACCTTACTGACCATGATAAAATCAATAAAATACTCCCAGACCTCAATCTGGAAGGTATTCTAGGTGCTGGTTGGACTCATGATGATGGCTATTTTGATCCTACGATGACTTCAAACACCTTTGTTAAAAAGATGAGAGCAAATGGAGCAAAAGTTTTTACTACAACGAAAGTTGAAAAGATAAATATACATGGTAATAAAGTAACTGGTATTGAAACCAGTAATAATAGTTATAATTTTGATGTGATTGTTGATGCTTCTGGTCCGTGGACACGTTTTACAGGAAGAATGGCCGGTTTAGAATTACCTATCTGGCATACGAAGGCTGAGGCTTTCTTCCTTTCGCCTCCGAAAAAGAAGCTTGATTATATATTCCCTGTTCTTAAATACCCTCGTTTTTATGCAAGGCGTGAAGGCGATAATATCTTTATCTGCAAAGCACATCTCACGATGGACCTGAATGATCCAATGCATGCCGGAATCTGGGATCCTGATAAATTACAACCAACTGGTGGTACAGACGAATATTTCTTAGAATTTTTATTTGGTGAATTAGAACGGAATGCTCCGGGATTACTCGATTGTGGTGTAGTATCGTCCTGGCTTGGATATAGGGCGGAACCCCCTGATTTTATGCCAATCTTGGGTGATACACAAGTTGATGGTTACATCCTTGCAATTGGATGTGGGGGTAATGGTGTAATAGAAGCACCTACCATTGGACGTGATCTCGCAAAATATATTGTTACGGGTGAAAAAACTCTTTTAATTGAATATCTCAATTTAAAACGTTTTAAAGAGAAGTATGATTTAAAAGCTAAGTAATCTTCGTAGTTAGCACAAAAGATTGGAAAAGTATTCCCTGGTAGCTATGCATACTAACTTTTATAGGTGAAGAAAGAGGTATAAACCTACTAAGGTTCAGAACTTAGAGGAGAGATCCATAAGGCCTCATAAGGTAAGGTCCAAAGTAGTAAGTGATCACCAGGTGGAACAGCAAGTCTGCCAAATCAGAAGGAAATATCCTTACTTTTGCTTGACATAATATAAATAATAGTGTATTATTTTTAATAAAATATTATATACAATATTATATACAATATTATATACAATATTATAATATAATTGGAGAAAAATGAAGAAAATTTCTAGTAAATCTAAAAAAATATATAATATGATAATTAAAGAAATTGTTACCGGAAAATTTTTTCCTGGACAAAGATTAATTGAGCGAGAATTAATAGAAAAATATGGAATGAGTAAAACTCCAATAAGAGAAGCTTTATATAAATTAGAAGAAAATGGAGTTGTAACATACGAATTAAATAAGGGCTTTTCCATTGTTAAAGTTTCTCGTTGTGATGTTGAAGAAATTTATGAATTGCGTGAAGTTTTAGAGGGTTTAGCAGTAAAAAAAGTTGCAGGAAAATTGGACCTCACACTAACCCAAGATGAAGATATAATTAAAAATTTTAGGCTTTCGGAAGAATGTCTCAAAAATAATGATATACAAAAATATTCTATTCTTGACGTGGAATTTCATAATTTGCTGGCTGATATGAGCGGTAATGGTAGATTAAAAAGCATGTTAAATAAATTATACTACCAAGCTAAATTATTGTTGAGCACTTCTCTTTTTTTACCAGAAAGAGGCATAAGTATATCTTTTAACGAACATAAAGATATAGCGAAAGCAATATCTAATAAGGATATCATAAATGCAGAAAAAAAAGCACAAGCGCATATAAAAAACGTTAAAACTGCTATTTTAAATTGGATTGATAAAAAAGATCATTATGATTATGTTTAGAATATTACATTAGGATTAGGAGTTTCTCTGAGAGCAATTTATTTAATTGGATGCTGACTTACTTACTTACTTATCCACCTAAGACTAATAATAATTAAGTAATTTTGGGGGGTGATAAATGGCAAAAAAATTATTAGAGTAGAGTACTGTTTATCTTACTTATTAAAAAAATATTTAAGGAGGCTTTAAAAAGTTATGAAACGTTTATCAAAAGGATTGCTTATATTAGTGGTTTTAGTATTATTAATGGTAACTAGTTTAGTTCCAATCTATTCACAGGATGCTCCACTAGGTGAACCGTTTAAGGTAGGTGTATTAGGTGTGATGTCAGGAGCTGCAGCATCATGGGGACTTGTATGCAAATATTGTGCCGAAGCAAATGCTAAACTTATAAATGACGAAGGAGGTTTTGTAGTTGATGGAGTTAGACATATGGTCGAAGTAGTGTCTATGGATGATCAAGGAGATCCTAAGGTTGCTGTACAAGGTGCACAAAGAATGGTATATGAAGATAAATTGACATATATTATTGGTCCGAATATTGACAGTACTAGTGCTAGTATTATTCCGATAATAGAAGCAGGGAAGGCTATTAATGTTCCATATTGTTTTAACAAAGAAATTTTTTCAGATCCTCATAATAATTCCATGTTAGGCATGATTGCTTCTTATCAGAGTGGTCCTATCATATATAAATATATGATGGATAATTTTGGAGTAAAAACGATATCTTTCGTGGCAAGGAATCAATCTGACCCGCTTAATCAAAGAAAAGAAGGAATTGCTGCAGCGGAAAAACTTGGATTAAAAATAATATCCTCAGATGTGACGTATGAGCCAGAAACAAGTGATTTCTTTCCTATCCTGACAAAAGCTTTAAAAGTAAAGTCAGATTTATTAGTACTATCTGGTGTTAACCCAGGAGATGCGCCTTTGCTTGCAAAAGCTGCAAGACAACTTGGATATAAAGGATATATTAGCACTGAAACAAGTTTAGATATAAAAACATTAGTTGAAGGTGCTGGTGAATTTGCAGAAGGGTTTATTTATACTGGCGGAGGAAGTACTCCTGAAATTCGTAGTGAGTATATGAATAAATTTATAAAAACTTATGAAGAAATAGTTGGGGAATGGAACGATGAGGCTGGAACTAAGGTTTATGCATTACCGATGATAATCGCTACGATTCAACAGGCAGGCAAAGCAGCACTTACAGATATAGAAGCTTTTAAAAAAGCTATGCCTTCTGTAATGGTAGCCGATCCATTTGTTAAAGAAAGTAGGACATTGAAATGGGTTGGAGAAAGCTATTTTGGCCAAAATCATCAAATTGGGGTTCCAATTGTTATTACCCAAGTTAAAAATGGTGAAGCTACAACACTTTTTGTAGGTAGTGTAGTTGATTAGTTTGGTCAAGATTATCAGAAAACCTTTTCACTATAGTTAAGACGAATATGGGAAGGTTGGGAAGGTAAGTATACCCTTACCTTCCCAAAAATAAAATTCAAAAAATAATAAAAGCAGGAAAAAGTATTATGATTAATCAAATGATTATAAATGCAATTGTATTAGGAAGTACATATGCTCTTATAGCTTTGGGATTAACTTTGATTTTTGGGATTATGAAAATTATAAATTTTGCTCATGGACAAATGTATATGTTGGGAACCTTTGTTACTTATTATATTTACAATATTTCTGGTTATAATTTTTTCATTGCTTTATTATGTACTATTTTTGTATTAACATTTATCGGAGTCGTTTTTGAAAAATATTTATTTCATCGAGTATTAATTCAAGCAAAAAGAGAAGAAGTAGCTATGTTACTAAGTGTAGGTACTGCATTATTGATTGAAAATAGTGCTTTAATATTTTTTGGCGAAAAAAGAAGGGGGGTTAAGCCAATTGTAGAGGGAGTTTACCATATTTTTAACGCATATATACCTGTACAAAGAATATTTATTTTTTTAATATCTATTTCGGCTATAGTAATTTTTTTACTGTTAATGCAGAAAACAAGAACAGGTCGTGCTTTACGTGCACTTGCTCAAGATAAAGAAGTTACTTATTTAATGGGTGTAAATGTTAATAAACTTTCTATGATTGGATATGCTATAGGAGCAAGTTTGGCAGGTATCTCTGGAGCAATTCTCGCTTTAGAATATCCGATTTTCGCGGGTTCTGGAACCTCAATATCAATTAAAGCATTTACTATGGTGATGATTGGTGGAGCAGGAGTTATTCCGGGTGCTATTATAGGAGGATTTATCTTAGGAATATTTGAGTCCTTTGGTTATGGAATATTTGGAGGAACTCAAACTTATTTACTTATTTACGCTTTCCTTATTGTCTTTTTAATCTTTAGGCCAAATGGAATTATGGGCAAACCATGGGGATAAAAAATTTAATTTATATTTTTGTAAAAATAATTGTTATTCAAAATTATATTAATTTGTATTAATCAAAAAAAATTAGAAGAAAGCTGATAAACCATGAGCAGTAATAATTTTTTTAATAAGGTTAGATTGTTAAAATTAAAAGATAATAAATTAATTATTATAATAATAATTGCAGCTATTTATTTTGTTACAATTCCACTCTTTTTTCGCAATTCTTCCTATTTGCTTAGCGTTATTATTTACTCTTCTATTCTAAGTTGTGCAAGCTTAGGTGTATGGTTAACATTTTCCATTGGTCGTATTAATATAGGTCAAGCAGCTTTTGTAGGTATAGGAGGATATGCTACAGCTATTTTAATGACAAAATTAGATATATCTTTTTGGATTTCTCTTCCTCTGTCTGGAATAATAGCGGCTTTTTTTAGTTTATTGTTGGGTTTTGTTCTTTTAAGGTTAAAAGGTATTTATTTTTCTATGATTACTTTAACATTGACCAACTTAACGAATTTAGTATTTTTAAATGCAGTTTTTATTACTCGAGGAGCAAATGGCATAATGAACATTCCCAGACCTGGTGCAGTTAACATTGGAAATTTTACTATTATTCCTTCATTTAGAACAGATAATTATTATATATTATTTTATTATCTTGTATCTATTATTCTAATAGTTTGCTTTATTTGTGTTTGGCGACTATATAATTCCAGAATTGGTTGGATTTTTCGCGCACTTAGACAGAGTGAAACTCTTACACAAAGTATCGGAATTAACATAATAAAATATAGAATAATGGCATATACTATATGTGGTTTTCTTGGTGGAATAAGCGGTTCCTTGTTTGTTGTTTATATTCAGAATATATTTCCAGAGAGTTTTAAAGTAGCTGATTCTATTAATTATATGCTTTATTGCTTTTTAGGTGGACTGGATTATATTTTTGGTCCTATTTTGGGGTCATTTTTATTAACAATATTTTTTGAAATGTTGCGAGGAATTCAGAAATATCAACAGGTAATCTATTCAATTATTCTCATTTGCATTATGTTATGGATTCCTAATGGAATTTTTAGTATAAAGCTATCTAAAAATAAGGAACAAATAAAAAATCTACGATGAAGAAAATCAAAAAGGAAGGAATATAATAAAAATGGCTTTGTTGGAAGTTAGAAATCTCACAAAATACTTTGGAGGATTAGCTGCAGTTAATAATTTAAGTTTTGAAGTGAATGAGAGAGAAATATTGGGGCTTATTGGACCAAATGGAGCTGGTAAAAGCACGCTTTTTAATTTGATAACTTCATATTATAAGCCTTCAAAAGGAATTATAATATTTAATGGTAAAAATATTACTAATTTAAAAACTCATCAGATTGCTCAATTAGGAATAGTACGGACTTTTCAAAAAACTAACGTATTTATGGATATGAGTGTTTCAAAAAATATAAATATTGCACATCATCTTAAATGCAAAACTAGTGATTGGGGAAAATTTATCTTTAACTCTAAAGCACGAAAAGAAGAACAAGAAATAATAAGAAACACTGACGAGATTATGGAATCTATTGGATTATTACCCTACAAAAGTGAACAGGCAAAGAATCTTCCACATGGACTATTGAGACTTCTTGAAATTGGAATTGCTTTAGCAGTTGAACCGAAATTAATTTTATTAGATGAACCTTTTACAGGAATGAATCCAAATGAAACCAATAAACTTATTGAAACAGTGAAAAGTATACAGCAAAAAAAAGGATATACAATTATATTGGTGGAACATAATATGCCTGTAGTTATGGAAATTAGTGACCGAATTATTGTTATGAATTTTGGAAATAAAATAGCTGAAGAAAGACCAATCGAGATACTAAAAAACCAGATGGTAATTGAAGCATATATTGGGAAAGATACCGAGTAGAATAGAAAGGAATATAAAAAGATGTATCTTGAGTTAAAAAATATTGAAGTATTTTATGGAAGTGTAAAAGCTCTAAAAGATGTATCAATAAATTTAAAAAGAGGAGAAATTATAACGTTGTTAGGGGCAAATGGTGCAGGAAAAACTACAATATTGAGGGCTATAACTGGGTTGATACAACCCAAATTAGGAGAAATTTGGTTTAATGGACAGAAAATAGATAAACTTCCTCCTTATAAGAGGGTTTCTTTGGGAATTTCTATGGTTCCAGAAGAAAGACATGTTTATCCTTACATGAGCGTAAAGGATAATTTGTTAATGGGTGCATATCTATGTAGGGATAATATAAAAATCAGAAATAAATTTAAAAGAATTTATGAGATTTTCCCTATACTGAAAGAAAGATCTAAACAAATGGGAGGAAAACTTAGCGGTGGAGAGCAACAAATGTTAGCAGTAGCTCGTTGCATGATGGCGGATCCGCAGTTAATTTTAATGGATGAACCTTCTCTTGGTCTTGCTCCTATAATAGTAAAAGAAATTGCTGAGATTATTACTGTCCTTAATAAAGTTGAAAAAGTTAGCATTATACTTGTTGAGCAGAATTCTAAAATGGCACTTAAAATATCAGATAGAGCTTATATTCTTGAGCTTGGGAAAATTGCCCTGGAAGACAAAGCGAAAAACCTCATTAATAACGAACAAATAAAGAAACTTTATCTTGGTGGGTAAAAGTAAACTGTATAATAAAAAATTATAGTAATATAGAAAAACTATTTCAAATATAGGAGATTTAATTATGAGTACAAAAATTTTTCCAAATAGTAGAGATATTGTTTCGCAATGTCGAGCAATAACAAAACCTGGATTATATATGATTCTTCCTCAGAATAACAGAGTTGAAAGCGTATTTCCAAATATGAAAAACGTAACAGTACAAATTTTAACAACAAATAGTTTGGGAGCACATTTCAATCAATATGAATTATATTTTGAACCAGGAGGAACAGTTAATAATTTAAAGAGTGATATTTTTGAGTATTTTATATTTGTTCTGGAAGGTAAAATTAAGGTCAAAGTCAAGAAAATAAATAGAGATGAAGAACTAAATGTGGGGGGATATGCTTATTTACCAGTGGGTTTAGATTATACTTTATTAAATTCTAGCAATAAAAAAAGTAGAGTATTGTATATTAAGAAGGCGTATAAAGCACTCGATTCTTTAAGCCCAAAAATAATTTTTAATGACGAAAAAAACATTACAGCAAAAGCTTGTGATACATATGTTGAACAACATCTTATTCCTTATGAAGAAGATATATCTTATGACATGGCAATGAATTTATTAAACTTTGAACCCGGAATATGTTTTGGATTTGTTGAAAGTCATATTATGGAGCACGGTTTATACATGTTAAAAGGAAGTGGAATTTATTGGTTGAATGGGGATTATCATGAGATCCAGACCAATGATTATGTTTATATGGCTCCTTATTGCCCACAATTTTTTTATTCGATTGGTTTGATAAAAGGAAGATATTTGCTTTATAAGGATGTCAATCGTGATTATAACGAAGGCCTGTAAATAATTAAGGTGGAGAGGAGATTTTAAAATAGTGAATACATCTTTGAAAACAATAAAAAACATGATAGATGATATTGGTTTTATAAATCATAATTTGATATCCATAAATGATTTATCAAATGGAATGATATTGGAATTATTTAAGTTGGCTAATTGTTTACAACCATGGTATAGATCTAGATTAAATATTTTATCGGGGAAACATATGGCAACACTTTTTTTCCAGCCCAGTACAAGAACCCGATTAAGCTTTGAAACTGCTATGAGCCGTTTAGGGGGCACAATTATTTCAGAAGCAACGCCACTCATTTCTTCATCAGCAGCAAAAGAAGAAAGTCTTAACGATATGATAAAGGTAGTTTCTCAATATGCTAATATTATAGTACTTCGACATCCTAATGCAGATGAAGCAAAAGATGCAGTTACCTATTCCGATTGTCCAGTTATAAGTGGGGCATTTGGTCACGAAGAACACCCTACACAAGCATTATTAGATCTTTATACCTTATGGCAAACTTTTGGTAAGATAGAAGGTTTAAAGGTTTGTATTGCAACTCCCGATCTAATTCATGCCCGTACAGGTCATTCAATGGCTTATGCACTTGCAAGACTTGGGGCCAAAGTGTATTTATTGTCAAAAAAAGAATATAGAACACCAAATTTTGTTATGGAGAATATTCGTAAAATAAATGGTGACGTAGAAGAGGTTTTTGATCTTAACCAAAAGCAGTTTAATGAATTTATTTATACTAATGCGGATTTAGTATACCTTCCGGGGTGTAGTGCTCCTAAAGGAGAAGATGCTGAAAAATTTAAACAAATTATGGATAATTATTTTGTACAATATGAGACGATTGAAAAAGCTAATAAGGAGAAAAATAAAATAATTTATGTTACTCACACCCTTCCGCGAAGGAAAGGTGAGATGGATTTGCGAATCGATAAAAGTTCTGCCGAACTTTATTTTAAGGCTATTGCTTATAGCGTTGCAATTCGCATGGCGCTTATTTTAGCAATTATTGGATTTGAATAAAAAAAATTATATTAATATTTATTAGTAAAAGAAGGGAGACAATATGTTAACTAAATCTTTAAAAGGAAGAGATTTCATATCACTTAGAGATTTTTCAAAGCAGGAGATTATAACTATATTAGAAACAGCTTTAACTCTTAAGACAGATTTTGCTATAGATAGAAAACATAAATTATTAGATGGAAAAACATTGTTTATGCTTTTCTTTAACCCATCCACACGTACCCGTAACAGTTTTGAAAGTGGCATATTTCAATTAGGGGGACATGGTAATTTTTTACAACCAAGTACAACTCGTTTACCTTCTTTAGAAGGAGAAGATGTACCTTATCAAACGGAGAGGATTTCTGACATGGCAAGAACTTTAAGTGGAATGGGAGATGCTATTGCCATTCGGGTTCTTGGAGATGCAGTTAATTGGGATTACGATAAAGGATTAAGAATAATTAAAGAATTTGCCAAATGGGCTACAATTCCTGTTATTAACATGGAAGATAATATATATCATCCTTGCCAAGGAATGGCAGATGTAATGACTATGTGGGAATTGTTTGGTCATGATTTACGTGGATTGAAACTAGGTGTAACTTGGACTTATTCCGGAAGCACCAAGAAACCAATTGCCCCCCATCATGATGTCATGTACGCAGCTAGCTTTTTTGGGGCAAATATTATATATGCTAAACCGCCTGAACTGAGAATAGATCCAGAAATAGAAAAAGCTATAAAAGAAAACGTAGAAGCCAATGGAGGCACTTATCAAACTTCAGGTAATATTAAAGATGCTTTTGTTGATGCAGATATTGTATATGGCAAAAATCATGTATGCCTTGATTTATTGCCTCCTTTTCAAAAGGAGCCAAAATTTGATGAAATGGCTAAACTATTCGATAAATATAAAGACTGGATTGTGAATGAGGAATACATGAAATTAGCAAAAAGCCAATCAAAATATATGCATTGTTTGCCTTGCGAAAGAGGAATGGAAGTAACTGATGAGGTTATGGATGGGCCACAAGCTGCTGTTTGGATGGAAGCTGAAAACAGACTACATGCCCAAAAAGCTATTATGGCCTTAACTATGTAAATTAAATTATTTTAATTACCAATTTAAAAAGTAAATTAAGGTTAAGTAGTATATTAACACAAATATTATTTGTTTAGTTGTCTAAAAAAGAATAAGGATAATTTTTAATACATGAAATACATAAAAGTAAATTTAGATGTAATTATAAAAAATGGTACAATAGTAACAAATGAAGGGTTGTTTAAAGTCGATTTAGCAATTAAAAATGGAAAAATAGCTGGAGTGTTTTTTTCGAATATAGAAAAGAAAAATGCCGCAAATATAATTGACGCAAAAGATATGCTTATTTTTCCAGGTATAATTGATTCCCACGTTCATTTTAATGAACCAGGAAGAGAAAATTGGGAGGGCTTTAAAACTGGAAGCATGAGTGCCGCAGCAGGTGGCATTACGACCATTATCGATATGCCTCTAAATTCTTCTCCTTGTACAATCAATAAAGTAGAAGCAGAGAAAAAAATAAAAATAGGCGAAGAAAATTCCATTGTAGATTTTGGACTATGGGGTGGAGCAACTCCAAACAATATAGAGGATTTAGAAGATCTTAATAAAATGGGAATTGTAGCTTTTAAATCTTTTTTATGTAATTCAGGAATTGCTGAATTTAAAAATATCAATGATGGTGAATTGATTGATATTTTAAAGCGTATTGGAAAATATAGAACTTTATGGGGTTTTCATGCTGAAAATGATTCAATTGTTAGCTATTTAACGAGAAAAGCAAAAGAAAGTAATTATATAGACCGAAAATCATTTTTAGATTCACGCCCTTCAATAGCTGAAGAAGAAGCGGTAAACAGAATTCTATTTTTTGTGAAGGAAATGAACCCCTTGTGTACTATTCATTTTTTACATACTAGTCTGGTTAGAAACATAGAAGAAATAAATAAACTTAAAATTTTGGGATATAATGTTTCAGCTGAAACCTGTCCCCATTACTTAACTTTAACAGATGAAGATTTTTTTGATATAGGTCCTATAGCCAAATGCACACCACCATTAAGAAGTAGAAAAGAAGTTGAAGGTCTTTGGAGATGTGTTAAAAATGGCTTGGTTGACGTGATAGGGTCAGATCACTCACCATGTGTTTTTGAAGAAAAAGAAAAAGGGAATAATAATATTTGGGAAGCATGGGGAGGTATTAGTGGCATACAAACGATGCTCCCCATTATTTTTTCTGAGGGGGTAATAAAAAGAAAGTTACCACTTTCCCAGTTAATTAATATGATGTCTTATAAACCCGCAAAATTATTTGGTCTTTATCCGCAAAAAGGTTCATTAATGCCTGGATCAGATGCGGATATTGTTATATTTAATCCTAATAAAAAATGGATTATTGAGAAAAATGGTCTCTTTTATAAGAATAAATATTCACCATTTGTTGGGAAGGTTATTACTGGTGCTGTAGAAAAAACATTATTAAGAGGAAGAGTTATTTATGAAAAAGGAGAGATAATAACAAACTTTGGGATAGGAAAATTTGTTAAGAGGTGTAAGGCATACAGATAAATTAAATAAAATATAATAGGAGGAGGGAAATAATTGAAAATATTAGTAATAAATCCTAATACTTCTGAGTGTTTCAACAAGTTATTGAAGGATAGTTCAGATAAATACGCTCTTTCTTCAACGCATGTAAAAATAATTTCTCCAAAGTCAGGTCCAGAAGTAATCGAAGGAGCTTATGACGAAGCTCTAAGCGTTCAAGGTACATTGGAAACTTTTATTAATTTAGAAAAAAATTATGATGCATTTATTATAGCTTGTTTTAGCGACCACTTATCTTTGCAAGCCATTAAGGAAATAACTTGTAAACCAGTAGTTGGTATTGCAGAAGCATCAATCTACCTTGCTTGCTTGCTTGGTGATAAGTTTAGCATTATAACAACAAATAGTAAATGGTGTCCCTTGCTTTATCATTATATTAGAAAGTGTGGACTAGAATCGAGATGTGCTTCAATAAGATCTGCAGTCCCTCGGGTTGCAAATTTAGGTTTAGGGGAAGATGAAAGTGTAAAAAAAGCAATTGAAAATGAAGCCTTTGCTGCAATAAAAGAAGATGGGGCGGAAGTAATTTGTTTAGGTTGTGCTGGAATGTCTGGTTTTGATAAAGACCTTCAAAATAAATTAGGGATTCCAGTATTAGATGGATTTATTTGTGCTCTAAAACTATTAGAGATTTTTAACCAATATGGTTTAACTCATAGCAAAATAAATACTTATTCTACACCTTTATTTAAAGAACTATCCCATATGCAATCAAAATTTAACATGGTTTATAAAAAATAAAAAATAAATAAAGACAGAAGGCCATTATGGCCCTAACTATGGCGAAAGGATGGAGGTAAAACATGACAAAATTAGCAGTATTAGCTATCGGAGGAAATTCGCTTATTAAAGATAAACAACATGAAACAGTTGAAGATCAATATGATGCAGTATGTGAAACAGCCAAACACATTGCCGGAATGATTGAACAGGATTTTAATGTAGTCATTACTCACGGGAATGGCCCTCAAGTAGGATTTATTTTAAGACGTTCAGAGATTGCCCACGAAGTAGCCGGAATGCATCTGGTGCCTTTAGTTAACTGTGGGGCAGATACTCAAGGAGCGATCGGGTATCAGATTCAGCAAGCTCTTAATAACGAATTTAGAATGAGAGGTATTGAAAAGAATGCAGTTACGGTTGTAACTCAGGTGGTGGTAGATAGAAAAGATCCTGCCTTTCAGAATCCATCAAAACCAATAGGTACATTTTATACTAAAGAACGGGCGAAAGAACTACAAAAAGAACATCCGGACTGGATGATTATTGATGATGCAGGAAGAGGATATAGAAGAATTGTTTCTTCTCCTATGCCAGTAGAAATTGTAGAACAAGATGCTATTGAAACACTGGTAAGAAAGGGATTTAGTGTAGTTGGTGTAGGAGGTGGTGGAATTCCTGTAATCCGTAGAGATGATGGAATACTTGAAGGTGTTGCTGCGGTTATTGATAAAGATAATGCCTCAAGCCTGTTAGCCATAAATATTAAAGCTGATGCCTTTATCATTTCTACCGCAGTAGAAAAAGTATGCCTGAACTTTAATCAGCCAAATCAGATTGTTTTAGATAAGCTGACTGTTGCAGAGGCAAAAAAATATATTGAAGAAGGGCATTTTGCTAAAGGTAGTATGCTCCCCAAAATTCAAGCTATCGTAAGATTCCTGGAAGCCGGAGGGAAAGAAGCAATAGTTACCAATCCAGAGTCTTTAGAAAAAGCACTAAAAGGTGAAACGGGAACACATATCTATCCCTAGGAGAGATTATTGCTAAAAATTCATAGTTTCTTTATGATAACGAACGTAGAGTATAGTTAAAACAATTGCTCTATTTATAGATTTAAAAACATAATTATTTCATGTTTAAAATTATTTTGATAAGTTCTGTTTTAAGTATTTATTAAATTTTAACATAATGTCTTGCTATTGATTCAGTGCTGTATTTTATTGTAAAAAAGGTCAGTATTATGAGTAGATCAATAAAAATTGCTTTAATTCAATTCTCAAGTATATTAGGAAATATAGAAAAGAACATTAAAAAGGCTATTGAAATGATTGAAATTGCCACAATTAATGGATCAAAAATAATCTGTTTTCCTGAAACATTTGCTAGTGGATATGACCTTAATTTTTTCAAAGAAAAGATATCTAGTTTAGCAGAGAGTTTAAATGGTTATACAATTTCAAGTTTAAGAAAAATTGCTGAACATAAAAGAGTTTATATTATTGCGCCCATTATCTTGAAAGAGGATTATAAGAGTTCATTTACTAATTCAGCAGTAGTAATAGATGACAATGGAAATATAATGGGGGTATATAATAAAAATCATTTATGGCATATTGGAGAGGGGAATTTATTTAAAAAAGGCAGTGGGTATCCAATTTTTGAAACCAAATATTGTAATATAGGAATTTTAATTTGTTATGATTTAAATTTGCCAGAAGCAGCACGAATTTTAACCTTAAAAGGAGCTGAATTAATATTTTTGTGCAGTGCTTGGATACAAAAAGATAAATATATTTATGATATATTAATACCTGCAAGGGCTTTAGAGAATGAAGTATTTTTTGCGGCTGTAAATATGTTTGATAAAGATATGAATTTATTTGGAAACAGTAAGATAGCAAATCCTAAGGGAAATATAGTTGCTAAATCAATTAAACATTCTGAAGATATTTTGATTTATAGGATAGATTTAGATGAGATAGCCAAAGCAAGATATAATGCACCGTATTTAAGCCAAAGAAGACCTGAACAATATTTTCCAATTTGTAATTAGAGGCTATAATGAAAAGAGAGAATTAAAATTTTAAAATATAAACTAACAATAAGATTAAAAGAAAAACATTCTTTATGTATTACATAAGCATTTTTTCTTTAGAATCTCACATATATTAGGATCCTGAATTTCCTTAAAGTGCATTAGAATGTTTTTGACAATATTAATAGACAAATTTTGCTATAGATATAATCAATTTTCAAGTAGAAAGAAAAACTTTCTTTAACGAAAAGAATAAAATAAAGAAAAAGAAAAAAATTAAATACTTGTGAAATATACACTGAAGATTTGACAAGAAAATGTATTAATGTTATATTTTACTTAAAGAAAATTTTAAAAATTAAATTATAGATGCTCGTATAAACTCTTGGATATGGCAAGAGTGTTTCTACCATGTGACCGTAAATCACAATAGGCTACGGGTGGAAGTGCACCTTAGGGATTCGCTTATTCTGAGCAAGATTCTAATAATAAAATTAGAATAAGATTAGAACCGAGTGGTGCAAAGTATATTTATTTTATACTACACCGGAGGGTTAAAAGCCCAGGCGGAGAGGTTCCACTCAAACGGAATTTCTGTTGCCTGGGTTTTTTATTTGGAGATAAATATAATTTTCAAAAAGAATTATGAGATAAATATTGATGAAGGAGAATAATATGGAGAAAGTAGTAATAATTATGGGAAGTACTTCAGATTTGGATACTATGAAAAAAGCAGCAGAAGTACTTGATGAATTAGGTATTATTTATGAAATGAAAGTACTTTCTGCTCATCGGACTCCTGATTTACTATTTGAATATATTGCACAAATAGAAGAAAAAGGATTTAAAGTAATAATTGCTGGGGCCGGTGGAGCAGCTCATTTACCTGGAGTGATAGCCTCCCAAACACTTTTACCGGTAATAGGTGTTCCTATAGAGACGAAAGTAATGGGGGGTCTTGATTCTTTATTATCTATAGTCCAGATGCCTGGTGGTGTCCCGGTAGCAACGATGGGGATAGGAAATGCAAAAAATGCCGGACTTATGGCAGCCAGGATTTTAGCAATTAATAATATTGAGTTAAGAAAAAAACTTGAAAATTATAAAAAAGCTATGGTTCAGAAGATAAAAGATATAAAGATATAGATAATCATAGAACATATAGCGTTTAGCGTATAGGACTTGTATATCGTATATAGTATTTAGTAGATAGTGAATATTTGTGTATAGCGAAAAATGAAAAACGTAAAGCGCAAGACTATAACTTAAAATTTAAAATTTATAGAAAAGTTTTGAGTTTTGAATTATGGCTTTTCGTTTTTAGCTTTAACTTTTTAGTTGAATGCTGATAACTGAAAACTGTATTTAAAACTAACGACTATTCACTAACGACTAATTTAAATTGGTTAATTTATATAAAGGAGCACTAATAATGGGGAGTGTAAAAGATTTAATAGTATTAGAAAAGCCACTAAAAAACAAAAGTGGTAGAGGAAGATTTGTTTTTTCCGATCGTTACTCAGTCTTTGATTGGGGGGAGATGCCTGACCATATAGAAAACAAAGGCAAATCTTTGTGCCTTTCAGCTGCTTATTTTTTTGAAAAACTGGAAACTATGGGAATAAAAACTCATTATCAGGGTTTAATAGAAGATGGTAAGTTAAATAGGTTAATTAATATTAAAGAACCAGTTGAGGTTATGGAAGTAAAATTGATTAGAGTACTACCACCCCAACCAGAAGGTAATTTTTATAATTATTCCATTTATAAGAATGAAAACAATAATTTTTTAATTCCTCTGGAGATTATTTACCGCAAATCTCTTCCGGAAGGATCCAGTGTATTTAAAAGATTAAGAGAAAGAAGTTTAAAATTGAAAAATTTGAGTCTAAAAGAGATGCCCCTCTCTGGTCAAACTTTAAACCAACCTTTTTTAGATGTTTCTACCAAGCTTGAATCCAGTGACCGATATCTGAATTGGAAAGAAGCTAAGGAGATAGTTAATTTTAAAGATGATGATATTAAAGAGATAAAAAGGATAACCTTATTGGTTAATAAATTAATAACTAAAGAAGTAGAAAAAATTGGTTTAAAATATGAAGATGGTAAGATAGAGTTTGGGTTTGATGAGAAGAGAAATCTTTTATTAGTAGATGTTCTGGGTACTTTAGATGAGTGTCGCTTCACTTTTGATGGGATTCCAGTAAGTAAAGAGATTGCTCGGATATTTTATCGAAAGACTTCTTGGTACCAAGAGATTAGTGAGGTAAAAAAGAAAGATAAATTGAACTGGAAAAATAAAGTAGACCTTGCTCCACCTCCTTTACCCCCTGATTTAAGAGAGCTAATTACAATAGCCTATTGTGCTTTTGCAAATGAAATTACCGGGAGGAAATGGTTTAAGAACATTCCTTCTATGCGAAAAGTATTAGAAGAGATAAATAAAATACTATATGAGAAGAATGAAAATTAGCTATCCAGGAGGATAAAATGTGGTCGATAAATATATTTATTAATTTAAAAAAAGGAGTTTTAGATGCTCAAGGAGCAGCTACGCAAAATGCTTTAGAATCATTAGGATTTGAAGAAGTAAAAGAAGTTAGGATAGGAAAATGTATCAATATTAAGATAGAAGCTAAAACTCAAAAAATAGTCTGTCAAAGAGTTGAAGAGATGTGTAAAAAATTATTGGCCAATCCAGTGATAGAAGATTTTAGTTATAAAATTGAGGTGTTATAGGTGAAGTTTGGGGTAATCCAATTTCCTGGTTCAACATGTGATTATGATTGTTTTTATGCCCTGAGAGATGTTTTAAAAGTGCAGGTAGACTTTGTCTGGCATAGGGAGACTAACTTAGAGAGTTATAATGGTATAATTCTTCCCGGTGGTTTTTCTTATGGTGATTATTTAAGAGTCGGAGCGATAGCTAGATTTTCACCGATTATAAAAGCAGTAAAAAAGTATTCCGATGACGGTGGGTTAGTATTAGGAATTTGCAATGGATTTCAAATTCTATTAGAGGCAGATTTGCTACCGGGAGCATTAATTAAAAATAACTATTTACATTTCTTATGTCGTTATTTATACCTTAAGGTGGAAAATAATAGTACTCCCTATACTCACCTTTGCGAAAAGGAGCAGGTTTTAAAGATACCTATTGCTCATGGTGAAGGGAATTATTACGTAGATAAAAATACCTTAAGAGAACTTATTAAGAATAATCAGATTGTTCTTAGATACTGTGATGCTAAAGGGGAGATAACTCCTGAGGCCAATCCTAATGGGTCTATTTATAACATTGCCGCGGTGTGTAATAAAAGAGGTAATGTTTTGGGGATGATGCCACATCCAGAACGATGCGTTGAAGACTGTTTGGGGTCTTCTGATGGGAAATATATTTTTAACTCTATCCTGGATTTCATAAAGAAAAAATTAAATATTTAAAGTAGGTATATGCGGAAACTAAAAAATATATCTCATGAATCGTAGATTACTTAAAAATATTCTCCTCGTTTTTAGCTTTTAGTTATAGTTTTAGGCTTTTCGTTTTGCACTTTCCTACTATACGCTAAATGCTACCCGCTATACGCTATACGCAATACGAATAAGGAGATTAATAGTGAAAAGTTATAACCAAGAAAAAGTGTGGAAAAAATGGGGGCTTACCCCGGCTGAATATAAAAAGATAAAAGAAGATTTAAAGAGAGAACCGAATGAAGTAGAATTAGGAATGTATTCAGTAATGTGGTCCGAACATTGCAGTTATAAGAATTCCAAACCACTTCTTAAATTATTTCCTATTTCTGCGGAATGGATTATCCAGGGTCCCGGTGAAAATGCTGGAATTATTGATATAGGGGAAGATCAAGTTATAGTAATGAAAATGGAGAGTCATAATCATCCCTCAGCGGTTGAACCTTTTCAGGGAGCGGCAACCGGTAT
>Ga0315293_10000541_pt1 | contig 35483 bp, 33 predicted proteins | sample YL17G13_20_MG_FD_203071 | JGI IMG/M metagenome (GOLD analysis project Ga0315293, IMG submission 203071) | Sediment microbial communities from Yellowstone Lake, YNP, Wyoming, USA - YL17G13_20 | ecosystem: Environmental > Aquatic > Freshwater > Lake > Sediment | place: USA: Wyoming | collected... | reverse complement strand
AAATCCACCTTATCGTGCTGGCGACCCGGCAAAAATTCGTAGTCCCGGTATCTGCCATCTGAGTCAACGCTGACAATCTGACAGCCTGCGGCTTTGGCAATCGGAAATCCGGGATCAATTTCCGACCTTGGTTCGTTAAACATCACGTAAGCATCAACTAATCCTGACGCCAAATAAGAATAAATAAAAGAACCTCCCTGAGGATACAATAAAGCTTTTGGATGCATATTTTTCACCAAGTCGCCGAAAAATTCCAAAAATTTCGTAGAGTAAATTGATTTCATCAAATAAGTTGCTAAAACAATCTGCTCGCTTAATTTTTCTCTTTTGGAGGGCAAAAGATCCTTCTTTTTGCCGGTTTTTGGGTCTAACAGATAAACGCGGCCGTCGGCCATTATATAAAATTTCTCGTTTAGAATATCGGCAATTCCCGTAGCGATCGGTTTTTTATTTTCGTCGTAAAAACTCAAGGCCGTGTACCAATTATGTTCAAAGCCCTTTAAAAAAAGAGCGGAGCCGTCAAAAGGGTCAATGGCGCCGTAAAAATCATTGCCGTTTTCAATATCCCGACCTTCGGGTTCAGAATAAATAGTGGCTTTAATTTGATTTTCTTTTAAAAGCTGTTCCAGAATTTCCTCTCCCACCCTATCAATGCCAATTTCCACATCTTCCGGCCGGTTTATCACCTCGCCCAAAATCTCGCGGCCATCGCCATTGGAAGCCCGCCTTTTCACTTCTTTCACCGTTTCCGTCAAATATTTAATTAAAACTTCTTGAAGTTTTTCCATTTGCGTAAATTTATTTTTACTCTCTTAAAATTTATTGTCAACCACCAAGTCCGCCAACAGGCGGACGCGGGTCGAAAAGAGATTTATCTCTTTGAGAATATTTCTCCCAATGCCGCGATGAGCCGTTCCGTGTCTTTCAATGTGCCGATACTAATCCTGACCGCATCTTTTTTATCAGGGGCTGATTTTGGCCTGACTAAAATCCCTTTTGATTTTAAGCCCTCCATTATTTTTTTTGGATCCGAAAACCTTAAAAGCAAAAAATTGGCCCTGCTTGGATAAAAGAAAATGTTTCTTTCTTTCAAAAATTGCTCCAATTTCGGCTTGGATTTCTCCATTACTTCTTTGACGTAATCTTCCATATATTTTATATCTGACAGGGCGGTTAAAATTGCAGTTTTTGCGAACATATTGACGTCGTAAGGCCCGCGGATTTTTGATAATTCTTGAATATTTTTTTCTTGGGAAATGACGTAACCCGCCCTTGTCGCAACCAAGGCAAAAGCCTTGGCGAAAGTCCTGATAATGTAAAGGTTGTCGTACTTTTCAATCAAATCTTTACAGGTTATTTTCGAAAACTCGAAATAGGCCTCGTCATGCAGAACGGCGACGTCTTTTTCTTTTGCTTTTTCCAAAATTCGCTCCACGTCCTCGATTGGGATTACGCTTCCCAAAGGATTGTTGGGATTACAAAGAATTATCAGTTTTACTTTCTCATTTCCCAATAAATCTAGAATTTCCTCAAGGGGCAATTCTCCCCCTTCTTTGTATTTCGGCTCTAAAATTTCCGCTCCCTGGATGCCGGCCGATTGATAGTGCATGGCAAAAGCGGGAAAAGGAATAATAACTTTGTCTCCCTCATCGAGATATGCCCTTGAAATTATATCAATGCCCTGATCTCCGCCATTTGTCATCATAACTTCACTTGGTTTCACACCGGCGTATTTTGCGATTTTTAATTCCAGGTCGCCGTATTCCGGATAAACTTGCAATCTGTCCGAATCAATGAATTCTTTCAGGGCCTTTTTCACTTTCGGGTTGGCTCCCGTAGTTCTCTCGTTAAAATCCAAAAGCAAATAATCCTTTGCCGCTCTTCCCTCCAAAGGAGGTTTATAATGACCCATTTTTTTAATTCTTTGTTTTATGGCCATAATGTCTTATATTGACATCTTATAACTTTTGTGTCATTTTCACAATAGGAGGGCTGATTCCAGCTCTTTAATTTTTAAGGAGGTAAACATCCATGGCCAACAAGAAAACAGTCAGTATTCTTGGCGCCGGAGCTATGGGTTGGGGAATAGCACACATACTTAGTACCTACCAAAAAGCGGAGGTAAAAGTGTGGGACCGCGATTCTCAACTCATCAACGAAGCCAAAAAGACTCGCCAAAATCTTAAACATTCCGATCCAGCTATTACTTTACCACGGGAGGTTTTATTATCAGATAACCTAGAAGAAATAACAAACGGTTCTTATTTGACATTGCTGGCTGTACCTTCTTTTGCGGTAAGAGAAATGTGCCAGAAAATTTCCGGCTTTACTTTTTCTGCCTTATTAATGATTTCAAAGGGAATGGAAAAAAACACTTCTCTTCTCCCCTTCCAAGTAGCAGAGGAAGTACTGGGAAAGATAGATATTCTCCATCTTACCGGAGCGGGTTATGGCAAAAAAGTACACAAAAAAATTCCAGCTACTGAAGCATTAGCCTGTAGAAACGAAAATCTGCTTAAGGAGATTAAAAGCCTTTTCGAAACCGATTGGTTGGCAATTAAAACCTCGACTGATCTCTTGGGCACCCAATTGGCTGGAGCCCTAAAAAATGTAATGGTAATTGGAATCGGGCTGGCCGAAACTGGAAAAGAAAACCCAGCGCTTAAAAATAAGCTGATTGAAGAATGTGTCAAAGAGATGATTTTACTGGGAAAAATAATGGGTGCTGACGAGAAAACTTTTTGGGGACCGGCGGGCATGGGGGATTTGGAAATTTCTGCTGACTCTTTGAGCCGTAATTATCGCCTGGGACAGTCCCTCATTGGAAAAGGAATTGATAAGGTACAAGAAGAGTTGAAAGAAAAAGGAATCACGATTGAAGGATTTCACACTGCCTGGGCCGCATACCAATTGGTAAAAAATAAAAATGTCCGACTGCCAATCATAGAAGAGATTTATGGAGTAATTTATGAAAAGAAAAGTCCGAGGGCAAGCGCTGAAAAACTAAAAAAATTAACCGAACAAAACTAGGTGGCTCCGTCAAAATCATTGAAAAACGATATTTTAACGGAGCTTTTGTTTTATTTCTGTAAAAATTCTAAAATAAAGTACCATGATCGAAATTGACGGTTCATATTTGGAGGGCGGAGGGCAAATTTTAAGGACGGCCTGCGCTCTTTCGGCGGTAACTAAAAAACCTTGCCGGGTTTTTAATATCAGAAAGGGCCGTGAAAAAACCGGGCTTATGCCCCAACACCTTTTGGGGATTCGGGCCTTATCTCAACTTTGTAACGGAAAACTGGAGGGGGATTTTCTTGGAAGCGAAGAAATCAGATTTTATCCGGATGAAATTCAGACAAAAGATTTGAAGATAAAAATTGAAACTGCCGGAAGCATCGCTCTGGTTTTGCAAACTTTAATCCTTCCTTCCTTATTCGCCCATTCGACAAGCTCGGGGCAAATTTCCCCCGTAAAAATAACCTTTGAGGGCGGAGCTACTGATACTTTTTTCTCTCCAACTATGGATTATTTTCAATATGTTTTTTTAAAAATTTTGGAGAAAACAGATATTCAAGTGAAAATTAATATTTTAAAAAGAGGATGTTATCCTGAGGGCGGAGCTCAAGTCAAGGTCTCAATTGAGCCATGGCGAAGAGATAAATCTCTTCTTAAACCTTCGCTTCGCTTGGTTGAAAGAGGAAATTTAAAGGAAATTTTAGTAATTTCCGGAGCTTCGGAATCTTTAAGGGACAAAAAAATTGCCGAAAGGCAAATAGCAGGAGTTAGGGAAGTCTTGGGCAAACTGAAACTTCCCATTGAAGAAAAAGTTGAATATTATGAAACCGAATGTCCGGGAAGCCAAATCACCTTGGCAGCGGAATTTGAAAACACGTTAATCGGAGCAGACGCTTTGGGGAAATTGGGGAAAAGAGCAGAAGACGTCGGCAAGGAAGCCGGCTTGGAATTATTGCAAGAACAAAAATCCGGAGCTTGTCTCGACAAATATTCGGCTGATCAAATTCTTCCTTATATGGCTTTGGCCCGGGGAAAATCCCAGGTTTCGGTTTCTGAAATCACAAAACACTCGCAAACTAATGCCTGGGTAATCGAGAAATTTTTGGACGGAAAATTCAAAACCGAGGGCAATTTGATAAAATGGACTCCTCTTTAGAACAGGGTTGATTGTTTTGAAAGGGTTTTTTCTTCTTCCTGAGAAAAAATCTTGATTTTGCCGTAAACGCCGTCGTAACCCGGCTCCCTGACAACTCTTCCTTCTCTCACTCTGATTATCCCTTCGGCAATTTCCGGCGAAGTTATCCCTCCTAATTCTTCTCTGGTAACGTCGAGGAGAATATTAAATTCCGAGCCGAATTTTTCAATTAAATTTTTATATTCTTTTTCTACTTCTTTTGTCCCAGTACCTTGGGATAAGACATCAGCAATAATCTCTTCTAGGGGCACCAAACTTTTAAAAGGTACTGCTCCTTCCGGCTTGAAACCTTCCTCTCTGTCTGCTAATTCTTCAACTCGGTTTAAAACTCCGATTGTCAAAGGTTTACCGCAAACCGGACATGTTCCATTGTATTTTTTTGTCTCTTGAGGTGATAATTTTATTCCGCAAATTCTGTGTCCGTCAAAATGATATTTTCCTTCTTCGGGAAAAAATTCAATTGTGTATAAAAATTTTTGAGGATTTTTTGTTTTGATTGCTTCAATAATAGCTGGATAGCTCAATTCTGCATCAAAAACATTAGCCTCCCTGCCTATTTTTTGAGGGCTGTGGGCGTCTGAGTTGCTAATTAAGGTAATTTTATCCAAAGACGACAGACGCCAGTTCATTGCGGGATCCGAAGAAAGGCCAGTCTCGATGGAATAAATGTATTTTGAATATTCTTCGAAGCACTCCTCGATGGAATTGAAACCTGATTTCGAACCGAAAATCGCGAACCAGGGAGTCCAGGCGTGGGCCGGCACCACTAAACATTCTTGGGAACTGTTCAAAACTATTTTTGCCAACTCTTTGGCATCCAATCCTAAAATCGGCCTGCCGTCCGATTTTAAGTTGCCAATCCACCCCAATTGCGTATTAATTTTTTCCACAACCTCAAAAGATGGCGAAAAAATTATGACGTGAATTTTTCTGACCCGTCCTCCCTTCGTATAGATACAACTGATTTCAGCTGTCAGAATAAATCTGGTTTCGCTGTCCGAGTTTTTTAGTTTAAATAAACCTGGCTCGGCGAGTTCTAATTTATCTTTTAAATTTTTTAACCATTCGGGATGAGTAAAATCTCCTGTTCCTAAAACTTTAATGCCCTTGATTTTTGCCCATTTATCAAGATTATCCAAATCCATGTCTCTGGAGGTTGCCCGAGAGTATTTACTATGAATATGAAAGTCTGCGACAAATTTCATGTTTATTTAAAAAACTGGAAAACGGCGCCTAAAATAAATATTGCCATTAAAAAGTATAACAACATTGAGGGGATTTTTAAACTGTATTCCGGCTCCCGGTCTCCCAATTTTTTAGCATTTTTGAAAATTAAAATAATAATTATTCCCTCTACTGCCCCGATTATAGTACCGACAAATCCGATAGTGTTGATAAAGTTTCGAAAACCGAGTAAAAACAGGATTAAAGGAGAACCGCAGGCAATCAGAAAAGCCGGAATTTTTGGAAATTTAAGATCGCGGACAAGAGTATTTCTCAAATAAAGAGCTAATATTAAAAAAGAATCTGCGATTGTTATCAACCCTGCCAGAACGCCGAAAAAAACAATTTTACTGCCTAAAAAGGGTATTAAACCCGAGAGGGCGTCGGCTGAAGTGTTTCTGCCGCTGACGCCCGCAACCAATATCCCGAACAAAATATAAAATACCGCGGATATCGCCGTTGAAAGAATTATCACTTTTTTAAAAAACTTTTTTTCATCGGAATTTTTTAATATTTCTCCTATTTCCGGAATTGCCGACCAGCCAACCAAAGAAAACAAGATTATTCCAAAAGGCAAAAAAATATCGGGAAAATTCAAAACAGGCAAATTTGAAAAATTAAATTTTGGAAGAGAGAAAAAGAAAATAATAAAGGCAATAAAAAAGAAAAGGGAGTTTGTAAAAATCTCGGCGGGAGCAATTATTTTTATTCCCTGGAAAACAAGATAAGATAAAATTAACCAGGAAATAAGTACAAAATGGAAAGAAGACAAATTCAATAAAGAGGGAAACAAAATTTTTAAAAAATCTCCGGCTAAAATAAGATAGGCCAGGAGAGAACCTGCCACTCCTACAATGACTGAAATGGTAATTAAAACCTCTGCCGGCCTTCCGAGATATTTCAAAGCGAAACCCGGCAGACGATATTTTTCTTTTGTCCTTAAAACTATTTCTCCAAAGAATAAGTGGATTAAAAGAACCGCTCCGCCCAAAACTATAAAATAAAAAAGACCGGGTATCAGCCCGCTTTTAAATATTACATAAGGAATTCCAAAAATTCCCGCTCCGATTGTCGTTCCGATTAAAACAGAAAGCGCAAGAAGAAAATTCTTACTCTTTATTGCCATTTTCTTTTTTTTTCACAAATATTTTTTCTTCCAACAAACCCAAACCGGCCAAAATCAAGATGGTAAAAAATGTTCCTAAAATGGCTAATAAATAAAAATCGGCGCCAACGGCAATCCCAATGGCGGCGGCGGCCCATAGGCCGGCAGCCGTAGTTATCCCCACAATTCCCGACGGTTGACGAAAAATCGCTCCTGCTCCGATAAAACCGATTCCGATGGTTATTGCCGAAATTATACCCGCAGGGTCATAGGTGACGCCAACCGTACCAAAAAATAATTTGAACAAATGAAAGGAAATTATGGTAAACAGACAGGTGCCGAGAGTAACCAAACTATAAGTTTGGAGGCCGGCTTCTTTCCTTTTTGCCTCTCTTTCCAAACCAATTAAGCCGCCCAAAAGAGTGGCTAAAAATAATTGAAAAATAATTTGAGAAGTTTCAGAAAACTCCATTATATGTTTTTTGGAATTTATTAATATGCGCTTACTTAGACCTTGTAGACCTTGTAGTCTTCTCTGACTTTCTGAGCAACCTTTAAACCGACCGAATCGCCTTTCTTGGCCTCGTTGATTTTTTGATGCTCAACTTGCATCGAATCAACGGTTTGGTTAAAATCGGTCTCGCCCCCGATAATTCTGATAGTATCGCCCACTTTAAGCTTGTCAGAGAGTTCGATTACCGCTACTCCGATATTACCAAAATAATGAGTGATTTTTCCTATTAATTTTCCTTCTTCGGCATTTGAGGTTTCTTTATTCGGCATAATTTTCTTATTTTAGATTATTATTAAAAAATTCGGCCTTTATCGTTTATCGAACCACAGCGAAATATTTAATGTTTTTCTTTTTTAATTAATTCTATCAGCTTTTGAATTAGTTTTTTAGGGTCTTTGTCGTAAATAACGGACGCTCCTTTTCTGTGAGGTCTTTTCAGTAAATCTTTAACAAGGTCTGCTGTTCCGCCGGAACCCTCCAGAATTCCTATGGGCTTGCTATCTTCGTAGGCAATAGTGAATTCGTTAAGAGTCCCCATTCTGCCGCATATAATAATAACGCCGTCGGCGGCTCTGGTCATCAGAAGATTTCTCCCGGAATAATCAAAACCCGTGTAAACCATAACGTCGTATGATTCTAAGGGCAGCCTATAAGTTTTTATATGAGAAATCTCCGAAGCGGCGGGAGAAAAACCGACACTGAGTCCGCCTGCTTCTTTTGCGCCCAAAGACGCAAGGTGCGGGCAACCGGTGGTTGCTCCCGTTATCAGAATACAACCCTGACGCGCAATTTCTTTGCCTACTTCTCTTGAAAGTCCCGCGACGCGTGAAAGACAATTGTCCAATTTTGAAGCGCCACTAACTGCAATTTTGTATTTAGCAGGTTTCATATAATCATCTTAGCAAATTTTAAGAAATCAAAAAAGCCGTCAAATTAAAAAGCTGTTAAACTTTAGTTTGACAGCTTTTTAGTGAGGGGTAATAATTCTCAACGAACTCGATTTTTACTTAAGTCCGGTTGGACAATAACCAGGCAGCTACTGTAATCTCCTTCATCAAAAATTATCTGTCCATAGAGTATAAAACTCGCACCCCTCGATTATAAGCTTAACCAGAACAAAATATTTTGTCAACCTGAAACCTTTCCCCATTTTATCCACAATTTTGTGCCCCCATTCCGAATCGAACGGAAATCTCAACCTCCGGAGGGTCGCGCTTTGTCCGTTAAGCTATGGGGGCAATTATTTTTCGGCCACTAAATAATTATTACGCCGATTTCCTCTTTCGTTTCTGATAATTCCTGCTTCTTTAATTTTAAATCCAGTTTTTCTGGCTAAGTTTTTCAGTCCGTTTTGAGAAAAATAATGGAAGTATCGCAGGGCTTTTTTATCCCAAGGTTCAAGAAAATCGCCGAAATCGAGTTTTGAACCTAATAATTTTATGATAACAAATTTAAAGAAGAGAAAGAATTCTTTCACCTCGCGAAAGTTCCAAACCGTTAAAATCAAAATCCCGCCTGGTTTTAGCACTCTTTTTGTTTCTGCCAAAAAATGGGCTCTCAATTCCTCCGAAGGAATATGGTGCAAAACGGCTATACTGATAATTTTATCGAAAAAATTATTGGGAAATGGTAAGCTTAAAGCGTCGGCCACTTGAAAATTAGCATCAGGATAATTGTTTTTGGCTATTTCAATAAGTTTTTCGGAGTTGTCCACGCCGAAATAATTTACTTTTTTCTCCTGCAAATAATCAAAATAGCGGCCGTTACCGCACCCTAAATCCAGTATTTTTTCGCCCGGCATTAAATACTTATCTAAAACTGATTTTGTTTCCGACCAAACAACATTTCTGGTAATGGAAAAATCACCGGCAATCTGATTATAATCTTGATGAGTTTTCTCCAATAAATATTTAGCGTATTTTTTATCCATCGAAATAAATTAAAAATTTATTGACCGAGCTTCTGTAAGAAGCGAAATTGAATATGAACGTTTTAGAATCAATGATTTTATATCTTTCGAAATCCGAAGTAAAAACTCAGGGCAGTTTGGCTGGAATTAAAAGAAAAACGGCCAAAAAGCATAAAATCCCCTGCCCGAATAATATCGCCCTACTGAAAACTTACCATGAATTATTAAAAAAGAAAAAGATTAAAAAATCGATTGCTGTCGAATCGCTGCTCAAAACCAGACCCGTCCGTTCGCTTTCGGGAATCGTAAATATCTCGGTTTTAACCAAACCTTATCCCTGCCCCGGCCGATGCCTTTATTGCCCGCAGGAATCAGGCATTCCCAAAAGTTATGTTTCCGGAGAACCGGCGGTGGAAAGGGCCAAAAGATTAAACTACGATCCTTATTTGCAGGCTGGAAAAAGAATAGAAATGCTGGAATGGGAAGGCCATCCGACGGATAAAATAGAACTGAGAACGGTCGGCGGAACGTGGTCTTTTTATCCGAAAAAATACCAGGATTGGTTTATCAAAAGATGCTTTGAGGCATGCAATAAAAAAAACAGCAAGAATTTAAAAATGGCCCAAAGATCAAATGAAAAAGCAAAACACAGAGTCGTAGGATTATCGGTTGAGACGAGACCCGATTTCATCAATGCAAAAGAGATCCAACGGATGAGAGAATTAGGAGTTACGATGGTTGAATTGGGGGTCCAGACGATTTATGACAATATTTTGAAACTTAATTTACGGGGACACGGAGTCAAAGAAACGATTTTGGCGACAAAACTTTTAAAAGATGCCGGATTTAAGATTTTATACCAAATGATGCCCAACCTGCCGGGTTCCGATTTGAAACGCGATGAAAAAATGTTCAAAGAATTATTCTCCGATTCCCGCTTCCAGCCCGATCTTTTGAAAATTTATCCTTGCGCGCTCTTAAAAGAGGCCCCCTTATATAAATTATGGAAGAAAGGAAAATATCATCCCTACACAAAACAACAGCTGATAAGCCTGATTGAATCAATAAAAAAAGAAATTCCTTATTATGTCAGGATTCAAAGAATAACCAGAGACATCCCTTCAAAAAGCGTGGTCGCGGGACCTGCTAAAATTTCCAACTTGCGCCAGATTTTACTTGAAGGAATGAAAAGAGGAAATCGGCGGGGCGAAGAAAATAAATCTTCTTCTTCACCCTTCGCTGGCGCTTGGCAGTGCAAATGCATCAGATGCCGAGAAGTAAAAGAAAGTTATATGCCTAAGGAAAAAATTTATCTTTTTCGGGAAGATTATTCGGCTTCAGACGGCAAAGAAATGTTCCTAAGTTTCGAAAATAAAAACAGAACAAAACTTTACAGTTTATTAAGGCTCCGTTTAACTTCTCGAAATGAAGCCGTAATCCGCGAAGTTCATACTTACGGCCAACTCCTTTCTATTGTTCGAGGCTTAGCCTCGAACAATTCGCCGCAACATAAAGGGTTGGGGAGGAAACTGATAAAAGAAGCGGAAAAAATAACCGGAAGAGAATTTAATTTAAAAAAGATTTCCGTGATCGCGGGAATCGGAGCGAGGGATTATTTTCGAAAATTAGGTTATAAACTGAAAAACACTTACATGGTTAAAAATATCCGGAAAGCCTCCTGAAATCTTTTTCCAATATTTTCTTGAATTTCTGGAACCTAATGCCTGCGGCAGGATGATAACTGATAAAGTATTTTTTGCCGTTTTCTGTTAAAAATTTTCCTCTGGAATTTTTAAAATTTTTATCCGGAAAGAACACCTCAAATGCCGTCTCTCCCAATAAAATAAACTTTTTTGAATTAACAATTTCAATCTGTTTTTCCAAATAGGGCAGACAGGCGTCAATTTCTTCTTTTCTCGGTTTGCGATTTTTCGGCGGAAAACATTTGACGGGCGAAGTGATAAAAACTTTGATCCTTGCAATGCCGCCAATCTTCAAAAGCTGATCTAAAAACCGGCCTGCTCTTCCGACGAATGGCCGGCCGGTTTCATTCTCTTTAGCGCCGGGCGCCTGGCCGATTATAATTATTTTTGCATGAACGGGTCCTTCTCCCGGCACGGTTTTAATTCTTGTTCTCCATAACGGACATCTCTGACATTTTCCAATGAAATTCGCTAATTCCTTTAAAGAAATCCTCCTATTCATAAAGTTCCTTGCAATCTTCTTTGGGCTCCGAGCCTTTACAAAAAGGCGAAGGGCGAAAAGAAGTTAACCTTCTTTGAGCTTCGGCTTTCTCGCGAAGAGAAATATCGCTTTTTTTAATCCCCCTTTCCATAATTTCCAGAGTTTTATCGTAAGTCTCGCGGTCAACGGGAAAGGGAGTGCCGTCTTTGCCGCCAACGGAAAAGGTGTACCTTGCCGGATCTTCATAAGAAGGCCTGGCGCCGTAAATTATTTCCGCCACCAAGGAGAGAGCCCTGATTGTTTTTGGCCCCACTCCCTTTAAAGACAGCATTTTTTCAAAATCCTCCGGTTTTTGCTCGTTAACGGCGAAAATAGTCTTTTGCAATCTTTTCAAATCAAATTTTTCTTTGACTACGGGATGCCAAAAAAATTCTTTATCGGAAAGAGACATGGAAGTAATATTTTTTTCTCTTTTAGTTTGGATCAAATCTAAATCTTTAAGAAACTTTTTCGGCTCTTCTTTGACCAGTCCCAAAGAAACCGTCCTGTTGCCGTCGCTTTCTTTGGCCGTTAAATTTAACGGTTTTTCTTTTATCTGCGAAACAATCCCCGAATGCGGCTCTTCTATAAAATCAGGCTTGTTCTCTTTTTTATTCATTAGTATTGAAGAAAGCCAGTGGTAACGCCTGGCTGTTTGATTCCCAGTATTCATCCCCTGTTGGACTACAACCCAATTACCGGATTTAGTAAATAGAAAATTATGCTGGTAAATCTGGTATCCCGACTGGATTAAAGAAGAATCTACTTTTGCCGCCATTTTTGAAGCATAAATCAAATTTGGAGCGAAAGAGAAGCCGCGTGAGATTCCATAGGCTGTAATTTCTTCCGGCGTTTTCCTTGATTCTCTTTTACCGCCGCAGACGTAAACACCTAATCTGTCCTGAATTTCAAAAAGACCGGCTTTTAAAGCTCCTAGAGTGGTTACCGTTAATCCCGAAGAGTTCCAATCGAAACCCATAACGCAACCCAAAGACTGGAACCAGACCGGATCCGACAACCTCTTTAAAAATTCTTCCGGCCCAAATTCCTCGACAATGGCAATGGCAATGCCCCGGCCTAATCTCTCCATTCTTTCAAACAGCCAGTGCGGACAGCGGCCGTAATCCAAGGGAACTGTAGCAATTCCCGTTCTCATATTTTTACTCTCCTTTAATTACCGCTAAGGGAACTAATTTCGCCACCTTTTTTGATAAACCAGCATTATGAACTACTTCTACTACTTTATCAACGTCTTTGTAGGCAAGGGGCGCCTCCTCGGCAATACCCCTCAAGCTCCAACATTTTACAATAATCCCCTTTGACTCCAAACTCTTTACTGTTTCTTCTCCGGAAACGCGCCTCATTGCTTCGTGACGAGACATAATTCTGCCCGCGCCATGGCAAGTTGAATACCATGATTCTTTTCCTCCCTCGGTTCCGGCTAAAATATAGGAAGCGGTGCCCATTGAACCCGGGATCAGAACCGGCTGGCCCGTTCTCTGATATTTTTCCGGAATCTCCGAACTGCCGGGCGGAAAGGCCCGAGTTGCGCCCTTTCTATGAAGAACCACTTCTGTTTCTTTCCCATTCACATTATGTTTTTCAATTTTGGCGATATTATGAGCAACGTCGTAAAGAACAGCCAAAGAAGAAACATTTTCTCCAAGGATTTTGCGCCAAGCTTTTCTGATAAAATGAGCTATCATTTGGCGATTTGCCCAGGCATAATTCGCTCCGCAGGACATGGCTGCAAAATACTTTTGTCCTTCCGGTGAATTTATCGGGCAGGCGGCAAGTTCCCGATCGGGTAAATTTATTCCATACTTTCCCATCGCCCTCATCATAATTCCGATGTAATCCGTGGCAATTTGGTGGCCGAGACCGCGACTCCCCGTATGAATCATGACAACTATCTGGTCTTTTGATAAACCGAAGCTATCGGCTATTTTAGCATCAAAAATCTCGTCGACCCTCTGAATTTCCAAAAAATGGTTGCCGGAGCCCAAAGTTCCCACCTGATCTCGCCCTCTGTTTTTCGCACGGTCAGAAACCGTATCGGCATCGGCCCGAGAAAGGCATCCCTGAGATTCGCAGTTTTCCAGATCTTCTTTTTCGCCGTAACCCTGTTCAACCAATCTTTGGCTGCCACCTTCTAAAATTTTGTTTATTGAACTGATATCAAATTTCATCTGCCGGCCCCTGCCCAAGCCCGAAGGGATTTCTTTCTGGATTTCTGCGGCTAACTTTTCCAAATAAGGCCTGATGTCTTTTTCGGAAAAATCCGATTTCATCAATTTCATTCCGCAGTTTATATCATACCCGACGCCGCCCGGGGAAATTACTCCTGAATGCATATCCATTGACGCTACTCCGCCAATCGGAAAACCGTAACCTTCATGTGCGTCTGGCATCGCCAAACTGTAATTTATCACTCCCGGCAAGGCTGCCACGTTGATCAATTGACCGAGAGATTTGTCTTTTAAAATATCTTCCAGCATTTCTTCTGAAGTATAAATTCTGGCCGGTACTCTCATATCACTCCTGAAAGATTGAGGAATCTCCCACAACCAATCGCTTATCTTTTCAAAGTCTTTTTTATTTATCATATTCCCAAAGCTTTACCCCGTAGTGAGCTTTGCTCTACTGCTGGGGCAATCGGATATTTTTTTAAAATCAGGTTTCGAAATCATAATCTTTTCACTTTATCATATCAATTAAATGTCAAAAATGACTGTTGCTTCCCAGATTCCTTCTGGATTTTGTTGAATATTCAAATCATGATGGGTTACGGCTTTAATATCTTCGCTGAATCTTTCTACTTTTTGGCCGAAAATTTCTCCATCGATTTCCCAAGCCGCAGTGAAGGGGGAAGAAGAAGATTTATCTTCTTTGCCCTCGGTCTCCGAAAATTCTCTAAATTCTACTTTATTATAAACTTCTTTATTCACCTGGCTTAAATATAAAACCTCGCTTAAAAAATCCACTAAAAGAGCCTGAAAGCCAAAAGAACTTAGTTTGATTTTTCTTTTTGTTTTTTCTCCAGGTTTTTGCAATTCGGGTTTCATGTTTTCACTCATTCCCGAAAGCATGTTTAAAAAGAGCTCTTCTTTCGTTTTCCCAAAAGCCCTAATTTTCAAATCCGCTTTATGCTCTAAAATTTCAAATTTTTTCATTTTTAGAAATTTTCCTATATGCCTCTCGAAAGGGTATTCCCTTTTTGACTAATTGATAAGCTCTTTCGGTCGCAAAGATTTCTTTGGTTAGGGCTTTTCGGCAGTTTTCCTCGCTGACCCTCAATCCTCCGAAAATCAGTGACATCACAGATAAACTTTCTTGGGTTATGGTAAATCCTTCTGTCACCGGTTTTTTGGTGAGTTGTAAATCGCGGTTATATCCAGATAAAAGATTGCTAATTATGTTCTTTATTTGAAACTCATAAGAAACCACAACATGATATTTTGTCCTTATTAATTCCAAAATGTCGGGATTTTTCTTTTGAGGCATAATAGAACTGCCAGTACAAAATTCTTTAGGTAATTCAAAATAACCAAATTCAGGCATACTAAATACAATTAAATCGGATGCTATCTTGTTCAAATCTAACATTATTAAAGTTAAAACATGCAAAATTGTGGATTCAAATTTTCCACGGCTGTTCTGAACATAGAGAGAATTGTTTTGAACTTTCTTAAATTTAAGAATTTGGGCAATATATTTTTTATCAATTTTGATTGGCAATCCATAGCCTGCTCCACTTCCTAGAGGAGATTGATTTATAATTTCAAACGCTGCATCAAGCAACTTTAAATTATCTTCCATTGAATCAATGAAAGATCTACCCCATAACTCAATTGATGAAGGCATTGCTTTTCTCGAATGCGTGTATCCAGGGAGTTTTATGTTCCCGTATTTTTTAATAAATTTTCGGATAGTGCCAGCAAATTCTTTTATTAATTCCTTGCACTCATTTAATTTTTCTTTATAGTATAATCTTAAAGCACCCGAAACTTGATCGTTTCTCGATCTTCCTGTATGAATTTTTTCGCCTAATTTCCCCAATTTTTTGATCAAATAATTCTCGATGGCAGTGTGGCAATCTTCGTCTGTTTTTTTGATGATAAATTTCCCTTTTTTATCTAATTCAGTAATTTCTTTCAATGTTTTAGTAAGTTTCCTTACTTCCGCAATATTTAAAATTTTAATCTTCCCAAGCATTTTTGCATGGGCGATTGAGGCTAAGCAGTCAAACTTAACCAATTTTTGGTCTAAGAGATAATCATTCCCCACAGTAAAGTCTTCGATTTTTTTATTTAATTTATAGCCTTTCCCCCAAAGTTTCATATATTTTTAAGTTTATCGTATTCTTCTTTAACAACTTTTCTGTCGTCCCAAGGAATTTTTTTGCCACGGGCTTGGACTATCCACGGTTCGCAACCTTTACCGGTAATTATCACCACATCACCGCTCTGCGCTAATTTTAAAGATGTACCAATAGCCTCCCGCCTGTCTAAAATTTTCTTGGCTTTTTCTTTGGCGCCTGACGCCACTTGATCGATAATCTCCATCGGGTTTTCGTCGTAGGGATCTTCGTTTGTAATAATAACTTCATCGCAATACTTTGCAGCGATTTGACCCAGTACCTTTCTTTTCCATTTATCCCGGCCTCCGCCGCAAGCGCCTAAAACACAAATCATTCGCCCGAGCCGCAGCGAAGAGTGAAGAAGAGATTTATCTCTTCGCCTTGCATTTTCGGGTTTCAGGGTTTGATAAACTTTTTCCAAGGCGTTTGGGGTAAAGGCATAATCGACAAAAACCTTAAAGGGATCAGAAACCACTAATTCCATTCTGCCGGGCACCCCCTTAACCATTTCTACCGCCCTTTCGCAAATCTCCAGACTGATTCCCTGGGATATTCCCGCAGAAATCGCCGCCAGAGCGTTGTAGATGTTAAAATCGCCAATTAATTGAAGCCTAAATTGAGTGTTTTTGGCATTGATATCACCCCTTTCTAATCCATATGTATATTTCTTCTGAGCCTTAAACTGGAGAAAATAATCAGCGTTTTTATCGTCAATATTAATAATATGGATATTTTTAGTTGTCTGAAAAAGTTTTCCTTTGGCTATTTTGTAATTTTCAAATCCGCCGTGAGCTTCAATGTGTTCAGGAGCCAAATTCGTAAAAACTGCTGCTTCAAAATCAATAAAACGGTGGCGGTGCTGTTTTATTCCTTCGGAAGTGACCTCCATAATCGCATATTGGCAGCCGGCGTTCACCGCCTGCTTTAAAAATTTCTGAATAAAAAAACGGCCGGGCATTGTCATTTTATAAGTATTCGGCCATTCCTTATCTTTTATTTTAAATCTGATAGATGACTGGGAAGCGATATTAATTCCGGCCTCTTCAAAAATCTTTGTTATAAATTCAACTACCGTAGATTTGCCGTTTGTTCCGGTAACCCCGATAACTTTTAATTTCCTGGAAGGAAAACGATAAATAATTGCACCCAAAAAAGATAGTAAAAAATGGTACCAATTTAACAAAAACGAAGGAATAAATTTTTTGATTAAATCTTTCATTTACCGAGCCTGCAAAGCAGGCGAAGGTGAAGAAAGATGAAGTTAATCCCTAAAAAAGGGGAAACTTCATCGATCGACCACGATTTTAATTTATATGTGAGGGCGAAGAGATAAATCTTCTTTGACCTTTTTTAATTTTAACTTAATATTGAAAAAAGAGGAAATTTGGCTTAAAATTAAAAAAATATGTTTAAATTAGTTTCAAAATTTGAGCCAACGGGCGATCAACCTCGAGCAATTGAAAAATTAGTTAAAAATTTAAAAGACGGAGTAAAACACCAGGTGCTTTTGGGAGTCACGGGGTCGGGAAAAACTTTTACAATGGCGAAAGTAATCGAAAGAATACAAAGACCCGTTTTGATAATTTCCCATAATAAAACCCTGGCTGCTCAATTATACCAGGAATTTAAGGAATTTTTTCCGGAAAACGCGGTAAATTATTTCGTCTCTTATTACGATTATTACCAGCCCGAAGCTTATATCCCCCAAACCGATACTTATATTGAAAAGGATGCCAAGATAAACGAAGAAATTGACAGAATGCGCCACGCCGCCACTCAAGACTTATTAAACAGAAGCGATGTAATCATTGTCGCTTCGGTTTCTTGCATTTATAACATCGGCAGCCCCGAAGTATATCAAAAAGTTTCTTTGGAAATTAAATCCGGCCAGAAAATCAAAAGAAAAGATTTTATAAGCCACCTGACCTCTTTGCAATATCAAAGAAATGACATTGATTTTAAACCCGGAGCTTTCAGAGTCCGTGGAAATATTGTTGATATCTACTTAGTGACCGGCAAAGAAATTTTAAGAGTAGAATTTTTAGGCGATGAAATCGATAAAATCTTAATCTCGTCCGCTGATTTAACCCCTGAATACCGAATATTAAATACCAAATACCAACTTTTTCCTGCTCATTTTTGGGTGACTCCCCAAGAAAAAGTAAATATCGCCGTTGAAAATATAAAACTTGAGCTGCAAGAACAATTAAAAAAACTACAAAAAAGAAAAAAAATATCAGAAGCCCGACGTCTTGAACAAAGAACAAATTATGATTTGGAAATATTAAGAGAAACGGGTTTCTGCCACGGGATTGAAAATTATTCCAGACATTTGGAATTTAGGAATTCCGGCCAGGCGCCTTCCACCTTATTGGATTATTTTCCTAAAAATTTTCTTGTTTTTATTGACGAATCCCACCAAACCCTGCCTCAAATTCGCGCCATGGCAGTCCAAGACAAAGCCAGAAAAGAAATTTTGATTGAATACGGGTTCAGATTGCCTTCGGCCGTTGATAATCGACCTTTAACTTCAAAAGAATTCGAAGAAAAAATAAACCAAACAATCTATGTTTCTGCTACGCCGGCCGAAGAAGAAACAAAGAAATCCGGCAAAAAACATATTATAGAACAATTAATCAGGCCGACGGGGTTATTGGAACCCTCCATTGAAATTAAGCCGACAAAAAATCAGGTTAAAGACCTAGTAGAGGAAATAAAAAAAGGGATTAAAAAGAGGCAAAGAACTTTAGCCTTAACTCTGACCAAAAGATTGGCTGAGGCTCTTTCTGATTATTTGGCGGAAGAAGGCATTTCCTCCCAATGGCTTCATTCCGAAGTTAAAACTTTGGAAAGACCGCAAATCCTTAAAGAACTAAGGGAGGGGAAATACGATGTTCTGGTTGGAATAAATCTTCTGAGAGAAGGCCTGGACTTGCCGGAGGTTTCTTTGGTTGCCATCTTGGATGCCGACAAGGAGGGCTTTTTAAGGTCGGAAACCACCCTGATTCAAACTATGGGACGGACCGCAAGACACCTGGAAGGACGGGTTATATTGTACGCAGACAAAATGACAAAATCAATGAGTTCGGCTATAAAAGAGATAAAAAGGAGAAGAAAAATCCAATCGGAATACAATAAAAAAAATAAAATAACGCCTCAATCCGTCGTAAAAGAAATCAGAGAATGGCCTTTCGCAAAAAAAGCAGAAGTCCTGTCGGAATTTTGGGCAATTCAGGATAAAAAACTTTTAGAAAAAGAGATGAAAGAGGCTGCTAAAAATTTGGATTTTGAAAGAGCGGCCGAAATAAGAAATCTGATTAAAAAATTGCCTAATAAAAATTCTTGGGATATAATTAAATAATGGGAAACAAAATTAAAAATTTAGAAGAGCTGAATAATGGGGAATTAAAAAAGAAAAAAGAAGCTCTGGAAATGGTTGATAAAATTTTTAAATTCAGGCTGCCCCTAATCCCCATTGCTTTAATCTTTGTTATAGTTTCAAATTTTTTGTTCAGATCATTCTCTAATTTTTATTTGGTTTCTGCTTTAATTATCGGAGCTTCTTTATTAATATTCCCTTTTTTGTTATTTATAAGAATTTGGGGTAAATTATTGAGCTCCAGGGCTATTTATCTGATTATTGCTATTGAATTTACGATAGAGAATATATTTATTTTTATTATTTTTTTCCTATGGACTCCGGTAATAATTTATTACATGGGAGGAGGAGTGATTACTATCTTGGCACTGGCCTATATCATTATGATTATAAGCTCCAACCCCATCTTTAATAATAAAAATTACAGTTATTTTTTCTTTTGTCTCTGTTTGTTGCTTTTATTTATTTTCGCCGTTTTAGAATACCTCAACATTCATCCTATTTATTCTTTTTATCCGGTAGAACATCTTTATCATCCCCAGGATTTCAAATCCACTTTTTTTTCTTTGGCATTAACGTTTTCTTTATTTTCTATTATTCAATTCCGCCTAGAAAATTATTGGAATATGTTCCGAAAACAAACTAAAGAATTGGAGTTGCTTAATAGAGAACTGGAAAGTAAGGTTCAAGAAAGAACTAAAGAATTAGAGGATGCTAAATCTATTTTAGAAATAAAAGTGCAGGCGAGAACAAAAGAATTAAAAGAGTTAGCTGACAATCTTGAAAGTCAAGTCAAAAAAAGGACTCAAGAACTGCAAGAAAGAGTTAACGAATTGGAAAGATTCCACCAATTAACCGTAGGAAGAGAGTTAAAAATGGTCGAGTTGAAAGAAAAAATAAGAGAATTAGAAGAAAAATTAAAACAGTAGTTGATAATATAAAAGAAGGGTGATAATATATTATCACAAAAAAAGACTGTCCTTTAACAAAAAAAATGAGAGGAGGAATGATGAAGATACTTTTTATCTATCCAAAATATCCAGACACGTTCTGGAGCTTCAAGCATGCCTTGGATTTCATATCCAAGAAGGCATCTTTTCCGCCACTGGGCTTGCTGACCGTCGCCGCCATGCTCCCCAAGGAATGGGAGAAAAAGCTGGTTGACATGAACGTTTCTGCCCTTAAAGATAAAGACATACAATGGGCGGATTGCGTATTCATCAGCGCGATGATTACGCAAAAAGAATCAGCCAGAGAGATTGTCGCGCGCTGCAACAAATACGGTATTAAGGTAGTTGCCGGGGGCCCGCTTTTCACCACCGGATATGAAGAATTTGAAGAAGTGGATCACTTCGTGCTGGGAGAAGCGGAAACCACCCTTCCCCAATTATTGGAAGACCTCCAGAAAGGATATGCCAAGCGGATTTATACTTCCGATGAGCGGCCGGACATCACCCGCACGCCTATCCCGCAATGGGACCTCATAAATGTAAAGGATTATGTAGCAATGCCAGTTCAGTTTTCCAGGGGCTGCCCTTTCGATTGTGAATTCTGCGACATCGTAATTATGAATGGTCGCGTTCCGCGCACAAAGACCGCAAACCAGCTCTTACGAGAATTTGATGCGGTTTATAAAACCGGATTCCGCGGCACGGTATTCATTGTCGATGATAATTTCATCGGCAACAAGGCAAAAGTCAAAAAGATGCTGCCGGAAATAATTCAGTGGCAAAAAGAACGGGGGTATCCCTTTTGGCTACTAACCGAAGCCTCTTTGAATCTTGCCGATGATGAAAACCTTATGCAAATGATGGTTAAGGCAGGGTTCAGCAAGGTTTTTATCGGGCTAGAAACGCCTGTCGAGGAAAGTTTAGCAGAATGCAATAAGGTTCAAAACAGGAACCGCGATATGGTGGCTGCCGTGAAAAAAATACAGAATCACGGTATGCAAGTTCTTGGCGGATATATAGTGGGATTTGACAATGATCCGCCGGACATCGCTAATAAGCAGATAGAGTTTGTCCAAAAAGGAGGCATTCCTATCGCAATGGTAGGCATACTCAGCGTTCTTCCGGGAACACCATTATACAAACGTTTGAAAGAAAAAGGCAGATTACTTGAAGAAAGCGCTGGTAATAATACCGACGGCTCGATCAACTTCGTTCCCAAGATTGATCCAAAGACATTAAAGGCCGACTATCTGAAGATAATTCAGACGATATATTCTCCAAAAAAGTATTTTGAAAGGATTATTACTTTCTTTGAAGAATATAAGCCGGCAAGAAAAAGGATGAGGATTACTGCTTCTGAAATAGGAGGATTTGCCAAATCAATTTGGCGAATAGGAGTAAAAGGAGGCTGGTACGAAAGGTGGTTCTACTGGAGACTGTTGGCTGTCTCCGCCATAAAGTATCGCTCTCTTTTTTCGGAAGCCGTAGTGCTGCAAATCTATGGCCTCCATTTCAGGAAAATCGTAGATGAACTCAAATAAAACATAAGACGCAAGGGGCTCATCCCTTGCGTCCTTTCTTTTTTAATGATAAGTTATATTATTATAAAAATATATGCCAATTACAAAATCAGCGAAAAAATCGCTTCGTAAAAGTTTAAGGAGAAAAAAAGGGAACGTTAAGAAAAGAGATAAATTAAAAAAACTCCTTAAAGAGGTGAGGGGTTTGATTGCAGAAAAAAAATCGGAAGAAGCAAATAAACTTCTGCCGCAGATTTACAAAGTCCTGGACAAAGCCGCCAAAATTGGATTAATTAAAAAGAATACCGCCTCAAGAACAAAATCAAGAATAACCCGAACGATAAATCGAGCGTAATTTAAATTCCGGCGAGAAACAGGTCCAGAGCGGCTTCCGGAGAAACTCGACCGGTTTTAATATCGAGGTCTACCTGAAAAATTTTTTGGTAGATTTTTTTTAATTCCGGGAAAGTAAATTTATTTGCTTCTTGATAGCTTTTTTTGACCACAAAGGGATGCAATTTGCTTATTTTTAAAATGGCGTAGTAGGGTCGATTTTTTTCGATAAGGTCCTTGATTATCAGGAGATTCCTGAATTGAAAATTAATCATTGAAAGAAGATAATGGGGGCTATCGCCGGTTTCTAAATGCTTGTGGATCAGAAATATCGCCTGTTTTTTGTTTTTTTGGGATATTGCATCAATTGTTTTAAAAATGTCGCTCTCAATTTTTGATTTTACCAAAAGTCTGACGTCGGCAACTTCAATTTTTTGCCGGTTTTTGTGGCCAAAGAGAACTTCGTTCTCTTTTCCATCTTCGCCCATCAAACTTTCGCGTAGCGAAAGTGAAGACAAGGAAAGAGCCTGCCTCTTCGCCTCCCTCCGCGGGGCTCGGGTAGGCGATGAGAACTCCGTTCTCATATTCACCTTCGCCCCGCTATGCGGGGCTCGGGTAGGCGGTGAGAACTCCGTTCTCATATTCACCTTCGCCCCGCTATGCGGGGCTCGGGTAGGCGGTGAGAACTCCGTTCTCATATTCACCTTCGCCCCGCTATGCGGGGCTCGGTAACTAACGAGTTTTTTTATTTCGTTACTGAGCTGCCAAATGTCGTTGCCGACAAAATTAATAAGTAATTCTTGCGCCTCCGGGCTGATATCTGTCTGATAATCGGCAAATTCCTTTTTTAACCAGACCCTTAAGCTTTCTCCTTTTAACGGTTTGAATTCCTGGCAATCCGCTTTCAGTTTGAGGAATTTTAGAAATTGTTCGTCTTTCGGAATCCCATCATTATAAAACAAAACAATAACGTCTTTTGAATCCAGAATTTCTTTTTGGTTTTTTAAGAATTTTTCTTTGAAATCCCCGTTGGAAAACACATCGTTTACCACCAATAATTTTTTTTCATCAAACATCGAGGTCTGCCGAAATTCTTCTTTCAGATCCTCAAGGTTCAAGTCTTTTCCTTCGAAGTATTTCAAATTCATTCCACTCTTGTGGATTGATTTATAATGTTCGATTATCTCATTTAATTTCTGCCTTGACCTGTATGAATCTTCGCCGTAAAGAAGTATGACCATATTTACATTTTTTGGCAAATAGGGCAAAAATGAGCCGAACGACCGCCGATTTTCACTCTTTTTATAATACCGCCGTCTAATCTTTTACAAGGATTTCCTTCTTGTCGGTAAACCTTTTGGAATTTTTGATAACCGCCCTTTTCTCCGGTGATTAAACGATAATCGCTCATGCTGTCTCCTTTTAATTTAATTGCCCTGTTTAGAATTTTCTTAATTGCTTCGTATATTTTCTTAATCTCTTCGTCGCTTAATTTCTTTATCTCTTTAAAAGGATGAATTTTCGCTTCCCATAAGATTTCATCGGAGTAAATATTGCCTATTCCGGCAATAACCGTTTGATCCATTAAAACCTGTTTTATTTTTCCTTTCTTTTTTAAAATTGTTTCTTTGAATTTCTCAAAAGTAAAGTTTTTTTCTAAAAGTTCTGGTCCCAAGATGCTTAGCTCTTTTCCAAGTTCTTCTTTACTCAGCAATTCCGCTTTGGCAAATTTCCTAAGATCAGAAAGTGCCAACGTCTTTCCATTATCTAAATTGAATAGCAAATGGATATAGGTATTAACTTTTTCTTCTAAAGGACCTTTCTCTGACGGCTTCCATATTCCATTTTCTATGCCCCATGTTCCATATAAGAGATGTCCGGTTAATTTTTGATGAATTAACAAAGTTTTGTCTCCTGAAAGATCAAGTAGAATATTTTTTCCTCTTCGCCAAACTCTCCGAATTTTTCTTCCTCTAATTTGATTTTTGAACTCCTCGAAACTCTCTGGTTTCTTGATTATATTTTTAAAATCAGTCCAGACATCAACAAAGGTCCTTCCCAGGACCTTTTTGTTTAAATTGCGAACAGTTGTTTCTACCTCGGGCAACTCAGGCATTCTACTTCAGGGCGACTTTTATCTTTTCGATAATTTCTCCGGGGGTAAAGTGGGCCTTAATTAGATAATCAATTGCTCCCATCTTGAGGCCTTTTTCCACGTCGTCTTTTTGGCCAAGATTAGAAAGAATAATTACCGGAATTGAAGATAGGGATGATTCTTTTTTCATCCGGGCCAAAACCTCAAATCCATCAATGCCGGGCAAAATAAGGTCGAGTAAAATCAAATCTGGTTTTTCTTCTATAATTTTTTTAATCCCTTCTTCCCCATCTACTGCTTCCGAAACCTCAAAATCTTCTTTATTAAGTTTCCTAACAATCAATTCTCTTAAAAATTTGTCGTCTTCGATGATCAAAATTTTTTCCATAATAAATTTTGGTTAAAAGAATCTTGAACGGAACGAAGAGTAATTTATCCTCTTCTTCATCTTCGCTTCGCTCGTCAAGTGAAAGATCCTTGCTATGAGAATAGTTCTAGCCATAATTTAACCAATTAGTTTTTTTACCTTTTCAACTACTTCCTGGGGGTCAAATTCGATTTTAATCAGCCAATCTTTGGCTCCTAATTTTTGGGCTCTATCGATTTCAACCGGCTGTCCAGAATTAGAAATAATAATTACTGGAATTTTCTTCAATTCCTTATCTTTTTGCATCTCCTCCATCACTTCAAACCCTCCCATCTTCGGCATAATAATATCCAGCAAAATAAGGTCCGGGCTTACCTCTCTCATCGCTTTTAAGCCTTCTTCCCCGTCCCGAGTAACCGAAATCTCGTAACCTTCTTGAGTTAATTTTCTTTGAAGGAGATCAATCATAATCTCCTCGTCCTCGATTAGTAAAATTTTCTTTGCCATTATTTTATTTTAGAGTTCTTTTAAAAATTTTTCAAATTCTTCTTTAAGAGGGATGCTAAAATAGAAGGTCGACCCCTTTCCCTCTTCAGACTCGAACCAAATCTTTCCTCCGTGGGCTTCAATAATATTTTTGGTGATATAAAGACCCAAACCTGAACCATCGGTCTCCATTCTTATGACATTAACTCCTCGAAAGAACTTAGTAAATACTCTGTTTTGTTGATCTTTAGGAACTCCTACTCCGGTATCCTTAACGGAGAGTTCTATTTCCTTTTTACCACATTTTAAAGAAACTGTCACTTCGCCGGCCACCGGGGTATATTTCATTGCATTATCTATTAAATTCTGGATGGCCAATCTTATTTTCTCAATATCAACTTTTACTGCCGGCAACCTCTTGGTTGGTTTTAGAAAAATACATTTTATTTTTCTCTTCTCAAACTCCTCTTTGTAAGAGTTTAGCACAAATTGGGTTATGTCCTCAAGGCCGGCTAAAGTAGGTCTATAAAGATATCTTCCTTCTTCAATTCTGGTGATGTCTAAAAGGTCATTGATTAAAGAAATCATTCTTTCATTGCTTAAATAAGTCTTTTCAATAAAGTTTCGCTGGTCTTCGGTGATTTCGCCTAAATCTCCATCGAGTAACATCCTTAAGGTCCATTTAATTGCTGAAATGGGAGTTCTTAATTGATGAGCGGCCAGGGAGACAAATTCAGTTTTCATTCTTTCTATCATTTTTTCTCGGCTAACATCGTGTAAAATAACCAGGCTTCCCAAGTTTTCTTCTCCTCTCATCACCAAAACTGAGTCTACTTCTAAGATTAATTTTTCACCGAATTTAATTTCTTTTCTGAAAACCCCCTTGATTTCTTCACCAACTAACTCTGTTAAAGATCTAAGGGTGGGGAAGGTTTTTAGTTCCATAATAGTCCTCCCTATTACATCTCTGCTTTTGACATCGAAAATATTTTCGGCCTTGGGATTGACCAAAGAAAGTCTGTTTTCTTTGTCAAAAAACAATAATCCATCAGTAAAATTAGTAATGATCGACAAGGTTTTATTCTTTTCTTCTTCAGCGCCCTGTTGAGCTACCCTCACATCTTCTAGTATATTAACCAGGGCCCTCTTCGAATCTTCCAGCTCTTCTGTTCTTCCCCTTAATTCTTTGGTTCTTTCTTTTACTTTTTGCTCAACTTCTTCTTTGGCTCGTTTTTGAGCTTCGGTCAGTTCTTTTAAGTCATCAATCATTAAGTTCAAAGAGGCCAAGAGTTCTGTAAATTCTTCTTCCTTTTCGGGAACAACTATATTCTCAGAAAAATCGCCCATGGCGATTTTCTGCAAAATTGGAGTTAGCCGAGACAAGCGTTCAGCAACTTGTTTCTTGTATTCTTCTAAACCGACGAAAGACCTAAAATCTTCCACCATTAAATTTAAATTCACTAAAAGCTCCGTGAATTCATCCTCTTTTTCAGGAATAGCCACGTTCTCAGAAAAATCGCCCATGGCGATTTTCTGCAAAATTGGAGTTAGCCGAGACAAGCGTTCAGCAACTTGTTTCTTGTATTCTTCTAAGGCCTGGCCGTTCCTTAAACCAGTTTTTTTATATTTTTTTATATTTTTTTCTTTCATTTTTGGAGATTAGCCCATATTTATTAATCTTCTTCTTTGAGTCATTTGATTGCCTCTTCTTTTAATTTTTTTATTTCTTCTTTCAATCCGATCATTTTTAGTTCCCGGCCAACGGCCAATCTACTAAATTTTTCCAGTTCTTCAATTTTCTGTTGAAGTTCTTTCGTTCTATTTTGGACATCCACCTCAAGCCGATCAGAAAGTTCTTTTAATTCTTTAGTCCGAGCCTGGACTCTTATTTCCAGGGCCGCCTTTGCCATTTCTATCTCTTCCTGAGCCTCAAGCAAATTAATATAGTGGTTTTGTAAATTTTTAGCGATAAAGCCGATGATGCCTGCGCTTAATAAAATAAAAGGGAGATCAAGGTAGGGCAAGAGAGCTCCTTTTAAGGGGTAATTAATGAATAAATAAAAATAACTCAAAATGGAAAATCCCGCAGTAAAAAAAACCGTTTTAATATCACGAAAGAAACTAAATAATATAAAAATTAAAACGTAGCCTAAAACAATTGGCCTTCCTAAAGAAGGCGTTAAAAACAAAATAAGAATAGTCAGGCTGGAAATCAACGATATGCTGGCTAAGTATTTGCCCAAGAAAACCATTATTTTCCCCGCCAAAATCGTTAACATCGCAAAATACGCGAAAAAAACGATCGAGAACAAAGAAAAAAATTCTTTCCAGGTTAAAATTTTGGGATTTAAAGATGAAGAGGTGATTTGGAAAATAAAGAAGGAAATAAGAAATATGGAGAAAAAAACTACGAAAAGCCGCGTAGTTTCTATTTCTTTTTGTTCCAAAAAATAACTTTTCAGTGAATATATGGGAGTCTCAAGTTTATCGCAGAATTTTTTAACCGCATTCTTTCCGTACTCGGATTTAAAGCTCCAATTTTTTAATATACTGGAAAGCAATATATTGCCGATGATCCTTCCTCCTTTTTTATTTATAGCGCTTGAAAAAGTAAGGTCGAGCAAATAAACGGAAAAAACATACCATTCGATTTGAGGAATAAAGGCCGTGGTCGAAAAGAACCCGATGTTTTTATATCTCAAACCTTTGATTTCTTCAATATATCTTGCGACCGGCAAAGAAACCCTGGTCCAGTTGGGACTACCAAAACAAACAACATCGTAATTTGAAACATCCCGGATTTTAGGGGGCTGAATATCGCAGTCGCCTTTAAATATTCTGATGTTCCACCAGCCGAAAAAACTGTGCTCTTTTTTAGGTTTGATTATTTCCGTATCAACGGAATACCCCCTGCCTTCAAATTCTTTTTTGATGGCCTCCGCCAGCTTTTCCGTTCCCCCCCATTTTGAATAATAAGCGAGCAAAATACGCATTGTTTACTGAGTTTTTATTTATAAAAACCAGGTGAAAGAAGAGGATTTATCCTCTTCGCCCTTCTTGAATTTTACCACAACTTTAAGTTCTCCCCAACGGATTCTTCTTTCCCCGAAGCATTAACCGAGAGGGAAGATGAAATAATCTTCATCGCCCCTCCTTTTTCTTCAAACAATCTTTTGATCAAACTGTGAAATTCGAAATCTTCCAAAAGTTCGACTACTTTGTTTTTATCGTATTCCCCAAAACGGCATTCCTCCAAATTGAATTCTATCGGCGTATTTTTTTCAATCTGGGCCAAAGTTTTGGAAAAAAAAGCCTGTTCTTTGTATTGCAAAATAGTCTCTCTTAATTTAGGCCTTAGGCCCTTGGCATTCTGCGAACTTTCTTCGATCTCTTTGTAGAGATTTTCCAAGGTGCCGAATTTTAAAAGAAGCTGGATCGCCGTTTTCTCCCCTATGCCTGTAATGCCCGGAATATTATCGGAAGGGTCGCCCCTTAATGCTTTAAAATCGAGAATTTGCTGCGGAATCAATCCCTGAAATTTCTCCTGGACTCGCTTTTCGTCATATAAGACAACATCCTTCACCCCCTTTCTTAGGGCATAAACTTTTGTCCGGGGATTAATTAATTGGAGAGCATCCAAATCTCCGCTTAAAATAATAGTTTCGATTTTCGGCCCTCCACCATTTTTTTGGTGGAAAATAGGAGCCAAGGTGGCGATCGTCCCGATAATATCGTCCGCTTCAAATCCTTCTTTTTCAAAAACAGACACTCCGAAAGCTTTTAAAACTTCTTTGACTTTTGGGATCTGTAAATAGAGTTCATCGGGAGCAGGGAGCCTTTTCGCCTTATAATCTTTGTATTTTTTATGACGGAAAGTGGGTTGCGGCGTATCAAAAGCGGCCGCAATAAAATCCGGCTGAAATTCCTTGATTATTTTTAGAAAAACCAGCAAAAATCCGTAAATGGCATTCACTAGTTCTCCCTTTTTTGTGGTTAAGGGAGGAAGGGCATGATAAGCCCGGTGTATTACGGAATTGGAATCAATAATGACCAAACGTTTTGTTTCTTCTGACATCGAAGTAAATAATTAATTATTTACGAGATGAAAGATAAATTTTAATTCATCGAACATCGAAATAGATTCATTGAACATTTTTGGATTGTATTGTAATTTTCCTTGACGTTTTGCCGACAAATCCAAACTTCAACGACAGAACATTCTTCGACAATATTTTTTTTATTCGGTCTGCCCATTCAATGGCGACAATATTCCGCGGATTGGAAATTATTTCTTTAAGTCCCAAGTTGAAAATTTCTTTCGGTTTCCGGATCCGATAACAATCAATATGATAAAAATCATGGAACATAGAACACGGAGTCGACGAACGCTGGTTCGTCTCCGCCTCGTTGCGACTTGGTACTTGAAACCTTTTTATAATAACGAACGTCGGACTGGTAATTTTTTCTTTAATTCCCAAACCCTTGGCGAAACCTTGTAAAAAAGTTGTCTTTCCGCCCCCCAAATCCCCTTCCAGCCCTAAAATAAGAGCTCTTTTTTCAATGCGGGTTTTAAAGATTTCTTTCGCCAAAATTTCTCCTATTTTTTTAGTTTGGGTAGGTTTTTCGGTTAAATATTTAATCTTCATTGATACTTTTGATAACTGTAAAATTATACACCTCTTGGTGGTTGACTTTTTAGGGATTTTAAGTTAATTTAGATAAGGCGAAGAGGATAAATCCTCTTCTTCATCTTCGACAGGCAAAGAGGAAAAATCCTCTTCTTCATCTTCGACAGGTGAAGAGTACTTCGTCCGTCAAGTTAATGCGAGACGAAAGAAGAAACATTTTTCTTTGCAATCTTCTTTGTCTTCGCTAATTAGCTTCATTGTAGACCCTTATGGAAGAATATTCAAAACAAAGCAGCCAGGGAATAACAATTTCTTCACGAATTAATGCCGAAATCCAAAAGAAAATAAAAAGTATTCTTGATTTTAAAGAAGAGATCGAGGAGGCTCTTAAAAAAGACACATCTGAATTTTTAGAAATTTTTTTGGGAGGAGGAATCCATTTGGACGCTTCCGATCTCCACGTTGAACCGACGGAAACCCAAGCTAAAATCCGGACGAGGATTGACGGAGTTTTACAGGATGTTGCTATGATTAATCGAGAAATATACGGAAATCTTCTCTCGAGAATTAAACTTTTATCCGGAATCAAATTAAATATTACCGACCGGCCACAAGATGGCCGATTTTCTGTTTTAACAGAGGAAAAGTCGGGGTATGTTTCCATCGAAATCAGGGTTTCCACCTTACCGTCGGAATACGGGGAATCAATTGTTTTAAGAATTTTAAACCCAAAATCTTTAATCGACTTGGAGGCTTTGGGACTAAGAGAAGATTTATTAAATCTTTTTAAGAAAGAAATTAAAAAACCGAACGGGATGATTATCGTCACCGGTCCCACCGGCTCCGGAAAAACCACCACTCTTTATGCTTTTTTAAAAAAAATCCAAAAACCGGAAATCAAAATCATCACCATAGAAGATCCGATTGAATACCATTTAAAAGGAATTTCTCAGACTCAGATCAATCCCGCCAGGGGCTATGATTTTTCTTCCGGTCTCCAGTCAATTATGCGACAAGATCCGGATGTGATTTTAGTGGGCGAAATCAGAGATTCAAAAACTTGCCAAATTGCTCTTCAGGCCGCCCTAACGGGACACTTGGTTTTGACAACATTGCATACCAATGATGCCGCCGGCACCGTTACCAGATTAATAAGTTTGGAGGGAAACTTGGCAAATATAGGACCGGCCATCAATATGATCGTCGCCCAAAGATTGGTCAGAAAACTTTGCGACAAATGCTTCCAGTTCATACCCGCTTCTTCTTCAATTCTCGAAAAGTTGGAAAAAAATTTAAAAGGAATTTCCAAAGAGATAAAAATCCCGAAATTAAGACCCGGATTAAAAATTCCCGAAGTAAAGGGTTGCAAATATTGCAATTTTTCCGGATTCAGGGGTAGGGTGGGAATATTTGAAGCAATTCTGATAGATGACGAAATGGAAAAATTTATTTTAAAAAATCCTTCTGTCGCTGATTTTCAGGAACTGGCGATAAAAAAAGGAATGGTAGCCATGTATCAAGACGGTTTAATCAAGGTTTTACTGGGGGTTACCACTATCGAAGAATTAGAAAGAGTAACCGGAGAATAAAAAAATCAGCCCTAAAACTGGGGGCGAACTTAGGCATTAGGAGCGCAAAGTTTAGAATTTTTCCGAGGAGTAGCTCAGTGGAAACCAAGCTATCCGGCTAAGAGAAACTCTGGGGCCCCCAGTTTTAGGGCTGATTTACTATTGTAATATATTATGACAAATTTGTCAAGCCCCGCACCTTTAGTTAAAGGTGCGGGGTCAAGGATACTAATAATTTTGTGCTTCCTTTTTGCCGCTCTTTCTACCGCAGCAGCTAACCCTCTTAATGTAGTAATCAATGAAATCGCTTGGATGGGAACAAACGTTTCGGCAAACGACGAATGGATAGAATTATATAACAACACCGAAGGCCCTATAGATCTTGATGGCTGGCAGCTGGTTACACAAGATGGAACGCCAAAAATCAACTTATCCGGAACGATTCCTGCTAATGGTTTTTATTTATTGGAAAGGACTGATGACGCTACGGTTCCGAACGTCCCGGCTGACCGGATTTATAGCGGCGCTTTAGAAAATGCCGGCGAAACATTAGAACTTTATGATAATTTTGGCAATTTGATAGATAGACTAGATGATTCGGGCGGCTGGTCTGCGGGAGATAATTCTACCAAACAGACAATGGAAAGAAAGACGGACGGCAATTGGCAGACGAGCCAAAATCCTGAAGGCACGCCGAAAGACAAAAACAGTATTGTTATTCAAGCAGAACCGCAACCCAAAACCGAACCTGAAAAACCTGCCGTGGAAGAACCTACCGTTGAAGTCGGACTTCAACAAACTTATCCGACCGGTATTGTTTTTAATGAAATTCTTCCCTCGCCGGAAGGTCCGGACGCAGAAGAAGAATGGCTGGAAATTTTTAATCAAAACGATTCGGAAATCAGCCTTGCTAACTGGAAAATTAGCGACACCATAGGCGTTATTAAAACCTATACCTTTCCCGAAGAAACAAAGATTTTGCCCGAAAGATATTTGGTTCTTGCCCGACCCGTCTCAAAAATTACTTTAAATAATGAAGGCGACGGACTGAAGATTATCCAGCCCGACGGAAAGACGGCGGATTACGTGGAATATACTAAGGCTCCAAAAGGGCGGTCCTTTAATCGAACCGCAACCGGCTGGGTCTGGAGCGACGTTCTTACGCCCGGCTCATTAAATAAAGATTCTAAAACAGAATCGGGAGTCGGGGCAATTAAAACGGACGAAGCCAACCCAGAATTTCAAATCAAAGAAGGGCTGGCGGCGGTGGGCCAATCTTTTGAAAAATTCCGGCAACAGAAAATTCCCAATTCTTTTTCTCCCTGTTTAATTGCGGCTTTTCTCGCTGTTTTTTCGGGAGCGGTAATTTTTTTACTAAAAAGATTATTGAAGGATTGATGCTTCGATAAACTCAGCATCGGCCTTAAGTGATAATCGAAGAGTTGATTTCTTCAAAAAATTAGATTAAAATTAAAACACTATGTCAGGACACTCCCATGCGCGGACCATCAAGCACCTGAAAGAACAAACCGACAAGAAGAGAAGCCAAATGTTCTCGAAAATGACGAGATTGATTTCTGTTGCAGTGAGAGCGGGCGGAAGCAATCCCGAAACCAATTCCAGATTAAGAATGACGCTTGAGCAGGCCAAATATTTTAACATGCCCAAAGAAAATATCGAAAGGGCCATTAAAAGAGCGGCCGGGGAGGGAAAAGAAGAGCAATTGGAAGAGGTTCTTTTTGAAACCTTCGGTCCCGGCGGAATCGCTGTTTTAATTGAAGGAATAACCGATAATAGAAATCGGACCCTCGGGGAAATAAAACAGATTTTAAATCAAAATGGAGGAAAATTGGCGGGAGAAGGCTCGGTGAAATGGCTTTTTGAGAGGAAGGGAACGATAATGGTTGATTGGAAAGTGCAAAATGCAGATTTGCAAAACAAAGAAAAAATAGAATTGACCGCAATTGAAGCTGGCGCAGACGATATTTACCGACACGACGACGTCTTAGATGTTTATACAAAGCCGGATGAGTTGGAAAAAGTGAAGAAAAATTTGGAAGAAAAAGGAATTAAAATTGATTCTGCTTCTTTGGACTGGGTGGCAAAAGAAGAAGTTGAATTAAATAAAGAAGACAGGGAAGATTGCCAAAAACTTTTTGACGCTCTTGACGAAAACGATTCGGTCCAGGACATTTACTCTAATATCAAGCTTCCGAGCGCCAGCGAGGGGGTCAAAGAGATATAAAACACCATGGCAAAAGAAGCGGTAATTAGAAAAAAAGCAATTGAAGAACTTCGAGCCGATGGCTGGATAACATGGTTTGCACCAAAGGTTAAATTTATACAAACCGATATTTTTGGAATAATAGATTTATTAGCTTTAAAGGGAAAAAATAAGAAAAATATACAACTCACCACCCTGTCGAACGTTTCGGCCAGAAGAAAAAAGATAACAAACTTTTTAAAAAATAATGAGGTTGAGTTAAGGGTTGAAATCTGGGCCTGGGACTCCATAAAAAGAAGATTTAAAAAAGAGATGGTTTGCCCAAAAAGTGCCATCCGAGAAACCGCTTAACCATTGACAAGCTCCTTAAGATCAATATAATACTGGATATATGAAACCCAACCGGACGTATGAAGTCGCGCGTTCGGAAAAGGTCGCAGAAAAAAAATAATTAATATATAAAACAAAAAATTATGATTTACGAAGAAAAAGAGTTAACTCCAATTACCAACCAGGAAGAAGGAGAGGACACGAAAGAAACCGAAGGTACGGAAAAAACCGAAGACGCAGAAGAAACCGAAAAAGAAGTTGAGTAGAAAAACCAGCCCCCGATAAGGGGGCTTTAGGTTAGATTATTTTAACAAACTTTCTTTTCCCTATCTGGACAACGATGCCTTTTTTTATCTGGATAGTTTCCCGCCAATTATCTTGAATTTTACCATTAATTTTTACTCCCTTCTGCAAAATCATTCTTTTGGCTTCGGATTTGGAAGACACCAATTTTGTTCTTACTAAAAAATCTAAAATATTAATTTTTTGCTCTTCTAACTTTATTTCCGGAATAATTGAAGGCTGTTCTTTCTGTCTGAAAACTTTATTAAATTCTTTCTCCGTTTTCAGGGCAGATTTCTCACCGTGATACATGACAACGATTTTTCGCGCCAATCTTGCTTTCGCGTCTCGGGGATTCAGTTTCCTTATTTCTCCGATTTCTTTCAGGGGAAGATCGGTAAGCAGTTTAAAATAATCCCAGATAAGAGGGTCCGGAATGGACATAATTTTCCCGAATATCTGATCGGGGGAATCTTCAATCCAAACGCAATTACCCGAGCTCTTGCTCATCGGTTTCCCGTCGATTCCAAGGATAAGAGGAAGGGTAAGAACGAATTTTTTTTTGTCCCGCATCTTTTGTTGCAATTCCCGACCGATAAGCATATTAAAAACCTGGTCGGTCCCCCCGATTTCGAGATCGACGTCCATCGCCACCGAATCGTATCCCTGAAGCAGAGGGTATAAAGTTTCATGAGTCCAAATTGTGTCTCCTCTTTTAATTCTTTTCTGAAACATCTCTCTTTGAAAAAGTTTAACGGCTGAAATATTGGAAGCAATTTTAATAATTTCTTTAAGGGTTAATTTTAAAAGCCAGTCTCCATTATATTTAATTTTTATTTTCGAGAAATCCAGAACCTTGGCGGCTTGTCTTTTCCATGTTTGAATATTTTTTTTGATTTCTTCTTGCGTAATCAACGATCTCTTTGTTTCCCGAAGAGAAGGGTCGCCGGCCAGGACCGTTCCGGTCCCGATCACAAGAATGGCCTCGTGCCCCAAAACCGCAAACTCTTGCAGTTTTTTAAGACCAATCGTATGCCCGAGATGAAGCTTAGAACTGGTCGGATCTATCCCCAAATAAAGCCTGATTTTCCTCCTTTTCATAAGGTTTTTCAGGCCCTCTTTGTCGGGCAAAATCTGATCTACTCCCCTCGTCAAAACTTCTTCGATTGCCCGAGCGGAAGCGAAGGGTGGAAAAGAAGATTTATCTTCTTTGACTTTTTCAGGGTCAGTGTCAATTTTCATGGCTTTAATATATGATATCATAAAAGCATGCCCCGTAGTAGAATTTCTAACCCCTACGGGGCGATTGAAAATTTCAAATAAATTTTTTATTCGAAATTTCACTACGGGGCATGCCGGAAAGAAAATATTATCGAAAAGTTTATCGCAAAAACCTTAAAAGAAAGGGGGTTCTTTTTGTTTTAAAATTTTTTGGGGTTGGCTTTTTATTTTTAGTCTTGTCCGTCTTCTCTTTGTTTATTTTTTACGCCAAAGACCTGCCGAGACCGGAAAAATTCACCGAAAAACAATTCGTCCAGTCCACTAAAATTTATGACCGCCAGGGCCAAGTTTTGTTATACGAAATTTACGGAGAAGAAAAAAGAACGCTGGTTTCTTTAAACGTCGTCCCGGAATATTTAAAACAGGCCGTTATCGCGACCGAAGACGCCGACTTTTACCGCCATTTCGGGGTTGACTTTAAGGGGATATTGCGGTCAATTCTGATTAATTTTAAATTAAAAGAGCCGATATACGGCGGCTCTACCATCCCCCAAC
>Ga0315293_10000540_pt1 | contig 35496 bp, 27 predicted proteins | sample YL17G13_20_MG_FD_203071 | JGI IMG/M metagenome (GOLD analysis project Ga0315293, IMG submission 203071) | Sediment microbial communities from Yellowstone Lake, YNP, Wyoming, USA - YL17G13_20 | ecosystem: Environmental > Aquatic > Freshwater > Lake > Sediment | place: USA: Wyoming | collected... | reverse complement strand
AAGAATGTGGTAGCATTGCTAGTAGCTTTCGTTTAGTTCGAACAAATTCGGCAAAATACCCTATTTCTGCTGGGTAGCTCCATTTGTTGTGGATGTGGCGGGTGACATCAAGACGATCAGATACACCAAGTCGCTCTTGCCTGGCCCGAGCGTGTTGTAAGGAGCGCTGCAGCGTGTGGCCGCCTCCCAGCATGGCGATCAGGTCACGGTGACCTAGAGCATAATTTATATGACCGAGGTCGACGACCGGGGTTACTTGCTGGACATGTGGGTGTGCCAGAACAGTGAGCTCCCCTGGTAGCCGGTGGGTTTGAGCGATGAATATCAAACCAGCTATACCTTCACCGACCAGGCCGGTTGTGCATGGACATCCGGCGGGAAATCCGATTCTTATCCTTCGGGTACGATGTCGCCGCTGGAAGAACCCTTCGACTTCGCTCAGGGTAAACTCTAGCGGCTCAGAATGACAGCCATGTTGAGCAGTCACCACGAATGGGCAAATGGCGCGAAGATATAATACCCACAGATCTGTAATGCTATGAACACCAATCACGGAGATTCCCAAAGAACCAAAATCGTTATACAATAGTGACGCATGGCTGTTCAGCGCAAGTTAATGAGAAACACATCGAGCATGTTACCACTCCCACAGCGGAGAGTAGTGTGAGGTTCCAGAACAAACAGGAGATGCGTGGGCATGAGAGCCAAAAAGTCAACCGACCAGAGTAACACCGAAGAAGGGGCTGACCAAAAGCCCAGACCCAAGCGCAACCTTGCGAAAGCGCTGTACGCAGGTGACGAGGGATTCAAGAGCATCTTCGACGAATCTCCCGTCGGAATCGAGCTTTATGACGCCGACGGCTTGCTGATGGATGCCAACCCCGCTTGCCTGCGCATGTTTGGCGTATCGAACCTCGCACAGGTAAAGGGGTTCAAGCTATTCGAGCATCCTAATCTGCCCGACAAAGAAAAAGCAAAGCTGCGTCGTGGCAAGACGGTAAGATACGAAGCTCCTTTCGATTTCGAAAAAGTCAAGGAACTTCGATTGTACGATACGACGAAGTCTGGAATCGTCCACCTAGACGTGCGGATCACCCCGGTCGGCGTAAAGAGAAAAGCCACTCCTCAAGGTTATTTGGTGCAGGTTCAAGACATCACAGAGCGTAAACTAACGGAGGAGGCGCTACGACAGCACGTTGAAGAGTTGGCCGCGCTCCAGGCAATTACGCTCGACTTCGCCACACAGCAAGAACTGCTCTCCCTGCTGAACACGATTGTCGAGCGCGCCATGGCTCTTCTCAACGCGCCCTGCGGTTTTATTTACCTGCACGATACCAAAACGAACGAACTCGAACTGGTCGTCGAACAAGGTTTATACGCTTCCCCGGGTTTGCGTTTGCGGATGGGTGAAGGCATGGCTGGACAGGTGGCGCAGACCCGGCAACCGCTCAACGTGGACGATTACAGCACATGGGAGGGCCGTTCGCCTCATTACGCGGCTGTACCCTATCATGCCGTTATCGAAGTACCCATGCTTTTCGGGGGTCAATTGATCGGCATCTTGGGCGTCAACGAAACGGCAGCGACGCGCAAATACAACGAAACCGACCTCCGCTTACTATCCCTATTCGCAGGACAGGCAGCGAGTGCGGTCCGTAACTCGCAATTATTCCAGGGAATCCAAACCGAGCTAGCCGAACGCAAAAGGACGGAGCAGACTCTGCTCCAGACCGAGAAGCGTTACCGCACACTCTTCGAGCAGTCGCCGGACGGTGTCCTGCTCATTGACCCTGAAACCGAGCGGACCATCGTATTCAACACTGCGGCTCACTCCCACTTGGGGTATTCACGTGAAGAGTTCGCCCGCCTGCGGATCGCGGATTATGAAGTCATCGAGAAGCCTGAGGTGACAGAGGCGCACATCCAGAATATCATTCAACAAGGGCGCGACGATTTCGAAACCAAGCACCGCACGAAACAGGGTGAGATCCGAAATGTAAACGTGACGGCGCAGACCATAGAGCTGGCTGGCCGCCCTGTTCTCAACTGCATTTTCCGCGACATCACCGAGCGAAAACAGGCTGAAGCATCCTTACAGGAGGCCGAGGCGCGTTACCGCGCCCTGGTGGAACAGGTTCCTGCCATCATTTACACAGATTCGGAAGATCAAGTAGGTCAGACCCTTTATATCAGTCCCCAATCAAGAACGATCCTGGGCTACGCTCCGGAAGAGTGGATCGCTGACAATGACCTGTGGCGAAAGTCAATACAACCCGAGGATCGCGCGCGTGTATTGGCAGAATACGACCGTTCCCTTGAAATTGGCGAGCCATTCAAAGCAGAGTATCGGATAATTGCCCGTGATGGCCGCATTGTATGGGTGCGTGACGAGGCCATGATGTTAAAAGATGAAGCAGGCCAACCGCAATGCTGGCAAGGAGTGATGCTCAACATCACCGAGCGCAAGCGGGCAGAGGAAACGTTGCGGGAGAGCGAGCAGACATACAAAGCCTTGATCGATACTACCAGCACGGGTTATCTCATGATTAATTCACAAGGCCAGGTTGTGGATGCCAATGCCGAGTACGTCAGGCTCAGCGGGCATGAGACATTGCAAGAGATTCTGGGAAGAAGCGTAGTCGAATGGACTGCACCACATGACCAGCTGAGAAACGCCGCAGAAGTAGAGAAATGTGCAAAGGCAGGTATGGTGAGAAACCTGGAGATCGATTATATAAGCAAAAACGGCGTCATCACACCCATCGAGATCAATGCAACGGTGGTGCAAACCGAAAAAGGAACGATGGTCCTTTCGTTGTGTCGAGACATCACCGATCGCAAACGAGCGGAAAAGGCCCGTGAGATAACCCTTCGAATTTCTCAGGCTGCGGTTTCCACTGAGAGCCTTGAAGAACTCTACCATTCTATCCATGAACTCCTCGGTGAGTTAATGCCGGTAGAAAATTTTTACATTGCTCTGTATGAACCATCGAATGATTTGCTCAGTTTCCCCTATTTCGTGGATCAATACGACAAACCCGCTCCGCCCCAGAAACCCGGTCGCGGCCTGACCGAATACGTGCTGCGCATCGGAAAGCCGCTACTGGCCCCGCCGGAAGTGTTCGACCAACTCCTACAGCAGGGAGAGGTAGAACTGGTAGGCACCAACTCTGTAGACTGGCTGGGGATTCCACTGGAAGTGAAGCAACAAGTTATCGGTGTGATGGTAACGCAAAGTTACACGGAGGGTATTCGTTTCAGTCAAGCAGATGCAGACATGTTTACCTTTGTTTCTACGCAGGTAGCCATGGCAATAGAACGTGTACGCCTGTATGCAGCAGAGAAACGGCGCGCCGCGCGTCTGATCGAGATCTTACAACTCAGTATGAAACTCGTGACCTCGTACGAGAAAAATGCCATGTTGAATCATCTGGTTGCTCGCGCTGCGGAGATCATGGAAAGTGCTACGTGCACAGTGATGATGATTGACACTGAGGCAAATGAAGCCGTACTCGCCGCGCAGATTGGCTTGCCGGAGAGCACGGCCAAGGAATTACGCGTCCCTCTCGCTTTGCCGATTATCCAACGAATGTTGGAAACTGGTGAGCCGATCATCTTACCCAATATCAACCATGACGCCCCGGCAATGCGCTCCGTTCTTGTCCGCCCAGACATCCAGGCCTTCTTTGCCTATCCGATGATCCGCGCAGGGCGGGCAATTGGGCTCATCACGTTCAGCAAACTCACGCCGTACACGCCCTCAGCCGAAGAAGTCGCTGCCTGCCAATTACTGGCCGAGCGCGCCGCCGCTTCCCTGGAGAATGCACGCTTGTTCGAAGAGACGAGCCGCAGCCTGGAACAGGTCAAAGCCTTGCACACCATTGACCTGACCATCGCTTCCAGCTTCGACCTGCGCCTGACCCTCAACATTCTCCTCGAGCAAACCCGTACTCAATTGGGCGTGGATGCAGTTGATATCCTGGTATACAATCCACACACCCAGGTGCTCGATTTCGCCGCCAGCAGCGGCTTCCGCACCACGGCCCTGCAAGGCACCCACCTGCGCCTGGGGCAAGGCTATGCCGGCATCGCCGGTCTGGAACGAAAAACCGTTCACGTTTCTAGTTTGCGGGGGCGGAAGACGGATTTTCTGCGTTCCCCAAGCTTCAGCGCGGAAGAGTTCGACACTTATTATGGTGTGCCGCTTATCGCCAAAGGCCAGATCAAGGGTGTGTTGGAGGCCTACCATCGTTCCCCACTCAAGCCCGATCAGATCTGGACGGATTTCCTAGAAACCCTGGCCAAACAGGCCGCCATTGCAATAGATAATGCCACCCTGTTCTCCGACCTGCAAAGCTCGAACGCTGAATTGACGCTGGCCTACGATACGACTCTCGCCGGTTGGTCAAAAGCCCTCGACCTGCGCGACAAAGAGACCGAAGGCCACACCCAGCGCGTCGTCGAGACGACGATCAGGCTGGCGCGCGCTATGAGGGTCATTGAAGCTGAACTGACAAACGTGCGCCGCGGCGCGCTGCTGCACGACATCGGCAAGATGGGCATCCCCGATGAAATCCTGCACAAGCCCGGACCGCTAAGTGTCGAAGAATGGGCCACCATGCGACAACACCCGGTCCATGCCCGCGAAATGCTCTCACCCATTGCCTACCTGCGGCCGGCCTTGGAGATTCCCTATTATCACCACGAGAAATGGGACGGCAGCGGCTACCCCAACGGGTTGAAAGGTGAGCAGATCCCTCTGGCGGCGCGTATCTTCACCGTCGTGGACGTATTCGACGCCCTCACTTCCGACCGGCCCTACCGCCTCGCCTGGCCGAGAGAAAAAGCCCTCGATTACATCCGTGAGCAGGCCGGCAAGTATTTCGACCCGGCAGTGGTGGAGATGTTTCTGAAAATAGTGGATAGCATCAAGCAGTTATAATCGGGCCCGTGATCTTCATCCGCCGCCTGTTCTACCACCCAGCCATTCCCCGCGAATACCGCGCCAACTTTACCCACCTCTATCTCGATATAGGCTGGTTTGGCATCCTGAGCGGCAGCGCCATCAACTTCCTGAACGTCTACGCTACGCGGCTCGGCGCCACCGGTGTGCAGATCGGTCTGCTGGGGGCAATGGCAGCTCTCGTCAGCCTGACGTGCTCCATCCCGGCCGGCCGCTGGCTCGAAAGACGACCCGTCAGCAAAGCCGTCTTCTGGACCTCGGTCTTCTATCGGCTGGGCTTCCTGCTCTGGATCCCCCTTCCCTGGCTCTTCAACAACCAAACACAGATCTGGGCGCTCATCGGCCTCACCCTACTGATGGGCATCCCGCTCACCGTCCTCTCGGTTGGCTTCAACGCCCTGTTCGCCGAGGCCGTCCCGGCCGAATGGCGCGCCTACGTGATGGGCATCCGCAACGTGGTGCTCTCGGTCACCTTCATACTCGCCTCGCTTGGCAGCGGCTACCTGCTCGACCGGCTGCCTTTCCCGCTTGGGTATCAAATCATTTTTGGGATCGGTTTCTTTGGCGCGGCGATGAGCAGCCTTCACCTCTACTTCGTCCGTCCGCTTCCCCAAGCCGCCTCCAAAGCGGACTCGTTCCTCCCGCAGCCTGTCTCGACGCCCGAACGGCCAAGCTCACGCCGGAGCTGGCGCGCCGCCCTCCGCGCTGATATCTGGCAGACGCCCTTCCGCGGCCCGCTGCTCGTCATGTTCGCCTTTCACCTGGCGCAGTATCTCGCCATCCCCCTCTTCCCGCTCTACTTCGTCCATCAATTGAACCTGACCGACCAGCAGATCGGAATCGGCACAGCCCTCTTCTACCTGTCCGTGCTGGTTGGCTCCACACAACTGGACAGGCTGACGCACAGGCTCGGCCATCACAAGATGACCGGCCTGGGCGCGCTCGGGATGAGTCTCTATCCCAGCCTGCTGGCGCTCTCGCGGCACGCTGGAGGATACTATCTCGTCTCTGCGGTGGGTGGATTCACCTGGGCCATGCTCAGCGGCGCTTACCCCAACTACCTGCTCGAAAAAATCCCCGCCAGCGACCGGCCCGCGCACCTGGCTTGGTACAACATCATTCTCAACGCGGCCGTGCTGGTCGGCTCGCTAACCGGTCCCGCTCTCGCCCACAACATCGGCCTGGGTACGGCATTGATCCTCTTTGGCGTGCTGCGCCTGCTTTCAGGGATAGCCATCCTCAAATGGGGGTAGAATAAGCCTATGACATTCGCTACTTTGCTCATCCTCGCAATTTCTTACCTGATCGGCGCGTTCCCCACCGCGCATCTGGTAGGATGGCGCTACGGTGTCAACCTTCGTCAGAGCGGGGACGGCAACCTGGGGGGATTGAACGCCTACCGCGTCTTAGGCTGGAAGCCTGCCTTGGTCGTCGGTATCGTTGATATCAGCAAAGGAGCACTCGCCGTCTGGCTAGCCGATTGTCTCTCTACAAACCCCATCGTCCCGTATCTGGCTGCCTTGGCTGCCGCGCTGGGCCACGACTTCTCCATCTACGTCCGCTTTGCAGGCGGACAGGGCATGGCCGCCATCTTGGGCAGCCTGTTAAACCTGCAACCCTGGGAAACGCTGCTCGGCGTCGGACTTTTCTTGCTTTGCTACCTCATCTTCCATAATTGGGACCTGGCTTGGGGGGTTGGGATGGTAGCAATGATCGCCTCGGCCTGGGTTTGGCGAAGACCTTTTTGGCAAATCGCGCTGCTCGTCGTGCTGATCAGCACCATCGGCCTAAAAAAGTGGATTGACATGCCGCTGGCGCGCCGTATCCGGGAGAGCCACCCATAGATGAACATCAAGGTCGTCGCCACCAACCGCAAGGCTCGCTTCGAATACTTCTTGCTGGAGCATTACGAGGCCGGGTTGGCCTTGCAGGGCAGTGAGATCAAGTCCATCCGCGCCGGGCAGGTCAGCCTGGCGGAGGCCTACGTCCGCGTGGAAGGGCGCCAGGCCTGGCTGATGGAGGCGCACATCGCCCCCTATGCCCAGGCTAACCGTTACAACCATGACCCGAAACGGCCGCGCCGCCTGCTGCTCCATCGCAAAGAGCTTCGCAATCTATGGGACGCCGTCCGCCAAAAAGGCGTGACCATCGTGCCGACGCGCGTTTACTTGAAAGAAGGCCGTGCCAAATTGGAAATCGCCATTGCCAAAGGGAAGAAGTTGCACGACAAGCGTCAGGCCCTCGCCCAGCGCGAAGCCGAGCGAGAGATGGAACGCCAGATGCAGAGAAGGGAGTAAAAATGGCCGCTTCGACAATCGGCAGTATCAATTTGCTTCCCGAGGCAAAAAAAAGGGAAATCTACACCCGCTTGGTTCCACCTGAACTATCCGTGCGTTTTCAGATTCCCCCTTCATTCATCGACAGCCAGGGCAACTCGCTGGTCAGCCTGAAGTGCACCGCCGGCAGCACCGACGTGGAGGCGAAGCTTTTCCACAAATCCGGTTTTCCAGATCCGATCCTGTACGGCCACTTGACCGACACCATCAACGGCCAGATCCACGTGCTGCTGTACATATTGAACGATCCCGACTCACCACGCTTCGACGTTGACCGGATGCCGGATGGCTCGCCGACGAGGTTCGGCATCCTGCGGCGCAACCTGGAGGCGGAAAAGGCCGCGCTGGAGGCGGGGCTGGCCCCAGGTCAGGTACGGCGCGGGCTGCGTCTGCTCCCCTCGGCGATAACAGCCTTCGAGTCGTTCGTCCGAAGCCTGGGCCACGACATCTATTTCGTCGAGCCTCTCTACTATCACAATGCCGTCGTTTTCGAGAATTACGGCTTCGACTACCAGGTTGGGAAAAAGCTGATGGAGCGCATCGAGGCTGGATTCGCGGAGGGCAGCGATTTGCACGCCCAGTTAGATGACTCCACTCCCTTCCGGCGGCACGATGCTGAACACAGCATCCGCCTGCGCTCGTGGGCCATTCACGATGGCTTGTTAGGCGAACCTTTTTCCAACGTGACCATGTACAAGCGCATCGGCCAATCGGCCAACGTCAACACCCGCCCAAGTTGCGCCTGGTAGCCTCATTGGACGGAGTCCGAAGTCTCCGACTTCGGTTTCGCGCCTTGCACGCCATCCCCAACGTCGGGAGACGTTGGACTCCGGGGTTTCGCGCCTTGCACGCCATCCCCAACGTCGGGAGACGTTGGACTCGCTACTCTTTGTAAGTCTGAAGAAACACATCCACCATTTCTGGATCGAAGTAGACGCCGGAATTTTTTCGTATTTCCACCAACGCATCCGCCATACTTAAACCCATGCGATAAGGCCGGTCGCTCGTCATAGAGTCGAATCCATCCACAATTGCTAATAAGCGCTCCTCGGGGGGAGTGTCGGCGCCTTTCAGCCCAAAAGGATAACCCTTGCCATTCCACCACTCGTGATGATAGAGCACGTATGGGATGGCAAGGCGCAGGTGATCCACCCCCTCCAGCATTTGCGCGCCAACTTGCGGATGTTGGCGCATCACTTCCCACTCTTCATCATCCAAAAGCCCTGCTTTCGTAAGCACATAGCGGGGTACCATGATCTTACCAATATCGTGTAAAACGGCGCCAAATTCCAGGATGGCAATTTCCTCGGCATTCCAGTTGAGGGCAAAGCCCAGGGAGAGCGCCAGTCGCCGCACACGGTCAACGTGACCAGCCGTGTACGGGTCGCGCGCCTCGATAACGTTCCCCAGCATCACCACAGTCTGGAGATGAGCGGCGCGCGTGTCGAAAAGCTCGACAGCCCTGCGGCGGTTGAGGCGCGTCCGCACCGCCTCGATCAGCTCCCAGGCGTCGAACGGCTTGAACAGGTAGTCGTCCACGCCCAAGGAGCGCGCCTTCTTGACATCGGTGCGTTCTGTGCGCGCCGTCAGGAAAAGGAAAGGCATAGTCACGCCAAGCGGTAGGAAACGCACCTCTTTGAGCAGCTCAAATCCATCCATCTCAGGCATCATGATATCCGAAACGATCAGGTCAGGCTTGACGCTCACGAACGAATCCAACGCTTGCCGTCCGTTCACCGTCGAAAAAAACTCGTACCCCTCGAGCACAAGAATATTGTAGATAACATCTCGCAAGAGATCATCATCTTCCGCAACGAGAATTTTCGTCATCACCTTATCCGTTCATCAATTTACGAGCAGCCAACCTTCGACCTGGCAATGGCCACGGCTGCCTGCCCGAGAGCCAGGCCGCCATCATTGGTTGGCACCTGCCGGTGAATGTATACCTGGAAACCTTCCCCATGCAGACGCGCCAGTGTACGCTTGAGCAATAGTTGATTCTGCCACACTCCGCCACTTAGCGCAACCGCGCTCGTGTGGGATTCCGAGCGGATCCGGCAGCAGACCTCGCACACCATCTCTGCCAGACCATTGTGAAAACGCGCCGAGATGACCGGCAGCGGTACATCTGCCAGTACATCCGCGCAAAGCGCCTCGAAAGCTGGGCGCGGCTGGACCTCTGGCCTGTCCACCGCGAATAGATATTCACCCGTCTCGAACGGATCTGCCAGCGCCTCGAACTCGATGGCGGCTTGCGCCTCGTAGTTGACCTGCTGGCGCACACCCGCCAGGGCTGCAGCCGCGTCGAACATGCGGCCCATGCTGGAGGTTAGCGGCGCGTTCAAGCCGCGTTCCAATTGGACGCGCAAGGCCATCCGTTCTTCATAGCACAGTTCCTTTACTGGAGGCAGGCGTTCGTCCGAATCCAGGCTCAGTTGCCAGAGCAGAGCCAGCGCGGTGCGCGCTGGGTGTCGGATGGCCGTATCCCCACCCGGCAAGGGAAAGTAAGCCAGGTGAAAAGGCCGCTGGTAGCCCATATAATCGGCAATCAAAAATTCTCCGCCCCAAATAGCTGCATCTTCGCCGTAACCTGTGCCATCGAAAGCCACGCCGATGACCGGAGACTCGCCGGTCAGCCCGTGCTCGGCCATACAGGCGGCGACGTGGGCGTGATGGTGCTGAACGCCGAACGTTGGCAGGTTTTCACGGTCTGCACGTTGCAGCGCATAACGAGTGGACAAATAATCCGGGTGCAGGTCGTAGGCAATGGCCTCAGGCTTAATGCAGAACAGCCGCTCGAAGTGCGCCACACCATCTTCGAAGGAGCGCAGGGTCTCGTAATTCTGCATGTCCCCGATGTGGTGGCTGAGGAAAGCATATCGCTCACGGGTCAGGCAAAAGGTATTCTTCAACTCCGGCCCGGTCGCCAGCAGTGGCGGGGCGTCGAAGGGCAGTTGGATGGGATCGGGTGCGTAGCCGCGCGAACGGCGTAATGGATAAGTAATCAGTGACCAGTGATCAGTGTTCAGTTTCTTACTCTCGGACTGGTCATTGATTACTGATAACTGATCACTCAGCACTCTCACAACCGAATCATCACACCGCGTGCGAATATCCCGGTTGTGCATCAGGAAGGCGTCCGCCAGGCTGGCTAACCGCTGGCGGGCTTCGTCGTTGTCGGTAGCGATAGGCTCTTCGCTGAGATTGCCGCTGGTCATGACCAGAGCAGTGATCAATGACCGGTTATCAGAGAGCAGTAAGTAATGCAGTGGTGTATATGGCAGCATGACGCCAAGCGTATCCTGCCGAGGAGCAACTTCAGCAGCCACGGTTGACTCTGGCCTTCGGTAGAGCAACACGATAGACCGCCGGCGGGACTCCAGTAATACGCGCTCGGCGTCATTCACGAAGCAATGCTTTTCCACCGTTTCGAGGTCCGGCATCATCAAGGCAAAGGGCTTGTCCACGCGCAGCTTGCGATTGCGAAGTTCGATCACGGCCTGTGGATTGGCGGCATCGCAGGCGAGATGAAATCCGCCCAAACCTTTTATTGCCACGATTTTCCCCTCAGCCAAAAGCCGTTGCGCTTCCATGATAGCAACCGCGTCATGGAGAAACGAGTCATGAGAAACAAGTAACGAGTCACTTATTTTTCGTTTCTCGTTACTCTCTTCTAACCAAACATGAGGCCCGCAGACCGGACACGCGACCGGCTGGGCGTGGAATCGCCGGTTGAGCGGGTTTTGATATTCGGCGGCGCAATCCGGGCACATGGCAAAGGGCGCCATGGTCGTATTGGGACGATCATAGGGGATGTCGGTGATGATGGTGAAACGCGGCCCGCAATTCGTACAGTTGATAAAGGGGTAACGATAGCGCCGGTCTTTGGGATCGAAAAGCTCGCGCAGGCAGTCGTCGCAGATGCACACATCCGGGGAGATCGGCTGGAACGCGCCCGCCACAGCCTCGGAGTGAGCGATCTCGAAGTTCGTGAAGCCGTTTGGGTTATGCCAGTTTTTCTGCAGATCGTCTATCCGCGCCAGCGGCGGGAGTTCATTCTTCAGTGCAAAGATAAAGTCATCCAGGGTGGATTTGGCGCCGTCCACCTCGATATCCACCCCCGCAGACGTGTTGCGCACCCAGCCGGTCAATGCAAAGCGTTTTGCCAGACTGTAAACAAATGGCCGAAAACCAACACCCTGGACGATACCGGTAATGTGTACGCTCGCGCCTCGCAACCCAGACATGGGGGCAATTATACCGTGAGCAATACCGATAAACTAAACATGGATGGTTTATTGCACGGTTATAATGCTGAATGATGAAAAACAAACCCCTCCGCATCGGCATTGACATCGGCGGCACGTTCACCGACTTCGTGGTCTACGACCCGTCCAGGCAGCAAATCCGGACCTTCAAGCTGCTTTCCACGCCCCGCGACCCGGCGGAGGCGGTCCTGCGAGGATTGGAGCTGATTCGCACAAAAAGTAATCCGTCATCAGTCATCAGTGATCAGTCACAGGTAACTGATGGCTGTTCACTGATGACTGTCATCCACGGCTCGACGGTCGCCACTAACGCCCTGCTGGAACGCAAAGGGGCGTGCACCGCACTGGTGACCACGCGCGGCTTCCGGGACGTGCTCCAGATCGGACGCCAAAACCGCCCCGCCCTCTACGATCTCTTCGCCGATCCGCCCCCGCCGCTCATCCCCGAAGAATTGCGCTTCGAAGTGGACGAACGCGTGGGCCACACCGGCGAGGTCTTACGGTCGCTCGATCCGGCGCAAGTGGATGGCCTGGTCGAAGAACTCAAGGTGCAAAACGCAAGATCCGTAGCCGTGTGCCTACTGTTCTCGTTTCTGCACCCGGAGCACGAACAGATCATCGCTGGGAAACTGCGCGCAGCAGGTTTCCTGGTCTCCGTCTCATCAGAGATCATCCCCGAATACCGCGAATACGAGCGCACCAGCACCACAGCCGTCAACGCCTACATCTCGCCGGTTCTGGATAAGTATCTTTCCCATTTGGAAGAAGCCCTCACCGCCCTCCCCCATTCCTGTATTGCGGAATGGGGGAGGGCGGTGAGGTTGCGGGTCATGCAATCCAACGGCGGGATTATCAGCCCTGGCGAGGCGCGGCGTCAGGCGGTGCGCTGCATCCTTTCGGGGCCGGCTGGAGGAGTGGTGGGGTGTGAGTATGTCGGGAAAGCAGCCCTCACCCCCCAGCCCCCTCTCCCAAAAGCGGGCGAGCGGGAGCTAAAAGTAATCACGTTTGACATGGGCGGCACATCCACGGATGTCTCCCTAATAGACGGGACGCCACAGATCACGACGGAGGCAACTGTCAGCGGATGCCCGATCCGCGTCCCGATGTTGGACATCCACACCATTGGCGCGGGGGGCGGCTCCATCGCTTATGTGGACGCAGGCGGCGCGCTGCACGTCGGCCCCGAATCCGCTGGCGCGGACCCGGGGCCTGCTTGCTACGGTAAGAGCCCTTCGACAGGCCCAGGGCAAGCTCTCCCCACTGTAACCGACGCCAATCTCGTGCTTGGCCGCCTGTCCGCCGAGCACTTCCTGGGCGGACAGATGCCACTCGACGAAGAACGCGCTCATACTGCGCTGGCAAAACTCGGCAAAGAACTTGGCCTCGACGCCACTCACGCCGCGCTGGGCGTCGTCCAGGTTGCCAACGCTCACATGGAGCGCGCCCTGCGCGTCATCAGCGTGGCGCGCGGGCACGATCCCCGCCATTTCACGTTGCTTTCCTTCGGCGGCGCGGGCGGCCTGCACGCGGCTGACCTGGCGCGCGGGCTGGGTATCCCGCGTGTGCTCGTCCCGCCGCTGGCCTCCACCCTGTCTGCCTTTGGAATGCTTGCCGCGGATGTCATCAAGGATTACACCCAGACCGTCATGCTCCCCGGTGACACACCCATCGCCGAACTTGCCGGTAGACTCGCGCCGTTCGCCGAGCGCGGCCGCCGGGAAGTGGAAGAAGAAGGTGTAACGGCGGACAGGATACGGGTGGAACGCTTCCTGGACATGCGCTACCGGGGACAGTCGTACGAGTTGATCGTCCCGTTTTCCGAGCAAGTAATGGCGACGTTCCACGAAATCCACCAAAAAACCTATGGCTATGCCCGGCCGGAAGCGCCGGTCGAGATCGTCAACCTGCGCCTGCGGGCCGTTGGCGAGACGACGCCGCCCCCGCTGGCTCCCCAGCCATTGAGCAGACCAGCCTCAACAGCCGCGCTGCTCGATAAAAGGGACGTGTTCTACACTGACGGCCGACTGGTGACGCCGTTCTACCGCGCTGAATCCCTCCGACCAGGCAACCGGCTCAGCGGCCCGGCGGTCGTGGTGCGCGCCGATACCACCATCCTGCTCGGCCCCGCTGACCAAGCGGAGGTGGATGTTTACAGCAACCTGATCATACAGGTAGGATAATAACATGGCCTACGACCCAATTAAACTGGAAATCTTCAAACATCTCTTCACTGCGGTCGCAGAAGAGATGGGCACGGTGCTGCGCAAGGCCAGTTACTCGCCCAACATCAAGGAACGCCGCGATTTCTCGTGCGCCCTGTTCGACGCCCAGGGACGCATGATCGCCCAGGCCGCGCACATTCCAGTGCATCTCGGCTCGATGCCGTTATCGGTTGAGGCAGCCGTCAAAACCGTTAGGGTCCCCGAAGACCCTAAAGGTCTGCAGCCGGGTGACGTGATCATTTTGAACGACCCGTTTCGCGGCGGGACGCATTTGCCGGATATTACGATGGTTTCGCCTGTGTTTGGACCTATCCCTCCCAGCCCTCCTTCCCTACCAGGGAAGGGGGATGCAGGGGGGTTAGGTCTGATTGGCTTCGTCGCCTCCCGCGCCCATCACGCCGACGTGGGCGGCATCACCCCTGGCTCGATGCCGTTGGCGCGCGAGATTTACCAGGAAGGTTTGATCATCCCACCGGTCAAGTTGATACAAGCAGGAAAACTCGACCAGGGCTTGCTCGACCTCATCCTGGCAAACGTTCGCACCCCCCAGGAACGCTCCGGCGATTTGTGGGCACAAGTCGCGGCCAACCAGCGCGGCGCAGAGCGGTTGGTCGAGCTGGTCGCCCGCTACGGCTTGGATGAAGTAAACGGGGCGATGAGCCAATTACTGGCTTACACAGAGCGCATGACCCGCCAATTGCTGACGGCCCTGCCCGAAGGTGAATATCAATACACGGACTACCTCGACGACGACGGTGTGCAGGATGAACCTGTGCTGATCAAAGCGACGGTGACCATCCACGGCGATTCGGCCAGGGTGGATTTCAGCGGCTCCGCGCCCCAGCAGCAGGGCAGCGTCAACGCCGTGTATGCCATCACACTTTCGGCGGTCTTTTACGTCTTCCGCTGCCTGCTGGGATTGGATGTGCCCAACAACGCCGGCTGTCTGGTTCCCATCGAAGTGATCGCCCCGCCCGGCACGGTCGTCAACGCCTTGCCACCCTCGCCGGTCGCAGGCGGCAATGTCGAGACATCCCAGCGCATCGTGGACGTGCTGCTGGGCGCGCTGGCGCAAGCCTGCCCGCAAAAGGTCCCGGCTGCCAGCCAGGGAACTATGAACAACGTGACCATTGGAGCCCCCCTACAGTCCCCCCATTTTCCGGAGGAAAATGGAGGGACGCGTAGCAGGGGGGCATTCGCCTATTACGAAACCATCGGCGGCGGGATGGGCGCCCGGCCCTCGTCAGATGGCCCATCGGCGCTCCACTCGCACATGACCAACACGCTCAATACGCCGGTCGAGGCGCTGGAATACACTTACCCTTTGCGCGTACTGCGCTACGAAATTCGGCGCGGTTCGGGCGGCGCGGGACAGTATCGCGGCGGCGACGGCATCCGGCGCGATATCCAGGTGCTGACTGATTGCCAGGTCACATTGCTCTCCGAGCGGAGGCGTTTCCCGCCATACGGGCTGGCAGGCGGCCAGGTTGGGAAAACTGGCGAGAATGTGATCATCAGGGATGGAAAGGAATTCCCCCTCCCCGGCAAAGGCTCTGTAGATCTACAGGCTGGCGACGTGCTGAGCATCCGCACGCCGGGAGGAGGAGGGTTTGGAAAGAGAAAGAAAAACGAGCCCTCTCGGACTCGTTTGCAGAGGCGTCGACGGGATTTGCGTAGTCCTCGGAGAGGAAACCCGCGATCAGGATTTTGCAGAGGCGTCGACGGGATTTGAACCCGTGATCAGGGTTTTGCAGACCCTTGCCTTCCCACTTGGCCACGACGCCGTTTTGGCTGATAGCAGATGGCAGATAGCAAATGGCTTCCGCCTTACCATCCGCTATCTGCCATCCGCCATTGGCTATTTGCTAACCTGAGCGGGCGATGGGATTCGAACCCACGACCTTCTCCTTGGCAAGGAGACGTTCTACCACTGAACTACGCCCGCAATTGGCTTTCCATTCTGGTCGACCGAGTAGGTGCTGCGCAGAGTGCCGAGAGTCAGAATCGAACTGACGACACCGCGATTTTCAGTCGCGTGCTCTACCAACTGAGCTATCTCGGCCTGGCATTCGCTGTCACGTTTTCCCGTTGTCGAGCGGGTGTGATTTTACACGTAGAGGGAGAGATTGTCAAGCAAAGGTCGAAAAAAAATTTTACGAGGATTTTACATCCGCGCTACACCACGATGGCCTGGATGCCCTAGAATCACAATAACGAGCGGGATCATCGTTTCGACTTTCTCTGCGTCCCTAATCCTCTTTTGCATTAGAATCAAGAAAAATCTCTCCCAACGAGGTAAAAATGCCCACTCCCAAAATTAAGAAAGTCATCACCAGCGACAATGCGCCGCGCGCCATCGGGCCTTATTCGATCGCCATTCGGGTCGAAAAACTGGTAAAGCCAGTTTATACCGCCGGGCAGATCGGTCTGGATCCAGCCACGGGTGAACTTATTCCAGGAGGCATCGAGGCGGAAACGCGCCAGGTGCTCACCAACCTGAAGCACGTGCTTGAAGCTGCCGGGACCAATCTGGACAGCGCCGTCAAAACCACCGTCTTCCTCATAGATATGGCCGATTTCGCCAAAATGAACGCCATCTACGCTGAATTCTTCACCCAGGACCCACCGGCGCGTTCGACCGTCGCCGTGGCTGGGCTGCCCAAAGGCGCAAGCGTCGAGATCGAGGTTGTGGCGCTTTGTAGGCAATAAGACGAGTTACCCCTCACCCGCCACACATCACACGTCACACGTTACTCCCAATGAACGAACTCATCCTGCTTGTAGACGACGAACCTTCCATTATCCAGTTGGCGCGCATGTACCTGGAGCGCGAGAATTTCCGCGTCGAAGCAGCCGGGGATGGCGAAACGGCTCTCGAAGCGGCAGCCAGCCTGCGTCCAGCCCTGATCGTGCTGGATGTAATGCTCCCCAAGCTGGACGGCCTGGAGGTCTGCCGGCGCCTGCGGGCGCAGAACGATCCCGTCGCCATCCTGATGCTCACCGCCCGCGACGAGGATATTGACAAGATCCTCGGCCTGGAATTGGGCGCGGACGACTACCTGACCAAGCCATTCAACCCGCGCGAGCTGGTCGCGCGTGTGAAGGCCATCCTCCGGCGCAGTGAACGGGCGACTCAAATGGATGCGGCCCCCATCCACATCGGTGACCTGACCATTGACCCGGCCAGCCGCGAGGTGCGCCTCTGCGAGCAGACCCTCGACCTGCGCACCCAGGAATTCGACCTGCTCCTGACCCTGGCCGGGCAGCGCGGTCGTGTCTTGAGCCGCGAGCAATTGCTTCAACAGGCCTGGGGCTTCGACTTCTACGGGCAGACGCGCACAGTGGATGTCCACATTGCCCACCTGCGCAAGAAGCTGACCGAAAGCCGAGTGCGCATCGAGACCGTGACCGGCATCGGGTATAAATTGGTGGCCTGATGTCCTCCTCCCTGCGCGCCCGCCTCTGGCTCAGTTACGCCCTGCTGGTTTTATCCGCGCTGACCGTAACGGCTTTATTCATCATCGTCTACCTCATCCGGAATCCCTTTGTTTACCGGCAAACCTTCACGCACCTGCAAGACATAGAAGCGATCCTCCAAACAAACCAACCCGGCCTGGGGAGCTTGCCGATAGATTCTCTCCTGCCGATCCTCAAGCAATACGACCAAACCTACGACGTGCGCCTGCTGATCCTCGATAAGAACCGCCAATTGCAGGCCGATTCACGTGCTGGAAGCTCCCCCGCCCTTTCCCAGCCGCGCCTGCTGCGCATCCTTATATTGAACAGGGTCATAAAAGATGATTCGGGAGCATATTGGCTTTTCATCGCCAAAAAGTTATCGGATGAACGCTGGTTGTTGTTGGCTGTACCGCGCCAAAAGGTGCACTTGCTGACCATCATCCGGGATGATCTTTTTCTGCCCTTCATCGAGGCCAGTGCATTGGCGCTGATCCTATCCCTGGTCATAGCCTTTGGGGTAGCGCGCTGGATCGCCGATCCGCTCCAGCAAGTGGTGGCTGCCTCGCGTCAGATGCCAGCCCGGCAGGCTGCCGCCCTTCCGCTTAAAGGCCCGCGCGAGGTCCAGACCCTGACGCGCACCTTCAACGAGATGACCGCCCGGGTGCAGGCCAGCCAGAAATCCCAGCGCGATTTCGTCGCCAACGTATCCCACGAACTCAAGACCCCGCTGACCTCGATCCAGGGTTTCGCGCAGGCCATCCTGGATGGAACCGCTGACACGCCCGAAACGCGCCAGCAGGCTGCCAGGGTGATCCACGACGAAGCCGGGCGGATGCACCGCATGGTGCTCGACCTGCTCGACCTGGCTCGCCTCGACGCCGGCATCGCCGACTTTCAACGCGCGCCGGTGGATATTCCCACATTGCTCGATAGCGTGGTCGAGAAGTTCACGCCGCAAGCTAGAAAAACAGGTATCAGTTTTCAAGTCCAGGCTCCCGCGTTGCCGCCTCTCATCGGCGATGGCGACCGGCTGGCGCAAGTCCTCACCAACTTGGTAGATAACGCCATGAAATTCACACCCGGCGGAAGCCAGATCATCCTGAGCACCCTGCAAGTTGGAAATGAGATCGAGGTTTCGGTCACAGACAGCGGGATAGGCATCCCGTCTGCAGAAATCGCGCACATCTTCGACCGGTTCCATCAGGCCGACCCGGCGCGCAAAGGCGGCGAAAAACATGGCGCGGGGCTCGGTCTGGCGATTGTCAAAGAAATCGTCCAGGCGCATGGTGGTACAATTAGCGTCCGTAGCGCGCCGGGCGAGGGCAGCACGTTCACGGTCATGCTCCCGCTCACCCCACCGGCTGACAAGTCCGTCGCGAAGCGCTAAAAATAGCACATTACGCCTTACGTTTTACGAGTTATGCTAAAACGTAAAACGTAAAATATAACCGAATGTCCCCTTTCGTCTCGATCATCATCCCCTGTTACAACGAGCAAGCCACGATCCGCGACTTGCTCGCAGCCATTGACGCGCAGACCTACCCGCACGCCGAGATGGAAGTCGTCATCGCCGACGGCATGTCAAGCGATGACACGCGCGGCGAGATCATGGCCTTCGTCGAAAAACATCCTGATTTGCATATTTGCGTGGTAGACAACCCGGCGCGCATCATCCCGGCCGCACTCAACCGCGCCCTGCAGGAAGCCCAAGGTGAGATCATCATCCGCCTGGACGCTCATTCGATGCCTTACCCGGATTACGTCGAACACTGCGTGGCCGCACTGGAATCCGGCCTCGGGGAGAACGTCGGCGGCATCTGGGAGATCCGCCCCGGGGCGCAGGGTTGGGTGGCTCAAGCCATCGCCGCAGCCGCAACGCATCCGCTCGGCGTCGGCGATGCCTTCTATCGCCACGCCGAAAAGGCTGCTTACGTGGATACCGTCCCGTTCGGCGCTTTCAAGCGCGAACAGTTTGCCCTGGTCGGCTTCTTCGATGAATCCCTGCTTACCAATGAAGACTACGAATTCAACGTCCGCATAAGAAAATCCGGGGGTCGCATCTGGCTCGACCCGGCCATTCGGTCCGTCTACTATGCCCGGCCCACGCTGAGGGCGCTGGGCAGCCAATTCTGGCGCTACGGTTACTGGAAGCGGAAGATGCTGAAGCGCTATCCAGAGACGCTGCGCTGGCGGCAAGGCCTTCCGCCGCTGTTCGTTCTCAGTCTGATAGGAGGAATTGTTCTGGCAATCTTTTCACCGGTTTTCCGGTGGTTACTGGCTGCCGAAGTGCTGCTTTACGCGCTGATCTTGATCCTCGCCGGTACCCATACCGCCATCCGCCAGCGAAAATGGACTTTGATGATCGGCCTTCCATTGGCCGTTGCAATTATGCACATTTCCTGGGGCGCAGGCTTTTTATGGAGTATGATTAAGTAACAGATGAACAGCAACAGCTCGAAAATCACTCCTAGGTCTACGCGTTGGCGGGTCCGCCCTAGTGAAAAACGGCTCATACTCATTATTGGCGATATGGCCATGGCTGCCATCGCCTTGTTCGTGGCTCTTTACGTTTGGGGGCAACGCGATCTTTGGTTCAAGTTCTCGCTCGGTTTCCTGCAGGAACGCGTCGAGTTCTGGTTCTATCTCTTGCCATTGGGGTGGTTGGTATTGTTGGTCGAGCTTTACGATGTGCACCGCGCCCATAACTGGCGTAAAATCGTGCGCGGCATTGCCTTCGCAGCGCTGATTGGTTTGGTGATTTATGCCTTCGTCTATGTGCTCGTGAAAGGCTCATTGAACCGGATAGGCATTGGAGCTTTTCTCGTTGCCGCCTCTGTCCTTACCCTGCTCTGGAGACTCGCCTACATTCGCATCTTCACTGCACCCGCCTTTATGCGCCGCGTGCTGGTAGTCGGAGCCGGGAAAGCCGGACAGAGACTGGCTGAAGCTTACAAAAATCTTAGGCCCCCGCCTTTCTTTCTTGTCGGTTTCATTGACGACGACCCGAGGAAACTTGGCGAGCAGGTGGAGGGATACCCTGTCCTTAGCCAAAGCGATCTCCTGCTGGAAATTGCAGAAAAAGAGCGCGTTACCGACATCGTCGTTGCCATCACCGGCGAGATGCAGGGCAGCACCTTCCAAACTATCTTGGACGCCCAGGAAAGCGGCATCGAGGTCACGCCTATGCCCACTTTGTATGAGGAAATGATGGGACGTGTGCCAGTTCACCACCTGGAATCAGACTGGCTGATCCGTTCTTTCGTAGACGAGGCGCGCGTCGGCGGATTCTACGAGGCTGGCAAACGTCTCCTCGACATCCTTGGCGGATTGGCCGGCATGGGCATTTGTGTGCTGCTCTACCCTCTGGTCGCAATCCTCATCCTTCTCGACAGCGGTTCGCCCGTCATTTACAAGCAGATCCGTTCTGGCAAGGGCGGCAAGCCTTATGACATTTACAAGTTCCGCACCATGCGCCAGGATGCCGAAAAGGACGGCAAAGTCCAATTGACCCAGGAAAAGGACAGACGTATTACGAGCGTGGGTAATTTACTGCGCAAGGCGCACATCGACGAGCTGCCCCAGTTCCTCAACGTCTTGCGCGGGGAAATGAGCCTGGTCGGGCCGCGCGCCGAGCGCCCGGAATGGATTACCGAATTCCAGAAACAAATCCCTTTTTACCGGGCGCGCTCGCTGGTCAAGCCGGGCGTCACCGGCCTGGCGCAGGTAAGCTACAGCTACTACGCGACAGTCGAAGAAATGGCGACCAAACTCGAATACGACCTCTACTACATCAAGCACCGCAACCTGTTGATGGACATCTTCATCTTGCTGCGCACCGTCGGGCAGGTGTTCGGCTTCCGTGGGAGATAGCATGAGAAATTATCTCGTCACTGGCGGGGCGGGATTCATTGGATCGCACCTCGTCCAGGCGTTACTCGCAGGAGGCAACGCGGTCCGCGTGCTGGACAACTTCTCGACTGGAAGGCGCGAAAACCTCGAGGTTTTCGACGGCAGGCTAGAGGTCCAAGAAGGCGACTTGCGTGACGCGGCGCGGGTGGGCGAGGCCGTCCGGGATGTAGAAGTCATCTTCCACGAGGCGGCCTTCGTCTCCGCGCCGCTTTCCATATCCGAACCTCGAACCTGCTTCGATGTCAACGTGGGCGGGACGGAAATCCTGCTCGAAGCGGCGCGCCAGGCACATGTACGCCGCGTGGTGCTGGCCTCCAGCGCAGCCGTATACGGCAACTCGGATGCCCTGCCGCTTGCGGAGGATGCGCGCTTGCAACCGCTATCTCCCTACGCGGCTTCTAAGCAAATCGCCGAGATCTACGCCGGGCTGTATACCCGCGCCTTAGGCCTGGAAGTGGTCGCCCTGCGCTATTTCAACGTGTTCGGCCCGCGCCGGTCGCCCGATACCCAATACGCCGCAGCCGTGCCGATCTTCCTCCGCCGCCTGTTGAGCGGGCAGCCGGTCATCATCTACGGCGACGGCGGGCAGACGCGTGACCTGATCTACATCCAGGATGTAGTGGACTCCAATCTTCTGGCAGCCGACCATCCGCAGGCAGCCGGCCTGGTATGTAACATTTGCACCGGTCGCGAGACACGTATCAGTGATCTCGTAAATACACTGATGCAATTCTTCCCTGCCGCGCCCGCGCCGCAGTACGCCGCGCCGCGCCCCGGAGACATCTACCGTTCGGTCGGTGACCCGGGGCTTGCCACCGCCACCCTGGGCTTCCGCACCCAAACCCGGCTGGCGGACGGCCTACGCCAGACAATGGAATGGATGCGTTCATGAATAAAAAATCTCAAAAGAACATCCGTAACCGCTTTGTTGTCCTGATAGATATATTGCTAACGATTGCATCTATCCTGGGCGCCTATGCGTTACGGTTGGAAGGTACTTACTTTTACTTTTACCTGCCGTCAGCTTATTGGATGATTGCCGTCAGCCTGATCGTCAAACCGGCTGTATACTACCTGTTCGGCCTGTACCGACGCCAATGGGCTTACGCCAGCACGAACGAATTGAAGCTAATCAGTATGGCCGTGACGGTTGCCGCGGCAGTCGTCTCGGTAACCATGATCGCGCTTTACTCGGCGCAGCTCTTTATAGGTTTCCCACGTTCTGCCCTGGCCATAGATTGGATCCTCTCGCTGGTAGGCATCGGTGGATTCCGCCTCTCGCTGCGTTTGATCGCCGAAAGCCAGGCCTCAGTCGAGAAACGACCCGCCGGGAGAGTCCGTAACGCTCTGATCATCGGCGCGGGGGATGCGGGCGCGCTGGTCGTGCGCGAAATGCAGAAAAATCCCCAATTGAACTTGACGCCAATCGGCTACCTGGACGACAACCCAACCAAGCAAAAACACCAAATATACGGCATCCCGGTGATCGGGAAGTTGGCCGACTTGGACCGCGTCCTCCATACCCGCCATGTGAACGAGGTCATCATTGCCATCCCCAGCGCAGGGGGGCGCATCGTTCGCATGGTAACCGACATCTGCCGCCTGAACGGCGTCCCATCCAGGAGCATGCCTGGGCTTTACGAGCTGCTGGGCGGCAAGGTCAGCGTCAGCCGTCTGCGGGAAGTGGACATCACCGACTTGCTGCGACGTGAACCCGTCCGCATCCAGAATGAACTGGTGGGAGCAGCTTTGAGCGGCAAGCGTATCCTCGTCACCGGTGCAGGTGGCTCAATAGGCAAAGAAATTAGTCACCAGATTGCTCGCTGGGGACCGAGTGAGTTGGTTCTGCTCGGCCATGGCGAGAACAGCATCTTCGAAGCCCTATTGGAACTCCGGGATAATTACCCCTCCCTGCCGATGCAGCCTGTCATTGCTGACATCCGCGATCTGCCCCGCATGATGGCCATTCTGAAAAACCACCGCCCGCAAGTGATCTTCCATGCTGCCGCACACAAACATGTTCCGCTGATGGAAGCCAACGTGGAAGAGGCGGTCACCAACAACATCATTGGGACACGCAACGTGGTAGAGGCAGCGGTTGCATACGATGTCGAGCGGCTGGTGATGATCTCTACCGATAAGGCCATCCGCCCCGTCAACGTGATGGGTGCCACGAAACGCGTGTCCGAGATGATCGTCCTGGATGCCGCTTTCCGTACCGGGCGCGCCTTTTCGATCGTACGTTTTGGAAATGTGCTGGGCAGCCGGGGCAGCGTGGTGCCGCTTTTCAAACGCCAGATCGCGCGTGGCGGCCCGGTCACGATCACACACCCGGATATGAAGCGCTACTTCATGACCATCCCGGAGGCTGTGCACCTCGTCCTGCAGGCTGCCGCGATGGGCCAGGGTGGCGAAGTGTTCTTGTTGAACATGGGGCAACCGGTGCGCATTCTTGATCTGGCCGAGGATTTGATCCGCCTCTCCGGCCTCGAACCGGGCAAAGACATCGAAATTGACTTCACCGGCATCCGTCCAGGTGAGAAACTAAGCGAAGATCTGTGGGACGAGGGAATGAACTACCAGCCAACAGCTCATCCCGAGATCTTCCGCGTCGAAGAAGAAGAAATCCTCCCTGAAGGCTCGCTTCAGCAGATCGTGAACGAGTTACTGCGCCTGGCGCAAGACGGGGAGAAAGTCGCCATCCTGGACCTGTTGGATGCAACCATTCCGAGCGCAGCTGTGCGCGCCACCCCGCCGCCGGATATGACCTCTCTGGTCTAAGGTTGAAAGTTGAAGGTTGAAAGCTCTCTTGCCGAGTGGAAAAAGTTCCTGGCAGCCCATCCCGAAGCGCATCTGTTGCAGACCACCGAATGGGGGGAACTCAAGTCCGCTTTTGGCTGGGAGGCGGTGCGCATCATTGCCGGGGACTGCGGTGCACAGATGTTATTCCGCAAATTGCCGTTAGGGTTTACGCTGGGATACATGCCAAAGGGGCCAGTAATCAGTGAACAGTTATCAGTGATCATTGAACAGTTTTGGGCGGAAGTGGATGAGGTCTGCTGCGCCCGGCGAGCCATCTTCTTGAAAGTCGAGGCGGATGCCCAGGATGACTCCCCTCTCCGTTTTGGAGAAGGGGTGGGGGTGAGGCCCAGTCCGCAAAGCATTCAACCAAGCCATACCCTCGTGGTGAACCTGCGCGGCAGCGAAGAGGAAATCCTGGCGCGCATGAAGCAGAAGTGTCGCTACAACATCCGCCTGGCGGAAAAAAAAGGCGTGGCCGTGCGCGCCTGGGAAGATGTGGCAGCTTTTCATCGCATGGTTCTGGCCACCGGCGAGCGGGATGTCTTCGGCGTCCACAGCTTGGAGTATTACCGCCGCGCTTACGAACTTTTTCATAAAACTGGCATGTGCGAAGTGCTCGTCGCGGAATACGATGGCAGGCCGTTGGCCGCGCTGATGGTCTTTGCGCGCGGCAAACGGGCATGGTATTTCTACGGCGCTTCAACGGACGAGTCGCGCAACCTCATGCCGACTTATCTGCTGCAATGGGAGGCCATGCGCTGGGCCAGGGCGCGCGGTTACGAGGAATATGATCTCTGGGGCGTACCTGACGAAGACGAAGCAACGCTAGAGGCCAATTTCGAGACCCGTCACGATGGGCTGTGGGGCGTCTACCGTTTCAAGCGCGGCTTCGGCGGCGAGCTGCGATGGGCGGCAGGGGCGCTAGACCGGGTTTATAACCTGCCGTTATACCGTTTGTACCTGTGGCGCGTGAGCAGGGGTGCAGGTGAGCAGGGATGAGGCAAGCCTTCAGTGGTCAGTCTTCGACATGGAATGAATTGATTGCTTGCCTGCCCAATCCACACTTGTTACAAACATGGCAATGGGCGGAGGTGAAAGCAAAATACGGCTGGAAGTCAATGCCATTCATTTGGCATTCGCAACTCGCAACTCCTAACTCGCAATCCGTCGCGGCGGCGATGGTTTTGAAGCGCACCATACCCCTTAGCGGGTTTGCAAAAAAGATGTGCGTGTTGTACGTCCCGAAGGGTCCGCTTATGGACTGGAACGATGCCGCGCTCCGTGCGCGCGTGCTGGACGATTTGCAGGCTCTCGCCAGGCGTCAGGGCGCCATCTTCGTCAAAATTGACCCGGACGTGATCCTGGGGACAGGGATCCCTGGCAGCCAGGAGGCGGTCGAAGATAAAAGCGGACAGGCCGTGAGGTCCGATTTGACCCGGCGCGGCTGGATTTTTTCGTCCGACCAGATCCAGTTCCGCAATACTGTCCTGGTTGACCTTTCCTTATCCGAAGATGAACTGCTGGCGCGCATGAAACAGAAGACGCGCTATAACGTCCGCCTGGCGGAGAAGAGGGGTGTGACTGTGCGCCCCAGCGCGCTGGCCGATCTGCCGATGCTTTATAAGATGTATGCCGAGACGAGCGTACGAGATGGTTTTGTTATCCGTGATGAGGGCTATTATCGAATGGTTTGGGAAACCTTCATGGACCCGTCACTTGTCACTCATCACTCGTCAACCCCATACACCGAACCATTGATCGCCGAATTCGAGGGCCAGGTAGTTGCTGCCATCTTCGTTTTTTATTTCGCAGGGCGTGCCTATTATTTGTATGGCATGTCGCGTGAGGCGCACCGCGAAAAAATGCCCAATCACCTGCTCCAATGGGAGGCGATGCGGAAGGCAAAGGCGGCGGGATGCAAGGTCTATGACCTGTGGGGCGCGCCGGATGTCTTCGACGAGAGCGACTCGCTGTGGGGCGTGTTCCGGTTCAAGGAGGGATTGGGCGGGCAAGTTGTGCGGACGCTGGGAGCGTGGGACTATCCCGCCAGTACGTTGCTGTACAAGCTGTACACACAGGCTATTCCTCGCGTACTTGACATCATGAGAGCAAGAGGCAAGTCACGCACGCGTCAAAATATTGGAAGCTAACCACGTAGGCTCAAAGACACGAACGAAGAAATAATCCCTTTGTGCCTTCGTGTCTTTGTGGTAAAGACAAGGAAATTCTATGATACCTCGCCTGAAATTTGCTCATCTCCCAACACCAATCGAAGCTATGCCTCGTCTATCAGAAATTCTCGGCGGCCCACACCTGCTGGTCAAGCGCGACGACCAGACCGGGCTGGCCTTCGGCGGCAACAAGACCCGCAAGCTGGAATTCCTGCTTGCCGATGCGCAGACCCAGAGCGCGCAGATGCTGATCACCGCTGGCGCGGTGCAATCCAACCACTGCCGGCAGACCGCCGCAGCCGCGGCTCATTTTGGTTTCAAGTGCATCCTGGTATTGACTGGGGATCAACCTGCGCAAGTTTCCGGCAACCTACTGCTTGACCATCTCTTCGGCGCGAAGTTTGTATGGACAGAAAAAGACCAGCGCGAGGCCATGCTCCAGCGAACGTTCGACCAGGCGAAAGAACAGGGACTCAAGCCGTACCTCGTCCCCTACGGCGGCTCGAACACGATCGGGGCGCGCGGCTATGTCTACGCGGTGGAGGAATTGATGGCGCAAAAACCTTACAAAGGATCCCAACATTCGCAAGGTTGTCCGGACTGGATCGTATTCGCATCCTCCTCCGGCGGGACACAGGCCGGATTGGTGCTCGGCGCACGCCTCTTTGGTTACAAGGGCAAAATCCTGGGCATCAGCGTAGATGAACCGGAGCAAGTTCTGCAAGATCGCATGGCAAAATTGGCATCCGAGACGGCCGAGAGCCTGGGAAAGCAGATCGAGTTCTCCCCCGCTGAAATCCTGGTCAATGCGGATTACAACGCCTCCGGTTACGGTGTTCTGACCGAGGCCGAACGCGAGGCGATCCATTTGTTCGCCAGATACGAGGGCCTGCTGCTCGACCCGGTCTACACCGGCCGTGCCGCAGCCGGGATGGTTGACCTGATCCGCAAAGGATTCTTCAAGAAAGACGAGACAGTGCTCTTCTGGCACACCGGCGGGACAACGGCGCTATTCGCCGAGAAGTATCAATCAGACTTGATCGAAGGTTGATTGAGCTTCCTGGTCAACGCGAAGATGGCAATCCCAATCCAGGCCACGTTGACGCCAACAGAGGGCATGGCGCGGTAATAGAACGAGTTGGCGATCAACAAGATGCCGCCCAGGATGTTCATGACCTGATAAATTACCGAATCGCCTTCGAGCATCCGGGAGGACACCAGAGCATAGGCAGCGAGCAGGAGGGCAACGCCAAGCCAGCCGGTGATGTCAATTAAGATAGTGTTCACAATTTCACCCTCACATCCACCGCCACCGCGCCTCGTGAGAGCACGCGCAGCGGGTTGATCTCGATCTCGGCGATCTCCGGGAAATCGTACACCAACTGTGACAGGCGCAGGAGCACGTCTTTCACGGCTTCGCCATCCGCGCGGGCGATGCTGCGAAAACCCGCCAGCTTGCGTCCGGCCCAGGTGCGGCGGAGCATGTCGTCGGCTTCGAAGGGTGTCAGTGGGGCAAGGGCGAAGGCCACGTCTTTCAATCCCTCCACCTCCACGCCGCCGGAACCGAACATCATCAACGCGCCGAATTGCGTGTCACGGCTTGCGCCGAGAATGACTTCCTGTCCATCGGGCAATTGATGTTGGATGTACACGCCTTCGATTTTGGCATCTGGCTTGGCCAGGCAAGCGCGCCCGATCACGGTGCGGAAGGCTTCGGCAGCAGCCTCAGGAGCTTCTATGCCGAGCCGCACGCCGCCCACGTCGGATTTGTGGGGAATATCCGGTGAGGCGATTTTGAGCACAACCGGAAAACCCAATTCAGAAGCGATTTTCGCGGCTTCGGCCTCCGTGCGCGCCAGTTTGACAGGCGCGGTCGGGATGCCGTAGGCGGCCATTAAACAGTCAACAAGCTCGGGGTCCAGAAAGCGTCCGCTGGGAGCATCCACAAGAGCGGCGCGGACGGCAGTTTTAGAGACCCTAAAGGTCTGCGAGACCTTTAGGGTCTGTTTATCCAAAAACTCCGCACGTTTGGCCAGCACCGCCAGCGCCGAGGCAGCCCGCTCCGGGAAACGATACTCAGGCACGCGCGCTGCCCGCAAACGCATGGCAGCCTTCTGGATGAGCTGCTCGCCCATCAACGCCACCACAACCGGCTTGGGAGAAGCGTGGATCAGGGGGATGAGCGCATCGGCGACGGACTCGGCTGGGTACATCGGCGGCGGAGGTAGTATGGCCAGCACACCGTCCACGCCGGGATCTACCAACAACAAGCGCAGGCAATCCGCGTAAACTTCGGGCGAAGCGGAGGCCAGCATGTCTATCGGGTTGTGAAGGCCTGAGGCGGGAGGCAGGCGGCTTGCCAGGGCCTGGCGAGTTTCCGGGCCGAGTTCGGCCAACGAGAGGCCGTGGATTTCGAGCGCATCTGCGGCGATCACGCCGGGACCGCCGGCGTTCGTCAGCACGGCCATGCGCCGTCCTTGCGGCAGCGGGCAGCAGGCCAGCGCCGAAGCCCAGTCGAACATCTCTTCGCTGGTGGCGGCGCGAAAAACCCCCGCCTTGCGGAAAGCGGCTTCGTAGGCCGCATCCTGCCCGGCCATTGCCCCGGTGTGCGAAGCCGCCGCACGTTGACCACTGGCGAACCTGCCCACTTTCAGCGCCAGGATCGGCTTGCGCTGCGCCACGCGGTTGGCCTCGGCGATAAAACGCTGGCCATCGCTGATACTTTCGATGTAGAGCGTGAGAACACGGGTATGCTCATCTTCCACCACCGCGGAGAGCATGTCCGTCTCGTTGACGTCTGCCTGATTGCCCAGGCTGATCAGGAGTGAAAAGCCGAAACCCTGACCGCGCGCCCAATCAATGATGGCCGCACAGATCGCTCCAGATTGGGAGATGAAGGCCACGTCTCCGGCGGACGGCATGGGCGGCGGGAGGAAAGTCGTATCCAGCGGGAGATGGGTATCCAGTAAGCCGATGCAGTTCGGCCCGATGAGGCGAATCTTATTTATCCTGGCTACGCGAAGTATTTCGGCTTCTAGAGTTTCCCCCTCTGGACCGGCCTCACGGAATCCAGATGAGACGATGATCACGGCGCGTATACTGCGTCGCACACAAGCCTGCAACGCCTCCAGCACGCCAGGAGCGGGAACGATCAGCACGGCCAGGTCAACCGGGTCGGGGATTTCGTTCAGGCTGGTATAGATCGGCCTGCCGAACAGGTTGCCGGTCTTCTGGCTGACGAAGTGGATCGCGCCGTCGTAGCCGCTGTTGACCAGGTTGCGCGCCACGCCGTAGCCCAGCTTGGCAGGGTTGGAGGATGCGCCGATGATGACCACGCCGCGCGGATGGAAGAATGCGAGAAGGGAAGTATCCATATTAGAGAGAATTATAACCACAACTGGAAAGGATGAACACAGATGGGATATAATTCATCATATAACCTCAGTCGGCTTCAGCCGACTTTGTAAACCCTAGCTGTGGGAATCATCCCACAGTAAGTAGGTTGGAGAAAACCGTTCATCATGGAACCCCGTTCATCCCAATCCTTTCGCACTTTTCTCCCCGCCGCCCTGACCATGTCCATCCTCGGCTGGGGTGGCCTAGCATTGCTTTTCTACGCAACCGAACCGACTGTCTGGCCGCGCTGGGGTTTCTACATCCTGTGGACATTGGCCCTGACCGGCACCGCCTTGCCTGTCACCTGGTTCCTCAACCTGCGCTTCCCCTCCAATCCGCCCGCAGGTGAATACATCATCGCGCGGCAGGCCATCTGGTTCGGCGTGTACGGCAGCACGCTGGCCTGGCTGCAACTCGGCCACATCCTAACGCTGTGGTACGTTATTGGGCTGGCGCTGGGCTTGATCGCCATCGAATACCTCATCCGCATGAGGGAACGGTCCCGCTGGCAGCCCACGCCGCCGCCCGAGATCCAGCCTGACGATTCCCAACCCCCCGTCCCTGATGCCTGACCTGCGCTCCCTACCCTCGGTCGAACGACTCCTGCAGACCCAACTGGCTGCGGAACTGATCGCCGCTTATGGGCGTCCACTCACCCTGAACGCCATCCGCAGCGTCCTGGACGAGGTGCGGGCGCGCGTGTCGAACGGCGGGGAGCCAAACTTACCGGACCGTGAAGACATCCTCGAGTCTGCTCGCCTGATGTTGGAAAAGTGGACGCGGCCGACGCTTGTCCCGGTCGTCAATGCCAGCGGCGTCATCTTGCATACAAATCTGGGCCGCGCACCTTTGAGCACAACCACGTTCCGCGCCATGGAGGCGGTCGGGCGCGGCTACTCGAACCTCGAATTCGACCTGCACACGGGCAAGCGCGGCTCGCGCCTTATCCACGCTGAGGCACTCCTCAAACGGCTGACCGGCGCGGAAGCCGCCCTGGTGGTCAATAACAACGCTGCCGCGGTGCTGCTGGCGCTCTCAGCCCTGGCCTCCCACAGGCGGGTTATCATCGCACGCTCGCAGTTGGTGGAGATCGGCGGCGGATTCCGCGTGCCAGACGTGATGAAACAATCCGGCGCGAAACTGGTCGAGGTCGGCACGACCAACCGCGTACACCTTTCCGATTACGAGCAAGCCCTGCAAGAACCGACCGCCCTAGTGCTGCGTGCCCATCGCTCGAATTTCAAGATCATCGGCTTCACCGAAGAGCCGGAGCTAAAAGAGATCGTGGAACTCTCCCACCGGGCTGGCGTGCCGGTAGTGGATGATCTTGGTTCCGGCGCTTTGCTGGCGACCGAACGCTTCGGGCTGGGACATGAGCCGACCGTGCAGGAATCCCTGGCGGCCGGCCTGGACCTGGTTTGCTTTTCGGGGGATAAGCTGCTCGGCGGCCCGCAAGCCGGGATCATCCTCGGTCGCGCCGACTTGTTGGCGAAAATCAAGAGACACCCTCTGGCGCGCGCCGTCCGTGCTGACAAAGTCTGCCTGGCGGGCATCACCGCCACGCTGCTGCATTATCTCAAAGACGAGGCCGAGCGCGAAATTCCCATCTGGCGCATGATCGCTGCCACGCCTGAGCAAAATATGGCACGAGCTGTCAGTTGGGCAAAAGAACTTGGTCAGGGGGAGGTGATAGCGGGAGAATCGACCGTCGGCGGGGGCAGCCTGCCAGGTGAGAGCTTGCCCACCTTTTTGCTCTCGCTGGTCGTCAAAAGCCCGGATAAATTTCTGGAAAAACTTCGCCAGCAACAGCCACCCATCATCGCCCGCACGGAAAACGACCGCGTTCTGCTCGACCCACGCACCGTGCTGCCGGAACAGGAAGGGGCGTTGCTGGTGGGGTTGAAGAATGTGTTGGGCAGGAAAACATAAACGCGAATGCCGTGAAAATAGCGAAAAACACGAAAGAGGATTAACTAAGGAGCAACTCCCCAATGAAATCAGACATTGACATCCTCATGCAAACCAAAGAGCTCGACGCCATCCTCGTGCTCGGCAATGCTGAACACAATCCGCCCATGTACTATCTGACCGGCGGAGGGCATGTCTGTGGCGCGGCACTCATCAAGAAGCGCGGCGAGGAGGCGGTGCTCTTCCACCAGGATATGGAACGCGGCGAGGCCGCCAAATCGGGCCTCAAGTGCATCTCCTACAGTACTTATCCCTACGAAGATTTGCTCAAGCAGGCAAAGAACGACCCCGCCCTGGCTGCCGCCATCCGCTACCAGCGCATATTTACCGATATGGGATTGAAGCGCGGACGCGTCGGCCTGTATGGATTCAGCGACGTCAGCTCAGCCCTGGCTGTCATCGACCATATTCGCCGACTCATTCCGGACCTCGAGCTGGTTGGCGAGATGCGTGACGATTCGGTCTTCATGAAGGCGATGGAGACCAAGGACAAGGTCGAGGTGGCGCGCATCCGCAAGATGGGCAAGGTCACTACCCAGGTCGTGGGGAGAGTCGCCGAGTACCTCACGGGCCGCGAAGTCCGAGAAGATGAAGTTCTCCTGAAAGAAGACGGCTCTCCGCTGACTATCGCGGATGTCAAAGCCAAGATCAACCTGTGGCTGGCCGAACTGGGCGCGGAAAATCCCGAAGGCACCATCTTCGCCATCGGCCGCGACGCAGGCCTGCCCCACTCCACCGGCACGCCAACCGACCTGCTGCGCCTGGGCCAGACCATCGTCTTCGACATTTTCCCTTGCGAGGCGGGCGGCGGCTTCTTCTACGATTTCACCCGCACCTGGTGTCTGGGCTACGCCGCGCCCGAAGCGCAGAAACTCTACGACGAAGTAAAAGCCGTGTTCGACAAGGTGATGGAAAACTTGGACCTGAACGCGCCGTTCAAGAACCTCAATCGCTTTGTTTGCGAGGAATTCGAGGGGATGGGGCACAAGTCGCCGCTCAACACACCGGCGCCGCTCGATGGCTACGTCCACTCGCTGGGACACGGACTGGGGCTGAATGTCCACGAACGGCCATGGAGCGGACTGACAGCGACAGACGATAACATCCTGAAACCCGGCGTGGTCGTGACGGTCGAGCCTGGCCTGTACTATCCCGAAAAGGGCATGGGTGTGCGGATCGAAGATTCAGTCTGGGTGAGGCTGGATGGAACGATGGAAATCCTGGCAGAATATCCGTATGATTTTGTGCTGAAGATGAAAAAGTGGAAGAATAAATCATAGCTCATTTCAAGAAAGGAAAAAGCATATGAATAAGTGGGAATATACCTGGTTGTTCCTTCATCGCGAAGCTAAGGTGCTTGGGAAAGAAACGCCATGGTTCCTTTGTTGTCCAGACGGCACACGAGTTGAAAACCAAGCGATAAACTTTGCAATACAAGAACTTGGCAATGAGGGATGGGAGTTAGTCGCTGTAGTGCCGGTTTCAAATTTACTTGGCAGTACCACCACAGGCTGGACGAACGAATTGGATTATATTTTCAAACGTCCAAAATGACATGGCTACAAACAATTTCTAAAATAATTCCACTATAGATGCTTACCCGTCATTGACGACTGATAACTGACTTAGAACCCTCCTGCATCCTCGCCATCGGAACCTCCTGCGATGAGACCGCCGCGGCCGCCGGGCGGGGCGGTTGCAATAGATTCCAAATCGTGATACCCTATGGGCATGAACGACCATCAAGTTGAAGATGATATGCTCCCCGAATACGACTTCTCCAAAGGAGAACGAGGCAAGTTCTACAAGCCGTTGAGCAATGGCTATAGCGTCACTATCACTCATCCCGATAGCACAACCACCACAGAGCACTACAAACTCATTGATGGCGCTGTTCTGCTCGACCCGGATGTGCGCGCATATTTTCCCGATTCCGAATCTGTCAATACCGCCCTGCGCTCGCTAATTAAAATGATGGCGGATATCCCCGCCAAAGGTAAGCGTTATACCCAACACCCGCAAAGTATACACCGCGTCTCAGAGAAATAACGTTTTCCGTTTACTGATCACTGCCTACTGCCTACTGATGACCGCCCTCCCTCCCGCCCGTATACTAGGTATCGAAACCTCCTGCGATGAGACCGCCGCGGCCGTGCTCGAAAACGGACGCGCCCTGTTGGCCTCCACTGTGGCCTCGCAGATGGATATCCATGCCCGCTACGGCGGCGTCTTCCCGGAAGTGGCTTCGCGTCAGCACATCCTGTCCATCGTGCCAGTCGTCGAGCAGACCCTGTCCCAGGCGCACCTGGCGCTCGGCGACATCAACGCCATTGCCGTGACGCGCGGCCCCGGCCTGGCTGGTTCGCTGCTGGTCGGGTTGAACCTGGCCAAGGGTCTCGCCCTCGGCGCGGACCTGCCGCTGGTGGGGGTGAATCACCTGGAAGGGCACCTGTACTCGGCCTGGGTCTATAATGCCGGAGAGACCCCGCCCCCTGAGCCGCAGTTCCCGCTAATGGCCTTGCTGGTCTCCGGTGGACATACCGAACTCAACCTGATGGAAGATTACTTGAAATACAAGCGCCTGGGCGCGACCCTGGACGACGCAGCCGGCGAGGCTTTCGACAAGGTCGCCCGCCTGCTCCAGTTAGGCTATCCCGGAGGCCCGGCCATCCAAAAAGCCGCCGAGGAAGGCGATCCGGCGGCAATCCACTTCCCGCGCGCCTGGCTTGAAGGAAGCTGGGACTTTTCGTTCAGCGGCGTAAAGACTGCTGTTCTGAGAGAAATCAAACGGTTGGAGGATGAAGGCAAACCCATTCCAGTAGCGAACATGGCCGCCAGCTTCCAGGCAGCTGTGGTGGAGGTATTGCTCAATAAAACCCTGAAAGCCGCCCGCCAATTCGGCGCCAAAGAAATTCTGGTGGCAGGCGGCGTCTCGGCCAACAAGGCTCTGCGCCAGGCGTTCCAGGCACAGAAAGAATTCCCCATGCACATCCCGCCGCTTTCGCTGTGCACCGATAACGCCGCCATGGTCGCGGCAGCCGGGTATTTCCGCTTCGCGTTAGGCCAAACCGACGGGCTGGAGATAGACATGCTGCCGACCTGGCCACTCTCATAAGTAGAGACGACCCCACAGGTCGTCTCTTTTCTCATTTAGAATGGCTTGACGCCATCCGGGATGGGACAGACATACGGCGTCGCCTTGATCTTCTGCTCGAACTCTTCCCTGGCAGCATTCAGCCGGGTTGGATTCGCCATGAATTCTAGCGCCGTGAGCGCTATGACTTTGGCCGCAAAGAGCATCCCCTTATGCCCGATGCCCATCCCAGATTGAGCTACCACCTGCCAGGAGTGACCGGGCGTCTTCAGTGCGTGACAGGCAGCCTCGATCTGGCCGGTGGGCGTCACCCAGCTCACGTCACCCACATCGGTCGAACCCGGCAGGACGAAATCCGTTTTCGTGTTCGGCAGGATGGGGGCAAGCAACACGGCGTCCAACGGAACCAGTCCCCGCACCTCTTTTCCGAAGATCTTCGTCAGCAGCCCCAGAATGTCGCTATCGGGGCAGGCGGAAGAGATCTGCCTGGCGAACTCGATCTCTTCCTGGCTGAACTCAGGCGGGCCGACCTGGATCATCTTCTCGTAAAGTACATCTGTAATCACATCGTTGAGCAAAAGATTCGACATGCCCTTCTGAAAGATGATCTCCACCTCGGTGCCGGTCATCAAGGCCGCGCCTTTGGCGATATCCAGTACGCGCGGGTAGATTTCGTACACTTGCTGGAGCAATGGTGCGCGAATAATGTATTGAGATTCAGCCAGCGGGGGAACCACATTCGCAGCCGAACCACCCCCATTGGTAATGATGTAGTGGATCCTGGCATCGGGGATGAGATGCTCACGCAAGTAATTTGTCCCGACATTCATCAACTCCACGGCGTCCAGCGCGCTGCGTCCATTGTGTGGATCATAGGCCGCGTGTGCAGCCTTCCCGTGAAAGCGAAA